>Ga0163163_10002321_pt1 | contig 16071 bp, 18 predicted proteins | sample S65metaG_FD_119766 | JGI IMG/M metagenome (GOLD analysis project Ga0163163, IMG submission 119766) | Switchgrass rhizosphere microbial communities from Kellogg Biological Station, Michigan, USA - S6-5 metaG | ecosystem: Host-associated > Plants > Roots > Rhizosphere > Soil | place: USA... | reverse complement strand
GATCACGGCGGTGGGCGACTCCGTCAACACGGCGAGCCGCATCGAAAGCCTCACCAAGACCTTCACCTGCGAGCTGGTGGTCTCCGAGGCCGTCGTACTCCGCGCCGGCATCGATCTCAGCGCCGCCCCGCGGCACGAGATTGAAATTCGCGGGCGGGTCGAGCGGCTGGTGGTGCGCACGTTTGCGAGCGCCTGCGATCTCCCTGTGCCCGATCGCGCAGGGCGGAAGCGCGCCTGATCGGTCCATACGGATTTTGCGCGCTGCAAAGCCGAACCGTGGGCTAATCGCCAACCGGTCAAGGGCGACAAAGCATGTCGACGCGCTGCCTTATGACCGCGGCTCGAACGAGCTTCCAGGACCGATGCGGACGGGCAAGCGGCGGCCTGCCACGCTCACATATGCACGATTTCGATACAGAGGCAGTCGGTCCTTCACCAGCGCAAAGCTGCAAAGCGCCAGGCTCGACCACACGGCGGCACTGAAATAAAGCGACATCCAAGCAATTTCATCTTTCCATTGCGCGAAGTCGTGGGTGACGGCCCACCGCGTGCTCACGGCATGCAAGCCCCCGAAGATGCCAAGCAGCTCCTTTCCGCTTGTCAGATCCGCTTGCCATCGGCCGAAATACATCGGCACGTCGACGAAGACGAGGAACACCAGATAACCAGCAACACCGGCAACCGCTGTTGCGATCGCAAGTTGAACGAGGCCGCGGAACTCGTTCAACAGCCGCAAGAGCGCGATCGCAATGAGCAGGAACGTCACGGCCCAAATGGAATTTTCGATCGTATTGCCGAGATAGTTGGTCGTGATCACCGAGTACCATGAGCAGCACTCCGCCACCAAGATCAGCGGAGCGATGAGGATCGAGATGTTTTGGGCGGTGTCCGATTTCGCCAGACGCGCGAGCTGGTGCAACACGATCGCCCATTGGAGCGCGAAGCAGATCTCGGCAGCTGTGGCGACGGATCGGCCCACGACGACACTGGACAGCCACGTGTCGAAAAGACAAATCCTCTGAACATCGGCCCGCGGCAGGATGGATCGAAAAGCGCAGCCGAAGACGTAGGCGGCACACAGCAGAACCATCAGGTCGACACGGAACATGCCGCGTTGACGGTCGAGAGTATTGCGGGAATGACGATGAAGCAGCAGCCAAAAGACGATATTGACGGCGCTCACAACGAGCAAAAAGCCCCACCAGATCGCAACAGGATTTGACCAGGTCAGCCAGTCGAAGGGCATTTACGCCACCGTTCCTGTCATCAAACGCCCACACGACCGCAACAATAGTGACATAAAACGCGATCGGAGTGGAAGCGTGCCGCCCACCAGCGCCTTGACTGCGCGCTGACGGCTCAGCAGGTGTGTGACAGGTGTTTGCGAACCTGGGTCAAGCGCCGATGCGCAAATGCCGATCCATCGGATCTAGCGCAAAAAACCCAGCTCCCGGTAAGCGCGGACCGCGCCTGGATGCAGTTCCACGCCGCCGAATTCCGGCCTGACCTTGCTGTTGTGCCTGAACATGTCGAGGAGATCAGCCAATCCGGCAAAGAGCGGATCGATCCGGCCCAACTCAGGTGCCGCCAGTACGATAGCGCGCACCACGCGCTCGACGGTGGCGGCATCGGTACGCGCGTGCGTGACCAGCAGGTTCAGCACCCCAAGCTGCGGCAAATCTTGGTCGAGCCCCCGCAACGCGCCTTTTTTCATCATGATGCGTCGATCGTGCGGGATGGCCTTGAGCGCCGCATCGAGGTGCGCAGGGTCGTAGGACAGAACGCGCAGCAAGACGCGTTCGCTCAGGTCATTGATGACCCGGTTCGGGACCGGGCATTGAAACTGCGCGTCCACCGCGCCAGTGGCCAGCATCTCGGCACCTTCGGCGAAGTCGACATAAACGCGCTCCAGATCGCCGGGTCCGATCCCGAGGGCCGCGAAGACCGCCTCGGCATGCGGCGCCATGCCGCCGTCCTTCATACCCACGGCCACCCTTTTGCCGCGTAGATCAGCGACCTTCCGCAGCTTGGAGTCGGCGCGACAAATGAAGAAATTCGGGCCGAGATTCATCGGTGCCGCGATGCACAGGTCGATGGCGTGCATGAAGGGCGCCGTGCCTTGGCTTGCGGCGACGACCCATGGCGCCGATATGACGCCGAAATCGATATCGCCGGCGTCGAGACGATTGGCGTTTTCGATACTGATCCCCGCAGGCGATTCCACCACCTCGACGCCCGCAGTTTGCGGGATCCGGTCCAGCACCGCCTTGAGCGCCAATCCCTGGGTGTGAAACGTGCCGCCACGTTCACCGGTCCCTATTCGAATGGGCATTCCGTTCTCCTGGCACGGCATCCTTGCCGTTGTGCCCATTCAATCGATGGTTGGGAAACCGGTAATAATGCGTGTCGGGGGATGAAAATACACGTGAAGAAGCATGCGGATCTGGCTATAGTGGCTACTAAACTTGGTTAGCGGCACGACCGCTTATCGGTCAAGCTCGGATAAGAGGCGCTATCGCAATGAAGCATGCGATGACGAAGCTAATGCTGGCGGCCGCGCTGTTCGTAAACGCACAGGGCTTCGCAAGTTGCGAGGAATTTCCGTCCCGGCTCATCAAGCTGGTCGTCGGAGCGCCCGCCGGCGGCGGCATCGATATCGTTGCGCGTCTGATCGAGCCGGTGATGTCGCAAGACCTCGGCCAAAAGATCATCGTCGACAATCGGCCCGGAGCGAATCAGTCCCTGGGCGCCGGGTTCGTGGCCCATGCGCCGGCCGACGGATACACGATGCTCATCAGCACCTCCGGTCCGGTGACGAACGCGCTCGGCGCCCAGGTTCCGTACGACCCCGCGACCGCGTTCCAGCCCATCTCCCGGGTGATGACGTCGCCGTTTTTCCTGGTGGTTCCTGAAAAATCCAAGCTGAAGACGGTCGGCGACCTGATCGCGGCCGGCAAGGATCCCGCGCAGGTCGTCCGCTATGGGCATCCCGGGGCGGGAACGGCCACGCACCTTGCGACGGCGCTCTTGAACAAGATGGCAGGAACCAACTTCGTCGGCATTCCCTACCGGGGCTCCGCCGGACAGATTCAGGACACGATCAGCGGCGAGCTCCAGTTCGGGTTGCTCGCCGCACCGGATGCCTTGTCGCGCCGGAACGATGGGTTGCGCATCCTCGGCGTATCGGGCTCCACCCGTTCAATCCTGGCGCCTGATATCCCAACCATCGCGGAGCAGGGCATACCGGGATACGATGTCGCGCTCTGGCATGGCTTGTTTGCGCCGGGCCAGACCCCTCGTCCGGTCGTCGAACGGCTGCGCGCGGCCTTGGCGTCGGCGCAGCAGGACGAAGGGGTCCGCAAGCGCTTCCTGGGGCTGGGGATGGAGCCGGTTCTCGACACCCCGGAGGAATTTTCCCGCATCGTCAAAACTCAGCGAGAAAAGGATTCAGCTCTAGCCAAGGACCTGGATTTGAAGACGCAGTGAGGCGCGCAAGCGCACCGCGGGTGGGCGGTTCGCCGGAGCATTGTCAGTCCTAACGCCTGAGGCGAGCAATGTTTGCCGAAAGCATAAAGACAAATCTTCCTACCGAACTCCTGCGAACGCTGGTGACGGTGTGCGAATTCCGCAGCGTGACCAAGGCGGCGCAATTGCTGCAGCTCACGCAGCCCGCCGTACTTCAGCAGATCAGAAAATTGGAAATCATCATCGGCAGCGACATTATCGACCGGAAATTGGCCGGCATCAATCTCACCGAGACTGGATCGGAGATTCTGAAATCGGCGCAGCGGTTGTTGTCGATCAACGACAAGATCATTCTCGAATGTGGAAGCCAGACCGGCCTGCAGATCGTTCGCCTTGGTGTTCCGAACCTGTTCGCGAAAAGCGTCCTTCCTAAGATCGTCGAAGAAATACGCCAGAAGGCCCCAAGGGCCCAATTGCAAATCTGCTGCGACAACTCTCCGAATGTCCTGCGCATGCTGCGCCTGGGATATCTCGATATCGCGTTCGCGTATGGAGAGGCGCAGGACATGGCCGATGCGTTGGGCTCCTGGGTGGAGGAAATAGGATGGGTGAGAGCGAGCGGTTTCGCAGCGCCTGACGGCCCGGTGCCGCTCATCAGCTCTCCCAACGTGCTTCGGGTCGATCAGATCGCCACCGATGCGCTCAAGCGCAGCAAGCGGCCCTATCAAATCGTGTTCTCGGCGGTCGATTTCGGTGCGCGGTTCGCGGCCGTCGCGGCTGGGCTCGGCTATTTGCCGCTGACGCGACGGCTGGTTCCGCCAAACCTCGTGATCGAGGAGGACACGCTCCCACCGCTCGGCAACTTCATGGTGGGCATCTTCGTCCGCGAAGATTTCAACGTGACGGATGTGCGACCGCTCGTGGCCGCTTTGACGGCTGTCGCCCGTCCGGAGGCGTGCGTCACCGATCGGGCGCTCGCCTGACGAGTCATTTCTGACGACGTCCGCCGCCGGCGGATTGTGCCTTATCGCGATGCTCGCCAAATTGTTCGCCGGCCCCCCGCCTGACGAGTGCCGACCGCGCGCGAGGAGAGACCGCGTCCCCGGTGCAAAGGGAAATCAGGCCCGGTCGCGCAAAGGCGCCGCCGGTTCCTTCGAACGGCCGTACGACGGTCTTGCCACCCCGGCTCTTTCGCGCATCATCATCTCCAGGAGCCCTGCGAACACAGCCGCCGTACCCAAGCCGAAGATGGTCACCTCGGTCGCGAACGGAAGATGGCCGAACTGATTGTACTGGGCCGCACCGAAGAAATGCAGATAAAAGCAGTAGGCAAGAAAAGCGAGCCACAGCACCCAACGCGAGACGCGCAGCACCTTCCACGCCACCTTGGCAGTATCCATGACGATCCGACTCCGAACTGGCGCGTCAATCATAGCGCAATCCCGGCGGATAAACACGCCCGTCGCCAGGTTACGCTGGCCCGAGAACGTTGTATGGCGCGCGAAAGAGGCTTATCCGGCTGCCCTGTTGCTTCATGCAGTTCCGCTTGGAGGCGCGCGCGTCGGCGCACGCTAAATCCGTCCCATGAGAAGAAGTACGACAAGGACTATCAAGATGATGCCGATGAGCCCGACGCCGCCGTGGCCGTAGCCGTAGCCGTAGCCGCCGAAGCGGCCACTGAAGCCGCCGAGCAGGAAAATGATGAGAATGATAACGAGGATTAGTCCGATCGACATGGTCATATGCCGTTTTTCAACGATGTGGAGGGGTCAAGAGGCGAACGCCACGGGCACTCGACTTCGACGACGCAGGCATTGTCTCACGCCAATCCCAGCGTGTGAACTCTGGAGTTCGGCCGGCTATGCTCTACCGCAAAGCAGAAACCGTCAAGCGCCGCATGAGCGGCGCGCAAGCGGTCGGCGTCGTCGTTGATATCGCTATCCCCAACCGTCGACGAGATCAAACCGTGGCGCGTAATGTAATTGGAAGCTCTGCGCGAAAGTTGATCCGCTGTTTCGATAACGTCATTGTTGCGTTCGAGCAGCGATAAGATATTTTCAATTCCACATTGCACGTTGTGGAAGTGATGAACGCTAATTATTCCGCGGGATGTCTCCTCGAGCTGAGCGCTGATGAGCTTCAGGAAACTTGTGATGTGCGCGGAGAGCATGGGTAGGCCTTAATCGATCGCTGGTGGCGGTTGGCGACTATCGTTGCCCGCCAGCCAATCGGTGTCTGTATAGAACTGCACATTCTTGGCAGGAAACCGCAGAAATTGCCCTGGTCCGTCCATCGCTCGTTGCGCCCACGTCAAACAAATATCGCCAGAGCGCAGATGCGTTGTGGGCTCTTGGTCAATAAGGCGCTTGGGAAGAAAAAGCCCCGACGACGCGATGCGCGAGTCGGGGATGGACGAGCAACATCACTAAAATGGGCATCAAGCGGCGGGAAACAAGACAGTGCCCCTGACGTGTAGCGCGCACGCGATCATGCAAGGCCGCGGCGCGAGCGGGCAAAGGGCGGACGGAACGCAATCGCTGCGTGGCGAAATGCAGCTTTCAAGACTTTCTCCTGCCACTTGCAGTATGCAATCGATTGGGCTGCAGGTCACGTCGTGCGCCGCCAGCCGTAAGAAGTGTTCAATATTATACAGACACCGCTCCGGCATGGGTCCTAGCGTATGGATCGGCCTTGATCGGGCTGGTGATCAGTGGATTTCACCTCCGACTCGCGGTTAGCCCCGAGGAACCGGCGCGTCCTTGGGAGACTTCGGGGCGCGATGATGCGTCCCTGCGCGGACGGGTCGATGGTTCGAACGCCGGTCGTTCGGCGGCGTGAGGCTCTATGGAACTCAACAGGTTCAGCGGCCAATTTACCGACATCGCCGATGCTTGTGCACTCGCCCAAGCGATTGTCGACACGGTGCACGAGCCCGTTCTGGTGTTCGACAAGGATCTGCGCGTGATCGCCGCGAGCCGCTCGTTCTATTCGGTTTTCAAGGTCAGCCCCCAGGACACCCAGGGCAGGCTGCTCTACGAGCTGGGCGATGGCCAATGGGACATTCCAAGGCTTCGACTGCTGCTGGAAAAAATCATACCCGAGCAGGGCGTGATGGAAGACTATGAGGTGGAGCATGAGTTTCCCGGCGTCGGACACCGGACGATGCTTTTGAACGCACGGCAGGTGTTCTATGAGGGAGGCGCAGACACCACCATTCTGCTCGGCATAGAGGACGTCACCGGGCAGCGCGCCTCGGAGCGGGAGAAGGAGGAGCTGCTGCGGCAGAAGGACGTGCTGCTCGAGGAGATGCAGCATCGCGTGGCCAACAGCCTACAGATCATTGCGAGCATCATTCTAATGAAAGCGCGGACCGTGCAATCGGAAGAGACGCGCCTTCATCTGCAAGACGCTCATTCGCGGGTTATGTCGATTGCGGCGGTGCAGGAGCACCTGCATTCAACGGGGGGCGTTGGGCCCGTCGAAATGACGCCCTATCTCGCAAAGCTGTGCGAGACCCTCGCAACCTCCATGATCGGGGACTTTCGGCCGATCGCGCTGAAGGTATCCGGCGAAGGAGGAAGCGCGCCGTCCCGTCAGGCCGAGTGCCTGGGCTTGATCGTCACGGAACTCGTGATGAATGCGTTGAAACACGCATTCCCCAACCACCGGAGCGATGGTCAGATCACCGTGACATATGATGTCGCAGGGATGGATTGGAAGCTGTCGATCACTGACAACGGAATCGGCAGGCCGGACGGGGTCTTTGCTCAAGCAAAGAGCGGGCTCGGCACGAGTATCGTCAAGGCGCTCGCGCATCAGCTCGGTGCCCAGGTAGAAACGGTGGCCGGTCCAACAGGGACGACAGTGTCGATCACCCGCGCCACGTTTTCGGTGAAGACGCGGGTGGCGTGAACGCGGGGTCGTGTCGCTGCGGCTCCTGACTCAGCGGTCGGGCCCCAGGCCGACATCAGATCCCAGCCCGGCACTGCGTGTCGCCATTGGCTTCGGTCGCAGCGCCGGCGTTTCTCGCCGCCCGTATCGACGATCTCTGCTCTCCAACGCCGTCAGAGGTCTCTCCTGCGTCCAGATGGACGTGAGCAAAATTGCTCACTCATAAATGGTGCTTCATGGGCTTTGCGTGAACTCAAGCGAGGAACAACGCCGTCGCGCACCGCGTTGATCTACGACTCGAAAGTTTTCTATCCAAGGAGGATCAATATCATGCATCATGTTCTTTTGACTGTTGCTGCCGGGGTGACCGTACTTGCTACAGGCGCTTTCATGCCAGGCCGCGCCGAGGCGTTGCCACTGAGCGCGTCGTTCGGTGCCAATCTGGCAGTCGAAGCGCTTGCTCCGGTCGAGAACGTCGCGCTTTGCTTTTACGTGGATGGCTGGAATGGTCCGGGCTTCTACGAGTGCGGCTTCCGCCGCCGACAAGGTCAAGGCTGGCACGGTGCGCGCGGAGGAGACGACCGCGACGGTCGCGGTTTCGATCGCAACCGACGCGGCGAGCAAACCGACGGACGGGGGAATCAAACCGATGGGCGTGGGCGCCACTGAGCCCCCCTTACCAACCCATCTGACTCCGGCCCCCTTTTGAGGGGGCCATTTCTTTGGAGGACAGTGTTCCCCATCGCGAATATGGGCTGGCGATGCATAATTCCCGGTGCGCACAACTTCGAAGCGCTCTGCATGCGCATCGGGGTGCACCACGAATCGCGGAGTGTATTAGCTCCCGGGTGGCGGTTGGGTCGAGCGAACGAGAAGGCGGCCGTTGCCAAGAGCGCTTCATCTTCGCAAGCAGTCATGTTTCCACATTTTGCAGCGCACCGTCCGCAAAGCGGGCGCATTTTTCTTCTTCTCGCGAATTTCGGCAAGGAGGGTAGGCCGGAGCCGATCGTAGGCAAGTTCAGTCAGGAAATGCTGGCGGAGATGATCGGTACGACTCGATCGCGCGTGAGCTTTTTCATGAACAAGTTCCGCAAGTTGGGGTTCATCGAATACAACGGAAAACTGGAAGTGCACAATTCCTTGCTGAACGTGGTGTTGCACCACAAGCCCGAGATCAAGCAGAGGCCATGAAGCAGGGCTGTGTGAAGTGGAGCACAAGACGAATCAACTTCGCGCGATCCTGAAGCCCTTGGTGAATCCGCACGTTTTGCACGCGAGTGTGAGATCTTCGAACTTGCCACCGAACAGGAGCGGCTTGACTCGGGCAACAGCCATTTCCGTTCCGCACGCGGGACACTTGGACGAAGGTTCGTCCGGTGGCGTTTCCTGGCCAGCCACATGATTTCCTTTCACCCGCGATTGTTCCGAAAGACGCCGGTCGATAAGAGGGCGCGTTCAGGAAAAGGCCTGTCCCGATCAGTTGGGGGGCACGCCTCGGATTGCGCACCGGCCTTATGGCCCGATCACTTCAAGCAGCCTTCGCGCTGCGCTGGAGCGGCTCTCTGCGCCGTCACATGGACCGCTCATGCCGACGCACGTCGCGGAAGGAGACGAGACGCTGCTGGTCCTCGTCCCACAGCACCAGTCGCACGCATCTGAAGCTCTGCAGCAGGGTGAGCCGGCCGATGCCGTCGAGGTCTGGATGGTCGCGCAACACGACGGGTAGCCGGTAACAGGGGATCCGACTGCAGAGATGATGGACGTGATGAACGCCGATATTGGCGGTGAACCAGCGCAAGAGGGGCGGCAGGGCATAGTGGGAGCTGCCGTGCAGCGCAACCTCCTGCAGATTCCACGCCTCGTCGTGGGCCCAGACCGTATGTTCAAACTGATGCTGGACGTAGAACAGCCAGACGCCGACCGAGGCCGCGAGCAGCATGACCGGCAGATGCACGAGCAGGAAAGGACCGACGCCGATCAGCCAGATCATCGTGGCAACGATACCGCCGATCGCGGCATTGGTCGCCATGGTGCTGAGCCATGGCTGCCAACCCTCCCGCATCAAGCCGACCGGCAGGCGGTGCTGCACGATGAACAAGTAGGCCGGGCCTATGCCGAACATGACGAGGGGGTGCCGGTAGAACCGGTAACGCAGGCGCCCTAATGGCGCGCGCGCGAGATACTCCTGCACGGTCAGCGTGTCGATGTCGCCCATCCCGCGGCGATCGAGGTTGCCGGATGTGGAGTGGTGAACGGCGTGGGTGCGTCGCCAGAAGTCGTAGGGCGTGAGCGTCAACACCCCGAGCACGCGTCCCACCCAGTCGTTGGTGCCACGGCGATGGAAAAAGGCGCCATGGCCGCAGTCGTGCTGGATCATGAAAAGGCGCACCAGAAAGCCCGCGGCCGGCACCGCAAGCAGCAGGCACAGCCAATAGCCGAGATCAAGGGTTACCCACATCAAAACCCAAAGCGCGATCAGCGGGCCGGCCGTGATGGCGAGCTCGAAGATGCTGCGGATGGGGTTCGGGACGCGATAGCGCGCCAGGATCGGTGCGAGGTGGCGGGCCTCGATCGCAACTGAGGTCAAAGCGGACTTTCCTTGGTCAAGGGCGGACTTGGTGTCGGCCGGTCGGGCAGCGACGGCGTCGCCCGCACCTAGCCCGTGTCATCGACGCCTATCGCGCCCGCATGCTCGGCTCGATCGACACTTACTTAATGGTGGTGAGCAGGGTAGCGCAGGCTTGGGCGACGCTGCGGTCGGGCGAGGCGCTGCCGGGAAATGTCGCCCAGCCGCCCTTCTCGATATAGGAGTCCTGCATCCACGAACTGACCTTTTTCAGCTCGGCCATGTTCGCCGTGGCATCGGCGCCCTGCCGGAACTTGTCGGCGCACATCGGGGCGAGCACGGCTACGACGGCGGCGCTGGCATTCTTCTCCGCCATCTGTTTCGCCGTGCTGCCCAATGTCCATCCGCCCCAGGCGAAGCCGATGACCACCGTTGCGACAAAGCCGGCGAAAGCACCCTGCAGCAGACGCGTGAGCGACTCCCCTTGTAGGATTGAAGGCACTTCCATGATGATTTCCTTCCGCTCGACAATTTCGCAGCGAAGAGCAAGGGAGACCCGAACGGGTTCCGGTCAAATAGCTGTCTTGAAGGCCCGGACGCTTTGAGCTGGCATTCCGGTAGGCAAAGCATGCGCGCCTTTCCCAATAAAATCTGTATAAAATTGACCATCGAATGAACGAATAGGACCTGACGGTGATTGAGCAATCGAAGCGCCGCCAGCCCTCGCGTCGCCTATTGTACCAAAGCGCCGGGCTGCCCCCATGAAATGGAGCCATCATGCGTATCCACGTCGGCTGTGAGCTCAGCTTCGAGTTTCCACAGACCACGCCGATGATCGTCATGCTGAACGTGCATTTCTCGCGCTTCTCCGACCTGGAGCGTCCCGATTACCTGATGACGAAACCTGCCGTTGCCGTCGAAGGCTATCGCGACAGTTTTGGAAACTGGTGCAGCCGCCTGGTGGCGCCCGCCGGTCGTTTCAGCCTCGGCACCGACGCCGTTGTTCGCGATCCGGGCAAACCGGATCCGGTCGATCTGGACGCCCTGCAGCACCAGGTCCAGCATTTGCCGGCGGATACCCTGCTGTTCCTGCTCGGCAGCCGTTACTGCGAGACGGATCGGCTTTCAGACGATGCGTGGCGGCTGTTCGGGCATACGCCGCTCGGCTGGCCGCGGGTGCAGGCGATCTGCGACTTCGTGCACAGCCACATCACCTTCGGCTACGAGCACTCCCGCCCCACCAGAACCGCATCGGAGGCCTATACGGAACGCCATGGCGTTTGCCGCGACTTCGCGCATCTGGCCGTCACTTTCTGCCGCTGCCTGAACATCCCGGCGCGCTATTGCACGGGATACATTACCGATATCGGCCTGCCGCCACCCTACGGGCCGATGGATTTTGCGGCATGGATGGAAGTCTATCTCGGCGGCCGATGGCATACCTTCGATCCGCGCAACAACGCTCCCCGGATCGGTCGCATTCTCATCGCCCACGGCCGCGACGCCGCCGACGTGCCTCTGACCCACATCTTCGGCCCCGGAACGCTGCCCGGTTTTCGGGTCTGGGCGGAAGAAGCATCTCCCGATTCCACCTTGGCGGCGTGACGGATCCGCCCTTGTGGACGGATCGGTGGGCTGAAATGTAAAGTGCGCGGGGCCGCAAGCGGCCATCAATGGCGCGGGACGCTTGCAGGCCGCTTCGAGCCGATCCGCAGCCTGAGGCAGGCCAAATCTCTTGTCATGGCGACCAAACGACCATTCGACCCCAAGTCATTTCTCGCCAAGGTCGGCGAGGGCAGAACCATATCCAAATATCGCAAGGATGACGTCGTGTTCTCACAGGGCGATCCTGCGGATGCCGTGTTCTACATCCAGAAGGGCAAGGTCAAGGTCACCGTTGTTTCCGACCAAGGGAAAGAGGCGGTGGTCGCAATTCTTGGAGCGGACGAGTTCTGCGGCGAGGGGTGCCTGGCCGGTCAGCCGCGGCGCATCGCGACCGTGAGCGCGATGACGGAATGCACGGTCACGCGGCTGGAGAAGACGAGGATCATTCGCCTGCTTCATGACCAGCCCGAGTTTTCCGAGGTCTTCATTTCCCATCTCTTGGCCCGAACCACGCGCGTCGAAGCGGATTTGGTGGACCAGCTTTTCAATTCGAGCGAAAAGCGGCTTGCACGGCTTCTGCTGCTGCTCGCAAATTTCGGCAAAGAGGGAAGGCCGGAGCCGATGATCGCCAAGATCAGCCAAGAGACCCTGGCGGAGATGATCGGCACGACCCGCTCGCGGGTCAGCTTCTTCATGAACAAATTCCGGCGCCTGGGATTCCTCGACTACAACGGCGAAGGCCTGGAAGTTCACAGCTCCTTGCTGAACGTGATCTTGCACGACTAAATACGGGGCCGGCATCCAAGAATACCGAGCGCCGAGCCGGTGGTGCGGTCAGTGGCCGGTGTTGGAGCCTCGGGGCAACGCGCGATTCAGCGCCGTCCTAACGATCCATCTCGATAAACACGTCGCAATCGATATCACCCAACGCCTGCATGATCCTGCTCTTGGCCTGCTCACACTTCTTTTGATCGAAGTCCGGAGAGGTTTTGTGCGTCTCGACCGACATACCGATCATGAGCCGCTCGGTTTTCCTCCCCTGGCCAAGCAAAGTGGACAGGACGGCAATCCGGGTTACCAATTTTTCGGCTTTCAAAGGCGCGAGCCGTGCTTCCGCCTTGCTCTGCAATCCCTGTGTATCGGCGTCTTGCGTCACGACGTGCCTCGAAGGACAGATCCGATGCAGTCTTCAGGCTCAACTATGCATGAATGGATGCGCTGCCGCCATGAAATATGCGCCGGGCCGATGGTACAACGATGTTGCCAACGAGCGACGCGGAAAAGAAGGCCGCCTGTTACCGGGACAAAGGAAAAATGAGGGCTGCCGTAGCAGCACCGAGCACTCAGGCTGAGCGCTTCTTCGCTGGCACGACGGGGGTCTGACTGATGGCGGCGTCGCGCGCCAATCTGAGCGCCCGTAGCTTTGCGGTCCTTTCGCGCATGGCGTGCTTGTCCGCGACGTATTCGGCCATCGCTTGCTGGCCGTCGCGCAACCGCTCTTGTTTCTTTTTCAAGGCGATTGCAGCAGGTGTCTCAAGGGAATTCGTGCTCAACTTTCAGACTCCATTTCGCGGCAGGTGCCGACAGTTCCAAGAACAGCATTAGTGGATTTGGGCCAGGTCGTAGAGCCGCTGGTAGTGGGGGACAATGCGCTGCAATGCTCGATCACAGGCATGGGCGTCCGACTGGCCGCGATGGAAGCGGGACACCGTCCACGTAGCGATGCCGAGATCGTCGACGACAGGGACGACGATAATGCCCCATACGTTCTCGCATTCCGCGCAAGTGCGAAGCTCGGCGATAATCAACCGTTGGATTTCGTCCTTGGTCTTCGGGAGTTTTTCCACAATCCGCACAATGACCAACTGGTTCGCGGACAAATTACCGCCTATCCACATATGGGGTGCCAGAGGGTAAATCTCAAGGTGGCGCCGTGGCGAGGGCGTCTCCTTCCTACGCGGTTTTCCACGCGATCGCGGAACGGCGTGTCCACCGGTCGGTCACCGCTACGGGTCGGTTGTCATGGTCCCGAAACCAACCGGCGGATCGTGCGTTGGCAACAAGGGAGAAACGCAGCTCAAAAGAGCCCTGACGCAAGGCGCTAGTATCGTGTCGAACCTGTCGAGAAGCAAACGCGGAAGCGCGCTGGCGTGCTCACGATGTGGGGCTGCGATGGACGAAGTGGTCCGCATCGAGCCGCTGGCAGGAGAGCCAGGATTGATCGCGTATGAGTGCCCGAGTTGCGGGTACGTGACGAGCCTGTTCTCTCACCCTGACGGCGGTCACTAGCAGGCCGCGGGAGCCCATTCACCCCGGTGGCTTCCGCGATTTTCGTAGGTCGACTTCAATCCGTCTTCATCAGACCCGCCGATTTCAAGGCCTGGGTGATGACCGCGCGTATGTCGACGGGAAGAGACCGCGGCGCGCCTGCCGCGTGGGCAAAAGATGGTTTCTCGGGTCGCTCGTCGTTCGCGATGCCGGGGAGCCGCCGCGCTACGCTCTCGGCTGATTTGCGATCCTTCGCCGCGGCATGATGGGGGGCCAGGCCCCAGAACTTTGCAATGTGATAGGAGGAGGAAATTCCCACCTCAAGCAGAAACGCTCCGGCGGCGCCACATTGGTCATCGGCTGGTCCCACGGAAAGAGGGGTACCGTGCGCCATGGTAGGGATCGCGTAGGACTCGATCAGATCCTCACCCTGCGCATTGCGCCAGACCTGACGCGGATAACCGTCCACGGTCTCGTGGAGGGTCGGCGCGGCCGGAAGCCCATGCACATCGGTCCATTGCTTGATGATCTCGCCCGCGTTGGTCGGTATCACGGTTGTGTCCATGCCGCCGTGCCACACGGATATCCGCGGCCAAGGCCCTTGGTGTGGCGAGGCACGCCGCACCAGGTCGCCCCACACGCTGGCGGGACGCGCAGGACTCTGGAACATGCTCTCGAAAGCTTCCTGGACATTCGAGGCTGCGCCGTACGGCAGGCCCGCGATAATGGCTCCACCGGCGAAGACATCGGGATAGGTCGCGAGCATGGCGGAGGCCATGGCTCCGCCGGCCGACAGTCCGGTCACGTAGACGCGGCGCCGGTCGATGCCGTGGTCCAGCACCATCTTGTCGACCATCTGACGGATGGAAAGCGCTTCCCCATGCCCGCGCTGGGTATCCCCGGGCACAAACCAGTTGAAGCAGCCGTTCGGATTATTTGCGCGTTGCTGTTCGGGTACAAGCAGCGCGAAGCCATAGCGCTGGGCGAGCGTCGACCATCCCGCACCATACTCATAATTCGCCGCAGTTTGCGTGCAGCCGTGGAGAACGACCACAAGGGCGGGTTCGTCCGCAAGGCCGGGGGGCAGATAGGCGAACATGCGCAAGGCCCCTGGATTGGAGCCAAAACCGTGAACTTCGTGCAAGGGGCTCGGGGGCTGGCCGAGGTCGGGGGCCTTCAGCCCGACCTTGGCGGCCGCTCGCATGAGCGCCTGCCACTTTTGCCGATTGTGGAGCAGGGCGGCAGTCGTTTTTCCAAGACCGAGCATTGACGGACCCTTCGTCACGCAGAGATGGCGCCACCACGACGGTGGCCAACGGGAGGGTCTGAATGGCGCGCTCGCAAAGCGAGCACGGCGCCTTCCCAACGGGGGCCGGCGACCGCCAGCGCCATGGCGCCGGGAAGCCGATCAGAATACCGGGTCAAATCAAGCCGCCTTGTTGAAGGTGCTCTTCATGCCGGACTGAAGGGGCGCAACGGCTTCGGCCGTCATTTTTTGAGCGAGAGCTGCAAGTTGCTGGGTCTGCGCAGTGAAGCTTTCGACTTGCTGGCGCATGTGCGCAACCGACAGTTCGAGGAATTCGGAAGGCGATGTTACGGCAATCAGGCGGCGCGCAAAGTCGAAGGCGGAATTGGTATTGTCGCGCACCATTTCAAGCAGTCGGAGATTGAAGTCGGCACCGCTCTTGTTGGCCGTCGCCATGGTCCGCTCGAGGACCTTGGTGCCTTCTTCGGTTGTTACTTTCGCTTTCTCGAACGTCTCCTGAGCGTATGCGCTGTTCTTTTGTGCGTGCTCTCGGGCTGCCTCGCCTCTTCCTGCCTTGGACCGGCGGGATCGACCATTCGTGGAGGAATTTTGGGGAGCCTTCCTCTTGGCGGCGGCGATACTCTCTCTCATGGCGAAATCTCCTGAATGCGGGAGCTGATCTCCGCGGGGGGCGTGCGGATGTGGGATTACGCATGCTGCAATGCAATAGAAAGTGGACGCGTCGGGCGACAATCTTGAAATGCTCTCCGCCAAATCAAACCAGCGGGGTTGTCTAGAGGCGCGTCGACCTTCATCCGCTCAAGCGAGACTTGCATTGACGCCTTACGGTGCGTGTATTCCAACGTGACGACTGATGTCTCGCCCAGCATCGCGGCATAGTTTGTGAAGGGCCGCCGATGCGGACTCGGCGGCCCTGGAAAGAAGCGGGGAACGCCTCTTTTTATCGGGCGCTCGGCTGCGGTGAAGGTGTGCTGGGCGTTCCAGTGGTCGCAGGTGCATTCTCGAGCGT
>Ga0163163_10002320_pt1 | contig 16071 bp, 14 predicted proteins | sample S65metaG_FD_119766 | JGI IMG/M metagenome (GOLD analysis project Ga0163163, IMG submission 119766) | Switchgrass rhizosphere microbial communities from Kellogg Biological Station, Michigan, USA - S6-5 metaG | ecosystem: Host-associated > Plants > Roots > Rhizosphere > Soil | place: USA... | reverse complement strand
GGATCACCACATCATTTGCTTCTGGAACACGCGCAGCTACTGGCCCACGGCATATAGCCCCGTCACGAACTCGCTTTACACATCGTATATCGACAACTGCCGCGACCTGACTGTCGGCGGAGCGGGTGCGCGCGGAGGAGCTTTAAACATCATCCCCCGGCCGGGTTCGAAGCCGAATGAACTCACAGGCCTCGCGAAAATCGATCTCACCACGGGTCAGATCCTGCGTTTTGATGTCGGCCGGGCTCCGGGTAATGGCGCGATGCTGGCGACAGCTGGCGGATTGATTTTCCACGGCGACATGGGTCAGAAGTTCAAAGCCTTCGACGCCGAAACCGGAAAGGAACTCTGGCAGACAACGCTCGTCGGAAACATTTCCGTCAGCACCATCACGTACTCCGTCAAGGGCAAGCAATACGTTTGCGTCATGACGGGCGACAACCCCAAGGTTCCGGAATTGATGAAAGAGGTTCCAGAACTCACGACACCAAAGCACAACGCGATCTACGTTTTCGCCCTGCCGTAGATTTCCGAATCGCGAGAATGTTTTTCAGAAAATCCCTCTCCCAACGGGAGAGGGTGGCCCGCGCCAGCGGGCCGGGTGAGGGGTACCACAGATATTTCTTTACTATCTTTTCGTTCCTGCGCCCCCGGGAGTTCTATTGCCATGTTTTGTGTAATGCCGGTACTGATATAGGATTGGAAGCAGTGCGCACGTCTCACAAGTAGCGGGAGGTAAGGAAAAACTTCGATGAAACTGAAAATCACGACAGCAGCGTTACTGCTCATCTTAGCGTCAGTGACGGTCTGGGCACAGGTGAATGCCGGCGAGCAAAAGCCCGAAGCCAGCATGCCTTTCAACATGACCACGGTGACCACCTTTACTCTTCCATGGCGGATCGCATTTCTGCCCGATGGCCGCATGTTGGTCACCGAAAAGGTCGGACCGCTTTGGCTCGTAAGCCAGGATGGACAGAAAGCGATGGTCACGGGCACGCCCCCGGTCTACTGGTCGGGACAGAGCGGGATGTTGGGAGTTTACGTCTCGCCAAGTTACGCCACGGATCAGAATATCTACCTGACGTATTCCGAACCGGGGGACTACGGCGGCGGTCTGGCGCTGGCACGCGCTAAGCTAAATACGACGGGACCTCGAGGACCGGCACTGTCTCCTCTTCAGGTGTTATGGCATCAGATGCCCAAGGGCAAGGGCGGCCAGGAAGGCGGCGCGGTTGCTTTCGCGCCGGATGGCCAATCTCTCTTTCTCACGGTTGGCGATCGTCAGCGATTTACTCCTGCGCAGGATCCCGATCAACCCATAGGCAAAATCCTGCATTTGACGCTGGACGGAAAACCCGCACCCGATAATCCCAGCTTCGGCAAAACCGGCGCGGCATCTATTCCTTTGATTGATCCTCCCTCCAACACCGAAACGGCCAAGACCGCCAAAGTCGTGAGCACCTACACATTCCCCGGCCCTAACATGACACCGGCGGAAACCTGGACCATGGGCCACCGCACGCCTTACGGCCTTGCGTTTTCACCGACCGGAGAATTGTGGGAGATCGAACATGGTCCGCGCGGTGGGGATGAGTTGAATCTGATCGAGAAGGGTAAGAATTACGGCTGGCCTCTTGTCGAGTATGCCGACAACTATGACGCCACGCCGATTCCACGCCCCGATACGCATCCCGAATTTGCGAAGCCTGCAATCTATTGGGTTCCGGTGATCGCGCCTGGCAACCTGATGTTCTATCGTGGCACCCAGACTTTCCCGCAATGGAACGGCAACGGATTCATCGGCGGCATGGGAACCCAGTCGCTCACCCGCGTCATCTTTGATGGTAAAGGCGGAGCCAAAACGGCCGAACGCTGGTCGGTGGGCAAACGAATTCGCGATGTGGCAGAAGGGCCCGATGGTTCGCTGTGGCTGTTGGAAGACGCCGCTCCCGGCGCCCTGATCCATGTAACTCCCAAATAGTCAGTTCGTCTTCAGTCGACAGAATAAAAAAGGCCGGAGCAATCCGGCCTTTTTTGAGTTGGACTCCAATCCTACGGCCTTGTTCCCCAGAAGAATGCCTGGCCGCCGACTCGTCCATTTCCGATGTCGTAGTCGATCCGTGTCCTTAGCGGATCGTTTGGCAAAGGCTCAATACGCACGGTCTTGTTCGATTCTGAATATCCTGCCGAAGCGGTCTGCCAGCCGTTATACGTCTGCACCAGGAACAGTGTTCCCTGCTGAGGCATGCGGAATTCGACAGGAGCCGGAATCTGTCGCTGCATCACGAGAATGATTCGTACCTTGGGCCACTTGAGCAGGTCTTCCGGACTGATGGTTGAGAATCCCTCCACTTGAAGATTTCCGCGCACTCCCAGGGTTTTCAGTTGTTCGATTTCTTCGGCGGACAAGGGCTGTACTTTCGGATCGAAGGAAGTCACCGTAAGGCCGGGCTCGTTTCCAGGTGATGGCAGCAACTTCGCCGTCACCCGCTCCACCGAGATCCGGTTCTTTCCAACTTCGGTATCCATTTTCACCATGGAATCGATGAACGTCTTACGATTCTCCGGAGTCAGCGAGAGCAGGTACTTCAAAATCTGATCGCGATTTTGGGGTGTCAGGCTGTTGTAAAACTTTTCAAAGGCCGGATTTTCCTTGATGAAATCCTGACCGACGAACGTTCCCGTCAGAAGTAGAAGCAGGAACAGCCCGGCGCTGAGAACTCGTACCCGGTTTCCCTTCGAAGTCATTACAGAAAACATTACTCCTGTGAATGAAGTTGTCAAAAGGAGTAATTCGGAGGACGGTAGGGGCGGTCATAGACCGCTCCTACAGCTGTATTGATCTACTTCGCTGGCATTGCGGCAACGAATCGTTCACCGTCCGGGCCGACGTCTGCAACTCCGGCGAGCGGATCGGCAACTTTGAAAAGAAGCTTCGGCGCTCCGGATTGAAGTTTCGGACTCGAAGTGAAGTCCGCTGCCATGACCTGCCCATCGCGCGTCACAAAATAGAGTTCCTTTCCATCCTGCCGCCATGTAAGCCAGTTGGCGCCGCCTTTGAGACTTGTAATTTGAATAGCAGGGCCTGCCGGCGAAGCGGGTTTGCTGGAATCAAAGGGCCGCACATAGACCTGCGGTGTCGCGACATCCGCTTCATTCGACAGATACGCCATAAGTCGACCATCGGGAGAGAATCGACCATCGAAAGCATCGTAATCTTCTCGTAGCCATTCGAGAGCTTTCCGATCCAGTGGCTTTTCCGAACTTTGTACCGGCACCATCAGCAAGACTCCAGTCGAGAACGTGAGAAAGCGGGAATCGGGAGACCAGTCCGTCAGTCCCACGCCCGCTCCGGGCGTATATCGGAATAACAGTTCCGCTTCTCCGGTACCGTCTGCGGACTTTCGATAGACGCTGGAGTAGCTGTCCTTTACCAGAACGTATGCGATTTGTTTCCCGTCACGGGACCACACTGGAGAATTGATGGGAAGTGTTTCCTTTGTAATGGCGGTCGCCTTCCCCGTTGCAATGTCCATCACCCAGATATTGTTGTCGCCCGTTTGCGGATCGATTTTCATTACAAGCAAACGCTTGCCGTCTGGAGAGAATCGAATGGCCCCGAAACGTCCGGGTTGTCCAACCGTGCCCACGGCCTTGCCTTCGCGATCGAGCAGGGTGATCTGTCGCAGTTGCGGCGGCGGCACCGCAATGACATAACGACTGGCGTCGCGATTGACGCTGGCCATGTTGGGAGCGAGCGGAGTTGTTTCCGGCATGCTGAACAGGACTTTCGGCTTTTCGAATTCGAAATCCGGCGCCGTGCTCAGCGAAACAGAAACAATGCTTCGATTCGGCGCGAGGTATGTAATCTCTTTGCCGTCACGCCGCCAGAATGCCATGCCCATGGATCCTTCCTCGGACAGCTTCCAGGGTCCTTTGGAGGAGGCCGCTCCCGGAGCGGGTTCCGGACTAAATGGCCGGATGTAGAGTTCCGTTCTTCCGGTCTCGTTGGAGACGTAAGCCACAAAGCGAGCGTCGGGCGAAAGGCGCGGCCCGGTCAGTTGAAATTTGCTGCGGAAGATTTCGATCGGTTTGCGTTCACCGGATCCGGCCAGCGGCAATGCATATATCGCTCCACCTCCAAGATCGGTGGAGTAAAACGTCAGGTAACGCCCGTCCATCGACCAATCCGTCAGGACCAGAGGCGCGTTGCTCTTGTACAGCAGCTCCTCGGCGCCTTCTCCGCTGGACAGCTTCTGATATAGACCATAAGCACCCTGCCGCAATCCGACATATGCCACGCGACTTCCGTCGGGCGACCATGCGGGCGATGCCGCGTTTTCCCGCTCACCGCTGACGGAGACCCTTGTCATCTTTCCGGTAGCAAGGTCCATGACCCAGAGATCATTGCTCTCCTTATCGACATCCGACTTGATCACGGCAATGCGTTTGGCATCCGGAGAAAAGACCGGCTGCTGGTACAGGTCCTTTGGCCCGACCTGACCTACCTCTTTTCCTTCGCGGTCAAACAGCGAAATTTGACGCGCGTTGGTCTGCATGATTTGCGCAATGGCCTTTGCCCGTTCCTCGGGATCCTTCGGCAGTTGTGCAGCGGCCTGTATTGCAGCAGCAAGAATGACCGCGATGGTAACGGCAATCCGAAATGAAGTCTTCACGGGAACCTCCCTTTTTGAGGCTGGCGAGAACGTCAACAATTCTGTGGGCATGCCGAAATCACTTTTCCACCCGGCAGTGTCATGGTCCGCAGCAGACCGGAGCGAGATCCATCCCTGGCGCGGCTGGCTTCAGCGGTGACAGGCTTGCCGATTGCGGCTTCGACATCGGCCTTATTGATATCGCGCGACCGGAAAAAGCTTGGGGATGGTCCCTCCAGCGACCAGGTTTGTACTTCCGTGCCGCCATTCTTCGTTTCGACGATCAATTCGATGTGAGGATTTCGCCAGTCCATTTTGCTCAGCGTTCCGGACATGGTGATCTTGTCGTTGAAATCGTAAATGGCCGACATGTTGTGATGTGCCCAAACAGGGGCCGCAAATAGAAAAGCCGCAGCAGCCAGAAAAATGGTCCTGAGCTTCATATAGGGTCTCTCCTTTCCGGTTAATACGGATTCCGGGGCAATTTGTTGCAGAAAAAAGTGACGCTATATCGCTTCGCAAGCGTCGTCCAGATTTTTCAAAGACTCCAAATCTCTGCGAAGGTTGACCACAAAGCGAATATTTATGCCGGACGGGCCAACAATTGACTCCGGATGGAACCAGGACAATAATCACCGCATTAATCCGCTGCAATCGAGGGGACATCTATGAAACAGACAATTACTGCTTTGGCTTTAATATTCTGGACCCTGACCAGCATGCAGCTTTTAATTGCGCAGTTCCCGGTTGCACCGAATTCTGAGGAAGCCAAGTCGGCCAATAAGACTTCGGATCCCAATCGATTCCCCTTCTATATTCATAAACCGAGTAGTTCTTCGCCATCCATGGAACTGTTCCTTCGACCTCGAACCGCATGGAAGTTCTCTCCCTTCATTAATCTGGTGAACGTAGCGCCTGGAACTTTTTTCCCCGCTCCTCCATCTCGCTTTTATCCCAACGTACGAAGAATCCCTCCCCTTGTGATCCATCCGTTTCGCGGCGAAATGTATAAATAAGACCCACCACACATTTCAAACGCTTCCACGCAGTCGTATACTTGAGACCTTTTTGTGGAGGTACGAAGGATGCAGATCAGATCGCACATTATTTGGGTTGCCACCGCGACGATGTTCACGTTCGCCAGTGGGGCGCATGCGCAAAATCTCACGATCACAAACGCGAGGATCCTCGACGGCACAGGTAAGGTGATTGAGCGGGGGGCCGTTGTTGTACGCGATGGGAAGATCGTATCGGTCTCGGCCACCGCACCGGCCGCCGGCAACGGCCGCACAATCGATGCCCGCGGCAAAACAGTAATGCCCGGATTGATTGACGCCCACCGTCACCTGGTTACAGGCGACCCTGCACAGTGGCTCGCGCAACGCGCAGCGCCGCAGATGCAGGAATTCCTCGACGCGGGTTTCACAACTGTTCTTGCCGCGATCGATCCCGTTCAGGCAATCGAAGCGCGCAAGCGGATCGATGCCGGTCAAATGAAGGGACCGCGTCTTTTCGTCGGTGCATTCATCCCCCTGGCAGGACCCACAGGCCCGCCGCCGAATGGAGATCCAGCTCGAACTGATCCTGCGCGCGGCCCGGTCCCAACAACTCCCGCACCTGCAATCCCTCGTGCTGCGACGATCAAGTCTGTCGAAGACGCGGTGCAGGCCGGTTACGATTATTTGAAGGCCGTGCTGAACACCACTCAGAACGGTCCTGAAGTCGAAACACTGAAACTCATCGTCTCCGAAGGCAAGAAGCACAACAAGCCGACCATCGTTCATGCCGTGAGCGTGCGCGACACGCTGGCTGCCCTCGACGCGAAACCTGATCTGCTCGTGCATACGCCGCACATCGGCAATCTTGGAGACGATCCTGCCGCGGTCAAGAAAATCGTCGACGCGAAAATCCCGATGACCTCGACGCTCGCCGTTTTCGTTCCACACTTTGATGCGAAAGGCGTCGCGCTGTTCCGGGATGCGCAGCCGTTCCCGTGGCAAACCCTCTCCAGCGCGGGCCAGGGCCCGGTCAACGCGCGACTGCTCTGGGAAGCCGGTCTTACAACATACGGCTACGGCACCGACACGCAATGGCCGCCGAAGGAAACCCTCGCCGACGAACTCCGTGCGCTGAGACTGGTGTTCTCACCACAGGATGTCGTCAAAATCATCACGAAAAACGCGGGCATTGCGACCATGCACGGCGCAGAGATCGGCACACTCGAGCCCGGCAAACTCGCAGACATCGTCATCATTGATGGAGATCCCATGCGCGACAGCGGCGCCCTGCTGAACGTTGTCCTGACGATCAAGGGCGGCCAGGTCGTGTTCGAGAAGAAGTAACGCTTACTTCCCGACGAGGTGCTCGATACCTTTGTTGTTCTCGTTGCACATGTATTCCAGCAATTCGCTGTCGGGCTGATAGAGAAGCGGCAGGTTGACCGTCCACGGTTTCGTATATGCCTTCGGATCGTCAATGGTGACCTCCACAGTCATATGGCCGAAATCCTTTCGATGAAAGCGTTCCGTGACGCGAAGGTTTTGGGTTGCGGGATGACTATTGTTATCCAGCCAGACGCACCGAAAGAGCGAGAAAGTGAAAAAGGTAGTGAGTGCCCGGGCAGAGAATAGAAAATTCAAGCGATGTCTGCAATGTAGAAATGAATACGCGCCGGATTTCGCCACCGCCGGATTGTCGTTTCTCGCAGCGGATCCTGCTGATCCACAATTCCGTAATGTACCGGGATCATCGTCGTTCCGTCATCTCAATCGATGGAATGTCACAGTCCGCCGCGGGCGGCAATCACCCACATTGAAGCGTTATCGACAAACGACCGGTCGTGAAATTGTCTTCCCCATTCCAGGGGTGTAACGTCTCGATACGTGTGAAGTGTTTCGTCATGAGCCCCGATCAATTTCTTTTGCAAAGAAGCTCGGATGTTTGGATCGGCACCGTTATCCAGCAGGAGTTCCGCGAAACGGGCGGTTCCCCGATGCGACCCCTGCCGGACGACGCAGCAAAACAATGGCGTGTGTCCGCCAAATTCGCCCGCATTCACGTCTGCTTTCGCGTTGACGTCCGCTCCGCGCTCGATGAGCCATTTCGCGATTTCAAACTCGTCGAAATCGATGCACATGTGCAGCAACGTCGTGCCATCCAGCGGCGTCGCGTGAAGTCCCAGCGACACGTCTTCATGGCAGCCGGCCTCGCGCGGATAAATTTCCCGAAGCGAAAAAGTCCGCCGAAGCAAAGTCGGATCGAGGCGGAGATGCTCGTCGAGCAAATCAATTCTTCCGCGGTGGAGCGCCATTATCGGCGTGTCCGGCAATTTGATGCTGCGCGAGGCAAACAATTCGAGGCAACGATGTTTGCCCGCCGCATTGCGGCAATACGTTTCCAGAACCATTGCCACTGGCGCCAGGCGATCACCGTTTCCATCGCAGATCTCTGCGCCTAATTCGAGGAGGTAGGCCATTCCCTCAGGATTCTGCGTCTCCGCCGGCCCCATCACGGCTCCGCGCGGAGGCCGCGCACCCATGGCGTACAGCTGCCTCGCGGTCTCGATTTGTCCCTGGAGAACCGCGCGACCCATCGCGTGTTCGATGTCCCGTGCCCCGAGTTCACGCAGCATTTGAATAATGTGATCGCGTCCCAGATTCGCGGCGTAACTCATCGGCGGCCCCCAATTGCAGTGATCAGTACCGCGCGCCATCTCGTGAAGCAGGTATGGATGTTTAAGTACGAGGTGTTGAAGTTCACGGGCATCATCGCGCCAGATTGCATCAACGACTTTGCATGCCTGAACCAGCCTGGGCCAGCTTCGAATGCCGTAGCTTCGAGCCAGTGCAAGCTGAGCGTCGGCAAGTTTTGCGGTAAGCGGGTCTGGAGTTCCGGGGTGATGCGTTTTCAGTTCTTCGATTGCCGATGCGTCGCTACGTTTGATGGCGAGCAACAGATTCTTTGCTTGATTCTGGAGTTGGTCGAGATCGGGACGGACTGGAACGTGGCGGGCAGACATGTTGAGTTTCCTGATTCGCTCGAGAATGTATGTGACGGAATTAATTTTCAAGCGCGTTTGTGATTTCGGTAAGGTAAGGTACCCCTCACCCGGCTCCCATCTGGTGATGGGAGCCACCCTCTCCCGTTGGGAGAGGGACACAACAAAGGAGTCCGCTATGGCACAACAATTGAAATTACCTGGCATTCTCGCAGCAGCGATGCTGATTCTTACAGCTGTGATTCCCGCTCAAGCTCAAGTGTTCGCGGACAAGAAGCTTTCGAAGGTGGATTACTCGCAATCGGATATTGCACCGCACAAGACATGCGATGCCCTCGGACAATACAAGGCGAAAGCCATTAAGCAGATCGCCGCGGCGATGAAGGCGGCTACAGGCGCTGTGCCTGCGTTTTGTGATGTCACCGGAGTCCTGGGTGTGGAGATTGCTTTTGAACTGAGCCTGCCATCCAAATGGAATGGGCGCTTCTACATGATCGGTAACGGCGGCCCTGCCGGCGAAGCGCTCGACGCCTCGGACCGGGTGGCGCAGCGAAACGACGCACTGCAACAGGGCTTTGCGTTTGCGCAGACCAATACCGGACACGATGCTCGAAAGGAGCCCGGCGATACATTTGTATTGAGCAACCCGGAGAAAGCAATCGACTACGCCTACCGCGCCGTCCATGAGACGGCGAGAATCAGCAAGGAAATCACTAAGGACTACTACGGCAAAGCTGTCTCTTACGCGTACTGGAACTCCTGCTCCAACGGCGGACGCCAGGGACTGCTGGAAGCCCAGCGATATCCGGAGGATTTCGACGGCATCATCGCCAATGCGCCGTGGGTCGATCAGACCGGCTTCACGATCGGCGCCATGTGGAACCAGAAGGCGGTATCCGAAACGCCCATCTCCAACGCAAAAATGGTGCTGGTGGCGGACAAAGTCATGGCCAAATGTGATGCCATCGACGGCTTGAAAGATGGCCTGATCGATGATCCCCGTAAATGTAATTTCGATCCTGTGAAAGATGTCCCCCAGTGCGCACCGGGTGCTGATGGTGCGGATTGTCTGACCAGCACACAGGCAGCGGCAATTTCAAAGGTCTACAGCGGTCCTGTCAGCAATGGCAAACCGTTCTATCCCGGATACATGCCCGGCAGCGAGCAGGTCACGTCATTGTTCGGCGGCGGTACCGGCAGCGGATGGATGAATGTCATCCTTCCTGGGCAGTCGAATGCCAAGCCCGCGGACTTCAACCTCGCCGAAGGCATCATGCAGTATCTCGTGCATACGCCGCCAAAGCCGGATTACGACTATCGAAAATTCAACTTCGATACTGATATTCACTTGCTCGACAACTGGAGCAAGCTGGCCGACGCGAAAGACCCGGATCTTTCGAAATTCCGGAAGCGAGGCGGCAAGCTCGTCATGACGTATGGCTGGGCGGACACGATCCTGCAGCCGATGGCAGGTGTGCACTACTATGAAGAGGCGACGAAAAAGAATGGCCCCGGCACGAAGGACTTTTTTCGCTTGTTCATGATTCCCGGCATGTCTCACTGCAGTGGCGGCATTGGTCCGGACCGCCACGATCCGGTTACCGCAGTCATCAACTGGGTAGAGAAAGATGCAGCACCGGCATCCATCATCGCGAGCCGTGTCGTCAACAATCAGGTGGTAAGAACCAGGCCGCTTTGTCCGTACCCCGAGGTTGCGCGCTATAAAGGCCAGGGCAGCATCGATGATGCGGCAAATTTTCGTTGCGTCGTCCCATAATGAATTCCCGAACGAGAAAAGGACTCCGATGAAAGACAACCGCCTGCTGGATGGCAGAGCGATACGAGACCGGATGCTGGCCGAAATCGCCGCGCGCGTACAGGAAGCTTCAATAAAACATTCCATCGGTCGCCTCGTTTCGGTAACGATCGGGGGCAGCGACGCCGTGGGCGTTTATGTCCGTGGGCAGGCAAGGGCCGCAAAAACCGTCGGAATTCGATTTGAGGAGCAATGCTGGCCGAGCACCCTCACGCAGGAGGAATGCAAGGCCCGGATCGTCGCCATGAACGATGACGCCGATGTACTGGGTGTGATCCTCCAGCGGCCGGTTCCCTCACAAATCAACGTCCGGTCGCTGGCTTCCGCAATTCATCCTCTCAAGGACATTGAAGGCATGAATCCGGCTTCGATCGGCAACATCGTCTATAACAATCTTGCTCTCGCGCCCTGCACCGCTGCGGCGGCAGTGGAGTTGATCCGGGAAACGGGGCTGAACCTTCTCGGACTCGAAGTGGTCATGATCGGTCATTCGGAAATCGTCGGGAAACCCGCTGCATTCCTGTTGATGGCGGAAGGCGCGACGGTGACGGTCTGCCACCATCAGACTCGATCCGTCGCATCTCATTCGCGACGCGCCGACGCGGTTCTTGTTGCAGTGGGGAAACCGAAATTCCTGCATGGCGATATGGTGAAGCCGGGCGCCGCCGTCATTGATATCGGGATCAACCAGGTTGTCGACGCCAACGGTGAGAAGCACATCGTCGGCGATGTCGATACCGACAGCGTCATCGAGGTTGCGAGCTGGGTAACGCCAGTGCCGGGCGGAGTCGGGCCCGTCACCGTCGCCATGTTCATGCGCAACGCAATTACCGCTCACAACAAGCAACTCGCCGCTGGCTGGCTCGGATAGCTGGAGGCGTGAGACACCAAAGATTCGTGGAATCAAGGATTGGCGTGAGTCTCAGGCCAGCCGAACTGCCCTCCTGATTCAGGAGGGCAATTCGCCTGCACTCACCGTTACCACTGAGAGTCCCGCGTCTACAACTGTCAGTAGCCAGCATGCTTGTCGACAACATTCAAAAGCGGCAAGCCGGACAGAAAGCGGTGCAGGTTCTCCGTAAAGGTCTCGAATGCCGGAATCAGAAATCCTTCGACGTGGTCGGCCGTGTGAGGGGAAAGCAATACGTTCGGCATTTCCCAGAATGGATGACCTGCCGGAAGAGGCTCCACGGTAAATACGTCCAGAGCTGCGCCGCGCAGCGCTTTCGATGACAGCGCGCGAATCAGCGCCGGTTCATCGATAACTGGCCCACGTCCCACATTGATAAGAACGGCAGACGATTTCATCGACGCGATCTCCGCCTCTCCAATCAGTCCTCGTGTTTCGGGCGTGAGTGGCAGCGCCACCAGAACGTAATCGCTGACGGCGAGCATCGACTTCATATCCCTGGCTTCAAAACATTCATCCACCAACGTGCCGCCGTCAAACAGTTCGCGGCGACGTCTCATGGCCGCGATCTTCATCCCGAAGACTTTCGCCCGCGACGCCGCTGCGCTGCCGATTTCCCCATAACCGGCAATCCCCAGAGTTCGCCCTTTTAGAGAGGTACTGATAAACGGCTTCCACACGCCCTGTTGCTGCTGCCGGATCACACGGCCCAAATCAAACGCGAAGTGCAGCATCACAGCAGCGACCCAATCTGCCAGCGGCCAGCGAAAAACGCCACGGCCGTTGGTTACCGGCGCGGGATGTTGAAGCATCTCCGGTCCGAGAATCCCTTCGACGCCAGTCCACAGGGAATGAATCCATTGCGCACGAGGTGCAAACTGCAATGCTGCAGATAGCAGACCGGGATTCATCGTCGCATACAAAATAATATTGGCTTCGGGAGCGGCGGCCTTGATGGCTTCGGTATCGTGGGCAACGGTGACGCGAACACGCGGATCCATCACGGTTAACGGGGGAAAGAATGGCGACTTCACGTCCGCGATGAGCAGAAGGTTGAGTAACGACATCGGCGTATCCGGTTGGGGAAAGAGGTAAGCGCCCTCTTTCCCCAGAATCCACAAGGTTCGTGACTATTTCACGCCGGGCCACTGGACGTAAGGCTGCTTGGGCGCCTTGTCCGGAGGCACAAAATCCGGACTCTTTGTTCCGCCGGGACCGAGAGACTTCACATACTGGTAGAGGGCGCGCTGATCGGCTTCAGTCATCGCCTGAATGTTGAACCATGGCATTGGCGGCCGGGTATTCAAAGTTTTGGCGCGCTTCACCCATGCGTCCTCGGTCAAAGTTCCGATGGAGAGCCGTAGATTCGTCGGATAAGTCGTGCCCCAGGGCCCGCGATACCCCAGCGTATCGCCCTTGAGCCGGTCTGCTTCCGCCGCCTTGCCTCCAGCTTCTGCGTATCCCGCGGTGTGGCAATCATTGCAGCCACCGATTTCAACAACGTACCGGCCTCGTTCGATTGTCGCGTTCGATGCGGCGGCCGGTTTGGGCGTCTGCACACCCACCACCAGATAGACCGAGGTCATGACCAGCGCGGACCCAATAAGAACTGCTCTGTAGCCTTTCACTGTTCCCTCCTTTTTGCTGAAATGCGGCCATACATTAACAATATCGAGGCGTTATCGAAAACTATTTCAGTACTTTCACTGAAACGTTTTCGCTCTATGAATCATTACTGTCCAGGCGTGGAATCGCATACAGTCTTGCCCGGCTCAATCCACAAGTTCATTTCAGGAGGAAGGAAGAATGGCAGAATCCCCAAGTCAGAAAGCAGCCAAAGCCGTAGCGATCTCCTGCGCGGCTGCGACCACGTTTGTGAAAATCATTACATTCAAGCCGCTTGTCGTGTCTCCAAAAGACCTGTTTAAATTGAGTTTCAGCTCCGTCGGACTTTTCAGCGATGCGCAATTGGAGGCGTTTCGTCACACTCTGATCACCGTAGCGCCCGACGCTCTGGCGGGTGACATCGAGAAGCTGGATCTTGCGCCTGGTATTATTATCGGTCTCGTTGTCGATCATATCGAAGCCCTGCTGGATGCACTTCCGTAACGCCATGGCGCCCCCCGAACACAGGAGACAAAAGATGAAATCCCGGATCCTTCCCGCGCTATTCACATGTGCTTTCGCCCTGGGCTGCGGCACGTCGGTATTGGCTCAAAGCAGCAAGGTCGCAATCAAAGAGGCCGCCAAAGCGGATGCGTACGGCGTTGCGCTGGTTCGCTTCATTGATCTGCCGGGTTCGAAACATCGTGCTGTCGTGGATCTCAGCGCACCTCAGGACAAGACTTTTGCAGCGGGTTCACCGGCCGCCGGTGCGCTCGCGACCAGCGACCTGAAGGCGTCGAACATCATCATCAAATTCCTGCCCAGCGGCAAAATCGTTCCGGCAAGCGCGATCAACAACGTCGCGGATCATAAGACCGCGCCCGATACTGAAAATATGTCCGGGTTCGGCGATACGAGGCTGCAAATCGGCATCATTGAATTGGAAGATAACGATCCGGATCAGAAGGACTCCGTGCCGGAGCCCGGCGATGACAGAGTCCAAATCACATTCGGAGTCCTGCATTTTGTCGGCGTGAGTACTCCCGGCAGCGCGGCGACCACGGTGGAGCGGGAAAATGTATCGGGGACAGGCAGGATATACAACAAAGCCAACATCAATGAACGCGTGGAGGAGACGCGGCAGACACTAATTGACGCCGTCGCCCATGCGAAGACCGACGATGAAAAGGATGCGTTCGTTGCATTCAGTGTCGTTGTGCCGGCAGGCGGCAATTCTCAGGGAAGTGGAGACATCAGTTTCAACCGGGACCTCTACGCGGCATCGCTGGCTCAAGCCGCATTATTTGATCACGTCAAAGTCGGTTTCCATCTGAACAAGGCCAGCGAAACCGCTTCCGACCCGCGCCACTTTGATCTGGGATTTACGTTCCGGAAAACTTTCCTGCGGGCAAATATGGCGAAGCTCAACGAAATCAAGAATGCCATCAACAACGGCGCCAAATCCGAATTCGCTTCAGACCAGATCGTTCAGGACATCAACGACCTGCAACAGGATTTTATCCGAGCCTACATCTTCGACAACGCGCTCCGCCTTGAAGGCGATGTCAGCACTCGCGGAATCGGCAATGTGAGCAATTTGATCTGGGATGCGCAACTACAGGTTGCAACGGTGTCCCGCGCACTGGCAGGACAAACCGGATTCTGGAACTTCAGATGGGTACCGGTCGGTGTTGAAGCCGGTGGCAATCTCACCAACAACGATAATCCGACAAGTGTCAAAGGGTCGCTGGTAAGGGGCAAGACCGGAGGAGAATTCAATCTGATATTCAAGGCCGGCGATCCCAACGAACCAGTCAGTCGAATCCAGATCAGTGCCAAAGCGCTCGAGCGCTACCTCTTCATGGATGAAAATACCCTGGACCCGGTGACAAAGCTGGCAGTCATCGCGGATAAGGGCAGCAAGTATTGGCTGCAGGCCGATTTGAAAATCGGCACGGGCGTCAAGGTTGGAGCGGGACGGGTGGGCTTCCGGGCATCGTTCCAACGAGGTTATCTTCCGCCAGTGTACAACTACGTTAAGACTTTCAACTTTGGAGTGGTTTTCGAAACCAACGATGACGACAACTCGAAAAACCTGAAGCTGAAATGAAGGTGTCAGAGCGATAACATACTCGGCAAATCAGAAACATCGCCCCTCCTGGCCAGGAGGGATGGCTGCGGCGAAGCCGCAGACGGGGTGGTGGGTCCAATTCAAATAGAAGATCCACAATTTGCTCGCGGGGAAGACGTTCAATCAAATGCGGGTCCGCTCAGTGCTTGAACCACCACCCCGGCGCTTCGCGCCACCCCTCCTGTCCAGGAGGGGCGATGTTTCTGATTTGCCAGGCATGCGTTCTCTCTCCCACAACTTCAATCGGCGCCTTTTTTCACCGGAAGACGGAACGCGACGAATTCGCCGGAGTACGTACCGCCACTGATCGCGAGCACGATGTACTGCTGCCCCTTCAGCATATAGGTCATCGGTGAACCGCTCTGTGGTGCAGGCATATACACCGCGCCGACTTCCTTTCCCGTTGTCTTGTTATACGCGCGCAACATCGCTCCGCGCTGTCCGGAGGGCGTTGTAAAAAATCCGCTCTCTCCCGCAATCAGCAAAGTCTTCGTCACCAGCGTTCCTATTGTTCCCGGCCTGCCGGTGCGCGGAATATCCAGGCCTTTCAACGCCGGATGATTGCGAATATTGTCCGGCGTCTCTCCGTGCGCGATCTGCCAGAGGATTTCGCCCTGATTCAAATCAATGGCGCTAATGCGTCCATATGGTGGCTTCACCAGTGGCAGACCTTGAACCAGGAGGCTGCCGGCATCCGCCGCCGGTGTCGATGCTGCTGCGGTCGACGTTGCGCCTGCTTCAGAGCCGGCGCCGCCGGTGAGCCGCGCGCCTTCCAGGGCAGTCCCCTGAATGTAGGCCATCTCCGAAAATCCTGCAGGAGGAGGAACGAGCCCTTTCGCCGTGACGGAGCTTTGCGAGAATACATAAAGGATGTGCGTCTCCGGATCATAAGATCCACCCGGCCAGTTCGTCCCCCCCGTCGACGTCCCCAGTGTGAGCGTCGCGAGCGGGCCCTCC
>Ga0163163_10002318_pt1 | contig 16077 bp, 10 predicted proteins | sample S65metaG_FD_119766 | JGI IMG/M metagenome (GOLD analysis project Ga0163163, IMG submission 119766) | Switchgrass rhizosphere microbial communities from Kellogg Biological Station, Michigan, USA - S6-5 metaG | ecosystem: Host-associated > Plants > Roots > Rhizosphere > Soil | place: USA... | reverse complement strand
TTCTCGATGCGGTACCGCAGCGTATCACGGGAGATGCCGAGCAGCTTGGCCGCACGAGTGACGTTCCCGTGACTTTGTGCGAGCGCCCGGCCGATGAGAGCCCGCTCAGCGTCCTGCAGCGTCCCTGCCACGGGACCGAGGGACTCGGAACCAAGTGCCACCCCGGTCCTCTCGCTCAAGACGGGCGCCGGTGCGCCGAGGTCGGCAAACATTTCGGCCGCGGGCGATATACCCAGATTTTCCTCCTCGATAATGTCGCCCCGCGAACTGAGCACCGCTTGCTCGACCGCATTGCGCAGCTCGCGGACATTGCCTGGCCAGCTGTGCTTACGGATGCGATTGATCGCGCGCTCGGAAAAGCGCATTCCGGCACGGCCGTAACGCCGCGCGTGCAGGGCAAGGAAGTGCTCGGCTAGCATTTCTACGTCGCCGTCGCGGGTCCGCAATGGGGGGACATCGATGGTGACCACCCGAAGGCGGTAATAGAGGTCGGAGCGGAACTTGCCGGCACGCACCAGCTCTTCCAGCGGACGATTGGTCGCGGAAATGAAGCGCACGTCGACGGTGCGATCACGCACTCCTCCGACCCGGCGGACGATCCTATCCTCCAGGAGTTTCAAAAGCTTGAGCTGGACAGGAAGCTCCATGTCGCCGATCTCGTCGAGGAAGAGGGTACCCCCGTGCGCCGCCTCCACGAGCCCGATCTTGCGCTCCTTGGCATCGGTAAACGCACCCCGCTCGTATCCGAACAGTTCGGCCTCGAGTAGCTGCATGGGGAGCACCGCGCAGTTGAGCTCGATGAATGGAGCGGCATGGCGTGGACCTTCGAAATGAAGCGCACGCGCAACGAGCTCCTTGCCGGTGCCGGTCTCGCCGCGGATCAGAACTGCCGGCGGCACGCCCTCGATCAGATTCCGCTCGGCTTCCACGATGGCGCGGATACTTTCCCGCAACCGTACCAATGGTGGCGAGTCACCGAGCAGCGTATTCAGGCCGTCCCCCGCGCTTGTGCGAGAATTGTAGTAGGACAACGCGCTTTCCAATCGCTCCTGCCCGAGCGCCTTGTCGATCAGGATCTTCAGCTCGCTGAGAGCGACGGGTTTCGTGACGTAGTCGTAAGCTCCGCCTTTCATCGCGTCGACGGCGGTCTGCACGCTGCCATGCCCGGTCACACACACCACCGCGACACGCGGGTTGCGCCGCCGAATCTCCTCCAGCACCTTCAGACCATGCAGGTCAGGCAGATTCAGATCCAGCAACACCAGATCGAGATCGGACTGATCGAAAAGTCGAATCCCCTCAGCCGCGGTTCCCGCGACAATCGTGTCGTATCCATGCCGCTCGAGATAGCGCTTGATGTTCTTGGCGAGGACTTCCTCGTCCTCGATCAGAAGAATGCCGCGAGCCATCTACCTAACCCTGCGACGGAAGGCTCAGCACCACTCTGGTGCCGCGCCCCAGGGCGCTCTCGATGACGATGCTTCCGGCGTGCCTTTCGAGAATGCGTTTTGCCAAAGACAGACCGAGGCCGATGCCGTTCGGTTTCGTCGTAAAGAACGGACGGAATGCCCGGCGCACCGTGTGCGCGGGCATCCCGCTCCCCGTGTCCTCGACGACAATCTGTACCCGCCCCTTCTCGCCGAGACGGCTCTCGACGCGCAAACGTCCGCCTTTAGGCATCGATTGAATCGCATTGGAAACAATGGCACCAACGGGGTGTCCAAGAGGCGCACGACTCCCGCGAATGTGAGGCAGAAGCGCCGGGTGAAACGTCAGCTCGATGTCCCGGCGTTTTACTTCAGCGGCGTTGCCTTGCAGCACCTCCTGAAGCAATCGATTGAGATCCACCAATTCGAGCGTCGCCATCGTGCTTCGTGCGGCCGTGAGAAGCTCCCGCACCCAGCCGTCGAGCCGGTCAGTCTCGTTCATGATGTCTTTCAAGCATTCATCAACGCCTCGCCGGTCTTCTTCGCGCGCGAGTTCCGCGGCCGAACGGATCGATGCCAGCGGATTACGAATGTTGTGGGCCACCGCCCCAGCCATTTCTCCGATCGCTGTCAAGGTCTCCGCTTCGATCAGGCGCTCGCGCTGCGCGCGCACGAGCAGGTCGCCGCGGCGCACGATCGCAAAAAATGCAAGATAGAGAAGCAGACCACCGACTGCGCTGCTAACCCAAGCGATGTAGACGCCTTTGTCGATGGCGTCGAACAGAGCGCGCGGCAATTTGTAGATCTCGAGAACAGCAAGGACGGTGCGATTGTCCCTGTCACGAATTGGGAGATAGGCCTCTACGAAATATTTGCCCTGCCCGCGGGGTGCCTTTTCGCTGAGGCCGATGTGCTCGGCCTTTTCCTCGTCGGCCGCGACACGTCCGGATTGCACAACGATCTCGCCGGCAAGCGCCCGCTCCAGTTCCTTGTTGTGCTCGAAGCGCTGATCGATGAGTTGTTTGTCGGTCGACCACAGCACCGTGCGATCGGCCGCATAGAGGTTGGCACGCACCAAGTCGGGAAGCGTCGGCAGATGATCGACGAAGGGGGCCAGGGCGTCCGCCGAGGGGCGCGGCGCGAATGGAAGCAGCAGGTCGCGCGTCTTCTCGGCTGCAACGATGCTCTCGAGAAAGTCCCGGCTCACCTCGGCGTCGCGCATCAGCATGTGCGCCGTCAGGTAGTGCGTCAGGAACCAGGTGACAGCTCCCCCGATAATGATGATCGCCGCAAGGCTGACGATCGAGAACCACCGCAGCAGGCTGAAAGGTCGTCGCGCGAAGGAGCCCGCCGCCCCATCCTCGGTCTTCGTACCTACATCGTCTGAGCCTGTGTCCGATGCAGAAACCATTGCCGTTGTCCGCGCGGACGGTCCCCAGCCGACCCGGCCCCGTTTGACCGGTTGCCGCCATTATATACGGCGCTGGCCGCCGCGAGGAGAGACCCGCGGCGGCGGGGTGGGCCAACCTGGGCTGTGTGGGGAGCCGAGGCTCTGCCACGGCCCCCCACACGTGCTGAATGGCTCAGGGGTGCGGTGCAGGATCGACGCCGCGATCGTCCGGCACAACGTCATCGGCGCCGTGCTTGGCCAATGCCGACTGCATCGTGATTTTGCCGGACGCGAGGTCGACAGCGACCGGTGCCGCGACGAAGGCGACCGCACATGCGCTGAACAGTGCAGCGACAAGGATCTTGGACATTATCAGTTTCCTTTTTTTTTCACAGCAGCGGCTCAGGGAGATGTCGGTTATCAGCAGTCTCCCGCCGCTGATACACCTGCAGCAAGCAGCATGCCAAATGTTGCGAGCGCCTAAGAGCTTGAGGAAATCAATCACTTAGTTGCGTTGGCGCGATTGCGGGTGTTGATCGGGTGGGCCAAATCACCCGGCTCGGGGGGCTGTTGCCCCAACCAGACTGATCGAGCCGTGGATAGGGTTTGCTGCGTCTCGAACGCCCGCCCCTAACGGCCCGTTGTGTGCCTCGGGGGATAACCCAGGCAGAGAAGCAAATGCCTTAATCGAGCTCGCCGGTCCGATGAGCGGGGACGGCAAAGGGTGTGGCCATGGCCCGACCTCGCGCGCCTGCTCGACGTGAGCGAAAGAGAATTGCCGGGCGCTTTCACCGATGTTGCGGCTGAAGGCCGATTGGACTCAACGTGGACGTTTGGGCTGCTCGTGACCCAGCCAGACTGGGCCAAGCGACGCTCCAGCTGAACTATTGCAGCCCCTTACCGCGATCGGTCACGACATCAAGAAAAGCGGCCGTTTCTTGGTTCAAGAAATCCACGTCGGCTGGGAATATTCCACCGGCAGAAGCGTGCCCGGTGACCGACCCCGGACGAATTGTCACCACCTTCACATCGCGGATGTACTTGGCGGCCTCCTGTGGCTCCCACTCGGGATTCAGCAGGTCCTTTGTGCCGTGCAGGATCAGCGTCTTAGCCCTGATCGCCTGTAAAGCTTTCGAGGTGTCGCCATCGAATCCTGGCGTGGCGCCGACATCATGGCGCTCATACGCCCAGGTCTGGTAAATCCAGTCGTTGGCGTCGAATGCCTTGATGAGGTTGCCCTCCTGTTTCTGTAGCCAAGGGAGGACATCAAGCTGATTGGGAAACTGCTCGCGATACATCTCTGGGCTGCGGGCCGCCAGGAAGTTCAAGATGTCACGCCAAAGCCGGATGCCCTGCTCGGGCGGATTTGTGTAGTTTCCTTGATTCCATGCCGGGTCGAGCATGATCGCCTTGCGGGTCGCTTCCAACACACTGACTGTCCACGCGGGCGTCTTTGCTAGCGGTACCATTGCGACCAGGCTGTCCATGAACTCGGGGTAACTGACACCCCATTGCAGAGCCTGCATGCCGCCCATGGATGGACCCACGACCGCAACCACGTGATTAATCCCGAGATGCTCGGTCAAGAGCCGGTACTGCGAGGCGACCATGTCGCGGATGAGGAATTTGGGGAACTTCATGCTTGGCTGCGCCGTGCTGTTGCTCGGCGACGTGGTGAGGCCGTTCCCAATCGCATCGGTAGCAATGATGAAATACTTTTCTGTGTCGAGCGCCTTGCCTGGGCCGATCATGAAGTCGAGCCGGTGGTGATTGCCGCTGATCGCGGTGACCATGAGGATGGCGTTTGTTTTCTTGGCATTAAGTGTGCCGTGAGTGACATAGGAGATTGCAAAATCCTTGATGACCCCACCGCTCTCGAGCTTAAAGTCTCCCATTTTGTAGAGCTGATGGGGTGGCTGGCTCGGCCCATGACCGAAGCTGATGTCCGCTGATAAAAAACACGCCGCCAGACAAAGCAAAATTGCCTTTCTGATCATATCGAGACTCCTTACGACATCATGGCACAATGCGCCGACCGACTTGCACCGTGCCGCTATTCTTTCAGGAACTTCAGGATTTCCTCGAAAAATTGGAACCGCGGTTTCTCGAACAACACAAAGTGCGTCGCGTTCGGGACAAGCACGCTCTTCCTCACTGGCGCATGCACGAGGTCGCGCATGAGCCCGTCCCGATCCTCGGGGAAGGACCAAGTGTCGAAGGCTCCGGCGATCACAACCGTCGGCGCATAAATATTCGCGGCGTGCCACAGCGGCCGGCCAGTCGCCTGATAGAATGAGTCCTCGAGCACCCCATTCGGGGCACGTAAGCTCGGTGGGTTACGCGTGTTACTGGTCGGATCGGTCGCCATGCATTCTTTCCAGAACTCGGCGGGCACCGCTGGCTCGCGGTACTCGTCCTTGTTCTCGACCGGTATCTCGCCATTCCAGCGGCCTGTGTTGGCAGCCTCGGAGGCAAAACGATAAGCGCCCAGGCCGAAGTTGAATTCGTTCGGCTTGCGCTTGTTCTGAAGCGCGCTGCCAGGCCCGAGATTGGTGTGATTGTTGAAGTTATAGAGCGGGGCATAGAGCGCTAGTTTGTGTACATTCTCGCTGTGCAGCGACGCGTAATAGCCTGCCATCATGGCGCCCCACGACCAGCCAATCAGCGTGACCTTTTTTACTCCGCGCTTAGCCTTGATGTGGTTGACCATCGCGGCGATATCGCGCACGGCGAGGTATGAACGTGTCACCGGCTGGTTCTTCGCCGCCGGCTCGTCCATGGCCCGCTCACGGGTCGAAAACCCGTAATTGCGATAGTCGCCCATGTAGACGACGTACCCGCGCTTCACCATCCAGTCAGCCCAGGAGTAGTCGGTGTAGGAGAGGTCGAAGTCGCAGGTCGACGGCGCCGTCGCACCGTGCAGGAACAGGACGACGTTCTCATCCGTGAACCTTGTGTTTCCCTCGGCCATCTTTTCACGGACAAAGAGCTTGATGCCCGGATCGAGCGCATCGATCTGGACATCGGTCTTGATGATTTTTACGTCTTGTGCGCGAGCAGCTTCACGAGACGCGATGGGCGCTACGATGAGAGCTGCGCATAAAATCCGGCTAATCCACGGGAGCCGTTCGCGCAGCCTTCTGTTTAAATCGGAGTGATTATCCATTGGTCCTCCCAAAGCCGGCATTCTGAAGTTGACCAGTCTTATTTTAGCCTAGCTCCTCCTTGCGAACGGCGCCAGCTTGCGTAGCCGGCGCCAGCGCCAAGCGCAGTTCATGGTTCCCATCGCGGCCTCTCTTGGCCGTTCCCAGATGCTGCGGCGATGACACGCGGAAGGTGCGCTCGCAGTGATCATCCGAAGATTGAGCGGACCTCGCCCTGGCACCCGCTGGTATCACTCGGAAGAGCCGACCATCGGTGGGTTGCCGGGCCTTAATACTGCGGTTGTACCTGACCTATTTTGCTTGACTTCAATGCGACATGGGGATCGGCAGCGGGTCGCTCGTACGGTCCTGGGCGCTTAGCCAAAGCGTTACGCGCCGCAATCTCACGGAAGGCGAGTCAGGTAGGCACGCTACAAGACAATGACTCCCTTGTGTCGAGCCTCGCCTTCTGGTTCCACGTGAATGGTGACTTGGCAATCCCTGATATTCTTGTGCAGTGCGGCTTCGAGGCGGTCACAAATGATGTGCGCATCTGCGACCGTCATCGTGGCGGGAACGATAAGATGAAACTCGATGAAGACGATCCGGCCGGCACCTCGAGTACGCAAATCATGAATCTCAAGCGCACCTGTCGCGTCCTTCGATATGATTTCACGGATTTGGTCTTCCATGCGGCTATCGACTGATCGGTCCATCAGGCTGTCGATGCTGTCACGGACCACATGCCAACCGGACCACAAGATGTGAAACGCAACCGCAGCAGCCATGAGAGGGTCGAGAACGACATATCCGGTGAGTTGCACCAGACCAAGACCTATCAACACACCGATCGATGTCGCTACATCACTGAACAGATGTCGTCCATCGGCGACCAACGCGGGGGACCGCCACCGTCTGCCCATTATGATCAGGAAAGCCGACCATGCCGAATTGATCACAGTTGCAAGCCCATTCACCGCCATGCCTTCGATTGGGGCATTGAGGCTTCGCGGATTGAAGTAAGCTCCATAGGCCTCGTGCAGGATGACGAGAGCCGCGACGACGATCAGGACTCCCTCAAGAACGGCTGAGAAGTACTCTGCCTTGGAATGCCCGTATGGATGCCGCGCATCAGCGGGCTTGCCACTCAACCAGACCGCCCACAAGGCGACGCCAGCGGTAATTACATTGACGATGCTCTCCAGTGCATCGGAGTAGAGCGCGACGCTGCCAGTGATCCGATACGCAAAATACTTGAGTACCATCACCGTCAGGGCGACCACGATGCTGCAGCTCGCGGTTATCAGAATTCGATCGAACCGACTCAACTTGCCTCCAGGGCCTACGGTCCAGGGATGAGGCGCATAGCAAGCCACCACCATTGACACAATGTTGTGTACGCACGCGTTGCGACACATTCGCCAAGCCGGGCACAATCCAGATCAAACCTCCGCGCGCCTGATTGGCATCTTCTTGAGTTTTCACGACCACGGCGCCTGGAATATGCGGCGGTGGCAGCCCACAGTAAGCAATGAATTACGTATCAATCAAACCGGTCGGCGAGTCCGCAGATAGATGAACCAGTAAACGCCGCCGACCAGCCCGCCTCCGCCAATGATATTGCCGAGGGTCACAGGGATAAGGCTGGAGAAAAATACCGGCCACGTCAAAACGCTGTAGTCGGCGGCGTTGATTCCAAACTGCGTCCACAGCTCTGCTGGTCCCCACGCTTTCATGAACAAGCCGAGCGGTATGAGGTACATGTTCGCGACCGAGTGCTCAAAACCGGCTGCCACGAAGGCCGACACGGGGAAAAGTACGGCAAGCACTTTGTCACTCGTCGTTCGAGCGCCAAGCGCGAGCCAGACCGCGAGGCACACAAGGACGTTACATAGAATGCCAAGAAAGAGAGCGTGATCGAAGGGCTCGGTCGCCTTGTCGAGTGCGAGCTTGAGCGCAACGCTGGCGACGGCACCTCGCCCGCTCAGGTACTGCCCCGACAAGAACACGAGTATCGCAGTCCCGACCGCACCGATGAAATTGCCGATGTAAACGATGAGCCAAGCCCGCAACATCTCGTGCAGTCGGACTTTGCCGGCAGCCCACGCCATGACCATCAGGGCGTTCCCGGTGAACAATTCGGCTCCCCCAACGATGACAAGTATCAGTCCCAGACAGAACGCCACGCCAGCGAGGAGGCGACTCAGTCCGTAGGGAAGAACGCCATCTGCTCCCGCCAGGACGGTGGTGGCGAACATGGCTCCCAGAGCGATGAAAGCGCCCGCCAGTACGGCGAGTGCCGTGAGACTTAGGACGTCCAAGTTTGTCTTCTGAACACCGATAGTCTCGACCTTCTCGGCAATTTCCGCTGGCAATAACGCATCGATGCCGGCATTGGTACGACCTGCTCTGCGGATCATGTCGGCGCGCTCCAAAAAGACGTGTGAGAGAGGTACAAGCGCGAATACTAACAGAGGTATATCGCGTTGCGATTACCTACGTGTTCCGACACTGACGAATTCGACTTCTCGGCATTATAGCCACAAGATCAAATTAAGAATGGTTGGGTCGTGGTTCATTGCGCCAAGTCAACGCGTGGGAAGTCGTCGTCTTTCGAAGGGCAGGCACGAATTCCAGGAACAGCGCGACTTTGCGTCACAACGACCTGGGGAACACTGGTGTCTACCAACGCGCAACCGACGGGTCGAACGATGGCGGTGGCTTCCGCGGATCTCCTCAACCACCAACAGATGGACCTCTCCGCGATCCACCACATGCAATTGGCCGAGCTGCTACGTCACCTCGGGGTGGAGCCGGAGCGCGGGCTTTCACACCAGCAGGCCGAAGACCGGTTTTCACACGTTGGACCCAATGCCCTGCCCATGGCTGCGCCGCGCCCAACGTGGTTGAAGTTCCTTGAGCAATTCAAGAGCTTGCTAATCATTGTGCTGATAGTGGCGGCCGCCCTTGCCGCACTGGTCGGCAATTTGAAGGACGCCGGCGTCATAATCGCGGTCGTGTTGTTGAATGCGGTACTGGGCTTCTACCAGGAATACCGAGCCGAGCAGAGCCTCGCGGCACTGCGCGGCATGCTGCCCGTTACGGCCAGAGTCCGCCGCAACGGGACGATCGCTGAAGTCGTAGCTGACCGGCTCGTTCCCGGCGATATCGTTCTGCTTGAGGCGGGAGATCGGGTTCCGGCGGATGGCCGGCTCATTCAAGCCGCAAGCGTTGCCATTGATGAGTCATCCCTCACCGGCGAATCCCAGGCGGCTCAGAAGGACGCTGCCGCGCCAGTGCGGCTCGACGCTCCACTCGCCGAGCGCCAAAACATGGCCTTCATGAATACCCTGGTGACAAGAGGACGCGGCGAGATTGTGGTGACCCACACAGCCGCCGCTACCGCCATGGGCAGAATCTCGAAGGAGTTGGCAGCTGCCAGTGACAGCCCTAGCCCGTTGCAGGTCCAGCTCGACGTGCTTGGCAAACGGCTCGGCGGCATAGCACTGGCACTGGTCGGAGTTCTGGGCTTCCTCGAATATCTGCGCAGCGTCGACCTTGCGCACGCTCTCCTTGACGCCATCGCATTGGCGGTCGCCGCGGTACCGGAAGGACTGCCGGCTGTCGTCACCGTCACGCTGGCGCTGGGAATGCACCGCATGGCCCAGCAACGCGCCATCGTCAAACGGCTCGCCAGCGTCGAAACGCTCGGCTCAACGACCGTCATCTGCTCCGACAAGACCGGGACGCTGACGCTCAATCAGATGACCGTGCGTGCCTTTCGTTTTCGAGGGCGGCGCTTTGCAGTGACGGGAGAAGGATATCGCAACGAGGGCGAGATCAAACCGGACGGCGGTGCAGTTGATCGTATCAATCTCAAGTCACTGCTCGTTCCGCTCGTTCTCTGCAATGACAGCCAAGTGAAAAACGCACAGGTCATTGGCGACCCCATGGAAGGCGCATTACTCGTGTTGGGCGTCAAAGGCGGCTTGGACCCTGAAGCAGTGGCGCGCCAGTCTCCTCGAATAGCTGAGATCCCATTCGATGCTGCGCACAAGTTCATGGCGACCTTTCACTACGACGGGGAGGTTATCCGTTTGCATGTCAAGGGTGCACCCGATGTACTCCTGTCTCGATGCGAACGCCAACTGACTGCCGATGGGGAGGCCGGATTTGATGCGGCTGATAGATCAGTGATCGAGAGCGAGTACGGAGCGCTTGCGGCACGCGGATTGCGCGGCCTGCTGATCGCCTCGCGCAGCGTTCCTGTCTCAGGATTCGATCCGAAAGGCGATCTACGGCGGTTCGTCTCGGGCCTGACCTTTGTCGGGCTGATCGGCCTCATGGACCCTCCACGCCCGGAAGCCAAGGACGCCATTGCACAATGCAAGACTGCGGGCATCCGAGTGAAGATGATCACCGGCGATCACAAGGATACGGCGCTGGCGATCGCAAGAGAACTTGGCCTCGAGGGGAACGCGATCACCGGAGTAGAAGTGGAGGCCATGGATGCGTTGGACCTCGCCGAGGGCATAGAGAACATCGCCGTCTTCGCGCGCGTGGCTCCTGAGCACAAGGTCAAAATCGTCCGTGCGCTGCAAGCTAAGGGTCACGTCGTCGCCATGACGGGCGACGGCGTCAATGACGCGCCTGCGCTCAAGACGGCCGAAATCGGCGTGGCCATGGGCATCAGCGGTACAGCCGTCAGCAAGGAAGCGGCCAGCATGGTGCTGACTGACGACAATTTTGCGACCATCGTGAGGGCTGTTCGGCAAGGCCGCGCACTCTACGACAACATCATCAAATTCATTCGCTTCCAGTTATCGACGACACTCGGTGCCATCCTGACTGTGTTCTTTGCCCCGCTCGCCGGGATGCCGGAGCCGTTCACGCCACTCCAGATCCTATGGGTTGCCATGATCATGGATGGACCCCCTGCGGTTTCGCTGGCTCTCGATGCGCCACGGCCCGGCCTAATGACCGAAGCACCTCGTCCGCGGGACGTGCCGTTGGCCCTTCCCCAGGCTCGTCAAAATCATCGCGTTTGGTCTGACCATGATGGCTGGCACGCTTCTCGTGCTCCATTATGGTCTACGGACAGGCAGCGAGGCACGCGCGCTCACGCTCGCCTTCACGACATTCGTGCTCTTTCAGTTCTTCAACGTTTTTAACGCGCGCGTTGAGGAGGGATCTGCCTTCAATCAACGCTTCTTCGACAATCCGATGCTTTGGTGGTGCCTCTCCGCGGTCCTCGGCCTGCAGATCATCGTCGTGAATTGGGGGCCCGCTCAGGAGCTGTTCAACACCTTGAGCCTCAGCCTTCGCGATTGGGTGTTGGCAGCATGTGTCGCCTCGTCTGTGCTGTTTTTCGAGGAGACGCGCAAACTTGGAGGCCGTGTTTTGCGCTCAATCGGACTCGTCTGATTGCAGTCCAACGCGGCCGAGCCTGATTGATGGAGGTCACGACACAGGTCAACGTTCGATCGGGACCCTTGCGGTAGATCAAAGCGCGCATTGTGCCCGATAATAAACGTCATACGGATAAATTGATGTGGTGACAGGAGAGCCAGATGGCCGTCAGGGACATCCTCTTAACACTCACAACCTATCCAGAGCCGACGCCGATCTCTGCAATAGATCAAGCCATCGATTTCGCAGCGACCGTCGGAGCCCGGATTTCGGCTGTCGCGTGCGAAGTGAAGATAAGAGTTCCTGGCAATATTCTGGCCAATGCACTGCTGGACATTCCAGGGATGATTGCTGCCGAGGCCAAGAAGAGCGCTACTAACGCGGAGTCGCTTCTGGCGGCGTTTCAGGACGGCGCAGAGAAGCGGGGAGTGTTCCAGGAGCGGATTCTTGAGCGTTGTCTGACATCGGAAGTTTCCGGCGTGCTCGTCGAATATGCCCGTCTTCGCGATCTTACGATCGTGCCCGTATCAGACGGCGAATATGTCGATATCGGACATTGGTCCGTTGAGTCGATCATATTCGGGTCCGGACGTCCCACGCTCATCGTGCCGCAATCTCGGAAACGCCCCGGCGCCTTCGCTCTTGATACGGTGGTCGTGGCTTGGGATTTCAGCCGGCCCGCGGCCAGAGCGGTCGCAGACGCGCTTCCGGTCTTGGAAAAGGCGAAGCGTACATGCGTCGTAACGGTCACCAATGAGAAGCTCATCGATACCAAGCGCTCCGGCCCAGAACTCGCCAAGCATCTGGCGCGCCATGGCGTAAACGTTGTGCTGGACACCGTCGATGCCGCGGGTCGGAGCGTTGGCGACGTGCTTGAGTCTTACGTTGCGTCTCGCAATGCTGATGTTCTTGTGATGGGAGCGTATGGCCACTCTCGCATCCGAGACTTCATCCTGGGTGGGGCAACCAAAAGCATGATTGCTCGACCGCCGCTCCCAATACTACTCTCGCACTGATTGAGTTTCTGCCAGCAATTGGAGAAGGCTGTTGAAGATGAGATGCGGCTTTCAGACCGACTGTATCAATCGCGAAACCTGGGCAGGCCGAGTTTCGGAGGGGAGCACGCTGAGCGTGCAGCAACTTTCTGCGGCGAACCCAGCCGGAGAACGTCGTGCAACCGATCAAGGTTGGTAACGACCGCCGAAGGCCGGCTGGCTCTGGCCCAGTCCCGGGAGCTCCCAAACGCCGGCGCCGCCCGGATTCTTGTCGGCGCTGATATTGGCATTGATGAGATACGGACGTCGCGCCTTGATCGCGGTTCGCACCGCATCGGAAAGGTCGGCGGCGCGGTCGACGTTCACGCCTTCGACGCCGGCCGAGCGCGCCATCGCCGCGAAGTCGGGATTGTAGGGTGCGCCGGTCTCGGGATGGCGGAAATCGGTCGCGAGCTCGCGGCCGCCGAGATAGCCGCGCTGCAAGCCGCGGATCGATGCATAGGCAAAGTTATTCCACACCACCCAGACCACCGGCAGATTGTATTCGACCGCGGTGCCGAGCACGCTCGCATGCATGAAGAAGGCGCCGTCGCCGCAGACCGAAACGCAGGGACGGTCGGGTGCGGCAAACTGCGCGCCCAATACGCCGGCTACGCCGAACCCCATCGGACCGAAGCCCATCGAGCCGATGAGGGAATCGGGCCGCCGCGGTTTGCAGAACTGGATGAGCCAGTTGTGGTGGACACCGATGTCGCTCACCAGGATGGCGTCCTCGGGCAGCGCCTTGTCGATCTCGTGGGCGGCCCGCTGCGGATGGATCGGCGTGGCGTCGTCGCGGAAGCCCGGCGCGATGAACGCGTTCCACTGCTTGCGATAGCCGTCGATCGTGCCGAGCCAGTTCGTCCGCGCCGGCGTCTCGCGCAGGTCGCGGCGCGACTCGATTTCCGCCAGCAGCTGGCGCAGGAACGTGCGCACGTCCGCCATCAGCCCGAGCGCGACCGGGTAGTTGCGAGCAATCTCGTCCGGATCGATGTCGACGTGGATGAGCCGGGTCGGCGGGATGGTGAAGGAATAGCCCGGCAGCCAGGAGCTCGACGTGCGGTCGTCGAAGCGCACGCCGAGCGCGAGCAGCACGTCCGCCGTGCGCGCGGCATGGTTGGCCTGATAAGGACCGTTGCGGGCGACGAGGCCGAGCGCGAGAGGATGGTGCGAGTCGATGGCGCCGGTGCCGCTCGCCGACCAGGCGACCGGAATGTGCAGCCGTTCGGCGAGCCGCAACAAGTCGGCCGCCGCGCCGCCATATTTGACGCCCTGGCCGACCAGGATGACCGGCCGTTCGGCCGCAAGCAGCATGTCGAGCGCCATCTTGACGCCTTCGGGATCGGCGCCGCAGCGCGACGAGATATTGGCGTTCCATTCCTCCGGTTTCGGGGTTTCCTCTGCCGCCGCCTCTTTGAAGATGTCGAACGGAACGTCGAGCACGACCGGCCCCGGCCGGCCCGTGACCATCGTCTTCCACGCCTGGCGGATCGCGAGCGGCACCATGTCCCCGCGCGTCGGCTGGAATACCCGCTTGCAATAGGCGCGCACCGTGGACGGAAAGTCGGCTTGATAGTGACGGTAGAGCTCCTGAAATGCGCCGCGGTTGAACTGGCTCGTCGGCACGTTGCCGGTCACCGCCAGGAACGGAACGGAATCGAGATAGGAGTTGGCGAGCGCGATCGGCAGATTGGCCGAGCCCGGACCGCAGGAGGTGAACGTCGCCGTCGGCCGGCCGCCGACGCGGTAATACACATCGGCCATGAACCCGGCGACGGTCTCGTGGTGGACCGAGATGGTCTTGATCTCGTCGGAACGTTCGTAAAGCGCGTCGATGAAGCCGATATTGCCGTGGCCGCACAGGCCGAAGACGTAAGGTACCTTTTCGCGGACGAGATAGTCGACGATCACCTGACCGCCATCGAGCATGTTCTGGGACATCGGGTTCCTTCTCGGTTATTCCGGCTTGATATTCGCGTCCTTGACGATCTTGGTATAGACGGCGAGTTCGGATTTCAGGTAGTCGGCCCATGCGCGGGGCTGGGTGGCGAGCGGCTCCATGCCCTGCGAGGCCAGCGTCGAGACCACGTCAGGGGCGGCCACGGCCTTTGCCACCTCGTCGCGCAGGCGTTGGGCAATGGCGGGCGGGGTGCCGGCGGGCGCAAGGATGCCAAACCATCCGGCCATCTCGTAGTCCGGCACGCCCGACTCCAGGATGGTCGGCACATTGGGCAATACCGGCGAGCGCGTGGCGCTGGTGACCGCGAGCGGCGTGACCTTGCCTTCCTTGGCCTGCACGGCCATGACCGGCATGGCATCGAACATGCCGTCGATGTGCCCGCCGAGGAGATCGTTGAGCGCCGGTCCCGCGCCGCGGTAGTTGACGATGGTGATCTTGATCCCGGTCTTCGCCTTCAAGAGCTCGGTCGCGAAATAGAGCGAGCTGCCGGTCCCGCCCCCGGCGCCGAAGCTGAGTTTGCCGGGATTCATCTTGGCGTGGTTGATCAACTCGCCCAGGGTCTTGATACCCAAACTGTTCTTCACGACCAGGATCAGCGGTCCGGTTGCGACTTGCGTGACGGGTGTCAGTTGCGTGAGATCGTACGGATAGTCCGGGTGCAATGGCTGGGTGATCAGCGTGCTGGTCGAAATGAAAAAGAGCGTATGGCCGTCGGCCGGCGAGCCCGTGAGCTCTCGCAACGCCGGAATGAAGTTGCCGCCGACCTTGTTCTCCACGAACACCGTGGTGCGCAGGTTCTCGCTCATCTTCTGCGCGACCAGGCGCGCCATGACGTCGGTCGCGCCGCCCGCCGCCAGCCCGACCAGGAGACGGATCGGCTTGCCGGAAAAATCCTGCGCGTTGGCGGCTTGGGCCGAAGTGTATGACAGCATCGCGCACGCGATGAGACGTAACGCCGTTCGACGTTGCATGTCGTCCTCCCTCGATCGGTTTCTGGCACTTTTCAGTTTTCGGCCAACAGCGTCGCCATGATGCGCTCGCGCGTCAATGGCAGGGCGCGAATGCGTTTGCCGAGCGCGCGCGTCACCGCATTGCCGATCGCCGCGGCGGTCGGACCGAGCGAGGCTTCGCCCAAACCCAGCGCCGGCTGGTGCCGCGCCTCGATGAAGCGGATGTCGATCTCGGGGATCTCGGAAAAGTGCAGGATGGGATAGCTCTCCCAGCTGTCCGAGGCGACCCGCCCGTCCGCGAAGCGCACGCTCTCCTTGAGGGTCCAGCTCGCCGCCTGGATGATCCCGCCCTCGATCTGGTTTGCCGCGCCGTCGGGATTGACGACGAGGCCGGCGTCGACGGCCGCCCATACGCGGGTGAGACGGACCTGTTCATCGACCTCGACCTCCGCCACCACCGCGGCATAGGCGGCGCGGTTCTTGTAGCGGGCAAAGCCAAGGCCGCGCGCGCGGCCATCGCCCGCCGTTGCGCGGAACCAGTCCGCCATCTCGGCTGCGGTCTCGATCACCCGCCGCTCGCGCGGATCCGACATGAGCGAGAGCCGGTAGGCGACCGGATCCTCCCCGGCGATCTCGGCGAGCTCGTCCATGAAGGACTCGATGGCGAAGACGTTGGCGAAAGCACCCAGCCCGCGCAGCGACGAGGTGCGCACCGGAACGTCGGGAAGCAGATGGTGGACGAGCTTGTGCCGCGGCAGGTCGTA
>Ga0163163_10002316_pt1 | contig 16083 bp, 14 predicted proteins | sample S65metaG_FD_119766 | JGI IMG/M metagenome (GOLD analysis project Ga0163163, IMG submission 119766) | Switchgrass rhizosphere microbial communities from Kellogg Biological Station, Michigan, USA - S6-5 metaG | ecosystem: Host-associated > Plants > Roots > Rhizosphere > Soil | place: USA... | reverse complement strand
GATGGTGTTCTGGTCGGCACCGGTGATGACGGTCGCGCACCTGGTGTTTGCGGTGATGACGACGGCCTACATCCTGATTGCGATTCAATTCGAGGAGCGCGACCTGGTGCGGATGCACGGCGAGTATGCGGAGTATCGCAAGCAGGTGCCGATGCTGATTCCGATTGGAGGAAGGAAGCAGCCGGCGAAGGTGCAGGTCCACAGCATTCGGTGAGGACCAAGGCTAACTGGCTTTTTCGAGGAGTACGCGCTGGCGGAGGAGTTGAACCAGCGCGTGCTCCTCTTCGCGGAGGGCGTGAACGTGTTCGGTGATCTCTTTGTCGAGCTGGCGCTTTGCGGCCTGGATAGCAGTGCCGTTGAAGTAGTGCTCGAGGACAGCAGGATGGACGTAGCATTTGCGGCAGACGGCGGGAGTATTGCCGAGGCGCTGTGCGACGGTGCGGATAGCTTCGACGACGTTCTTCTTCGCCTGGGTTGCTGAGTCGAAGGGATCGAAGGTGGCGAGCAGCTCGCAGGCGAGGACGGAGCCGGCCCAGGTACGGAAGTCCTTGGCGGTGAAGTACTGGCTGGTGATGGACTGCAGGTAGTCGTTGACGTCGGATGAGCCGATGTTGTGGGGTTCTCCGTCGGGGTCGAGATACTGGAAGAGGTCGTAGCCGGGAATATCGACACAGCGACGAATGATTTTGGCGAGACGGCGATCGTTGAGATTGACGGTATGGTGGACACGGCTCTTGCCCTGAAACGAGAAGGTGATGTTAGAGCCGTTGACCTCGACGTGACGGTTGCGCATGGTGGTAAGACCGAAGGACTTGTTCTCGCGCGCGTATTCGGGGTTGCCGACGCGGATGAGGGTGGACTCCATGAGGGAGACGATGGCGGCGAGGACCTTTTCGCGGGGCAGGCCGGGGAGAGCGAGGTCGTTGTCTACGCGCTCGCGAATGACGGGGAGAGCGTCGGCGAAGAGAGTCATGCGTTCGTACTTGGTCTCGTCGCGGACTTCGCGCCAGCGTGGGTGGTAGCGGGATTGTTTGCGGCCGCGGGCGTCACGTCCGGTGGCCTGGAGGTGGCCGTTGGGGGTAGGGCAGATCCAGACGCCAGTCCAAGCGGGAGGTATGACGAGGGAGCGGATGCGGGCGAGAGTTTCGCGGTCGCGGATGAGCTTGCCTTCGGCGTCGTAATAGCTGAAGTTTTTGCCGTGTCGCTTGCGGCGAATGCCGGGCCGGAAATCGGTAACGTAACGGAGGCCTGCGGCGCGGGCTGATTCGGCGGGGTCGAGCGGTGAATAGGCGACAGTGGGGGCTTTGCGTTTTGTTCGAAAGTGGCCGGACCTTTTGCGAGGCGAAGGCATGAGCAAGTGAGATGCCGTCAATGGTGTGGGCGATTTGAGTGCGGCGAAATTTTTGATGAAACCTACTGATTTCAGTAGCTATTTTTCGCAGTTGTTCATCTTTCGGGAAATGTGAATCTGGTACATCTGAGTCGATGTTGGAGCAGATGACCGTGAAGGTTCGGCCACAGATTAATTGTCGGTAACACGCTTGACATTCGACTTCTCAGTCTTCTAAAACTAAGCGCCCCAAAAAAGTAACCGTAAGCGGTAACTAAAACGAACCGTCACGGCAAATATACGCAGCAACAACTCTGGAGGCTGAATTGAAGAGGCTCACGTCACTCCCCATTGCACTCGCGATCCTGGTTATATTGGGCGCGACTCTTTTGTCTCCGTTTGCCTTTGCGCAATCGGATTCATCGTCCCTTTCGGGAACCATCATCGACCAGACTGGCGCGGTTGTGGCGAACGCAAAGATTCTGATTCACAGCAACGACACACGTACCGAGCATCAAACGACGAGCAGCGACTCGGGCGCATTCACGATTCCCAACCTTGTTCCGGGCAGCTACAGCGTGCGCGTGGAGGCGGCCGGCTTTCAAACGACAACGCTGCCTGATGTTCGCGTCGATCCGAACATCGGACGCCGCATCGATCTGACGTTGAAGAACGGCGACACGACCACGACGGTGACGGTGGAAGCCTCCGCCAACAGCGTGCAGACGGAGAGCGGAGCTGTAGGCCAGCTGATCACTCAGGAGCAGGTAAAAAGCATTCAGCTGAATGGACGCAATCCTCTGTATCTCGCGCAGATGGAGCCCGGAGTCGTGCGCAACAACTCGATGGCCGCGCTCGGCTTCGGACTCGATAATCCTCTCAACGTTAACGGCGCGCGCTCGCAGGAGAGCATGCAGACCTTCGACGGCGCGCCGATGGTGCGTACGCGTTCAAATGGAACCAGCGTCGGCACGGCCGACGTGGATTCGACTTCGCAGGTGCAGGTACTCAGCTCCAACTATCCGGCCGAGTACGGCCGCACCTCCGGCGGCCTCATCCGCCTCGTTCCCAAGAGCGGCACGACTGATTTCCACGGTAGCGCTTTTGAGTACTTCCGCAACAATGCGCTGAACGCCAACACCTGGAGCCGCAATCTGCAGGGGCTGGGACGCCAAGCATTCCGCTATAACCAGTTTGGCTGGAACCTGAACGGACCTATCTACATCCCCGGCCACTTCAACCAGGACAAGAGAAAGCTGTTCTTCCTGGTCGGGCAGGAGTGGGTGAAGTACAACCACGACGACTTCGCGCAGCAGAGGGTGCCGACGGCCAAGATGCGTAACGGCGACTTCAGCGAGCTGCTCAGTCCGAACATCTTCTACAACACAACCAAGCAGCTCGTAAGACCGGGCACCAATGTGCCGTACGTCAACAACATCATTCCGGCTTCGGAACTCAGCGCGAACGGCCTCGGCCTTCTGAGGGCATATCCGGCGGCGAACACCACGATTGGGCAGAATAACTGGATCGATACGGCTCTGTACACAGAGCGGCAGCGCAAGGACTCGGTTGTGGTGGACTTCGTTCCAGCGGATGCGCACCATTTCCGGTTCAGCCTGCTGAACTACAACTACGACGACTACGAGCCGCACTTCGGCAACTTCAACACCAACCCGCGCATCTTCCACCGCCCGAACCAGATCGGCGTCTTCCACTACACATGGACGATGAGCGCAACAATGGTCAACGACGCGTTTGTCTCGGCCGCGGCGGACCACGTAGATATCAACATCGACACCTCCTCGGGACTCTACGACCGCACCAAGTACGGCATCAACTATCCGTATCTCTTCGGTTCGGCTAGCAAGGTGGTTCCAAACAAGATTCCGACCATCCAGCCCACCGCCGGATTCGGCACTCTCGATGGAGGACCTTATCCATCGCGTTCTGGCGGTATGGTTTACGACGTGGGCGATGCTGTAACCAAGTTGTGGGGCAGACACACGCTGAAGTTCGGCATGGTTTGGGAGTACGCCGGCGAGAACAACTACGATCAGATCTCTGTCGATAACACGCGTCCGGGAACCACGAACAACCAAAATGGCCTGTTCCGGTTCACCGATGGACGAACCGGCGGCACGACTGCTGCTGTAGGCAACATGGCAGTCGGCCTGTTCGACACCTACGGCGAGATCGGCACCCGCTCCTACACGCCGTTCCGCGGCAACCTGTTCGAGTTCTTTGGGCAGGACCAATGGCGCGTGAACCCGAAGCTCACGGTCGAGTATGGCATCCGCTATAGCATCATGAACCCGTATCATTCGCTTTGGGGTAATCAGTCCTTCTTCAGTCCAAAGGACTACAGCACGACGCTGGCTCCGATCGTCAGTCCGACGACTGGCTTCCTCACTGGTGGCGATCCCTACAACGGCGTCGTGATTCCGGGCTCGGGCTTCCCTGACGCGGCCAAGGGTCACGTGCCGGATAGCATCCTCAATGGCAACTACCAGCGGCTCTTCCGCGGCTATAGTCCCAACTATTCGCCGACCGTCTATAGCAATATCCAGCCTCGTTTCGGCTTCGCCTACCAGGTAGAGCCGGGTACGGTCGTCCGTGCGGGTGTTGGCCGTTACATACAACGGCTGGGCATCAGCGACACCGTGCACGTCGGCGGCAACTCTCCCTTCCAGCCAGCTTCTTCGGTGACCAATGGCAGAGTAGACAACCCGGGCGGCCTCGGGCAGAACCAGCTTCCGCTGGCGTTCACGTCGCACGCGTACACCTATCCGAGCCCTGAGGCCTGGGCCTGGAACCTAAGCGCCGAGCACGAGTTCGACAAAGTCGGCGTCTTTACCCTCGCCTATGTCGGCCGTCGCGGCTATCACCTGGAGCAACTGGCGAATATCAACCAGCTCCAGCCCGGAACACTCGCCCCCGGAACGCCCAACAAGATCAATAACGTCAACGCTGACTCGCTTCGTCCGTTCAAGGGCTTCTCGACCATTATCGAGGCCCAGAACACGGGTGGATCGTTCTACAACGCGCTGCAGGCCAACGTGAGGCGGCGTCTGACCAAAGGTCTGCTCTTCGGGGCGGCCTACACATGGTCCAAGTCGCTCGACTACGGCTCGTCGAACGGCACCAACATCGTCAACGCATACAACAACAGCCTCCAGTTCGGTCCCAGCGACTTCGACACGCGGCACGTGTTTGTGGGGAACTACGTTTGGGATATTCCCTATGGAAGCCATGCCTCGAACATCTTCGTCCGTACTCTGCTCGGTGACTGGCAGACCTCTGGAACCATCCAGATGCAGTCCGGTCGTCCGATTAACGTTTCGACCGGAAGCTTCGATCAGGCAGGCGTAGGCCCGGGCTCGGGTAACCAGTACTACGTGAAGACCGCCAGCCCGGCGCTGCCGCACCAGTTCGCGGGAGCCAGCGGCACGGCGCTTTACTTCGACAAGAGCGTCTACGTGCTGCCCGCGCCCGGAACATACGCAGGACGCGGCACGCGCAACTCCGTCTACGGGCCTGGATTCGCCAGCTTGTCGGCCGCAATGCAGAAGGGCTTCCACATCATCCCCAGCCATGAGAACCATCAGCTGATCTTCAGGGCTGAGGCCTTCAACTACGCCAACCACCCCAACTGGGATAACCCGACCGGCGACCCGACAAGTGGTAGCTTCGGCCGTGTGACGGCGAAGGGCAATACCTACGCGTCGGAACGTCAGTTCCAGTTCAGCCTTCGCTACGCCTTCTAGGCAAGCGAAAGCAAACATTGCTAAAGCAACGCCTGCCTCAACCGAGACGGGCGTTGTCTTTTGTGGCATGAGATATGCGGGGTCTCTGCTGAGAGAGGTGGTTATTCCGAAGGAGGGATGACATCTTTAATGGTTTGAACCACATCGTCGATGGCGGTGTGGTGGCTGAATTCCTTGATGTCCGGACGGTCTGCGATGTTTTCGAGCCCGACTTTCCGGGCAATCTGACGGTTCATCGCGATGACTGCGGTGAGTTCCTTTTCTGTGAGCAGCAGGATTTGAAGCATGAGATGGTCGCGTTCGTCGGCGCGGCGGCCAAGACGAGACTGGCGCATGAGGATAAAGCTGGCGAGCAGGATTGCCTCAAGAGTGATGATGGTTGCAAGAAGCGAGAAGGGCGCTGGATCGAAGTGATGGAGTTGAGGAAGAGTATTGAGCGCAATCCATATAGCGAAGAGAACGAGATGGGCGAGCACGAATCTTGGGTTTCCGGCGAAGGCGGCGATGGCGTCGGTAATACGCTCGGCCCGGGTTCTTCGCTCCAGGAACTCCTGCTCGTGCTTGGCGATGAGATCGACGTGTTCCTGTAGATGATTTTGAGGCATTCGGCACCAAAGTTGATCGAGAAGGTTAGATGCGATCAGCACGTTGGTGACGTAAGCTCATGTTCTGTCTAGGCTTCGAGCTGTTCGGTGAGGCGGAGCTGCTGATCGAATGTTGCGGTGGCCTTGGCGGTGACGGCTTCAGGAGTCTCGTTGAGGTCGTAGGCGATCTCGAGGATGCCGGGGACTTCGGAGGGAAGCGACGCGGTGAGCTTCGCGAGGCTGGCCCAGTCGATGCCGCCGGAGCCGGGCCAGAGATGCTCGTCGCGCATGCGGTTGTTGTCGTGGAGATGAAGTTCGCGGATGCGCGGCTTGAGGAGTTCGAAGGCGTGATCGAGGCCGGTGTCGCTCAGGTGCGCGTGGCCGACGTCCAGGGTTACGCCGACGTTGTCGAAGTGGCCGATGTGAAGGATCTCAAGGATGTGCTCGGGCGTTGTGACGTCGTTTTGCAGGTTTTCGATGAGGACCTTGACGCCGAGGGGGTGGGCGAAGGCCTTGATGTGCTCGATGGCGGTGAGGGAGTTCTCGATGGCGCGGGTGTCCCAGGGATCGTCCTTGAGGCCGAGGTGGAGGGTGATGGCGGAGATGGGGATCATCTCGGCGGACTCAAGCGCGCGCTTGACCTCGTCCATGGCTTCGATGCGCTGGGACTTGTCAGGCGAGATGAGCGACAGGGTGGCGGAGACGTGGCGGGACCAGCGCTCTGACTGCTCGGGGCTGAAGATGGGCTGGTGCAGGGTGGCGGCGGTGCCATTGTCCCGGAACCAGTTGGCGATCTCGCGGACGACGGTGCGGTCGGTGTAGTCAAAGTGGTGGCGCGCAGCGAAGAGCTCGATGGTGCCCGCGCCGGATCGGTGGAGAGCGTCGAGCAGGCCGGGATGAAGTCGCTGGGAGAGAAAGATGTGGGTGGAGATTCCGGGCTGCATGGTGAATCAAAAATACAACAGCCGAGCCTGTGGAGGTTTGTTTGGGTGGTGTGGATGCGAGCGCGAACATATTAGGATGGGTGCCGTGACGCTGAGAGGCAAGGAGATGCGGCGAGTATGTGCGGTAGCGGCTGCCTGGCTGCTTAACATTGCGCTGTGGGGACAGGGCGGTACCGCGCAGACTCCGTCGACGCCGGTGGCGACGACGCAGCAGCGTGTGGAGACGCTCGAGAAGAAGCTTACAGACTGGGCGCAGCTCAGTTACTACCGCGAGGCGAACGCAGCGGTGCCCGCGCCAGTCGCGGGTGAGCAGCGCGTGGTCTTCTACGGTGCTTCGATTGTTGAGTACTGGAAGACGAGAGGCCCGTTCTTTCCGGGTAAGCCATATATTGACCGCGGCATCAGCGGACAGACGACAGCGCAGATGCTGGTTCGCTTCCGGCAGGATGTGATCAATCTGCATCCGAAGGCAGTGGTGATCCTGGGCGGGACGAATGACGTTGCGGGCAACCTGGGGCCGATGACTCCGGAGATGACGGAGGGGAACTGGCAGTCGATGGCGGAGCTGGCGAAGGCGAGTGGGATTACGGTGATCCTTGCATCGGTGACGCCCGCGACGGATTTTCCATGGCGCAAAGGCTTGAAGCCCGCTGAGAAGATTCGCACGCTGAACGCATGGATGAAGAACTACTGCGAGAGTCATGGGGCGATATTTTTGGACCTGCATAGCGTTTTGAGCGATGCAGACGGCGGGATGAAGGACGGGCTGCATCTGGACGGCGTTCATCCGAATGCAAAGGGGTATGCGCTGATGGAGCCGCCGACGCAGGCGGCGATCGATCGGGCGCTGGGGAGCACACAGCAACAGTGAGGAGAGAGATGATGATGGATTTGCGCAGAGTTCTACTGGCATCGATGGTATTTACAGCGGCAGCGGGATGGGCGCAGGTGGCAACTCCTCCCGTGGCGCCTGTGGCTCCGACACCACCGGCCGCTCCAGCGCAACCTGCTGCTGTGGACCCCGCGAAGCAGATTGCAACGATGCAGGCGAAGCTGAATGACTGGCCCCAGCTGGATCGGTATCGCGCGGCGAATGCGGCGCTGCCTGCGTCGGCCGCAGGAGAGAAGCGTGTGGTGTTTTACGGCGACTCGATTACGGATGCGTGGGCGAGGAAGCCGGAGCAGTTCTTTCCGGGCAAGCCGTATGTGGGGCGGGGAATCTCGGGGCAGACGACTCCGCAGATGCTGGTGCGGTTTCAGCAGGACGTGGTGCACCTGAAGCCTGCGGTGGTGGTGATCCTGGCGGGGACGAATGACATCGCCGGGAACACGGGGCCTTCGACGCCGGAGATGATTGAGGACAACTTCATATCGATGCTGGCGATTGCGCGGGCGAATGGAATCAAGTTTGTGGTGTCGTCGATTCTGCCGGCCGATCACTACAACTGGAAGCCGGGAGCGGCACCCGCCGAGCCGATCCGTGCCATGAATGCGCGGCTGAAGGCGCTGTGTGAGAGGGAGCACCTTGTGTACCTGGACTACTACTCGGCGATGGCGAACGCGAACGGCGGACTTGATGCGGAGCTGGCGGCGGATGGGGTGCATCCGACGGCGAAGGGGTACGCGATGATGGCTCCGCTGGCGGAGAAGGCGATTGTGGAGGCGCTGGCGAAGTAGGGCTAGCGTGCTGGTGCAGGAGCGGCTGCGCCAAAGATCTCGGAGATGATTTTGTTGCGGTAGTCGAAGATCTGCTGGACGGAGCGGCGCACGAAGAGCGGATGGACGATGGGGGCGAAGAGCGGGAAGGGTAGCTCGTAGTCGACGCGGTCGCGCATCTCGGTGCCGCCGGGGACTTCAACGAACTCGTGAAGATGGTGCCAGCGGCGGTAAGGGCCGGTGACCTGGACGTCGGAGAAAGAGACGGGTGGGTCGAAGGTCTCGATGAGGGTGCGCCATTGGAAGGCGATTCCGTAGAGGCGCAGCTTGTAGTCGATGATGGCGCCGGGCTTCATGGCGATGGGGCGCGCCGTGATGATGTGGAAGTTGAGGAAGGGCGGGGTGATGCGTTCGAGGTTGGCGGCGTCGGAGAAGAAGGCGAAGACCTCTTCGCGGGGGCGCGGCAGAAAGAGGGACCGTTCGAGACGATAGGCCATGAAACCTCGCGGAAGTCGATGAGAGTGTGATGCCGTGGCAGCGAATCAGGTGTAGAGTAGGGGCGTCGTAACGGAAGCCAAGGGGGTTTATCGTGGCCGACACGCCGGTAAAGCTGGTGCCGCCATTCACGCGCGAGACGGCGGTGAAGAAGGTTCGCGCGGCGGAGGATGGGTGGAACTCGCGCGATCCGCAGAGGGTTTCGCTGGCCTATACGGTGGATAGCCGGTGGAGGAACCGGTCGGAGTTTGTGAATGGGCGCGAAGCGATTGTTGCGTTTCTGACGCGCAAGTGGGAGCGCGAGCTGGAGTACAGGTTGATCAAGGAACTGTGGGCGTTCGACGGCGCGAGGATTGCCGTGAGGTTTGCGTATGAGTGCCACGACGCGGCAGGGCAGTGGTGGCGCAGCTATGGGAATGAGAACTGGGAGTTCGACGAGAACGGGCTGATGAAGGTCCGTCATGCGAGTATTAATGATCTTGCGATCAAAGAATCAGAACGGTTGTATCACTGGCCGATTGGACGACGGCCGGACGATTATCCGTCTCTGAGCGAGCTGGGGTTGTAGTGCGAAAACTTGTGGTGCTTGGGTAACTGTCTCGTGAAGTGAATCGTTGATAAGAAGAACGACACGCGAGGAGAGAACGGGATGCCGTACCTGACGGTTGGGCGAGATGCGGGCAACATTGATATCTACTACGAGGATCACGGTGTAGGAAAGCCGGTGGTTCTGATTCATGGGTTTCCTCTAAGCGGGCGGGAGTGGGAGAAGCAGGTGCCTCCGTTGCTGGAGACGGGGCATCGCGTGGTGGTGTACGACCGGCGCGGGTTTGGGCGGTCGACGCAGACGATCAAAGGATATGACTTCGACACGTTTGCCGAGGACCTGCGCAAACTGATCAAGCATCTCGATATCAGGGATGTGGCGCTGGTGGGGAACTCGATGGGAGCGGGCGAGGTGGCGCGCTACATCGGACGGTATGGGTCGGTAAATATCAGCCGCGTGGTGTTTATTGGAGGAGCGCTGCCGTATCTGACGAAGTCGGAGGCGAATCCGGCGGGAGTAGATACAGCGATGCGCACGCAGCTGGAGACGGCGGTGAAGAAAGACCGGCTGACGTTTCTGACGAGCTTCCTGGAGAACATGTACAACGCGGATGCTCTGCTGGGAACGCGGCTGACAGAGGAGGACCTGCGCTACGCGTGGCAGATGGCGTCGATGGCCTCGCCGATTGGTACGCTGAAGAGCATATGCACCTGGTGGTCGGATTTTCGCCCGGATGTCGCGAAGATCAACGTGCCAGCGTTGATCATTCATGGCGGTGCGGACAGGAGCGTTCCGGTGGAGGGAACGTCGAAGGTGCTACAGCAGGCGATTCGCGGCAGCAGGCTGGTGATGATTGAGGGTGCGCCGCATGGTTTGGTGACCACACATGCGGATAAGCTGAACCCGCTGCTAGTGGATTTTCTTAGATAGCCTTTTGCACGAATGCGATTGGAGGGACAGTGGCTGGAAATAGCGCAGTAGTGGAGCGGTTTGTGTCTGAGGTGATCAATCAAGGCCGGCTGGAAATAGCCGACGAGATCGTCGCCCTGGATTTCGTGGAGCTTGATCCACTGCCCGGACAGCGTCAGGGTCGGGAAGGGTTGAAGGAAGTGATCGCGATGATGCGCGCTGGCTTTCCTGATATCCATTGGGCTACGGAAGAGACGGTGGAGCAAGGCGAGAAGGTGGTCAGCCGCTTTACGTGGACCGGAACGCACAAGGGAACGTTTCTTGGCATTCCGGCCACGGGTAAGAGTGTGAGAGTAAAGGGTGTGGTGATCGACCGCGTTGTTGGCGGCAAGATGACGGACAGCCGCATCCTGATGGACACACTGGGGATGCTCCAGCAGCTCGGAGTTGTTCCTCCTCCGCAGTGATTACGGAACTGCGTTGACGAGGTCGCGTAGCGGATCGATGAAGGTGAAGCGGATGAGAGCCTGCTGCTTTCGGGCCAGTTCGATCTCGGCCAGCTGTGACTTCTTCCATCCTGCAGGGGCCTTCCTTGTGCCGGAGATGTAGTCGAGTGCCTGGAGGCCAGTGTGTGAGAGCGCTGTGAGTTGTTCGGCGCGCGGGCGTGCAACCGCGAGCAGGGGGGATGCATTCATCTGCGCCTCAACCGGCGCGACCGAGTCGTACCAGTTTTGGAAGATGTGCTTCAGCTGTGCGCGGGCGTTGCTGTTTGTCTTTGGCGATTTGAGCAAATCACGAACAAGCATCGCAGTCTGGTGGCGCACGGGCGGGTCGGGGCGCACGGCGTCGACGACGTTGTCGAGCGGGGTGAGCTGGTCGGTGTGCTGGCCGCGATAGCGCTCACCAAACGGAACGGGTTGCAGGGCCGAGGAGAAGACGCGGAGAGCGTTGATGTCTTCGGTGCCGGCAAGCTCGCGGAGAGCTGCACCTTCGTGAGTGATTTGGGTGAGTCCGAGGGATTCGATGCGGAGATTTTCTACCCAGAGGCGGCGGTACATGTCGTCGACGTCAGTGACTGTTGCGGGCGACCAGAAGCGTTCGGCGACGGCCGCGGTGCGAGGCCAGATGCGCGAATCGATGGAGAGCTGATTGATGTGCCCGCCCCACATGCAGACTTCGCCGCCGAGGACGAGCTGCTGTTGTGCGGGCGTGAGATTCGCACTCGCAGGCAGCGGGTCGGCGAGGTAGTGCTCTTCGGCGGACTTCATGCCGTCGAGGTAGTAGGGCTGCGAGAGGATGCCCTGGTAACCGCGTCCTGCTGCATCGTAGAGCGACTTGGCCCCGCGCCAGGAGTGGATGATTGCGTCGGTGGGCAGAGTGGGGGTGAGGATCTCATCCCAGCCAACCATGTGCTTGCCGTGCTTCTTGGCGAGTTCTAGTACGCGCTGCGAGAAATAGGTCTGCAGCTCTTCGGTGGTCTTGAAGTTGTGCTCGCGCATGAAGGCGGTGACGTGCGCGTTGTTCTTCCACTGCGTGCCGGGAGCCTCGTCGCCGCCGAGGTGGAGGTAGGGGTCCGGGAAGATGGTTGCCATCTCACCGATGAAGGCGTCGAGAAGCTGGTAGGTGCTCTCCTTGGTGGGGTCCATGGCGACGGCTTCGACGCCGAACTCGCGGCGGATGGTGTAGGGGCCGGGATCGCTGGAGAGGTCGGGACGGCCGACGAGCCATGCGCGGGTGTGGCCGGGCATGTCGAACTCAGGCACGACGCGGATGCCGCGGGCGCGGGCGTAGGCGACGATGTCTTTGGCCTCCTCCTGGGTGTAGTAGAGGCCATCGGAGCCGTTGGCAGTTAGCTCCGGGTAGAGCTTGCTCTCGATGCGAAAGCCCTGGTCTTCGGTGAGGTGCCAGTGGAAGACGTTGAGCTTTACGGCGGCCATGGCGTCGAGGTTGCGCTTGATGACCGCGACGGGCTCGAAGTGGCGGCCGACGTCGATCATGAGGCCGCGCCAGCGGAAGCGTGGCGAGTCGTCGATGGTGACGGTGGGGATGAAGAAGCTGGTTCCGTTGGTCTGGATGAGTTGTAGGAGTGTGGTGAGTCCACGCATGGCTCCGACGACGGTGGCGGCGTGGATGGTGACGTTGCTGGAGGTGACCGTCAGGGTGTAGGACTCGTTCTCATCGAGCGACTGGACGGCCTCACCTGCGCCGTCGACGTCGATGACGAGGGTAGCCGAGCTGCTGGTGGTGATGCTGCGCTGGCGATGGACGCCGGTCTTGCGCTCCATCTGCTCGAGAGAGCGTGCCAAGGCGTCGTCGAGGCGCTGATCGTGGAAGTGAGGAACGCCGACGGTGATGGCGTCACTCCAAGGGAGTGAGCCTGTGCCGGTGGAGAGGTGCGCGGGCTGCGGCATCAGCGTGTTCACAAAGGCCGACGAGGGCGCGGCAGGCTGAGCGTTGAGTGCGAGTGCTGCCATGGCAAGGATGCCTGCGGTTGCGAGGTTCTTCACGAAGTGATCTCTCTCCGGTGGTTTTGACGGCGTCTAGAGAACTATACGGTGCGGGACTGCCACATGGCTGAAGACATGGGCCTAAGGGTTCGGCTTGTTGCTTTGCCAGAGGGTATCGCCATCGGGGAAGGTATGTACACGGACATACGACCTATGCAGGTAGTCGCGGAGGATCGATGTTCCTTTGTCGCATGGGCGGTTGGAGACGCATGGGGCATCCAGATGCGCGGTCCAGAGGATTAGCGGGACGTTGGTCGTCTGCAGTTCCTGGATGACTCGTTCGGCCTCTTCAGGGCGGATGGCGTATGCGATGTCGAGATAGAGAGGGTTGCGAAGCTGAAGAGGAAGGTACACGCCGGGCCATCCGGCCTGGAAGAAGAGGTCGCCGGGGGCGGTGCGCCGCATGATCTCGTGGAGCTTGTCGTAAGCCTGGGGATTGATGGCGACCCTACCGCCGGGCAGCACGACTCGTAAGGAGGAAGTGCGAGTCGTGCTGACTATCTGATGGGCGGCGAGACCGGCAACAATGATCCACCCACCGATGAAAGCGGCACGGCGAAGCGAAGACATTCGATCAAACGCGAAGCCGATGAGAAGGATGCCCGGCAAAGCTACGGCGAAGAGGCGCAGCCAGTTGAGGCTCATGCAGACTTCAATGAGAAAGAACAGCCCGAGGATGGACAGGAGCGCGATGCGATCCCACGGAAAGCAGGAGTTCCGCCTTTCGCGCCAACATCTCCAGAGAGCCATGAGGTAGATCACTGGGAGTGCGAGATACACGGCGAGAATGGCTGCGAGAGAAGGCAGTGTCCTGAATTGCAGAGGCCTGGGCAGTCCGAGGAGGGAGCCTTGCATGAGATTGACCACGTACTTGGTGACGTAGGTGACCTGGAAAAACCACAGTTGCTTCAGACCCATTGTCGCGATGAGGTGCGCGTTGAGGACGAGAAGAGTGAGCAGAAAGCCGAGAACAAGCACAGCTTCGCAATAGAACAGATCAGACCAGGAGGTACTCCGTCGCTGCCGTCTCCAAAGAAGGAAGACAGAAAAGGCGAGGAGCGCGGTGGCTCCGTGAGTCTGGTTGAAGAAGGCGGCGAGGCCGATAAGAGCACCCGATAACACGAGCTTGCGCAGGGTCAACCGGTTGAAGGTGGCCTTCACCGCGCCCATGACTGCAAGAACGCTGAACCAGTGGTGCGTCGCGTTCAGTGGTTTGCCATAGACGATCACGAGGAAGACCGCCGTCGTAAGCAGAGCGGAGCCGCGACCCATGAGGTCACGCGCAAGTGAGAAGCACATCCAGGTGAAGGCGACACCGAGCGCCAGAACGAGCGCATTCGTCACCCAGATGCGGAAGCCGAAGAGTTTGAACAGAGCGAAGTAGACAAGATCGGTGCCGGGGGGAGTGAACTGGAGGAAGTCCTGATAGATGCGCTGGCCGTTGAGCAGGCGCTGACCGTCCAGCCAGAAGAAGACCTGGTCGCCGCCGAGCAGGATAGGGATGTTCGGCAGGACGAAGAGATTGAGGTAGAGATAGATCGTTGCGGCGATCAACACGAACAGAGCCGTGCGGTGGGCATCCGGAGCGGGGCGCAGATCTGCGTCAGTTTGTTCGAGGAGTGTGTTCGCTGAATCTGCCATTCAAGGACAGCTTAGGCGCGCATCGATGGCGGAGTCCACACTTCTGTTAGACCATTGTTACCTTGCCTGTAGCCAGCTCATAGACTCCGCCGACGACCTTGATCTTGCCGGATGCGACGGCGGGCGCAACGATGGGCCCGAGAGTGTTGAGGCGGTCAACTCCGCGACGGACATTGGCGCGGATGGCGTTTTCGAGCTTGTCGCCGGGGAGATTCTCGCTTGCAGTTACGGCGGGTTTGATGGCGTTGACGAGATCGTTGATGGCTCCGGGCAGGGCGTCCTTATCATGCAGGTGCTGGATGGCGGCTTTGATGGCTCCGCACTGGGAGTGGCCGAGGACCATGACGAGCGAGACACCGAGTTCAGCGACGGCGTACTCGATGGAGCCTTTGACGGTGGGACCTGCGCCGTCGACGTAGTTGCCGGCGACTCGGACGACGAAGAGCTCGCCGATGCCGAGGTCGAAGAGAATCTCCGGGGTGACGCGGGAGTCAGCGCAGGCGACGACGCAAGCAACGGGGCTTTGTCCGGCGGCCAGTGGCTTGAAGTCTGCGGGCGTGCGTCGCGGGTGCGTCGAGGCACCGGAGGCGAAGCGCTGGTTGCCGGCCTGCATGAGCTTGAGTACCTGGTCAGGAGGGGGCGCGGTTTTGGGTGTGGGCGCGGCGAAGGCGCTGAGCCTCGTGAGGGCGGGTAGAGCGAGGAAGGAGGTTGCGCTGAGGAGAAGCTTACGACGCGACTGGGGCAGAGAACGGTGCATAGATAACTCCAGTGAAGCGCGGACATTTAGGGACAGGCGCAATCATAGTGCATCATTGCGCCGTCAAACGAGCCCTGCGAGCAATTTCGAGGGCATTCCCGGTTGCGTGACCAAGAGCGGTGTTGTCGAAGATGCAGTACACGCGCGAAGAAGGCAGTCCTTGGATCGCTTGTGCGATGCGGTCAAGAGATGCTTCGTCGTAGCTGGAATAGTAGGTTCGCGGCGAGCCGTGAAGTCGAAAGTAGGCTACAGAGAGATCGCCGCCTGGAACTCTTCCTTCGTCGACGGTTGCAGGATCCGCGGCCACTCTGGAGATACGCAGACGTTCCAGCGTTGCACTGACGCCTGGTGCAAACCAGCTGGGGTGGCGAGGTTCCAGAACGATAGGGCCCGATGGAAATTCGGCACGAAAGCTTTCAAGGAAACGTGAAGCGATCGGCTCTTCAAACGCCTGCTTTGGAGGGAGCTGAATCAGCAGCGGCCCAAGGTGGACTTGGAGAGCTGTGATCTGTTCGAGAAATGCGCGAAGCTGTTCGTTGGAGCAGACGAGCCCGGACTCATGTGTGATCCCGCGAGGGACTTTCACTGAGAAGCGAAAGTTCGGTGGTACAGACGATGCCCAGCGGGCCCAGGTTGAAGGACGATGAGGCCGATAGAACGAGGAGTTTATCTCGACACAGTTGAACATCTTTGCGTAACGCTCGAGGTGTGTGCCGATGGTAGGAAACTTTGCCGCGTGCTGCTTAGGGATCGACCATCCTGCGGTGCCGACAAAGAGAGACTCCATCACTGACTGCTTGGATGCGTCCCGGGCGATACCGCAGCTGCTCAGTAACCGCCGGCCTTGCCGTAGTTGCGGCGGGAATCGTGGCCGCCTAGCAGCTCGCCGGTCTTGGGGTCGACGGCGATGAGTTCGCTGTCGCCCCAGACGCCGGGGTTCTTCTCGTCG
>Ga0163163_10002314_pt1 | contig 16086 bp, 19 predicted proteins | sample S65metaG_FD_119766 | JGI IMG/M metagenome (GOLD analysis project Ga0163163, IMG submission 119766) | Switchgrass rhizosphere microbial communities from Kellogg Biological Station, Michigan, USA - S6-5 metaG | ecosystem: Host-associated > Plants > Roots > Rhizosphere > Soil | place: USA... | reverse complement strand
GGGCCGAATCGGTCGGCAGCGATGATCCTTCGCCCCTGTTGCGCGAGGGAAGCCGGTTCGTGACCCGGAAAGTCGTGAAGACAGAAGACTTGACCAGCGCAGAAAAGAATAAAAATGAGCGTCGTGCAATAGGTGCGCACCGCAAGCGTCCAATCATTTACTAACAGCATCCCGACTTGTACAGTAACAATGGATACTATGCAGGATTTGTCCAAACCCTTCTTCGTGTTGGCGCCGATGGACGATGTGACCGACATCGTGTTCCGTTCGGTGGTGGCTGACTGCGCCGCACCCGATCTGTTTTTTACCGAATTCGTGAACGTGGACGGGCTGCAGAGCCCCGGCCGGCCGAAGTTATTGCCGAAATTACTGAAGGGTGCCGGCGACCGGCCGATCGTGGCGCAGGTGTGGGGCCTAAGGACCGAGAATTATGAAAAGACGGCCGCCGAGCTGGTTGAGATGGGCTTCGACGGCGTCGACATCAACATGGGCTGCCCGATCAAGAACGTGGTGAATAACGGGGCGTGCAGCGCGCTGATCAATAACCGCGAGTTGGCGGGGGCTATCATCGCGGCGACGAAGAAGGGGGCGGCGGGTAGGGTGCCGGTGAGCGTCAAAACGCGGCTCGGTTTCAACACCGTCGACCTCAGCTGGATCGAGTTTTTGCTGGGCCAGGGCATCGACATGCTGACCATTCATTTCCGCACCCGCAAGGAGATGAGCAAGGTGCCGGCGCAGTGGGACCACGCCCGTCAGATTGTTGAGTTGCGCGATAGTTTAGCTCCTAATGTATTACTGGTAGGCAACGGCGACGTGCGTGATCGGGCGCACGGCGAGGAGCTGGCGGCGCAGTACGGACTGGATGGAATCATGATCGGTCGCGGCGTTTTTGCCGACCCGTATTGTTTTGCCAAGGAGTCGCCGTGGGCCGGCATGGGCCGGGGCGAGCGGCTGGAATTATTCAAAAAACACGTCGAACTGTTCGTGGCCACCTGGCCGCAGGGCGAGCGCAACCACTACATGCTCAACCGATTCTGCAAGATCTACGTCAACGGGTTCGACGGGGCCAAGGAGCTGCGCGAGCGCATGATGCTGGCTGGCGGCATCGACGAGCTGTTGGGCATCCTGGACGAAGTGCTGGCCGCCCCTGTCGCCGCCTGAGTGAGCGCGCGGCTCGTATCTGTTATACTGGTTGGCGATGGGGGCGTAGCTCAGTGGTTAGAGCAGTCGGCTCATAACTGATTGGTCAGTGGTTCAAATCCACTCGCCCCCACCACATAACATCGCTCACGCCTACAAAACGTAAAGACTTTTACGTTTTGGGTTCAAATCCTTCCGCCCCCACCACTGCTAGATGGTGCTGTGCGTGGTCGGGCTGAGTATGCGAACCAATATGGTGGTGACGGCCGCGTAGACGATGATGGCGATGAGCGTAAAGAACTCGAAGCTGTGTCCGGCGTACGTGGGCGTGTAGTTGAAGATGCCGAAGAACGGCCGCACGAACGGCAGGCTGGCCTGGTAAATGAAGTTGACGAACGCGTTGGCCGGGTTGGCTCCCAACAGGACCAGCAACAGGCGCAGGCCACAAAGGGTAATGATGATGCCACCGATGGCGTAGATGATACGGGCGAGTAAGTTCATAGTTTCTCCTTTACTAACCCTTACAGCATAAGCCGGGTGCGAAGTGCTGGCAGCTAAATATCTCATATTACCGCTGTTTGTTATACTGATAACACCTATGATGGATAAGCTTTCCGGTATAAACGGCATCAGGAGCGGCGCGCGGTGGAAATCGCTGTTCGAGCTGCGCAGCATCGGCCAGCTGGTGTTCGGCATCATCGTGGTGTTGGTGAGCTGGAGCGGCGTCAAGGTGATCCAGAGTAATTACGAGCTGCAGAAGCAGATTTCGGCCATGCAGCAGGAAAACGATGTGCAGAGCCTGGAAAATACCAACCTGCGGCTGAAAAACCAGTATCTGAACACCGATCAGTATCTGGAGCTGAGTGCGCGCGAACACTTCAGCAAGGCGGCGCCGGGCGAAACGTTATTGATCGTGCCGGACAGCGTGGCACTGGCGCATTCGGTGCCAGTGGCGACTCCGGTGACGATAAAAGCGCCGGCGGACACGCGGCCGTGGTACGAGCGCAATTTCAACGCCTGGCTGGACTTCTTATTTCACCGCGAAAGTTAGGGCCGATGTACTGACTGGTCGGGTGTTACGGTCGGGCGCGAGCAGCTTGCCGGCACTGAAGCCGATTTCCCTGATGACTCTGCTTCTACGTTCGATTTCCGCTTCGGCTTTGACCGGCAGTGCCGGGGCTTCGATGCGCCGGCCGTTCAGCCCCCAGGTGTAGGAGATGGTCGGGTTGGCCATGTATTCCTCAAGGCTGGCGATTTGGGCGCGGCGATTAGCACGTAATTCAGCCGGTGCCTGGCGGATAGGCTGGAGTTGCAGACATGTCGATAACGCGCACGCCAGGCTGGGAAGCTCGGGCAGCGTTTCGTCTGATCTGACTTGCAGCTGGGAATTGAAGGTGATACGGCGCGCCTGCGGGTCGCTCACGCCTTGATGATAGATGATGCCGCCGTCGTTATCGAAGGCGCGGATTTCCCAGGCGCCGTCCCCGGTGGCCATGCGTCGCCCGGGGCTGCGCAATGCATCGGCCGGTAGTGCCAGGACCACCGTCAGCATGCGTCGATCCCGGCTGTCAGGGCTCCGTCCCGAGACGGTGCGCTCAAGCCCAAAGGAGTCCCGACCGGACATCGGCAGAGCGATACCGGCATCCTCATAATCGCCCAGCGCTACCATGCCGATATTGTTGACGGGGTGCAGCAGCAGGTCGCGGTGGGCTTCGACGAAGCGTTCCGTCAGGCAACCCAGCGTGAGCGGGTCGTGCCGGGGCGGGCTATCGACAGAGGGCCAAGCGGTCTGACCTTCCGGCGTCGGGGCAAAAAAAGGGGGAGTCTGAGACTCCCCGGAGTGGCTGTCGTGTGTTATCACCGCATGCATTGCCATACAGCTTAGCGCAAGCAGTTTGATGTCGTCAAGGACTTTTGCCCGTACGCGGCCCCCAATTGACGAAAACACCGAAATTTAGTACAATACAAGCTGCTCAACAGATACGGCACGTCGTGGAGGCCGCATCGCACATATCGCGGGGTGGAGCAGTGGCAGCTCGCGTGGCTCATAACCACGAGGTCGCAGGTTCGAGTCCTGTCCCCGCTACCAAAATAAGAACCCGACTTTTGTCGGGTTTTTGTTTTGGTACATGGGCGAGGACACGGTTCTGCGACGCGACAGCTTCAGCTGGCGCAAGTCGCAGGTTCGGTCGGCCAAGCCACGCGCAGGCGCTTGCGGCGAGCATGGCTGCAGCCGTGCGCTGTCCTGTCCCCGCTACCAAGCATAAGCATCATGACCTCTGTATTTTTGCAGAGGTTTATTTTATGCTTAGGATATGAATAAGAATCAAAACGGATTCAGTGTTGTTGAAGTCGTATTAGTAATACTTTTAGTGGGCATCGTTGGTGTTACCGGCTGGATTGTTTGGCGTGCAAAACAGAAAAGTGATAATAGCCTAACCGCCAATAACTTAACCCAATCTACTAATAAGGTAAGCACAACCACGAACACCTCCAAGCCAGCAAAGCCGGGCTTTATTTTACCGGCGGGATGGGTATGGTATGAGAATAAAGACCTGGGCTTTAAGTTCGCCTATCCAGAAGTATGGGGGCAACTTAAGACTGCTGACAAAGGAAGTCTCCTATTAAACCTATATACCGACCAATACACTGACACTGCCTTGCAGGTTGACGGACGAATAAACTTAACAGCTTCAGACAAGACAAATTTTACGTTCTCTCCGCAGAAATATAGCGTGATTTTGAAGCCTGTCGGTGACGGCACTCAGTGGCAAATAACTGACGTAAACCCAGCTGTTGCCGATAAATACAAAATAGGGGACCTATATGAACTCCAAGGTAAACAAAATGTTAATGGCGGAGTGCTGTACCTCCTCTCCACCACAGACGAAGGCTGTAAGATGATCCAATATTTATTTGTTCTAAAGAATAGTTTTGCTCTACTTAATACGCCATCCCTATGTTCTCAAGCTGGGGTTTCGGCTGCCAATGAAACGGCGTTTGATAAAACAACGGCCGATATCGTCGCGAGCGTATCCATTAACTAAGGTTCTAGTCCACTGCGGTAGAGGAACTGTCCGCTATGCGTACCCCTAGATAGCTGCATCCAACGAGATAACTCCGCAACGATAAGGTTCCAATTCGAATGCACGTGGGCTACCAAGAACGAATAACAGATACGGATTTGCAATTAGTAAGTCCGTATTTTTAACTTCACCTCTGTTATTTAGGTTCGAGCCTTCTTTGATGATATATTGATATTTAATAAAAAATATGCTATAATGTAGTATCCTTTGTTGAGTCAACTCCAAAGGTGTTATTTGACAAGCAGACACCACAAGATGAGAAGCAAAGGCACTAAATATGGTGCTTTTACCCCTCATCTTGTGTATTAGGAATATACACGCTAGCAGCGCTAGTGGCACCCTGCCAAAGATCAGGAGAAAGCAATCCAATGCCCGAGCGTTATTCAACCAAAGATGGGATGGCCGCGTTTGGCCTCCTCGTCAACGCGATGTCCGGCGGCGGCGACCACAACGCAGCCTTCCCGAGGTCAGATGCCGAGGACATGAGCTGCGGTGCTCGCTTCATCCCCGGTGAGGTCACCCTCGCACGTCGCGCCGGTCAGACCGTTCGCTTCATCAGCAGTTGCGCGTCGTGCTGCTGGTACTGGGAGATGCCCGATGGTTCGCGGATCTACCACTTTGAGGGCTACGTCCACGACGAGATCGGTCGCCACAACCACGGCGAAGGCTGGTCCCGTACCAGCACGTGGGCCGGACCCTGCCCGCACTGTGGCAACCCCTTCACGCGTGGAGGTCGAGTCACACCCGAAGAGGTCGCCAACGGCGCGTACGACGAGGTGCAAGCCACCTGATGCCAGAAGCGGCAGTGGCGAGCAGAGAGTAGTTTGGGATATCCCAGGCGTTTGGCTCTTTTGCCTCTCTCCTATTCCTATACTATTGTCTGCTCGTCATTTCCGCTTCAACAAGTGAGCGCTTGTTCTGATGAGTCCAAAAGGACGAAAAGCGAATGTATAGGTTCTAGTCTGTTGCGGCATAGTAACTTACCGCTGATGCGCCTCTAGTTAGCTGCAGCCGTGCGCTGTCCTGTCCCCGCTACCAGAATTGAATAAAAATACAAATTTGCAGCTACGCAGACGCGCATATTAATTTCACCCCCGTTAATTAGCTATGAGTATTATTTGGTACTTTGATATGCTGTAGCCATGCAAATAATTTTGTTCGATGCAGATGGCGTTTTGACTTTGCCGGAAGAAGTATTTTCAGTCGTGTATGCACGCTCTCATGGTTTGGACCCAGAGCCTTTCGAGCAGTTCTTTAAGAATGACTGGAAGCCTATTGTGACCGGCAAGGAAGATCTCAAGGAATCGATCAAGGGCAACCCCGGACTCTGGCAATGGGATGGCGAAGTTGATGACTTACTCAAGTTTTGGTTTGAGACAGAAGACGTGCGCAATCAAGAGCTGATCGAAATAATTCATGGATTAAAGGCTGAAGGTTTCTCGTGCTACTTGGCAACGGAGCAAGAAAAATATCGTGGGAAATACATGCGCGAGGTAATGTTTAAGGATTTGTTTGATGGCTATTACATAACCGCAGAGCTGGGAGTTTCTAAAACACAGCCGGATTTTTTCGAAGTGATTATCAATGACTTAAAGCAAAAGTATCCCGATATTAAGCCAAAAGATATCATTTATTTTGATGATAGTCAGTCAAAGGTTGATACGGCTTGTTCGGTTGGTATCGATGGTCGACTTTACACCAATACGGAGCAGGTCTTGAACCTCTGACGCGACGTATCGCAGTTCCTGCGATATGGCAGCTTTTAACGAAACCGTGAGTATTTTCTCAGCTTTATCCATATGCTCCTCGTATAGTATTCGTAGCAAGCAGTTAACAAGAGGAGGTACGTATGTTGTGGACAGTTATAGCAATATTGGTCGTACTGTGGCTGCTCGGTTTCATAGCTCATATCGGCGGCGGGTTGATACACATCCTGCTTGTAGTCGCGGCGATCGTGTTCATTTACAACCTGATTGCCGGACGGCGAAGTGTCTAAGGGATATACCGGCACGATCTTAACCACTAACATAGGAGCCGCGTCATGCAGGAAGTAAAGAAAGTCATCGAAACAGACCAGCGTGCAGCAACGGATGAGGGCACGGTTGTGACGGAGCGCGCCCGGACGGAAAAGACCGAGGTCGACCCGAAGGTTACGGCTTCGAATATCATCTGGTATATATACGGCTTCATCGCGATCATCCTTGCCCTGCGATTCATCCTGAAATTGACAGGCGCAAATCCCGGTAACGCTTTCGTCAGCTTCATTTACGCGGTCAGCGGAGTCTTCAGCGCACCGTTCGATTCCATATTCGGCGTCACGAAGGCCAGCGCCGGCACCGTGAGCTCCGTTTTTGAGCCGTCTATCTTAGTGGCGATCGCGGTGTATGCACTTATTGCCTGGGGCTTAACGAAATTACTTACGCTCAACGAGCGCCACGGGTAACTCGGTCGTTGAAAGCAGGGCTGTTGTCGTGCGCTGCCCTCTCCCCGCTTGGTGACCGCCCTGGCAGGTTTTTGATACCGTGCTCTGTAAGCGTCCATGCTTGCGTCACAAGCCTCTAGCCCATAACCTATACTTATGATAACTAACGTCAATTTAGAAGTGCTTGCTGAAAAACTTCATACATACGATGTAGACCAGGAAGCATGGGAGCAAGAAGCAAATGGTTTTGAGGCAAATGCTGGCCATGTACTAACACACTTAGCAAAAGATTTGGTAGGAAAAAACTTTGACGATGAGGAGTTGGTCCGTACCGCCATCGCACCAGACTCCGTTCAGTACGGCCTTAGGCTTGCTAGATGGTCAGGAATCGGCATTGCAGATGTAGTAACGATGGGAGAAGCAGAAGAGGATATAAGAAGTGAGGTAGAAGCAAGTTTCGATTTCAAAAAATTACCATGGGGATTTGCGTCTTTTGCTGGTGGAATGCGAACTTTAGCCGTACACCTTCATGATGCCGAGCATAAAAGCACGAGAGAGGCTACATTGCGCGGCAGACAGGCTTCGATGCGTAGCGCGTCAAGGTTGTTAATAAATAGTGCATCCATTCAGTCGTACCAGCTTAATTTTTCTCTACCTGAAGCTTTTGATAACCGGTTAGCCTTCTTGCGAAATCGTTTTGGAATCCCTCAGCCTCAAAATACCCAAACCTAACCGTTTCGACGATGCGCCATAGACTAAGCAATGCGTCGTCCTGTCCCCGCTACCATAAGCATTTTTACCTCTGCTATCAGAGTGAGGTCATTACTATCAAAAGCAAAACCCCACCATACAAGTGGGGGTGCTCCGCTTCGTTCACGGTACAACGGCAAACCGAGTACAATGATGCACAACTATACTTTTAGCCGTAGCGATTTCTCAATCTCTGGGCGTTACGTCGCAGACTTCGCCTCATCCAGTGACTGTCTTCTACTAATTTGTATTCTAAATCTAACGGTGAATCTTGCGTGAGCATATCTTCAGGCTCATCAATATTATTTAAGTATTGCTCAAACTGAACTTTAGGATGCTCTTGCTGTTGGTTCTTTGTTTTGGTAAATGAGTGAGACATACTATCTCCTTTCATTACTTCTTTATTCAACAAAGCCTAGCAGTTTCGGTAACATCCTCCTTCCAATGATGTGCGTAATAATGTTAGCTACTAACACAAGCATAGTTCTTATGTTCTCGAAAGTCTGTATTCTATGTCACAGGCTTAAAGCGCCTATGAGTATACAATTAAAACATGACCATAGACTTACTGGCAGGTATGCCCACATCAGCCACTACTGATAAAAGCATCGTCGCATACTTTAGTGATGGAAAAATAATGCACTTTTCAGACGGCGACACTATTATAAATAATTTCGATGAGCCGGAAGGCATATATCTTATCAATAAAGGTCTTGTAAAAGCTCAATCTATATCACAAGCGGGTTATGTAAATCTGTTATTCATTCACCAAGCGCATGAATTCATACCGCTTCCATGGGCTTTGAATGGATCACATATTACGGGATTATCTTACCAAGCCATGACGGATGTTACTGTAATCCGAACATCTAAAGACAAATTACGGATCGCAATGGGTCACGATACCTGGTTATCTCAAGAAATATTAAAGCAAGCCGTAGAAGTCATCGCCGTTTATACCCAGAGGATTCAGTCATTGGAATTTCGTTCGGCTCGTGAGAGGGTTATCTCGGAGATACTAAGTCTTTCACAGCGATTCGGTGAAAAGCGCGGGAAAACGATCATCATTAACGCCCCGATAACGCACCAGGATATCGCGGACTCTATCAACATGACGCGAGAAACTGCAAGTAAGGCACTGGAGCTACTCTTTAAAGAAGGCCTGATGAATCAAATAGACCATCTTTTTACAATTTTGGATTTACCGCGCCTTCAAGAAGCGTTGAATTAACTCGCTGGTTGTTACTTAACTGCTCAAGGATAAGGTTCAAGTTCGAATCTGACTGGGCTACCATAAACACTTTGACCGCAGAGAAATCCGGGGTTTTCACTTGGCCTGATATAGTTAGGGTATGCGCAAGACCAAAAGTTTCAACAAAAGAAGGTTACTGACGGCTATAGTGGGTGGAGTATTGTGTGATGGCTTCTATAAACTGTATTTATACACCAATAATCGGGAGCAGTTTAACGATTCGAATGCTCTTGTCTCACTGGTGTTCATACTTGTTGCTGCGGCAGTCATCTTTTTGATTTTAACTTTGGCTTCGTCGATAACTCATTCAAGCGAGTAGGTAGCAGTTTTTCGCGTCAATGCTACCGGCTTTTTAAGATTTTGGGCGGGATTTGGATGCGGCGGTGGGAGCAGGCTTGGCCAGGCTATAAACCGGCTTGGGTGTGCGCCCGAAAGCCTCCTGCAGGATCATGCCTGACCCGGTCCAGATCGATGCGGCCAGAGCCAGCAGCCCGAGCACCGGAATGAAGTAGGCCACCAGCAATACGACGGCACCGACCAGCATGATCAATAGCGGCTGTCGCGACTCGCGCAGAATCATGCGGCCCAAGTAATACGCGAAGACGGGGCCGCTCAACAGCAGGGCGACGAACCACAGCAGGCCGACCATCAGTGCCAGCGGGATGCCGATGATGGTAATGGCTAACAGGAACAACACGAACGGAAAGGCGAGATTGGCCAGGAAGCCGGTCAGCAGCGCTTTCCAGGGCCATGGCATCGCTCGGTCGGTGGTCGCCTGGAAGGCACGTGGGAAAAGCAGTATCAGGGCCATGGCCATGAACAGGAATGCCAGGAACCAGTACAGGAGCCACGCCAGGCCGAAGCCCAGGACCGTCAGATGACTGACGGGTGAGGATGCCTGCTTTGCGGTAGGCTGGATACGGGTAATGGTGCCGCCGACGGTGGCTCCCGATGCTCGCTGCAAGGTATTGGAACTGGTGTAGCTGATGTTGCCCTTGACGTCGGCACTGGCATTTAGGCGTAGGTTGTTCACGCGGGCCTGTACGTTACGGCCGACGAGGTTGGTGAGCGTGAGGCTGTTCCCGCCGGCTACGATGTCGCGGCCGACCGGACCGTTGAGGGTCGCATCGGACGAACCGACAGTGAGGTCACCGCCGATTTTGCCGGTCGATTCCAGATTCAGCGTCTGCCCGGCAACGGTGGCATTGCCGGCGACATCCGCACCGATGGTAACTGTTTGTCCGGCCAGCCTAACGTCGCCATCCACCTTCCCGGTGACATTGACGGTCTGCCCGGCGCAGATGACATCGCCGTGGACTGTACCGGAAACGGTGACGGTTTGGCCGGCGCAAAAAATATCACCGAAGACTTCGCTGTTGATATCGATGGTCCGGCCAGCCGCGTATAGCGTGCTGTTGACGGTTTCTCCCTGGCCGATGACTACGTTACCGCCGCTATGAAAGCTCTGCGCGCTGGCCAGCCCGGCCCACGCCAGACTGATACCCAATGTCAAGAGGACGGCTCCGATCAGGATCTTCAGCTTATTCATACGCCGGTTCCTCCTTATATCCTCAGTGTATGCCTGTTGTGCTTATAGAGGTGTGAGAATATTCACCAATTGCTCCGTTTCCCCTTACTACGGTGCGATCACTCCATATAGGTAACTGGGTGAGCAACATATATACTTTGTCTGTACCTACGAGGAGACGATGAAACCAAAATTACCGACCGGCAAAACGCAGCTGCAAGTCCGTACCGCCCGCATGGAAGCCTTCAGCGACGGCGTCTTTGCCATTGCGATCACGTTACTGGTGCTGGATCTGGCGATTCCGGGATCAGGTAACAATCTCGGCCATGGCCTGCTGGAGCAGTGGCCCGAATACCTGGCTTATCTGGTGAGTTTCGCGGCTATCGGCGGAGCCTGGATCAATCATAATTTGATTACGGATCACTTGGAGTATACCGACCCGATTTTTCTGAGGCTCAATCTGTTACTGCTACTGTTCGTGGCTGTTATTCCGTTCCCGACACATCTTTTACTGGCGAACTTCCTGGGGTCGATGAATTCTGAGCGGATCGCCGTGACGGTTTACGGAGCAAACCTGCTGGCTGTGAGCCTGCTGATGAGCACGCTTTTCCACTATGCGATCAGGGCTAAGATGATAAAGAAAAGTGCGCAGGATAAGGAAATGGGTATTCTGACCAAGAAGATCGACCCGACCCTGCTGTTATATCTCGTTGTTATCGGTATCGGGCTGGCGTTCCCGCATTTGGCGGTTTTCCTGTATCTGCTGATATCGATCTACATAATGATACCGTTTCAGTCGGCTCTCCAGCGTAGCCGCCGGTCGTAGAGTTATCGGTAGGGTAAATCGTCCTATCTGCGCTACCCTTGTAGCTGATTGACCGCCTCAGCCATAAATGAGACGATACTTGTATCAATAGTGTTCGAAGGGGGGGTCACCATGTTCGCGATGTCATTACTGGGCTTTACGATAAGCACGATTTGGGCCGTCATGCTCCTGGTCGTGTGGATTGCGTTCGCATTCTGGCCGGCCAGCGTCGCCGGGCGCAAGGGCCACAGCTTTATCGGCTACTTCATCTTCAGCCTGTTCTTCTTCGTCATCGCTTTGATCGTGGCTTACATGGTGCCGGATCGCACCAAGTCGTCGTCCGCGGCGCCGCCGACCCCGGCCGAACCGGAAGAGTAGACGGACTTCGCAGGCTGGTTTCAGCGGGCGGGGAACAGCTGGATGTCGTGCGGCAGGGCCTCGCGCAGGCCGGCTTCCGAGCGACGGATGAGCCTGGCCTTTGAGCGGTGCGTTGCCAGATCCGGTGCCTTGGTGTAGCGCATGTTCTTTTGCAGGGCGAGGATGAAGCGACCGAGTACTTCGGTAAGCGGCCCCTCGAACGGAACCAGGCCTTCTTCGCCTTCGGGCAACAGCAGACCGCTGCCGCTGGCGTCATATCGATCCCGGGAGGCGGCGTTCGCCAACAGTGCCAGCATCGAGCCCATACCGCGGTAATTCTTGTAGTTATTGCCGTTTATCTGCACGACATCCGCGGCCGATTCAGTGGCGCCGACCAGCATCCGTCCCATCATGACGGAGGCAGCCCCGACCACGAGCGCTTTCGGTGGATCACCACGGGACTCGATTCCGCCGTCGGCGCAGATCGGTATATCCTCGAACTGCCCACGCAGGGCACGGGAACACTCGTACACGGCCGTCAACTGAGGTATGCCGATGCCGATCTCGCGCTGCGTGGAGCATATCGACCCGGGGCCCTGACCGACCTTGATACCATCGGCACCCGCCCGTGCCAGCTCGAGGGCGGAAGCGGCGTCGGTGATGTTGCCCACGACGACGTCGAGGTTCGGGTAGTCCGACTTGACGGCTTCCAGCATCTTGAACGCGTAATAGGAATCCCCGTCAGCCGTGTCGATGACGACGACGTCGGTATAATCGGCCAGCAGGCCGACACGCTCCAGGGCATCAGGGCCGGTACTGACCGCGGCTGCGGAGTGCAGCCGGCCCTTGCTATCGACATTATACTGAGCCTGGTCGTCGCGGATGCGCTTGACATCGGAGAATACGAACAGACCGCCTACGGTACGGTCTTGTTTCAGCAGCGGCACCGTGTTGATCTGGTTCTGTTGCATAAGCCGGTACGCAGCATCGAGGGTCGTGCCGACCGGGGCGTGGGTAACCTGGTCGGCCGGCGTCATGACGTCGGCGACCGGTATCGCCAACGTCTCGGCGTACGTGAAATGTTTGCCGAACAGCATGCCGACGAATTTCCCGTCGGCATTGAGGACGGGGAAGGTCTCGAACTTATAACCCTTGTCGGCCTGGTAACTACGGACATCTTGCAGGGTCATGTCATCCTGTACCGTACGCGGATCTTCCACCAGGGCGTTGACCTCCATTTTCACCCGTCGGACCTCGCGGCGTTGCGCGTCGGGGTCCATGGCGCAGTGGATGACGCCCAACCCGCCGAGCTTAGCCATACCGATGGCCATCTTACTGCCGGTCACCGTATCCATGGCGGCACTGACGAACGGCACCCGCAGGCCGACGTGGCGCGAGAACCGGCTGTTGGTATCGAACTGGTCCGGCGGCGGCTGGTTATGGGCGTGGCGCGTCCGCATGGTGACTTCGGAGTAGGTCACGCCCAGATGCTGGGCCTCCAGAACCTCGAAGAAATTGTCGATTTCAGTGTTGGCCATCATGCCCTCCTTCCTGGCCGTGGAAAGTATGTATTGCATTGTAGCATAAACGTTTCGATGGTGTGACAGGTCGGCCGGTCCGGGTTGGTAGATGGGATTTTGCGATAATTCTCAGCCGGTTGCCAGCATCGGTCGCGTATGATGGAGGGATTAAGCGGAGGGTCGGATGGACGAGACCGAAAGCAGCGGCAAGCGACGGTTGATGGCCACCTTGGCAGTCTTGCTGGTTATCGTCGTGATCGTCGGCGGGGTCATCATCGGCTCCCGGAAGAAATCGGGGGAGACTTTGGGCGCCAGTACCACGGCCGGCGGAACGGCCGGCACGGGTAGCTCCAGTAATTCGAATAACGCGGATATGGCTGCCGACAACACCAGCTCCACATCCATGTATAAAGACGGTTCATACACCGCCACCGGCAGCTACTCATCGCCGGGGGGTGTGGAGGCGATCACCATCAGTGTAATGCTTAAGGACGGTGCCATCACCGATACGTCGGCGCAGGAAGGTGCGATCGATCGCGAAGGGTCCGAGTTCCAAAGCGACTTCATCGCCGGGTACAAGCGGCTGGTGGTCGGTAAGAAGATCGACAGCGTGCGCCTGAGCCGCGTGTCGGGCTCATCATTAACATCTCAGGGCTTCAACGATGCCATCGACCAGATTAAGACCAAGGCCCAAAGCTGACATCTTCGCCTTCGAGGCGATCGGCACGGCATGGGAAATCGAGTTGTTGACGGAGGTGAGCGCCGGCACGGCGGCCGACGCGATGCGGGCGGTACGTCGCCGGATCGAGCGGTTCGATAAGGCATACTCGCGGTTTCGCGCCGATTCGCTGGTGACGGCGATGTCGCAACGGACCGGGTCATTTAAGTTGCCGGCCGACGCGGCACCGATGCTCGACTTTTATCGCTCCTTATACGATGTGACCGACGGGGCGGTGACACCGCTGATCGGTCAGGTGCTGGCGGATGCCGGCTACGATGCCGCGTATTCCTTGCAGCCCGGCAGATTGCACCGGCCGCCGGCGTGGGACGACGTCCTGTCTGTCGTGGACGGTAAGCTGACCGTGCGGCAACCGGTGCTGCTGGATTTCGGAGCGGCCGGCAAGGGATACCTGGTCGACATCGTCGGTGAGACGCTGCGGGCACACGGTGTGACGGCGTTCTGTATCGATGCCGGCGGTGACATCCTATACCGCGGTACCACGCCGTTGGAGGTGGGACTGGAGCATCCGGATGATCCGGCGATGGCCATCGGCGTCGTACGGCTGCAGGCCGGGGCGCTGTGCGGATCGGCCGGCAACCGGCGGCAGTGGGCCGGCTTCCATCACATCATCGACCCGCGCAAGCTGGAGTCGCCGCGGCACATCCGGGCGGTGTGGGTGACGGCCGCCACGACCATGCTGGCCGACGGTCTGACGACGGCGTTGTACTTCGCCCCGGCCGGACGGCTGCGGCAGCATTTCGAGTTCGAGTACGCGCTTATCCGTGATGACTTTTCGCTGGAACGTTCAGTCGGCTTTCCGGCCGGATTTTTCGCGTAAAACACTCGCCAAAAGCCAACCGTAAGAGGCATACTTAAGCCATGTTACGACAAGCATTTACCCGGCCGTTGCGCGAACTGGACAAGCTGCTGAACGGCATCACCATGTACCGGCTGTTGTTATATGGTCTGGGGCTGCTGGTGGCGATCGCCGCTGCTTTCGCTTATGGCGGCGTCCTGTCGATTTCCGGGTCGGGCCTCCTGTTGTCGACCGGGCTGCTGCTGGCCGTCTGTTACGGCACCAACAAGCTGCTGGCATATGTGTTCGGGGGCTTCAGTAACAGCGAATCATCACTGATAACGGCGTTGATCCTGGCATTGATACTACAGCCGCCGCGCACCACGCAGCAGGCGATCGGCATCGTCGTGGCCGGCGTAGTGGCGATGGCGTCGAAGTATTTGTTGGCTGCGTACCGCAAACATCTCTTCAATCCGGCGGCATTCGGTGCCCTGGCGGTGGGTTTGATCGGCTTCCGGCATGCCAGCTGGTGGGTCGGCAGCCCGAGCATGTTCATCTTCGTGCTGGTTTTGGGGCTGTTGGTGGTACGCAAGATCCGGCGCTTCGAGATGGTCCTGACATTCACGGTCGCGGCGCTGGCGATGCTATTGCTGGTCGGCGCCCTGCAGCATCAGGATCTGACACAGGTATGGCACGACGGCTTCCTGTCCTGGCCGCTGGTTTTCTTCGGCACCATCATGCTGACCGAGCCGGCCACCACGCCGCCGACCCGATACTACCGCAATTTGTATGGGCTGGGCGTGGGACTGCTGTTCGCGTCGCAGCTGCATGTGGGCTCCATCGGCACCTCGCCGGAGCTCTGCCTGATTATCGGTAACATCTTCGCATGGCTGGTCAGTCCGAAGTATCAATTGCGCCTGCGCTTAAAGCGGGTGCGGCAGCTGACGCCACAGGTGTATGACTACGCATTTAAGCCCGTCGGCGGACCGGGGGGCGGCTTTACATTCGAGGCCGGCCAATATCTGCAGTGGACGATGCCGCATCACCACGTCGACGGCCGCGGCAACCGGCGCACGTTCACCATCGCATCGTCGCCGACCGAGGACGAGATCCACATCGGCGTCAAATTCTATGAGCCGTCGAGCAGCTTTAAGCGGACGCTGCGCGGGCTGAAGCCGGGTGCCAGCATCATGGCCGGGCAGCAGGCGGGTGATTTTACGCTGCCCGCCGACCGGAGCAAGCCGCTGGTGTTTATCGCCGGCGGTATCGGTGTGACACCGTTCCGCAGCATGTTGAAATACCTGGCCGACAGCGGCCAGCAGCGTCAGGTGACCATGCTCTACCTCATCAGCAGCCCGGAGGAAATCGCCTACGACGAGGACTTGCAAGCTATCGGTGACAAACTGAAAAAGTTCAAAAGGGTGCAGGTGTTGGGCCCGGGCGCGCCGAGCCCCGGTCGTGACAAATGGCAGGGCTACACCGGCCTGCTGACACCGGAAATCGTTAGCCAGGAAGTGGAAAAAGCCACCGGCTGCACGTTCTACATCTCCGGGCCGAACGCCATGGTCGAGAGTTACCGCGTGATGTTACGTGGCATGGGTGTACCGCGGAAACAGATCAAAACCGACTACTTCGCCGGCTACTAGACCGGCTTAGCGGGCGCCGACGATGACCAGGATATCACCCTCGGGCTTCTGCTCGTCTTTGGG
>Ga0163163_10002313_pt1 | contig 16087 bp, 8 predicted proteins | sample S65metaG_FD_119766 | JGI IMG/M metagenome (GOLD analysis project Ga0163163, IMG submission 119766) | Switchgrass rhizosphere microbial communities from Kellogg Biological Station, Michigan, USA - S6-5 metaG | ecosystem: Host-associated > Plants > Roots > Rhizosphere > Soil | place: USA: Michigan... | reverse complement strand
TGCTGAACACGCAACCGGGTGTGTAGTAAGGCTCGTTCGCGGTAACCTTGTAGCCCAACTTCCCTGAAAGCAGATTCGCCAGATTTGGCCCACCCACGTCACCCGTAAGCGACCCGGCCTCATCCGCGAGATTGCCGCTGCGGTCCGCCAGAGACGGAACGGAAATCAGCCCAGTGTCGAATCCCTGGCTTTGCCGCGTGCCTTGGTAATCGCCAAAGTAAAAGATTTTGTTCTGCCGGATGGGGCCGCCTATCGTGCCGCCAAATTGATTCTGGCGGTAGAAGCTGCGCTCCGGAGAAAAGAAACTGCGGGCGTCGAGCGCCGTGTTGCGCAGGAACTCAAAGCCGCTGCCATGCAATCCGTTCCCGCCCGACTTGGTCACCACGTTGACTACACCGCCGCTGTAATTGCCGTACTCAGCGTCGAAGTTATTGGTCAGGATGCGGAACTCGGCGATCGAATCCAGGTTCGGGACGACCGATGTGCCGCCGTTCATCAGTTCCTTGACGTCGCCTCCATTCACCATGAAGCCATTCGCATCCTCGCGCTGACCACTGATAGATTGGTTCCCGGGGTTAAGGGTCCCCGACGGAGCGATCGCGATGGACGCCCCCGCCATAACGATGGACTCGGGTTGCTGCGTAGTGGTGGGCACAATGCCGGGTTGCAGCGCCAGCAGGTCGGTGAAGCTGCGGCCGTTGAGGGCCACCGCAGTCATGGCCCGGCTCGCGACCACCTGCCCCATCTGGGTGCTCACGGACTCCACCTGCGTCGCGTTTTCGAGCACGGTGACTTCCTCGATCTTTTCGATCATCTCCGCGGTCAGGTCGATATGCAGGGCGCTGTCGGCGTCGATCGTGAGTCCGTTCCGCTTGGCGGTCCGGAAACCTTCAACCTGCGCTTGCAGATCATAGCGGCCAACCGACAGGCTGGGAAATATGTAGAATCCTTGTTTGTCGGTCGTCGTCTTCGTTTGGATCCCCTGAGCGGTATTCGTCACAATCAACGTGGCTCCCGGTATGACCGCCCCGCTGGGATCTTTTAGCGTTCCGGAAATATTACCGGTGGTAGCCGCCGGCGCGACGGCAGGCCAAATAGCGAAGGATAAAAGCAGTCCAGCCATTGCGGCGATGTGAAGCTTGCTCATAAAAGTCATGTAGGGTCGGACTGACATGGATACGATTTATTTGCGCGAACGGTTTTCATCACGGATAGCGGAATACACCGTCCCGCCGAGGACGACCTTTATCGCATTCGCCAGGTGCGCGCCATTCCTGGCGCCAAACCCCGTGACTGCCACGCGGGCTCCTTGCTTGAGGGAATCGACCTTCCATCCCTGCTTCAGCAGCGCGTTGGGGCTGCCCAACTCTAATTCCCAGTTGATAACTCTTCCGCTTCGGTCCTTGACGTCCAGATCGAACGTCACATGCGGATTTTTCCAATAAACCTTGGTAACCGTGCCGCTCAAGGTGATCCACCGGCTCTCGTCGTATTCCGCCATGAAGGAATGATGCCCCAGGGCTGGAATGGCAGCCAGCAGCAACCCTGCAGACGCCTTCAGAACAACTTGGTGAATACCCATGTGACGCCTCCGGAGAATGCGATCCCGCCCGTAAAACTGAGTGAATCGATTATAACCGAGACCGCACGCAAATGGCTTTATTGCATCGCAGGTTGCGCTTCGATCGCCACCTTGGCGCTCTTCGCGCGCTTGGTTTTACGGCTGGAACCGGTGAAGCGCTCCATGTAGATATAGACTACCGGCGTGATATAGAGCGTCAGGAGTTGCGAGACGACCAGTCCGCCGACTACCGCCAAACCCAATGGCCGCCGTGCTTCGCCGCCAGCGCCGAGTCCCAGCGCAATGGGCAAGGTGCCCACCAGGGCCGCCATCGTGGTCATCATGATCGGCCGGAAGCGCACCAGGCAGGCTTCGGTAATCGCTTCGGCGGGAGTTGTGCCGAGTGTGCGCTGGGCTTCCACCGCAAAATCGATCATCATGATCGCGTTCTTCTTCACAATTCCGATCAGCATGATGATGCCGACGAATGAAAATATGTTGAGTTCATTCTTGAAGACCAGCAGCGTGATCAGGGCGCCCAATCCGGCCGAAGGCAAGCCCGACAGAATCGTCAACGGATGAATGAAGCTCTCATACAGAATGCCCAGCACCATATAGATGACCAGGATCGCCATCACCAGCAGCATGCCCATGCCGGAAAACGAGGACTGGAACGCGGCTGCCGTGCCTTGGAACTGCGTGCGGATAGTCGCTGGAAGAGTCTCGCGTGCGGCCTCTTCAATTCGATCCGTGATCTCTCCCAAAGAGACGCCCGGAACCATATCAAAGGAAAAAGACACCGCGGGGGATTGGCCCAAGTGAGCCACTGTCAATGATCCTACGCGGTTTTGCGGCGTGACTACCGAATCCAACGGGACTAGCTTGCCCGAACTGGAGCGAACGTACAGCATATGCAGCGCCAGAGCATCGCGCTGGTATTTCGGCATCAACTCCATGATCACTTCATAATCGTTCGTCGGCGTGAAGATGTTTGAAACCTGCCGGGTTCCGTAGGCGCTAAACAGCGCGCTCTCTACTTGAGTGGCTGTCACTCCCATGGAGGACGCGCGATCGCGGTCAATATCCAACATCACTTGCGGGCTGGCGATCTGCAGATCGCTATTCACATCCGTCAAGCCCGGGATCCGCCTCATGACACCGTCAAAACTCTGCGCGCTGCGATACAGCTCGTCCAGATTCTGTGCCTGCAGTGTGAAGATGTACTGGCTGCGGCCGCCGAATCCGCCAATGCGCATGGCAGGCGGGTTGGTCAGAAATACAAGTCCGCCAGGAATACGGGCTAGCTTGGGACGAAGTTCGTTGATGACCTGATCCGCCGTAAGCTTGCGATCTTTGCGAGGTTTCAGACGGATTTCGACGCGTCCATTATTGTTTGAGCCACTGACGCTGACGCCCGACGCATCCACATTCGGGTCATTTGCGACGATTTGCGCTGCCGTGAAACCGGCCTTCCGCATCACATCGTAGGACGCATCCTGAGCAAACTGCAATTGGCCTTGAATGCTGCCCGTATCGGTGCTCGGAATAAATCCGGTAGGCACCAGGCGGTAGACATACACCGTCGCCACCAGCGTACCGAACGCCACCAATAGGGTAACGATTCGAAAGCGAATCACTTTGCGCAGCGTCCACGCATAGGTGTCGCGCCACATGTCGAACATCCGCTCGGTTGTGCGGAACAGGAAGTTATGATGCTCGCTTGGCGGCTGCAGGAAGCGGCTGCACAGCATGGGGGTCAAACTGAGCGACACGATGCCGGAAATAATGATCGCCGACATGATCACAACGGCGAATTCGTGAAACAGGCGGCCTACAATTCCGCCCATAAACAGAATCGGAATAAATACCGCAGCCAGCGACAACGTCATCGAAAGCACAGTAAAACCAATTTCCCTGCCACCTTCAAGCGCAGCTTCAAAGCGCGGCTTCCCCATTTCCATGTGCCGGACGATATTTTCCAGCACCACAATGGCGTCGTCCACCACGAACCCCACAGCGAGAGTGAGCGCCATCAGTGAGAGGTTATCCACGGTGTAGCCAAAGAGCGACATCACCGCAAAAGTGCCCAGAATCGAGAGCGGCAAGGCCAGGCTGGGGATCAACGTCGCCGATACATTGCGCAGGAAGAGGAAGATCACCAGCACCACCAGCCCGATCGCAAGAATAAGCGTGAATTTCACATCATGCACCGATTCACGAATCGCCTGGGCGCGGTCGGACATTACGTCCAGATTGATGGAGGGTGGAAGTTGAGCTCGAAAAGTCGGCATCAACTTCAGAATGGTGTCGACAATCTCAACCGTATTGGTGCCGGGTTGGCGATTCACCGACAACATCACCGAGTTGCGCAGGTTGAACCAACTCGCACTCTTGTCGTCCTGAACGCCATCGATCACCTGGCCCAGATCCTGCAGCCGTACCGGCGAACCATTGCGGTAGGCCACGATCAGCGGCCGATATTCAGCCGCGGTGTTCAGTTGACCGTTGGCTTGTACCGTGAACGCCTGGTTATTGCCCCACAATGTGCCGGTGGGAAGATTCGCATTATGCTGTCCAATCGCAGAAGAGATATCATCCAGACTGATCTGGCGGTTCACCAGCTTGTTCGGGTCCAGTTGCACGCGGACTGCGTATTTCGATCCGCTGCCGCCGCCGAATTGGGCAACCTGCGAAACGCCATTGATGGTTGAGATTTGGGGCGCAATTACGGTCTCGGCATACTCGTTGACCTGCGAAGCGGGTAGCGTCGTGGAATTGAGCGACACCTGCAGAATAGGCCGATCCGCCGGATTCAGTTTGCGCGTCGTGGGTGGATTGGGCATCCCCGGGGGTAACCGCCGAGCCACTGACGAAATCGAATTCTGCACATCCGCGGCAGCCGAATCAATCTCGCGATCCAGCGAAAATTGCAAGGTGAGGAAAGTTTGCGAGCGCTGGCTAGACGACGTCATGTTGTCCAACCCGGCAATCGTCGAGAACTCCCGCTCGAGCGGCGCGGCCACAGACGCTGCCATGGTCTCAGGGCTGGCCCCAGGCAGGTTCGCCATCACCATGATGGTGGGGAAATCGATCACCGGCAGGTCATTCACCGGAAGGGCGCGATAGCCCACTGTGCCGAAGATCAGAATGCCGATCATCAACAGCGCGGTCATCACCGGCCGACGGATGAAGAGAGCAGTTAAATTCATGGGACCAATTTCCGTGGCAACACGGCCCTTAACAATGGTCTACGAAGCCACCCAAGTACTAAGTCAATGTTACGCGATACGAAACACTAAATCCTATCCCAAATGGCAGGCTTTTAGTAGGCCAGATGTTAGTTTAGCGGGTAGGGAGCAAGTCCACCAGGGCCCCCGGCGGCAAGCCTCGGATGAGGGTCCCCGCCGGCAGAGCCAGCGGCACGCGCAACCAGAACGGATGTCCGAAAACGGGTTTATACGGCTGCAGCCACAGCAGCGGCTGGATGCTGCCATCCGGCAACTCCGCGATCATCTGGAACGTGGCCCCGGGTTCTATCTTAGAAGGCCTAATACCGGCTAAATCAATAGGTTGCCGCAACTTGTAATCTCCGCTGACAGCCAGCTTGGCCGACCCATGCCGCGGCGCCGGCGGAGCCGTCCACTTAGGCGTCTCCGGCAAATCCTTGGGCTCACCCTCTGGAGCGCCGCCTTCCACCCAATCGCCGATCAGCTCAATCTGTTCCGGCGTCAGAGCCTGATCGTCGCGAAAATCCCCGAAGCCTTTCACCGCACCCCACGGGGGCATCCTTCGCTCCAGAACTTCTTCTTGGATGGCCTTCGCCCAAGGCCGCGCGTCGTTATAAGACGTGATGGAAAACGCGCTTCCACCTTCGCGATGACAAATCGCGCAGCGCGCGTAAACGATGCGAACAATCTCCCGGTCGAAAGTGATTTTAGTGGTGATGACGTCGTGCGCCGAAGCCGCCCCCGGCAACCCGACGAAGAGTGCCGCGCAACAGGCCAGTGAATAAGCTCCTGTCGTCACCAGAGTCGTCACCAGAGTCGTCACCTGCGTACTAGGTTAACGCGCCCCAGTGGCCGTGCCGGCCGAAGGCGTGGTTGCCGCAGGCGCATCCTCACCCGGGCGTGGCGGACGCGGCTTGGGCAACGGTTTGCGCGGCAACTTATCCGGGCGGGTCGCAGCGTTATAAACCATCGAAGCGATGATCGCCGCAGCCTGCTCCAGATCGGTTGCCTGGATCCGATCGTACACATCCATATTCGAATGGTGCGTGCGCGTCGCATAATCCAAGGGGTCCTGGATAAACTGGAATCCGGGCAGACCCACGGCATCGAACGAAAGATGATCTGTGCCGCCGGTATTGCGCAGCGCGATGGCCGACGCCCCCAGATCCCTAAATGGTTCCATCCATTTTTCGAAGATCGGCCGCATGGCGTCGTTATCCTGCAAATTGATGCCGCGAATTTTACCGCTGCCGTTGTCGAGATTGAAGTAGCCGGAGAGGCGTCCGTGCTCGGTTGTAGGCTTCATGGTGGCGGGGTCCGCAAAATGTTCTTTGACGTAGGCCTTCGAGCCCAGCAGCCCTTCCTCTTCCCCGCCCCACAGCGCCAGCCGCACGGTACGGTCCATTTTCAGGTCGAGAGTTTTCAAAATGCGCATCACTTCCATCACCACCGCGGAACCTGCCGCATTGTCGGTGGCTCCCGTGCCCAGGTGCCAGGAATCGAAGTGCGCGCCCACCATTACCAATTCGTCCCGCTTGCCGTTGCCGGGAATCTCAGCAATCACATTGAACGACGCCGGATCGTCATCGTAAAACTGCGCCTTCACATCGAACGTGAGCTTGACAGGCAGCTTGTGATCCAGCAATCGCGCGATGCGATTATAGTGCTCCGCCGAGAGCACGATCGTGGGGACGTTGTCCTTCGACTCGCGGTCCCCGCCAAGGCCGAAAACCGTGCCGGCATCACCTCCGCTGGACTCGCGCACTACCAGCGGCACGCCTTCGTCCTTCCAAAAACGATTGAAGCGCTCGCGCAGACGGCGCGCCTGCTGCGGGTTGAACGGAGGCTGCCCCGCTCGTCCCCCGCGTCCGGGCGGTGCTGGAATAGGGAACACCGAGAGATCGGCGAGCTGTGTATCGCTGAGCCTGCGCCCGGCGGGATCGGTGGGCAAAGAGAGAACCCGCGGAGCGTCGCGCAGAACGATTTTGCCGCGGAGCTTTCCCTTGTATTGATCCAGGTCCGCCTCGTTGCGAATGGGCGCAAGCACCGCTTCGGCGGTCAGCGGTCCGTCGGTGCCGGGAGTCCACGCAAGCGGATAGCCGATGAGCGGCTGAAACTCGGGCCCCTCGATGTAGCCCGAGTAGTAAGTGTAGGCCCAACCGCGCCCAAAAGGTCCCCACTTTTCGAGTTTGACGTTGTCGAGGCCGAACTCCTTGAGCTGCTTGACGGCCCACTCACCGGCCGCGCGAAACTGCGGTGAATTGGTGAGACGCGGGCCGTAGACATCGGTGAGCTGGAACACCGTATCCATAACCTTGGGGTTCTGAAAAGCTTCCGACTTGATCTGGTGGACGATACCGAGGTCTACCCGTTCCTGAGCGGAAACGGTCAGGGAAAGCGTCAAAACCAGTGCCAGCGCGGGTTGTATTCGCCTCAACATCTTCGACGTTGAGGATACCAGAGAACGGTGCGCACGTGAAGTGCGCGAGGCTGGCAAGCTGCCACCAAGTCGTACGGGTGTAAAATGATGGAGAGTGCGACGCATCTTCGCAATTTTGCTGTTGGCTCTCCTCAGTTTCCCGCTGATTGCCCCGGCGTTGCTCGCGTCCGATGCGGATTCGAAATTGCCGGCGTGCTGCCGGCGCAACGGAAGTCATCATTGCTCGATCCTGGCGCGGCAATCGCACGCGGCGGGTCCCGCCATCGAGACCGGCCGATGTCCGTCGTTCCCCGTCGCCACTGCTCTCCCGGGTAGTCGAACCGCGGGTGCGCCTGGAATTGCGCAAGCCATCGTTAGCGGACTAGTCAGTCATCCGGCTTCGCCTCAGCAGGCGGAAGCGTTGTGCCGGATCTCTTACAGCCGCGCGGGCCAGAAGCGCGGACCTCCTACCTCAATCTCCTAAGCGAGTCCTGTTCCCGGGCCATTTCGTGCCCGGAGTACTAAATCCTGGCTCTATTTTGTTTTTGAGTAACGAGATTTGTCAGGCAGAGGGATTTATGTTTCGCCTTAGTCTTCTCTTATTTGTTCTCGTATGCGCGCAGGCGCAAGAAACCGTCAACAACGGCAGCATCAGCGGGCGCGTCACCGATGCCACCGGAGCCGTCGTTGAAAACGCGCAGGTCACGGCGCGGCAGATTGAGACCAATCTTACAGGCGCAACTGTGACCGATCGCGAGGGCCGTTTCCGCTTTCCCTACCTGCGGCTTGGCCCCTACGAGATCACAGTGCGGCAGTCGGGTTTCGGCGATGCCAAGCGTTCCCTGCTGCTGACGGTGGGTTCGGCTTTTGAGGTTCCCATCGTGCTGGCCGTAGCTTCGCCGGAAACAAGCGTCACCGTCACCGGAGACACTACAGTACTGGAGACCGCCCGCACGCAGATCGCAGGCACGGTGCCGCAATCCGAGGTGCGCACGCTGCCGCTCAATGGCCGCAACTTTCTGGATGTGGCCCTGCTGATCCCCGGAGTCTCGCCCACCAACACTGCGGCCAACCAGCTCTTCGCTGAAACCTCGGCGGTTCCGGGACAAGGAATTTCGGTTGGCAGCCAGCGCAATTTTTCCAACAGTTTTATTGTCGACGGCCTTTCGAACAATGACGATGCGTCGGGTCTCACCGGAGCGTTCTATGGCCTGGATGTGGTGAACGAGTTTCAAGTGGTCACGTCGGGGGGGCAAGCCGAATTCGGCCGTGCGCTGGGCGGATACATCAACGTAGTTACCAAGAGTGGCACCAATGCGCTGCATGGCGACCTATATGGCTACTTTCGCAACCAGCGGCTGGACGCGGACAACGCGCTTTCGCACACAGCGCTTCCGCTCACGCAGGCGCAATACGGAGCTAGCCTCGGCGGGCCTATCATCCGCGACCGCACTTTCTATTTCGCGAACTTCGAACAGCGGGTATTGAACCAATCCGGGCTCACCAGCATTCCGCCGCAGAATGTGGCCGCGATCAACGCGAGGCTGCTGGCCGTCAAGTACCCGGGTCCGCTGATTTCGACCGGCATCTATTCCAATCCGGTGCACAGCACGAATTTCTTCGCCAAGGCGGACCATCAGTTCAGTGGGCGCGATCAGTTCAGCGCGCGCTACAGTCTTTACGATGTGAACAGCACCAACTCGCGCGGCGCGGGCGGGTTGAGCGCGCCCACTGCGTCCGCCAACCTGTCCGACACGGACCAGACGATCGTGATGAGCAACATCGCCACCCTCTCTTCGCGCCTGGTGAATGAAACGCGCGGGCAGTTCACGCATAGTAATCTGCAAGCTCAACCATCCGATCCTATTGGGCCGGCGGTGAGTATTTCAGGGGTGGCCTCGTTCGGCACGCTTTCAGGATCGCCGACCCGGCGTCTCAACAAGCTGGTCGAGGTGGTGGATAACCTCTCTTATCAAGCCGGCGCCCACTCGATCCGCATCGGCGCGGACTTCCTTTACAACGACGACACCATCACTTATCCGCGATCGATTCGAGGCAGTTATGCTTTTTCCTCTTTGCCGACATTTTTGAGCGGCATCTACAACAACTCGGGTTTCACGCAGACGTTTGCGAACAGCACCATCTCCCAGACCAATCCAAATATCGGGTTTTACGCCCAGGATGAATGGAAGCTTAACTCGCACCTGACGCTGAACATCGGGCTGCGCTACGATCTGCAATTTCTACGCTCCATCGCTACCGATACCAACAATCTTTCGCCGCGCGCCGGATTCGCATGGACGCCGTTCGCGTCGCGAAAAACTGTGATCCGCGGCGGTTACGGGCTCTTCTATGACCGCGTCCCTCTACGTGCGCTAGCCAACGCGCTGCTGTCGGCGGGAAACACCACCAACGTGGGCAGCCTGAGCCAGATCAGCCTCAGTCTTTCGCCCACTCAGACGGGCGCGCCCGTGTTTCCGAACATCCTCAGCAGCCTGACCCTACCGCCGGGAGTCTTGTTCAACTTCAGCACCATGGACCCGCACATGCAGAACGCTTACTCGGAGCAGGGCAGCTTTGAGATCGAACACCAGCTGAGAAATCACACCACGTTGAGCGCCGGCTATCAGCATGTGCGTGGACTGCACCTGTTGATTTCCGTCAATCAAAATGTGCCGGCGTGCGCCGCCTCCGGAGCCAACAACGGATGCCGTCCGAATCCAAACTTCGCCAACAACAGCCAGTATTCCCCGCTGGCTGATTCACACTACGACGCGCTGCATATGTCTTTTGTGCAACGGCCAGTGCGATGGGGCAGCTACCGCGTGTCCTATACGTATTCGAAGGCGCTCGATAACGTCGGAGAGTTTTTCTTCAGCGCGCCGATCAACAATTTCAATATTTGGCAGGACTACGGCCGCTCCGACGACGATCAGCGCAATCGGCTGGTGTTTGATGGCACGATTCATTCCGCGATGAGCAACGGCCACACTACGTGGCAACGAATCAGCCATGGTTTTCAACTGACGGCCATGCTGCAGTACTATTCGCCATTGCCATTCAACATTACGACCGGGGCGAACACCATTCAGGGAACCGCCGCGCGTCCCACGGTCAACGGGGTCTTCATCAATCGCAACGCGGGGTCGGGTTTCGACTTCTTCAATTTGAACGCACGCCTCAGCCGCGGCTTTCAAATCACGGAACGGTTGCGCCTGGAGGCTTTCGCGGAGGGATTCAATCTCACCAATTACGTGAATGGCGTGACTATGAACGGCGTGTTCGGCACTGGCGTTTACCCCGCCGTTCCGTCGTCGACATTTAAACAGATCACCGCTGTGGGCGACGGCAGAGCTTTTCAACTGGCGCTGCGGGCAACTTTCTAGGAGACGCTCTAAAACCCCAGCCGTATCTGCATCTCGAGCCGCCGGTTATTGGCGTTCTCCGAAAAGCCCTCGCCATTGCGATTGCCGGCCACCTGATTCGCTTGTCCAAACAATGGCGAGGTGATGTTGCCGATGATCGGACCCGGGTTGGTGTGATTCAGCAGGTTGCGCATCGACATCGAGACGCTAAGAGTGTAGTGGCGCTCGGCCGGCGCGGCGAAGATGCCGCCTGTGTGCTGTGCGGATTTGCGCTCCGCCCCGAACGCAAACACCTTCGCTACGCGCAGGTTTACCGACATCTGCCCGGGACCGCGCCCCAAGTTGCGCGAAAGCAGCGTCTCGCCCGGTGTCGGATTGGGGTCGAGCAGCCCGTAGGGAGTCGGAATCAGCCCCGGACGCGATGGGTCGGTGGCAATGCCGGGGCGGCCATTGAACAGCGTAGTGCCATAGAAATCGCTGCCCGCTGTGATGTCGAACGGCGGGCCGGATTGCAGAGCGATCAACGGATTGAAGCGAACGTTCCACTTGGTATTGATTGACCCGCCTGCATTCAACCGATGCCGTACGTCATAACCTGCTGGACCGTATTCACCCACAAAGCTGTAAGGATTCGCAGGGAAGGTGTCGGCGGCGTCGGTGTTACTCATGGCCCGGCTGAGGACATAGGTGCCGAACAGTGAAATGGTGGAGCTCACTTTCGAGTTGACATTCACCAGCAACTGGTTCTGGCGGAATACCCCCAACGACTCGGTCGCAAACACGGCGCCGGGATGCCCTAATGGGAAGACGCTGCTACCAGGCGTTGCCGGATTGTAAGTTCCTGGTAGAGGCGCGTTGCGGTCCTCGGAGATAAGCTGGCGAAAGCCCCGCGAATTGGTGTAGGTGACTGCCAGCGTCGTGCTTTTTGGCAACTGACGCTCCAATGTCGCCGCGGATTGCAGCACGTAGGGCGACCGAAATACCGGGCTCACTTGCCGGATCAACTGTTGCGATTGGAGCCCCGCCAACGCCGGCGGCGCAGGAACACTAGGGAAGAAATCCGGATTGGTCACCACATACTGTTGCTGGACGATACCGTTGTAGCGCTGGGCGGCGAGCGAGTACGAAAGCTGCAAGCGGTCGTAGAAGATTCCGAAGCCACCGCGCAAGACAGTTTTCGGACGTGGATTCTTGGCGCGGCCGCCCGGCGCCCAGGCGAATCCCACGCGAGGCGCGATGTCGCGGGCGTCGGAAAGATTGGGTTGTATCTCGTAGCGAATTCCCAGATTCAGCGTGAGGTCGGGACGCAGGCGCCAGTCGTCCCCGGAGAACAGCGAGATATCGTAACGGTTCGCGCTAGTTTCCGGAATGCCGGCGGCAATGCTGAATTGCGATGCGCCCCCGCCGCGCGCGAGAATCTGCGCCGGTGTCAGTCCCATTTGCTGAAACACCACCGTGCGCCGATATCGCTCGATGGAATCGATCTGTTCCTGCGCGGGCAACGGTTGCTGGTTGGCGTCCAAAACCGGCGCTAGGCCGCCGCTGAACGTGAAGGTGCCGTTGAAATTCTGCGGGGACACATTGTCATCCGTCACGAAGCGCGCACGAACTCCGAATCTCCAGGTATGGGCGCCGCGCACGCTAGTGGTGTTGTTTTGCAGCTCGTAGAAGGTTTGCCGATCGAAGCTGTGCCCCAGTGGCGAACCGCCGGCGGTGAAAGATCCCAGAACCTGCACGCTGGGCCCGGCGGAATCGGCCTGCATCTCCAAGAAGTTGTGATACAGCTGGAAGCGGGTTTCATTCACGGTTGCGCCATGCACCGAAGTCTCTATGAACTGCGCCGTCTGGATGACGAAATGGGCGTGATAACCGCTGGATATCAGATTGAAGCCGCCGATGCCTGCGCCCTTGATATCGCCGTCAATGAACCCGTAGCGCCCCGTGATGGTGTTGTTTTCGTTTACCTGATAGTCAATGCGCGGCTCCACTCGGGTGCGCCGCTGAATCGTTTTGAATACATTCAGCAGCGGAGTGGCGGTCAGCGTAGTGGGATCCAGCGTCACGGCGTTAACGATGGAACCGTTGTCGACATTGTTCTGGCTAAGGTTCAGCGCAAACGAGGTGCGCCGGTTGATGGGTCCAGTCAAGCTGTTCTCGAATTCGTTGAGCAATAGCGGAGCCTTCTGATCGGAATAAGGGTTGCGCGAATTCCAAAACTGGTTGGCAAAGTTGTAGTTGAGTGAGCCGTGATACTTGTCGCTTCCCGGTTTAGTGAGAATCTCGATGCGGCCCAGGCCGAGATGGTCGAATTCCGGCGAGAAGGGGTTTTGGTTGATCCGAATTTCGCGAATCGATTCCTTGGGCGGCAATTCGCCGCTGCTAAATCCGTCGATGAAAATGGCGCCACCGCCCGGACCGGCTGAAGGTCCGGCCAGCGCCTGCAAGTCTGCTTGCAAGTCTTCAGGGTCGTCGGAGAGCGAATTAAGATCGTCGCCCGTTAGAACTGTAGCGGTGGCGTTGCTCGCGGCATCCGTGCTGACGGCCGGCCCGGCATTTTCCTCTACCACGATCTGCTGAACCGTGGAAGCCACCGTCAGCCGCAGGTTCAACGTCTGAGTGCCAGGACGAATCGTCAGCGCCCGCGCTTGCGCGAGCGTTAGCTGCGGCGCGGAGGCTTGAACCGAGTAGTCACCCGTCGTCAGTCCGGCGAAAACGTAAACGCCGTCGCCACCAGTGGTAGCGGTCCGTTCCGCTCCCCCGGGCCCCGACAGGGTAACCGTCGCATTGGGAACCACGGCTCCGCTTTCATCGGTAACCACGCCACGCAGGATTGAGTTCTGAGCGAACGACGACGACGCGCCGCACAAAACCAGCACGAGCAGCAATGCTGCCTTCACGGAATCGATCCCTCTGTGCAAACAACGCGGTTCGCGAAGCCCATCACACATGTTAACCGCTGCAAACTTAGGATTGCCTGAACCGGCTACATCTTTTTAGCGGCAGGCGACCCTATTTCGCGAATATTCCGCCCAAATCGGTCCGCAGCACGGTGTCAGCGGAACGGCCTTAGGGCAGAACGGTCTTAGGTTAATTGAGAGCGGTTATTGAGCGTGGTAGCGCCGCGGTGCGGACATGCCCGGTGGAAGCAACGGTTCCGCCTGGGAATACGCCGTGGCAACTTTGCCGTCCTCAAGACGGATGATGGTCGCGTTGCGGCCGCGATTCCTCGCGTAGACAAAGGTCTCGACCATATGGCCACCACTGGAGGTTACGGCGGATAAGGCCGGATCCCCATACTTAGAGGTGATCGCGGTCTCGTGAGATCCGCTTGCAATCTGTTCGACGGCAGGAAATGGCGGCGGCGGAAGCTGAACTTTCGGAGCCGGGGGCGGAATCACTTCGGCAACGACTGCCGGCTCTTCCACGGCCGGCGGCGGGGCAGATTTGGGTCTCGAAACTCTCTTGATTACCGGAGCCGGCGGCGGGGCGGCCGCAGGTTCCTGCAATTGCGGTGCGGCTGCAGTAACAGGATGCGCGGGAGTTTGTATCCACCAGACGGCAAGTCCCCCCACCACGATCAGGCAGATGACCATCAATACAACGCCGTCTTTCAGCATTGACCTACCTCCTCCGTCCAGGCCAAGGACCAGCTTGAGCTGTCAACAAAAGTCACTCTACCACAAGGAATGCTGCAAAGGGGAGAGTACGGGGCGGGCCTCGGCGCAAAGCAATACTGGGCTGCGATTAGAACCAATACTGGTACGCCGGTACTGGCGGTAGCGTCATTTTCCACGCAGGTCGTTCAGCAGTGGGACGTCCTTGGACGGCTTTGGCGGCAGAATAGTCTTCAGATACGCGTAAACATCTGTAAGCTCCCGGTCGGACATGACCTTCTCGGTGAAGGCCGGCATCTGACCCGCGGGACGCCGTACATAGCGAATCAATCCTTGCGCGTTCAGAGGCGGCGGACCGATACGGACGCCGGCGATGGTTCCCTGCCCGACCGTGCCGTGACATTGAAAGCAGCCTTTATTCATGTAAAGGCGCTTGCCGGCTTCGGCATTGCCTGCGGAGTCCTGCGCGCGAACCAGCGCCGTGAGCAAGAGAGCGGCAAAAAGAAGTTTCCGCATGCTGGCTGCCTCTAGCGCGGCTGCGTGACTACATCGATCAAGGCTGGCTCGCCGCGCTTCACCGCCGCGATGGCTTCCTTGATCGCGGAACCTAGATCCTTAGGATCCGTGATCGGACCCTTGCCATACATGCCATACGCTTTCGCCATCATCGCGTAGTCGATATTGGGATCATTAATCGCTGTGCCCACGCTAAAGTTTTCCAGACCACGGTTGGCGCGCGCCGCCATGTCGGTGAGATACATGCCCTCCTGATGATAGGCGCGATTGTTATGCATGATAGTCAGCAGCGGAATGCGGTGATGCGCCGCCGTCCACAGCACGCCAGGCGCGTAGTTTAGATCGCCGTCGCACTGAATGTTCACCGTCAGACGCCCGTGCTTGCGATTCGCCAGCGCCGCGCCCACCGCCGCCGGCGCTCCATAACCGATGCCATACGCGCCGTGTTCGCCCAGATACTGATAGTGCTTCTTGAAATCCCAGAGCCGCAGCGGCCAACTGCTGAAAAATGGATTGACGTCGGACACCAGTGACCAGTCTTCATTCTTGATCTGGTTCCACAACTCTGCGCTCACGCGAGCCGTGCTGATCGGGATGGCGTCCCACCCGTAAGCCGCGAGTTCGATATCGCGCTCGCGAGCCGCCTTCGACGCCTCGGCCAGTTTCGCGCCGCGGGCGTGCATAGCGCTCCTGCGATCCGGCGTGATCAGTTTCTTGCAGGCTTCGATCAACGCCGGCAGCGTAGCTTCAGCATCCGCCGCGATCGACAGGTCGACTTCCGCGTAGCGCCCGAAGTCCTGATAATTGCTCTTGCCGTAAAGATCGCCCGAATAGATCGTGATCAACTTCGCGCCCGGCTTGGTGATCGGCTTCGATTCCATGCCCATTCGGTTGATGGGAGTCATGGAATGCGTAGCCATCCAGAAATCCTGCACCTCCAGACCCAGCACCACGTCGGCGGTGGCGATGTTTCCGCCGTTCAAGGGATGCATCGACGGAAAGTTCATGCGGAAATGGCGATCCTGCACCGGAGCCTGCAAGGTCTCGGCGAGTTCCACCAGCAATGCAATGCCCTGCGGCGTTCGCGCGGCGCGGCCCGCCACGATCAGCGGATTTTCGGCGGCCACCAGCATCTTCGCCGCTTCGGCCACCGCACCGGAATCGCCCGCGGGTGGTGCGGAAAGCGTGAGTTTGGGAATCCTCGCGGAGCGCCGGTCAGCCTCCGGCATCGGCTCTTCTTGCAGCACCGCATCGGCGACAATCACCACCGGCTCATACGGCGGCGTCATCGCGATCTTGTACGCGCGCACCGACGATTCCGCGAAGTGCCCAAGCGAAACCGGATTGTCATCCCACTTGGTATAGTCGCGGACCATCGCCGCCGC
>Ga0163163_10002311_pt1 | contig 16095 bp, 15 predicted proteins | sample S65metaG_FD_119766 | JGI IMG/M metagenome (GOLD analysis project Ga0163163, IMG submission 119766) | Switchgrass rhizosphere microbial communities from Kellogg Biological Station, Michigan, USA - S6-5 metaG | ecosystem: Host-associated > Plants > Roots > Rhizosphere > Soil | place: USA... | reverse complement strand
TGTCCTATTGGAGTCGAGCGCCAGAACAGGTTGCTGAACAACTATCACGTCGGCTGTCGGTTCTCGGTTAGAGTGAGGGACACGGAGAGATGGCGCCCATCTTACTGTGAACGCTTGGGGAGCGCGAATGTTCTGGCGACCCAGGGCAAGACGGAAGATGCAGGGGTGCAGGGAAAGGTAATCTAGGACGATGAGTGTTCTCGACGGTCTCAAGGGCCACTATCAAGCGGGAGGGCTCCGCGGAGTTGCCGCGATCACTGCCCACCGCCTGCTGGGCAGGCCAAACGAAATCAGCATTCATCCTCCGGGGCTCAGGGCTCCGGTGTTCATACGCCTGAGAACAAGCGATTTATCGGTTTACGATGGAATCCTACTTCGGCGTGAGTATGAGTTCGAGATTCCTTTTTCGCCGGAAACTGTTGTAGATGTAGGAGCAAATATAGGGATGGCATCGATATATTTCACGAACAGATTTCCGGCTGCCAGAGTCATCGCCGTGGAAGCTGAGGCCTCAAACTACGAAGTGCTGGTGAAGAATGTCGCGCCGTACCCAAACATCCATCCGGTGCATGCTGCTCTCTGGGACAAAGATGGGGAAGTCAGTGTGTGTTCGCCGGATCCGACAAGCAAAGCGTTTGACAAATGGGGATTCGTGACACGAGAGGGCTTTGGTGTAAGAGTGAGGGCAATGACGATGCAGACGCTCTTAGCCGAGAACAGACTTAGTTCGATCGATCTTCTGAAAGTCGACATCGAAGGCGCCGAGAAAGACGTCTTCGGCGGGTGTTGTGACTGGGTGCAGAGTGTCCGATGTCTGATGATCGAACTGCATGATCACCTTCGGCCTGGATGCAGTGCGGCAGTTCATCCAATGATGGAAGGCTGCACAACAACGATGCGCGGCGAGACGACGATGTATATACGCCAGTAGTCGGAATTAGTCGGAATATACAGAGGTGGCAGCCTCGGTATGTGGAAGCACTACTTTGGTCCGCGCTCTATGTACTGTGTACGACGTCGACATTCAAAGCGAGTGCATGACCTATGAGGGGAACGTACAAAGTAACCGGCGCTTCTGGAGGGACACACTGAAGAACATTCCGAGAATCGAAATCAACATTGATGACGGCCGCCTCCCTCATTAACAACTCGTCACGCTCGAAGAGACTCTTCCGCAGTTGAATTCGGGCGGTGTTTGCGTTTGTGAGGATGTTCACGGACGCAATAATGAGTTTGCGTCATAGATTTACGGGTTAAGCAATGGCCTGAATTCGTGGTGAGGCAAAGACCGAGAAGTTTTCGCATCCAAGCTCACCCTTTCGGCGAGATGTCATTCCGTTCATCTTTACCCTTTTGTGGTAGTCGTCGAAAGAACTGCCGATTGCCAGAACAGCTTTGAAGCGCCGAAACATGGCACGGAATGGCGAACCTTCACTGAGAAGTTAGCCGGCTAGCGCTCGACAAGTCTTTTGCATTGAGGCATCGAACCGCCCGCGAGCATACGCTGCTGCTCCGGCTGAATTCATGCTATCTTGGCGGAGGGGTCTAACGCTGGCGTGATCCAAAGTACGCCACAGGCTAGATTCAGGGCGTTATCTTTCGCGGTCTCGCTGAGACTGCAGGCACAAGGTTTTGGCAATGAGACTGCCTTCGGGGGCGTTCCCCAAAGATAACCTTGAATTCCGGATGTTCGCTGTGCTATTGACAATGCAGTGACTTGGAGACCGTAATTGAGCATGCATCTTAAGAACGCTGATCCTCACGACCCCGCGGGTATCTGTGAGGGTCTGTGGTGTGGCGGTACTTCGTCGGACGAACCATTGGTGCCGTCCCTGAGCCGCGAGAGCGGACATTCCGCAGCCAGAGTTCGCCAGCCCGTCACCTTGCCGCTACTCCATTTCCTGCTCTACTCCGTGAGCTTATCCGCGTTTTCTTCGCTTGGATTTGCCAAGGAAATCTACATAGCTCAGACGGGGGCGGGTAGTGTAACAGGTGTGGACTGCGTAAACCCGTTGCCCTATACGTACTTCAATTCTGCGGCAAATTGGGGAACGGGTGAGAGCCAGATTGGGCCGGGCACCTCGGTTCATCTTTGTGGCGTAATCAGCAGCCAGCTCACGTCACGAGGAAGCGGGGCCCCTGGTTCGCCGATTACAATTCTATTTGAGCCAAACGCGAGAATCAGCATACCTTACTGCGACCCCTCCATTGGGTGTCTAGACGTGGAGGCTTCATCGTATATCACTATAGATGGCGGCAGTAACGGAATTATCGAGAGCGGCGATAATGGGACACCGAACGGCACCGTAACAGCGGTCGGGACGGGCTCTGGCGGGAGCGGGTACTCGGCAGGAGATATCCTAACCCTCGTCGGGGGAAACGGCCTTGCTACCGTGAAGGTAACTTCCAGTGATGGCGGGTGCTCCGGCATTATTCCGCAGGATGGTGGGGCTGGGTATTCCGCTGGTAACGTAGCGACAACAGGTGGTCATGGAGTTGGTTGCATTGTGTCTGTTAATTCAGTTATAACAGGAGGCCATGGCAATTCCCATAGCTCAGTCGGGATCTTGATTGCAAATCCACATGTCGTAATCAAGAACCTGACGATCCGGAACATCTACGTCATTACGACGGGTACAGACACCAGCGTCGCCGCTCAGGCTACCTATTTTATAAAGATGAATGCATCTATGGTCAGTGATGTTACGATCTCAAACTGCACGATGACGTATTCCCGTTGGGGAGTGGCGGTCACTGGGAGTAATTACACCTTCGCCAATAACGATGAATCCTACGCAGACCACTCCATGATTATAGGGGGGAGTGGAAGTTACGCAAACGTTTTCGTGTATGGAAATCACTTCCACGATTGGAGCATTTGGGATGGCCCGAATCCTTTCATGTACCACCACGATGGCCTTCACTTTTTCACGGGGGGAGGCGGAGCGAATGTGTCGAACGTCAATGTCTATAACAACACCTTCGACGGCAACAACGGGGGTTCGATGACGGGCTTCATATTTGCCGAAAACAGCACGACTCTTTCAAATGTGAACATCTTTAACAACGTGATGCTGGCGCAGCATGTAGTCAACGGAGGAATCATCGTTAATACGAAAGGGGATGTGTTCAGGGTTATTAATAATACGATGCGTTCGTCTGCTCCAGAGGGATCGACGCAAGGGATGTGCTTTAGTATAGAGGGACAGACTAGTCTATCTCTCAAAAACAACGCTATAACCACCTGTGGCGTGCAGGTCAACGTCAACACCGGGGCGACGTTTGCTACCGGCGGCCTGGACTACAACCTCTATGCAAATGCTCTCAATCCCAGTATTCCTTGGGCCTACAACGGCACGTATTACGGCAGTCTGGGGACGTGGCAGACGGCTACGGGTGGCGATGCCCACGCCACCTACCTGACGAGTGCGGGCCTGTCCAGCGCGGGAGTTCCCCAGGTAGGCTCCCCGGTGATCGGCGCGGGCGTGAATCTTTACAGCCTTTGTAACGGACAGCCAATGCCGGGGTTGGGCGCTCTGTGTTACGACGCGGTGGGAAAGTCGAGGCCTGCCTCGGGACCCTGGGATGCTGGGGCTTATCAATCGACGTCTACCACGATGGTGCAGCCGCCAACGAACCTCACGGTGGCAGGTCACTGATCCAGCGACGTCTGTGCCTCCGGGATAGTATCGAACGCTTACACATCTTAATTCCGCCGTTCCTGCCTCAAGGGGCGACAAATGGTCCCACGCATTTCAGCGATAATCTTGACCTGCAAGGGTGCGCAACAGGTCGCCGAGGAAGGCTCTGCTGGTCAAAATCGATTTGGACGGGGGGCCCTTGCCCGGTAGTGCGACGGTAAGTCCGGCTTCAGAGCCTCACTCTGACGCAAGTCGGATGAGGTCTACGCTGCACGCGACCACCTTGCTCACGGCGAGCTGGTTCGTGACGCTGTTTGTGGGGCTCGTCTCCTCCAAGGTGCTCGCGGTTGTTCTCGACCCCGCCGGTTTTGGTTACTACGGTCTGCTGCAGAACTTCGTGGAGTTAGTGGCGATGGCAGCAGGCTTAGGGATGGGCGTGGCGTTGGTGAGGTCCGGAGCCAACCTGCTTGCGATGGGCGACGAGATCGGGTTGGCAGGTCTCCGCCACGGCGCGTGGTTGATTTTTGGTGCTACCGGATTGGCGTCCGTTTCGGTGCTGGTAGTTTTCAGGACGACGCTAAGCGGATGGTTCCTCGGGGGCGGTGATCATCGCTGGGCTGTACTTAGCATAGCGATCGCAGTCCCTTTCAGTGTCGCATCCTACATCCAGATAAACACGCTTAACGCCTATCACCGCATCAAAGCTCTCGCGTTATGCAACGTTTGGGGCAAGATTCTGGGGGTAGTGCTCGTGATCTTACCCCTACTCATCTGGGGCAGGGAGGCCGTAGCCGCGGCCGTGATTTTGGGGGCGATCGGCGGCTGGTTGGCCTCAAGCAAGTATCTGAAGGGAGAGATGGGAGCGGCCAAGGTGCGGGTGCCGCTCCGAGACGCCATCGCGGGCGCGCGCACCCTTCTCAAGATCGGAGTGCCGTATATCGGCAGCGTTGCGCTCAGCAAAGGTGCGTCGCTGGTCTTGCCAATCCTGGTTGCGCATATGCTGGGAATGGAGGGCGTCGGCTATTACCGGGCGGCCGCGGCGGTGGCCCTTACCTATCTGGGCTTTTTAGTCACAGCGATGGGCCAGGACTATTTCCCGCGTATATCGGCCGTCTCTCACAACGTTGACGTCCTGTGCCAAGTTGTAAACGAACAGCAACGGCTCGTCCTGCTCCTGGCCGTGCCGATGATCCTCGGGATGCTGGCCCTTGTCCCATACCTGATTCCGCTGGCCTATTCTCCGAAGTTTCTACCTGCCGTCGATCTCCTCGAATGGCAGCTAATCGGAGACATATTCAGGCTCTCAAGCTTGACCATGTCGATCGTGATCCTCGCGAGATGCGGTGGGAAGGCGCTCCTGTTCACCGAAGCGTTACTTGCCGTTTCGACCCTGGGCACAAGTTGGTTGGGCATTCACTGGTTTGGGCTGCCCGGGTTAGGGATCGCTTTCCTTATTTCCTATGTAATTTATTACGTCGCGGCATGGGTGATTGTGCGCCGGGAGACCGGCTTGCGGTTTAGCCGCGCGAACAAACAGTATATGTGGGCTGCGATCTCTGCCTCCCTTCTCGTTAGACTACTACCATACACACCCTTGACCGGTTTTAGGACACCAATCGCTCTCGCGCTGGCAGTGGTGTCGGGCGTTTGGAGCCTGGCGGTGCTCTCGCGTGAAGTCGGAGAAATCCAGCACATTGCGCCCTTTCAAAGGGCCCTCCTGCGCATGATCGCTCGAATTAAGACGGTGATTCCAATCGCTTTAGAGCGGAATCGCTAAGGCCGCCTGCTGCACCCCTGACCTTTATATGCCCCTCCCTGACGATAACCCTGTTTCGGGTTGGCTTAAGGACTGGACGCTGGTCGTTCCAGTTGCGAATGAGAACGTGCTGCGTACTACTCTTCTCAGATCTCCCGCGGTCAATTCAGGATGTGAACTCCTACTGGAGCGCAGTTTCACTTCCGCTGGAAAAGCCTACAATGCGGGGATTGACGCTTCGAAGAATGAACTGTTGGTATTCGCACACCAGGACGTTTACCTGCCGCCACGTTGGATGGATGAGCTTTCCGTAGCGCTCCGGCAGCTTCACTCCGCAGACCCGAACTGGGGCGTAGTGGGTGTTTGGGGCAGAGCCGCTTCCGGGACTGGTGAGGGATTTGTCCACTCGACAGGGCTCGCCAGGACGCTGGGGCAACCGTTTGATCGTGCCGTCGAAGTACAAACCCTCGATGAACTGCTGTTGATTACGCGCCGTTCCTCCGGGCTGCGCTTCGATGAAGCACTCCCCGGTTTCCACCTCTACGGGACGGACCTTTGCCTGCAAGCCCGAGCGATGGGCCGAAAGAACTATGTCATTTCCACCTTTTGCGTTCACAACAGCACTGGACTTAGAGCATTGCCGCTTGCATTCTGGACTTCGTATGAATATCTGCGTCGAAAATGGTGTCCCATCTTACCGATTATTACCCCCTGCACAATCATTAGAAAGAGTTACTTGGGCATGCTAACCGAAGCCTGTCGATCTTATAAGGGGGCGCTGGCTCGCAGATGCAAGATCGCAGGCGGACGCGCCGAAGATCCCGCAGCCCTGTATCGCACACTTGTTTCGCAGTAGACCGCGAGGACGTAGCGACAATGGATCAAAAACCCTTGCATGTTTGTCTGCTCGGAGCTGGTTTTCAGGGCGGCAACGGGGTGGGCGCATTGACAGTGGGAACGATTCAATGCATCCTCCATAGCAACCCTGATGCCGAGATTTCGCTTCTCGACTATGCGCTGGAAGGTGGGGAAGTACACGTCGGCTGTCACGGAAAAACAGCTACGATCCCGGTGGTTAATCTCCGATTTTCCAAGAAATTCTACCTTAGGAACAATATTGCACGTCTCCTTGCGACATCACTGCTGCTGAAACTGATGCCATCAGCCATTCGCAAGAAGTTGGTCGGAGGTAATCCCTGGCTGCAGCATATCGATGAAGCGGATTGTGTTGCCTCTATTGCCGGAGGTGACAGCTTCAGCGATATTTACGGTTTGGCCAGATTCCTGTACATTACCTTGCCTCAGCTTTTAGCCATCTCGATGGGAAAGAGGCTGGTTGTGCTGCCGCAGACCATCGGGCCATTCAGCACTCGGTTTGCAAGAGCCGCTGCCCGATACATCCTGCGTCAGGCGGATACAATCTACTCTAGAGATCGCGAGGGGCTAAAGTTGGCGTCGGAGTTGTTGGGTGTGAACTGGGACAAGGGGAAGCTGAGATTCTGCTACGATCTCGCGTTTGTACTGGAACCTGCTGCTCCGGCCCATGTGGAACTGCTCGGGCTACCGGCCAAAAAGGCTGATGGCTCGTGCCGGGTCGGATTGAACGTCAGCGGTCTGCTAGCCATGGGTGGGTACAGTCGGCAGAACATGTTCGGCTTGCGCGTTGATTACAACGAGTTGGTTCGGGGCATCATCAGACTTCTGATAGAGCATAAGAACGCATCCGTTCTCCTTGTTCCTCATGTTTTCGGTTCTGGGAACGAATGCGATTCTCCTGTCTCTGAAGAGGTCTACGCGGATTTGAGAACCCGATACGAAGGCAGGCTCGGGCTGATCTCAGGGTATTACGACCAGGGTGAGATCAAATCCATCATTGGTCAGTGTGACTTCTTCATTGGGTCCAGAATGCACGCCTGCATTGCTGCTGTTTCGCAGTGTGTTCCAACTGTTTCTATCGCATATAGTGACAAATTCACTGGCGTCATGGATACCCTCGGTGCCAATCCGCAGGTCGCGGATCTGCGAAGAATGGATGAAGAAGAGATCGTGAACATCGTGGCCCGGGCTTTCGAGCACCGGAGATTCACCCGTCAGCAACTTGAGCAGAAGATCCCTGTGGTCAAGGAGCGTGTCCTTAGGCTTTTCGGCGAGATCGCAGCAGTCGGAGACGCTGTCTATGTCGAGACCGACGTCGTAGCCACGGCAACCGAACAGAAAATGTAGCTCCAGTGTTAAGCTCAGCGCGCCGAAAAGTACGGGTTATGCACGCGCCTCAGTAGCCATGCAGCCGTACTGGCAGGTCTTTCCAGGATCCCAGATACGCGATTCCTATTGTAATAGCGGACGACGTCATTTGTAGCAGAATCACGAACGCGTCCTGCAGTTCAAAGCGAAAGTAAACGCCATGTCCAAGGTCCCATTCAGCAAGCTCGTTCGCTTCCGCGCCGAGGCTCCGAGGTTGAAGACAATAGTAGCGCAATACGACCTCATTGGGCGTCAAGGCACCATTGTGCCGGTGCTGCGGAATCATCTGGCGGTACTTTCCCAATCGAAGTCTCTTGCGGTGTTAGATATTGGCGCTTATGATCGGGCCTTCGGGAAGGCCTTGAAGGCCGCTGGTTTCCGGTGCAGCTACTACAGTCTAGACCTCGATACATCGCTCCCACACGACTTTAATCGAATTGAAGACGTCACGACAACTTTCGATGTGATCGCCATGTTCGAATTGATCGAACACCTACCGTATGATCAGGTAGACGAACTCCTGCATAAGGCATATGGCCTCCTTGCACCGGGGGGGTGCCTCCTCATCTCTACTCCCAACCCGGCACACCCAGACCGATATTTTTCGGACGTCAGCCATGTGCAACATTGGCCTCACCATGATCTGTACGCCGAGCTGAGATATGTTGGGTTCCTCCCGAAGGCAATTGAGATGTACGGTGTGATCTACGTGTCTCGGCAGTTCCTATGGCGGGTTCTTGCCCTAGTCAGAAATATCGTGTGGCGTTTCTTGGGTCTTGACCGCCGCGGCGGATTGCTGGCGATAGCAGTGAAGACATCAGCGACATAATGCCGGCATATGGGGTCGCTCATCGCGTTGGGCGAACGGTGTCGCTCCAACGTCAGAAGACTCCACCGAGAGGATTGACGGCGGCGGAGGTGCAAGACGTCAGACTCACGTTGCCGGTCTTCTTCATCGTGGAGAATGACTGTTGACGGCAAGCGCAATGGATGTCGGACGCCAACAGGACAACAATAATGCCAACTACTTACAAAGTCGACCCCTTGAACGATCCAAGATGGATGCCATTTCTACAAGGACATCCCCACGCCTCCATCTTCCACACATCGGGCTGGTTGGAGGCATTGCGACGCACCTACGGCTACGAGCCGGTCGCATTTACGCACTCGGCCCCCGGCAGTGACTTGCGGGACGCGATCGTGCTTTGCCGCATCAGAAGTTGGTTGACGGGTTGCCGAATGGTTTCGCTTCCATTCTCCGATCACTGCCAGCCCTTGCTGGACGGCGAGGAGTCGTTCCTGCCATTCCTCTCCTCGCTCAAGTCCGCGTTCGAACGCGAGAACTGGAAGTACCTTGAGGTCCGGCCGTTGTTTTGGCCTGGTACCACGATGGGCAGCGATCTGACCACTTCTCAGGGAGACCAGTTCCACTTCCATAGACTGGACCTCGAGCCCGATCTAAACGCGCTCTTTCGAGGGTTTCACAAGAACAGCATGCGACAGATGATCCGGCGCGCGGAGCGGGAGGGCCTCACGCACGAGGAGGGCAGATCGAGATCCTTGCTGGACCTCTTCTACAAGCTCTTGGTTCGTACGCGGCGTCGCCAACGGCTTCCGCCACAACCATTTGGATGGTTTCTGAACCTGGCCGACTGCCTGGGAGATCGCTTGACCATCCGACTTGCGTCAAAAGACGGGCAGCCGGTGGCGAGCATATTGACTCTCGCCTACAAGCAAACCCTGGTCCACAAGTACGGCTGTTCTGACGAACGATTCCATAACCTCGGCGGCATGCCGTTGTTGTTTTGGAGGGCCATTCAATCGGCCAAGGAGGCGGGCTTGCAGGAGTTGGACCTTGGCCGCTCCGATTTAGGTAATGAGGGCCTCTTTCAGTTCAAAGGCCACCTCGGCGCAGCGTGTTCGAGAATCAGTTATTATCGGTATCCGGCTCAGGCGCCGGCGAGCAGCGTTCGGAGTTGGGCAGGTGGCACGCTTCGCTCCCTGCTGTCGCATTTTCCGGATTGGGGTCTCGTACCCATCGGAAAGTATTTCTATAAGCACCTCGGCTAGACCGCCGGGAAGAGCGCTGGTGGCCAATGTCAGGAGAGGCCTGTTGCTCGCTCGGCAGGAGTGTTTTCCAGCATGATCGCGAATCGAGCCTATTACATTCTCAAGCCGATACTTCCGATGAGTCTACGTCTGGCCCTGCGGCGACGCAGAGCCAATTCCAGGCGGAAAGCCTTTGCCGATGTGTGGCCCATCGACGAGAAAGCCGGCGCCACTCCTCCTGGATGGCCGGGCTGGCCGGAGGGCAAGCGCTTCGCGTTCGTCCTGACCCACGATGTCGAGGGCAGCAAAGGAGTGGACCGGGTCGAGCAGTTGATGGCCCTGGAATCGAGCCATGGTTTCCGATCCGCATTCAACTTCGTCCCTGAGGGCGATTACCGTGTCCCCGAGGCCTTGCGGCACACCATGGAACGAGCCGGATTCGAAGTCGGAGTCCACGGACTGGAGCACGATGGAAAGCTCTATGACTCCAAGGCCAAATTCGCCGGCAAGGCGGTGCGGATCAATGAGTATCTCCGGCAATGGCATGCCTGCGGATTTCGCTCGCCGCTGATGCAGCACAGGCTGTCGTGGCTGCACCAACTCGACCTGGAGTACGACACCTCCTCATTCGACACCGATCCCTTCGAGCCCGAACCGGATGGATTCGGAACCATTTTCCCCTTCTGGGTTCCGGGTCCAAACGGTTCCGGCTACGTCGAGCTTCCGTATACCCTGGTACAGGATTTCAACCTCTTCGTGGTGCTGCGCGAGCGTACCATCGACATCTGGAAGAAGAAACTCGACTGGGTAGCCGTACACGGCGGCATGGTGTTGCTGGACACCCACCCCGATTACATGGCGTTCGAAGGCAAGCCGGCGCGGGACGAATACCCGGTGTCTTACTATGAAGAACTCCTTCGCTACGTTCACGAGAAGTACGACGGTCAATTCTGGACCGCCACGCCCCGCGAGGTTTCCCGGTACTATTGTGCCGCCGTTCCGTCCGGCTTACGCAATACGCGCAAGAAAATCTGCATGCTGGTCTATAGCCACTACGAAACCGACAGCCGGGTTCGACAATACGCCGAGGCCCTGGCCGGCCGGGGTGACCAGGTGGATGTGGTCGCGCTAAGCAGCGACAAGGTCCCTGCGCGGCAGGCCGTCATCAATGGAGTCCATGTATACCGAATCCGGCACCGTGAGCCTGACGAGCGTGGCAAGTGGGCGTATGCCCGCCGGCTTACGTCCTTTGTGGTTGCTTCCTCAGCCTTCCTGGCGCGCCGGCAACGCGACCTGCGCTACGATTTGGTTCACGTGCACAACATCCCGGATTTCCTCGCGTTTGCGGCATGGCCTGCAAAGCGGGGTGGCGCGAAACTCATTCTGGACATCCACGACCTCACGCCTGAGTTATTCGAGTCCAAGTTCCGTACCTGGAGGGACCGGCTCTATGTAAGCCTGCTCAAGACGATCGAGAAGCTTTCGGCGGCTTTCGTCGATCACGTGATCATCGCCAACCACCTTTGGAGAGCGAAGGTGATTTCCAGGTCCGTGACAGAAGACAAGTGCTCGGTCTCTCTGAACTACGCGGACCCCGCAATCTTCTTCCCCCATCCCCGCATCCGGAGGGATGACAAGTTCGTGATCTCCTTCCCTGGCACCTTCCAGTGGCATCAGGGGTTGGACATCGCCATTGAAGCGATTGCCGAAGTGAAAAAGCAGATGCCCCATGTCGAATTACATCTGTATGGCAACGGCCGTCTGGAAGGCGAACTGCGCGGACTCGCCGACCGTCTGGACCTCAATGGAAGCGTACGCTTCTTCGGCAACGTTCCTCTGGATCGGGTTCCGGAAGTCATGGCAAATTCAGACTTGGGGGTCGTCCCCAAACGAGCCGATGGGTTCGGCAACGAAGCCTGCAGCACCAAGATCATGGAATTCATGTCCCAGGGCATCCCGGTGATCGTCTCGCGCACTAAAATCGACACCTACTATTTCGACGACACAGTCGTCCGCTTCTTTCCGTCCGGCGACGTCCAGGGCCTGGCGGACGCCATGCTGGAACTCATCCGGCGCAAGGACCTGCGCGATTCTCTCAGCGCCCGCGGCCGTGAGTACGTGTCAAAGAATAGCTGGGATGTCCGAAAGCAGGACTACTTCGACCTGGTCGATTCCCTCACCGCGCACTAAAGAAGTTATCCCTGTTCATCCGCTGCTTTGCAGCAACCGCCGCCACTCCACCTTGGCCTTCTGAAAATTGATCAAAAGACAGACGCTCAACCCTGAAGCCCGCAAATAGTTAAGACACTGGGCCGTGTGCTCATTAGCCAGCCGCTCCACGCATTTCAACTCCACCACGAGCACATCTTCCACCAGCACATCGACAAAATACTCCCCCACTGCCCGCCCTTTATAGGTAACCGCGAGCGGCACCTGCGCCGCAGCCCGTATCCCCCGCAGCCCAAGTTCACTAACCAGAGCCCGCTCATAAACCTTCTCCAGAAATCCTGCGCCTAAAGTATTAGAAACCTCAAACACCGCGCCCAGCACCCTCTCCGTCAGCGCCTCGTATTCTTGACCAATCGCCGCCAAACCATACTGTGGTCCCCGGGACCCATCTCTCTCAGAATTTTGATCTTGTGCTTATCCGTGTTGATCCGCGTTCATCCGTGGCCATTCCGCCTTTCCTCCTCCGCCTTCCACTTTCTGAACATCCTCCCCGCATCCTCCTGGCATCCGTTCGTCCACCAGCGGTCGTTCCCCTGCGGCCCGTTCGGGTATGCCTTCTGCGCGCTCCAATACGCTAGGGCCACCGCGAACACCAGGTCGTCGTGCGTCCCCTCCCGCCACGCCGCGTACTGTTCGTTCCCTGCCGGCGACACCTTCACTTCCACCGCTTCCATCTCCTCCACCAGCGTGCGCGCGAACGGCAGCCGCGCCGCAATCCGCAAACCCCTGCGTTGCAGCAGCACCTGCAGTCCGATGATCAGGTCTCGCTTCGGAACCCGGTAGAACCCTTGGTCCGTCGTCTCCATCTGGCCGCCCGTGATCGTCACCGGCATTAGGATCGCGTCCGTTTTGGCCCGTCGCAGCAGATCTACCACCGGTCTCCCCACGCCCGTCCCGTCCACCGCCAGGTGGCAGCGGCCCGCCAGTTGCCTGCTCCGCGTTACCTCCGCCACACGCTCCACCACCTCCGGATACGGCGTTCCCAGCGGGACCCGCTCCAGGTACCGCAACCGCAGCGCCACTTCTTTCTGGTACGCCCTCACCGCGTAGTCGAAGCTGCCTCGCAACTCTGCCCGTTCCAGCACCGCGATCGCTGTATAGTCCCGGCTCTGTCCGAAATCCGCACCCACAAAATACCAGTTCATATCAGTGTTCATCCGTGTTCATCCGTGGCCGTTTCCTCCTACCCAAGCACCAGCGGCTCCACCTCGTCCGTCAGCGCCCCCTCCACCAGGTCCTTCCCGAACACACTGCTCACCTGAATCTTCAAACTCGCACAAATACTCCTGCCGGAAGCATCGCTCTCCCATCACTCGTCGCTCCTCCTTCAGGAAACTCGGCCGGATGCGCGCGCAGTCCGTCGCTCGCGCCAGGATCCGCTCCCATTCCGGTCCGCCATTCGCCCACGTCTCGTAAAAGAACCCGCGTTTCCCGTTCGGTGTGCTCATCAGCCACAAAGCCCCATCACTCGTCGCCAGCATCGGACGGACCGCCAGGTACGCGTCGTCGCTCACTCGTGACGCCTCGTCCACCAACAGCAGTCGCACCGCCGAGAATCCCCGGATCGTCGCCTCCGTTCCCGGCAGCCCCACGATCCGCGACCCGTTGGGCAGCGCCAGCGAGATTTCGTTGTCCCCGTCGCCCTTCGGCCGGATCTTCAGCTTACTTAAGAACCCCGAGGCCTTTCGCAGAAACTCCCCGCTCTGTCTGGCGCTCGGACTCACCACCAATGTCAGACTCCCCGCTTCCGTGTACGCCTGGTGGACTGCCTTGGCGGCCGTGATCGTCGACTTCCCCCACTGCCGCGAGCAATTCAGAATTCCCCGCCTGCTCTGAGCTCCCAACACCTGAGCCTGTAGCGGATCCGCTGCAACTCCCAAACGCTCCCGAACCCAATCCGCCACCGCAACCGGTCGTTCTGGTTCCCCTCCGTGGATTCGCCCGCTTCGTGGAGCGGGCTCTTTCGTATTCCACATCCCAATTTCAGCTTACCCCGCCACTCCATAATTTAAGACCAAAACAACCTAAATAAAACCAGCTCGTATCCTCGTAAGCCGTTGCCCTTAAGCAACTTCGTTCCGAGCCGCAAATTATTTCATGTCCCTGTGACTGACTTTCTTCATCCGTGTCCATCCGTGTTCATCCGTGGCCATTTCAATGTATTTTTTAAATAGAATCAACAAGTTACAAGGTATTTTCTTGGGCCCGCATGATACACTGGGTCGAAGATGTCTTCACTCAGACGAATCGCCTCCTCCCGTGTTAACGGTAGCCTCTCGAAGGGTCCTGCCACCGCCGTGGGCAAACTACGCTCTTCCCAAAACGCTATACGCCATGGCCTTCTGGCCCGCTGCCTGGTTCTCGAAGATGAATCTCCCGAAGCGTTTCAGTCCCTCCTTGCTCAACACATCGATCGCCTCCAGCCCGCCGACCCGCTCGAACTCGAGCTGGTGGAAGAAATGGTCGCATCTGCCTGGCGCCTGCGCCGCTCGTGGGCCATCGAAACCCACATGATGGACACCGTCCCAGCCGAAAATGGCTCTAGCCCGGATATGGACCCTGTCGATCGGATCACCGCCGCCTTTAAGAGCCTCGCGGCATCCCCGGTCCTCCCGCTGATGCATCGTTATGAAACCCGTCTCCACATGATGTATCAGCGCTCCCTACACAACCTGCTGTTGTTGCGCACCGCCATACCAAACGAACCTAGTCCCATTTCCGAACACCCCGGCGGATCGGCCATAGAGGAATGAAGACCTGGGTTTTGGATGGGATTTGCTTTGCAGTCCTGTGCGTCCTTCTGACTCTGGGCCTCTGGCCCTTTCATACGCCGATGAACGAAGTCACCTGGCTCGGAAGTCGCAACGGTCTTCGCCTCGGCGAGTTTAGCAGTGTGATTAGCTCCACCGCGTTCCCGATGACGAGTGCGGATGAGGGAGCATCCGGCAGTATCGAGGTCTGGTTGCAGCCTCGGCGGATTTGGGATTCGTCCACCATCCTGGCGTTTTGCGCTCCTGGCAATCCACCGCAATTCTCGCTGCGCCAGGCTCAGGTTGACCTTGAACTGCGGAGCGAGATCCTCGACGATCTGCATCCCGCGAACACCCGGAGCCTTTATGTAGACAACGCGCTTCGCAAGCCCGGGCCGGTGTTCGTGACGATCACTTCAGGCATACGCGGGACGGCGGTTTACACGGATGGCGTGCTGTCCAGGACGGCGCCGCAATTTCGGCTGCCCGCAAGAGCATTCACGAGCCGGCTGGTTCTCGGTGACTCGCCGGGGCAAACCGATAGTTGGTCGGGTCAGTTGTTGGGCCTTGCGATTTACCGTCGGGAGCTGACCGCGGCGCAGATCCTGCGGCACTACGAAACATGGACGCAAGGGGGGCAGCCCCATGTCTCCGAAGATGAGAGCAATGCTGCCCTCTACTTGTTCAACGAGCGCGCCGGAAGTGTCGTCCACAACCGGGCCCGGTCGGGCGTAGATCTCTATATTCCGGAGAAGTACGAGGTTTTGGATAAGATCTTTCTCGAGCAGTTCTGGAAGGAATTCAACATGTCCCAGAGCTACTGGGAGTCCGCCCTCAAGAATATTGTCGGGTTCATTCCCTTCGGTTTTTGCGTATTCCCCTGCCTGTCGGCACACAAACTCAAGCATGCGGCGCTTGCCACAGTCATCCTGGGAACGCTGGTCAGCCTCACCATTGAGGTCTTACAGGCATACCTTCCCACGCGAGATTCCGGCACGACGGACCTCTTCACCAACACGCTCGGGACCTACATCGGCGTCGTAGCATTCAGGGTCGTCAGTCCAATCCTTGCGACAAAGTTTTCGTGGTTGACTTTGGTCAACTGGAGCCGGGGAGCCTCCCGATAGTATTGACAGGCATAGCCGGCACTGTACTAAGATTCAAATGATGGAGCCTCGTACCTGCGGTCTCCGCGGAACTTTATCTAAACTCTTCCAAGGACACCCGCTACTATGCCGGACCGAGGATTTTTCGTGACGCACAAGGCAATTGTCGCAGCGCTGTCAGCTAGTCTCTGGCTGCTGTCCCCGACAGCCGTCCAGGCCGCTGCCTTGAACGCCTGTGATCTGACGGCCGATGGAGTAGTCGACGTTTTCGACGTGGAAGCGGCCATGAACATGGCTCTGGGGGTTGCCCCTTGTACCGC
>Ga0163163_10002310_pt1 | contig 16099 bp, 25 predicted proteins | sample S65metaG_FD_119766 | JGI IMG/M metagenome (GOLD analysis project Ga0163163, IMG submission 119766) | Switchgrass rhizosphere microbial communities from Kellogg Biological Station, Michigan, USA - S6-5 metaG | ecosystem: Host-associated > Plants > Roots > Rhizosphere > Soil | place: USA... | reverse complement strand
TTGCTCCGGCCAATAATCCTGGCCGGAAAACCCATCCGGCTCGTTATGATCGTAGCGGTAGCCGCGTCCGTAATTCTCCTGCTTCATCAATTTGGTCGGCGCGTTCAGAATGATTTTCGGCGGCATCAGCGAGCCGTGCTCTTTGGCCAGACGGCTCGCCTCTTTGTACGCAACATACGTCGCATTGGATTTCGGCGCGGTCGCGACATAGATCACCGCTTCAGCAATCGCCAACTCGCCTTCCGGCGACCCGAGAAAATCGTACGTCTCCTTCGCCGCATTGGCGACGACAAGCGCCTGCGGATCGGCCATGCCGATATCCTCCACTGCCATGCGCACGATGCGCCGCGCCAGAAACAGCGGGTCTTCGCCGGCATCGAACATGCGCGCGAGATAATACAGCGCCGCATCGGGATCGGAGCCACGCACCGCCTTGTGCAGCGCGCTGATCAGATTGTAGTGCCCCTCCTGCGCCTTGTTGTAAATCGGCGCGCGGCGCTGCACGATTTCGATGAGCGCCGCACGATCGAATGTCTCGCCTTCATGCGCGGCACGCCAGACTTCTTCGGCAAGCGTCAGGATGGCGCGGCCATCGCCGTCGGCCATCTGAATCAGCGCCTCGCGTGCATCATCGTCGAGCGGCAGCGTCTTGCCTTCGGCTTCTTCAGCGCGCGTCATCAGAGCGCGCAGCGCCTCTTCATCGAGCGCCTTGAAAATCAATACGCGAGCACGCGACAAAAGCGCCGCGTTCAATTCAAACGACGGATTCTCCGTCGTCGCGCCGACGAGCGTCACGGTGCCATCTTCCATGACAGGCAGAAACGAATCCTGCTGCGCCCGATTGAAGCGATGGATCTCGTCGACGAAGAGCAGCGTCCCCTGCCCCATGCGGCGGCGCCCGCGCGCTTCCTCGAAAACCTTCTTCAAATCGGCGACGCCGGAAAAGATCGCGGAAATCTGCACGAAGGCGAGATTGGTCTCGCTCGACAAAAGCCGCGCCACCGTCGTCTTGCCGGTCCCCGGCGGACCCCAAAAAATCAGGCTGCCGAGCGAGCCCGAGCGCAAGAGCCGCGTCAGCGCGCCATTGGCCCCAAGCAGATGATCCTGCCCCGCAACTTCGGCGAGCGAGCGCGGGCGCAGGCGGTCGGCCAGCGGATGCGGCGCTTCGCGCTCGAGGCCGGCGGAGGAGAATAAATCGTTCATTAGTCTTGGTTAATCATGCCTTAACGATTTGCACGCGATGGTTAACGAATTATGCTGAGAGGGACTATGCGGCGAAAGCCGATAGAGCAACCGGAGGGCTGAACTTCGTGCGTACGATTGCATTCGTGACCCAAAAAGGCGGCTCGGGGAAGAGCACGCTTGCCGCCTGCCTTGCCGCCGCCGCCCATGAGAAGGGTGAGCGGGTTTTCCTCATCGATACCGACCCTTTGATGTCGCTGTCGAAATGGGCGAAAGCGCGCGGCGACAAGGACATTCCGGTCGAGTGGGTGCCGGCGGGCAAGCTCGCGAGCGCACTCTCGATGCTGGAGAAGAAGGGCATCACCCTCGCCATCGTGGACACCGGTGCCGGCGAATCTCCCGCGGCGGCCGCGGCGATCAAGGCGGCCGACCTCTGCATCATCCCGGCGCGGCCGAATGCATTCGATCTCTGGGCGAGCGAGCTCACGCGGAAAGCCTGCAGCGCGGCGCGCAAGGAATTCGCCTTCCTGCTCAACCAATGCCCGCCTTCGCAGCAGAGCGCGCGCATCGAGGACGGCGCCAAGGCGCTGGAAGCGATGGGCGGATTGTTGACGCCGCTCGTCTCGACGCGCGTCGATTACCAGGAGGCGGCGCGCCACGGGCTCGGCGTCACCGAGCTCAATCCGCATGGCGTTGCAGCCGAGGAGATGCGCGATCTCTGGGCCTCGGTGAAGCGCCGCGTGGCGGGCGGCAAGAGCACGGGCGTGAAAAAGGCGGCTTGATCGTCATTGCGAGCGAAGCGAAGCAATCCATTGAAGCTGTTGGTGGATTGCTTCGTTGGCTTCGCCTTCTCGCATGACGATGCGAGAGGGGCGATTTAACCGCCGAGCACCGACGTGATCACCTGACCGCCGCGCGAGATCGCCACCTTCCATAGGCGGCGGCGGCCCTCGGTCGCTTTCTCGAGATCGCGCGTCGTGTTGATCTTCATGTCGTTCACCGCGATCACCACGTCGCCTTTCTGCAGCGACACGTCGGCGGCAGTCGAGCCGTCCTCGACATCGGTGACGACCGCGCCCGCCGGCAAGGTCGCCATCTCGATCGAAAATTCTTCCGCCACGGCCGGCGACAGGTTGACGACCGTCGCGCCGTTAAACGGCGAGCTGCCTTTGATCTTCACGGGATCGCGCGGCGGTTTTTCCGGCGCCGCGGCGAGCCGCACCGGCGCCACCACCTTCTTGCCGCCGCGCATCACAGTGAAGGAGGCGGTGCCGCCAAGCGGCTTCGTGCCGAAGCGGTAGCCGAGGCCTTCGGGATCGTCGATCGGCTGTCCGTCGATCGCGGTGATGATATCGCCGCGCTTCATGCCGGCATCCGCGGCAGGGCTGCCCTCGACAAGATCGGCGACGAGCGCGCCGGAGGGGCGGTCAAGCCCGAGTGTATCGGCAATGTCGCGTGACACATGCTGCAATGACGCGCCGAGCCATGGCCGTTTGACGATCTTGCCGCCGCTCTTGGCGGTCGCGACCACGGTCTTCACGATGTTGACGGGAATCGCGAAGCCGATGCCGACCGAGCCGCCGGACTTCGAGTAGATCGCCGAATTGATGCCGATCATCCGCGCGTTCATATCGACGAGCGGACCGCCGGAATTGCCGGGATTGATCGCCGCATCGGTCTGGATGAAGAAGCCGTAGTCTGAGACGCCGATCTGCGTGCGCGCCACCGCCGAGACGATGCCCTGCGTCACCGTCTGCCCGACTCCGAACGGATTGCCCATGGCGAGCACCATGTCGCCGACTTCGATCGCGTCGGAATCGCCGAGCTCCATCATCGGAAAGTCGGAACCGCTTTTCAGCTTAAGGACGGCGAGATCGGTGCGCTGGTCGCGCAGCACAATGCTCGCCTCGAATTCGCGCTTGTCCGAGAGCGCGACCTTCACGTCGGTCATGCCTTCGATGACGTGATAATTGGTGACGACGAGGCCTGATGCGTCGACGAGCACGCCCGAGCCGAGCGACTGCGCGGTCGGGCCGCCCGGACGATCCTGGCCGCTGTCGCCAAAGAAGCGGCGGAAGATCGGATCGTCGAAGAGCGGATTGTTGGGTTTGGGGTCGGTGCGCGAGGCGTAGACATTGACGACCGCGGGCTGCGCCCGCTTCACGACAGGCGAGAACGAGAGGAGCTGTTCGGCGCGGGTTTGGGGCACCGCGCGCTCCTGCTGGGCTGACGCAAGCTGCGGAGCGAGGCAGAACCCTACAAGGAAAACCACGATCCACATTCCCAGAGCAAATGCATCTGCCCCTGGACGCCGGATCGCATTGCGCTTCGATTCATGGGTCCGGGGATGTGGGAAACGAGCTAGGAAGTGCCGCATCGCTCAATCCTCAAATCAGTCCGCAATAGACCCGTCACACAGCGCCAAAATGCGAAGGGCGGCCGCTTGGGAAAAGCGCCCTGGCACAATTTATTTGCCGAGCGGCCTTACGCCGCTGCCTCTTCGCCCTGAACCGGGCCGGAATCCTGCCCCTTGGCGTCGACGTCGCGGTCGACCAGCTCGATCACGCCGAGCGGCGCGTTGTCGCCGAAGCGAAAGCCGGCCTTGAGCACGCGCGTATAGCCGCCATTGCGATCCTTGTAGCGCGGCCCGAGCACGTCGAAGAGTTTCTTGACCAGCGCCACGTCGCGGACCTGTGCGATCGCCTGGCGGCGCGCATGCAGGTCGCCGCGCTTGCCGAGCGTGATCAGCTTCTCGACGACGGACCTGAGGTCCTTCGCCTTCGGCAGCGTCGTGAGGATCTGCTCGTGCTTGATTAGTGCCTGCGCCATATTGGCGAACATCGCCTTGCGGTGCTCGGCGGTGCGATTGAAGCGGCGCTTTGCGCGTCCATGATACATCGGCGTGTCTCCTGTTTCTTGCGGCCGCCGTGCCAAGGAACGGCCGTTGTTTATGTCAGTCGGGCTTCGGCAATCGGCAGTCGGATCACGCCGATTGCCGACTGCCCATTGCCGACTGCCTCAGTAATGCTCCTCGAAGCGCTTCGCCAGCTCCTCGATATTGTCCGGCGGCCAGCCCGTGACCTCCATGCCGAGATGCAGGCCCATCTGCGCCAGCACTTCCTTGATCTCGTTGAGCGACTTGCGGCCGAAATTCGGCGTGCGCAGCATTTCGCCTTCGCTCTTCTGGATGAGATCGCCGATATAGACGATGTTGTCGTTCTTCAGGCAGTTCGCCGAACGCACTGAAAGTTCGAGCTCGTCAACCTTCTTGAGCAGCGCCGGATTGAACGCGAGCTCGGGGATCGATGGTGTCGCCTCTTCGCGGCGCGGCTCCTCGAAATTCACGAATACGTTGAGCTGGTCCTGCAGGATGCGCGCGGCATAGGCGACGGCATCCTCCGGCCCGATGGCGCCGTTCGTCTCAAGGGTCAGCGTCAGCTTGTCGTAGTCGAGAACCTGGCCTTCACGCGTATTTTCAACGCGATAGCTGACCTTCCTCACAGGCGAGTAGAGGCTGTCGATCGGGATGAGCCCGATCGGCGCGTCCTCGGCGCGATTGCGGTCTCCGGGCACATAGCCCTTGCCCGTATCGACGGTGAATTCCATGCGGATTTCGGCGCCCTCGTCGAGCGTACAGATGACCAGCGAGGGGTTGAGCACCTGAATGTCGCCGGTGACGCCGATGTCGCCGGCGGTCACTTGACCCGGGCCCTGCTTCTTCAAGGTCATGCGCTTTGGGCCATCGCCCTGCATCTTGATAGCGATGTCCTTGATGTTGAGAACGATGTCGGTCACGTCCTCGCGCACGCCGGGAATCGACGAGAATTCGTGTAGCACGCCGTCGATATGAACCGAGGTGATCGCCGCGCCCTGGAGCGACGACAAGAGCACGCGCCGAAGCGCATTGCCGAGAGTCAGTCCGAAACCACGCTCGAGCGGCTCGGCCACGACCGTCGCCATGCGCCGTGAGTCATCGCCGAGCGCAATTGCGAGCTTCTCGGGCTTTATCAGTTCCTGCCAGTTCTTCTGAATCACGATCGCACCTTTCGAAAAGCCCGGCGTGATCCGCGCGGATCGCGGCAGCCGTCACGAATTCCCAAAACCTTCAGACGCGACGGCGCTTACGCGGCCGGCAACCATTGTGCGGGATTGGCGTCACGTCGCGGATCGACGTCACCGTGAAGCCCGCAGCCTGCAGCGCGCGGAGCGCCGATTCACGGCCCGAACCCGGACCCGAAACTTCGACCTCGAGCGTACGCATCCCGTGTTCCGACGCTTTGCGGGCCGCATCTTCGGCAGCCATCTGGGCGGCGTAAGGCGTCGATTTGCGCGAGCCCTTAAAACCCATCGTGCCGGCGGACGACCACGAAATCGTATTGCCCTGCGCGTCGGTGATCGTGATCATCGTGTTGTTGAACGTCGAATTCACGTGCGCAACACCGGAAACGATGTTCTTGCGTTCGCGGCGGCGAACGCGGGTAGCTTCTTTGGCCATCTAAACTCTTGCCTTTCAATATCGACGCCGCCGTATTTCCAGCGGCTCCACCTCGCGGCTGCCGAATGCCTACTGCCGCATTACTTCTTCTTGCCGGCGATCGGCTTTGCCTTGCCCTTGCGCGTGCGGGCGTTGGTATGTGTGCGCTGACCGCGGACCGGCAGCTGACGCCGATGGCGTAGGCCCCGGTAGCAGCCCAAATCCATCAATCGCTTGATGTTCATCGCGACTTCGCGGCGAAGATCGCCCTCGACCATGTAATCGCGGTCGATCGTCTCGCGTATCTGGATGACCTCCGCGTCGGAGAGCTGCGCCACCCGGCGATCGTCGGGAATATGCACCTTGTCGCAGATTTCCCTGGCCTTTGCGGGGCCAATACCGTGGATGTACTGGAGCGCGACAAGTACGCGCTTGTTGGTCGGGATATTGACGCCGGCGATGCGGGCCACGTGTCTCTCCATTTCGGCGAAGTCTAAGCTTCGCGGTCGTTGATCCCGCGTCCGGTGGAGCCCGGCCCTTGCGGGTTTCAAAAACGACGATGCCCGAGCCCTCGGAGAACCGAGAGTCGGGGCACAATGTCGGCTGAAGTGGCCGATGTAAGGGCGGTTTTTCTCTATGTCAACCCGAGACTTGCGGCGAAGTCGTCGCACCGCACATGCATTTGCGCTCAGGCCAAAACCCGCTCGATTTCGCGTGCGACCTCGTCGATCGGCGCCATGCCGTCGATCGTCTTGAGCTGGCCGCGGCGACGGTAATATTCGGAGACGGGCGCCGTCTGCACCCGGTAGGCGTCGAGCCGGGTCTTGAAGGCCTCGGGATTGTCGTCGGCGCGAACCGTGCCGCCGGCGGCAAGCGTGTCCGCGACGCGCTTGGCCATGCGGGTGATCAGCGCCTTCTCGTCGACGCCGAGCTCGATCACCGCATCGAGAGGCATGCCGTAACGGGCGAGCATGGTATCGAGCGCCTCGGCCTGCGCCACGGTGCGGGGGAAACCGTCGAGAATGAAGCCGTTCTTGGCGTCCGGCTCGTGAATGCGGGCATCGATGATGCCGACGACGATATCGTCGGAGACCAGCTTGCCCGCCTCCATGACCGCCTTTGCCTTAAGTCCGATCTCCGTGCCCGCGGCGACGGCGGCGCGGAGCATGTCACCTGTCGAGAGCTGGGGGATGTTGTATTTCTGCATGAGCCGCGTGGCCTGGGTACCTTTTCCGGCCCCGGGCGGCCCGAGCAGAATCAACCTCATCGTCGTCTCCCCCTAAGCTTCGCTTTCCGGACGAGCCCTTCATATTGATGCGCCTGAAGATGCCCGTGGATTTGCGCGACCGTGTCCATGGTCACGCTTACGACAATCAGAAGCGAAGTGCCGCCGAAATAAAAGGGAAGATTGGCGTAGGAGATCAACATTTCCGGCAGAAGACAGATGAGCGCGAGATAAGCCGCGCCGAGGCAGGTAATGCGCATCAGCACCTGGTCGATATATTGCGCCGTGCGCTCGCCCGGCCGGATGCCCGGGATGAAGCCGCCATGCTTCTTCAGGTTGTCGGCGGTGTCCGTGGGGTTGAAGACGATGGCGGTGTAGAAGAAGGCGAAGAACACGATCAGCCCGACATAAGCGATCATGTAGAGGGGGCGGCCGTGGCCGAGATAAAGCGAAATCGTCGCCATGAACCCGGTGCCGCCGCTCGCCTGTGAGAAATTCGCGACGGTCGTCGGGAGTAATAGCAGTGACGAGGCGAAGATCGGCGGAATGACGCCCGACGTGTTCAGCTTCAGCGGAAGGAAGGACGTCTGGCCCTCATACATCCGGTTGCCCTGCTGGCGCTTCGGGTAGGTGATGAGCAGCCGCCGCTGCGCCCGCTCCATGAAGACGATGAAGCCGACCACCGCCAGCGACATGACGATCACGGTGAGGATCAGTCCGGTCGAAATCTGGCCCTGGCGACCCAGTTCGAGCGTATTGGCGACCGCCGACGGGAAAGCCGCCACGATGCCGGCGAAGATGATCAGGGACGAGCCGTTGCCGATGCCGCGCGAGGTAATCTGCTCACCGAGCCACATCAGGAACATCGTCCCGCCGGTCAACGTAATCACCGTCGAGATGCGGAAGAACCAGCCCGGATCGGTGACGACGCTCGCCTGGCCCTCAAGGCCGATTGCAATGCCATAGGCTTGGAAGGCAGCGAGCACGACGGTGAGGTAGCGGGTGTATTGGTTGATGACCTTGCGGCCCTGCTCGCCCTCTTTCTTCAAAGCTTCGAGGGTCGGAACGACGGATGTCAGAAGCTGGATGATGATCGACGCTGAGATGTACGGCATGATGTTGAGCGCGAAGATCGCCATGCGTTGCACGGCGCCGCCGGCAAACATATTGAAGAGTTCGAGAACGCCCTTGCTTTGGCCGAAGAACGAGTGGGCGAAAGCCTCGGGGTCAATGCCGGGCAGCGGGATATACGTGCCGAGCCGATAGATGACGAGCGCGCCCAGCGTGAACCAAATGCGCTTCTTCAGCTCTTCCGCTTTAGAAAAGGCTGAGAAATTGATGTTCGCTGCTAGCTGTTCAGCTGCGGATGCCATTTCAGCGCTCCGGACGGGCCCCTACTCATGCCGACCGGGCGCTGCCCACTCGGGATCCGCGAGGCCCGGCCGTCCTGCCCTTAACCTCGCCGCGTCATATATGGCTGAGCCGGCGGCTTTGAAACACCGGCCACCGGCGGCCTTCGGACCTTAGCCCTGAGCGGCCTCTGCGCTTGCGGCAAGAAGTTTCACCGAGCCGCCGGCCTTTTCGATAGCCGCCACAGCGGATTTAGACGCGGCAGCGACTTCGAAGGTCAGCTTGGCACTGAGTTCGCCATTGCCGAGGAGCTTCACGCCGTCACGAGGTTTTGAACAGACGCCAGCGGCAACCAGCGCCGCAATGGTGATCGGCTCGCCCGGTGCGAGCTTGCCCGAATCGACGGCCTGTTGGATGCGCCCGAGGTTCACCTCGTTGTAATCAATCGAGAATGGGTTCCAGAACCCCCGCTTCGGCAACCGCCGATGCAGAGGCATTTGGCCGCCCTCGAATCCCTTGATCGCGACGCCGGTGCGGGCCTTCTGGCCCTTAACGCCGCGCCCGGCCGTCTTGCCTTTGCCCGAGCCGATGCCGCGACCGACGCGCATGCGCGTTTTCGAGGAGCCAGTATTGTCGCTGATTTGATTAAGCTTCGTCATGCCCGCGACCTCACTTGCCTTCGACGATGCGAACGAGGTGCGCGACCTTGGCGACCATGCCGCGCACCGCCGGCGTGTCCTCAAGCGACGCGCGCCGCCCGATGCGGTTGAGACCGAGCCCGACGAGCGTCTCGCGCTGCTGATGCGGGCGGCCAATCGGGCTGCCGGTCTGCTCGATGATGATTGTCTTGCCTGCCACGATTGTGCCTCCCGATCAGCCTTCAGCCGCTTCGGCTTCAGCGCCGCCGATCTGGCGGCGCGCCTGCAGCGTCGAGACCTTGAGATTGCGGCGGGCGGCGACGGAACGCGGCGAGTCTTCGCGCCTCAGCGCGTCAAATGTGGCACGCACCATGTTGTAGGGGTTCGACGAGCCCTGCGATTTGGCGACGACATCATGCATGCCGAGCGTCTCGAACACGGCGCGCATCGGACCACCGGCAATGATGCCGGTGCCGGCCGGTGCGGCGCGGAGGACAACACGGCCCGCGCCGTGGCGGCCGTACACGTCATGATGCAGCGTCCGGCCTTCGCGCAATGGCACGCGAATCAGCGACCGTTTTGCCGATTCCGTCGCTTTGCGGATCGCTTCCGGCACTTCCCGCGCCTTGCCATGGCCGTAGCCGACGCGACCCTTCTGGTCGCCGACAACGACAAGCGCGGCGAAACCGAAACGCCGGCCGCCCTTCACCACTTTCGCGACGCGATTGATGTGGACCAAGCGATCCACAAATTCGCTGTCGCGTTCTTCGCGGTCCCTGCCGCGATCGCGGCGGCCGCCTTCACCTTCACGTGCCATTTTTATCTTCCGTCACTTCACGCGGCGAACATCCGCCGCTCGCTTCAGATTGATTCCTCAAAACTTCAGCCCGCCTTCGCGCGCCCCTTCGGCGAGCGCCTTGACGCGCCCGTGATACATGTAGGCGCCGCGGTCGAAGACGACGTCCTTGACGCCCGCCGCCGTCGCCCGCTCGGCGAGTTGCTTGCCGATCGTGCGCGCCGCCTCGACATTGGCGCCGCTCTTCAGGCTTTCGCGCATGCTCTTCTCCAGCGAGGAAGCCGCAGCGAGCGTCACTCCCTTCGCATCATCAATGATTTGCGCGTAGATTTGCTTCGACGAGCGGAATACTGAAAGGCGCGGCTTGCCGTAGGCATGCGACTTCACCGCGCGGCGAATGCGCGCCTTGCGCCGGCCTTCCACTTTAAGACTTCTGGACATTGCGTCGCGTCCTTACTTCTTCTTGCCTTCCTTGCGGAAGATGAACTCGCCGGCATATTTGACGCCCTTGCCCTTATAAGGCTCCGGCGGACGCAAGCCACGGATTTCCGCCGCGACCTGCCCGACCTGGCGCTTGTCGATACCGGCAATTGCGATCTCGACCGGCCGGGGCGTCGTGATCGTCACGCCCGCCGGAATCGGAAACGTGATGTCGTGGCTGTAGCCGAGCGACAGCTGCAGGTTCTTGCCCTGCACCGCCGCCTTATAGCCGACGCCGGTGATTTCCAGCCGCTTCTCGTAACCGGTCGTGACGCCGGTCACCAGATTCGAGATGATCGAACGCGCCATACCCCACATCGCCTGCGCTTCCTTGGTTTCGGTGCGCGGATCGACGGAGATGGCACCATTCTCGAACTTCACCGCGACATCCTCAGGCACGGTGAACGAGAGCTCGCCTTTCGTGCCCTTCACCGAGACACGCTGGCCGTCCACCTTGGCGGTCACGCCGGAGGGAATGGCGACGGGCTTTTTTCCAATACGAGACATGTTCGCTTTCCTCAGCCCGTCAGAAGACCTTGCAGAGCACTTCGCCGCCGACATTGGCTTCGCGCGCAGCATGGTCCGCCATCACGCCTTTCGACGTGGAGACGATCGTGATGCCGAGACCGTTGCCGACGCGCGGCATTCCATCGACCGCGGCATAGACGCGACGGCCCGGCTTCGACACGCGCTCGATTTCGCGGATTACCGGCTGCCCTTCGTAATATTTGAGCTCGACGTCGAACTCGGTGCGGCCATTGCCGAGATCGGTCGTCGAATAGCCGCGGATATAGCCCTCGTCCTTCAGCACATCGAGCACGTTCGCACGAATGCGCGAGCCAGGCGTCGTCACCTTGCCCTTCTTGCGCATCTGGGCATTGCGGATGCGGGTGAGCATGTCGCCCAAGGGATCGTTAATTGCCATCGCTCCCTCCTTACCAGCTCGACTTGACGAGGCCAGGGATCAGACCCTTCGACCCGAGTTCACGCAGCGCGATGCGCGACATTTTCATTTTGCGGTAATTGGCCCGCGGGCGGCCGGTCACATCGCAGCGATTGCGCACCCGCACCGGCGTGGAGTTGCGCGGCAGGTCGGCAAGCCGGATGCGCGCCTCGAACCGCTCTTCCATGGTGAGCGATTCATTGTTGGCGATCGCCTTCAGCTTGTTGCGGCGGTTGGTGTACTGTTTGACCAGCCGCATCTTCCGCTTGTTGTTTTCGACTGCACTCTTCTTAGCCATTATGTCTTACCTCTGGTGTCCGCGTTTGAAGCGCGAAGGCCTCACTGCCGGAACGGGAAGTTGAACTCGCGCAGGAGCGCGCGGGCTTCGTCATCGGTCTTTGCGGTCGTGCAAACGATGATGTCCATGCCGAGGATCGATTCGGTCTTGTCGTAGTCGATCTCCGGAAAAATGATGTGCTCCTTGATGCCGAGCGCATAATTGCCGCGGCCGTCGAAGCTCTTCAGATTGCAGCCGCGGAAGTCACGCACGCGCGGCAGCGCGATATTCACCAGCCGGTCGAGAAACTCGTACATCCGCGTCTTGCGCAGCGTCACCTTGGCGCCGATCGGCATGTTCTCGCGCACCTTGAAGGTCGAGATCGCCTTGCGCGCGCGTGTGATGACCGGCTTCTGGCCGGCGATCAGCGCCAGATCAGAAGCCGCCGCGGTCACCTTCTTGGTGTCGTTGACCGCTTCGCCGACGCCCATATTGAGCACGACCTTCTCGATCACCGGCACTTGCAGGGCGTTCTCGTATTTGAACTCCTCAGTGAGCTTCTTGCGGATCACGTCCTCGTACATCTTCTTGAGACGCGGCTGATAATCCTTGGGCATGGCCGCAGGCTCGCCCTTGTGGACGCGATCGCCGTCGCCGCGGCCCTTACCCTGCGCCTGTTGCTTCTTGGTATGGGCCTTTGCGTCGACCTTGGCGGAGTCCTTCGGTGCGCCGCCCTTCTGGGCCGCGCCACCCTTTGCCGGCTTTGGCGCGGCTTTCTTCTTGTCGTCAGCCATCGATCAAGTCTCCGGAACGTTTCGCGAAACGCACTTTTCGGCCGTCATCGAGAATCTTGAAGCCGACGCGCGTCGGCTTGCCGTCCTTCGGATCGGCGAGTGCAATATTGGACAAGTGGATCGGCAGCTCTTTGCGGACGATGCCACCTTCTTCCTTCATCGTCTGCTTCTGGTGGCGCTTCACGACATTGATGCCGCGCACCAGCGCGCGGTCCTCACGCGGCAGAACGCGTACAACCTCGCCGCTGCGGCCTTTATCACGACCAGAGATGACGACGACCTTGTCGCCCTTCTTGACCTTCGCGGCCATTACAGCACCTCCGGCGCGAGCGAGATGATCTTCATGTGATTGCGGGCGCGCAGTTCGCGCGGCACCGGCCCGAAAATGCGGGTTCCGACCGGCTCCGATTGGTTGTTGACGAGCACCGCGGCGTTCGTGTCGAAGCGAATGACCGAGCCGTCCGGACGCTTGATATCCTTGGCGGTGCGAACGACGACCGCCTTCATCACGTCGCCCTTCTTGACGCGGCCGCGCGGAATCGCCTCCTTGATCGAGACGACGATAACGTCGCCGACGCCGGCATATTTGCGCTTCGATCCGCCGAGGACTTTGATGCACATCACGCGACGTGCGCCGGAATTATCGGCGACCTCGAGATTCGTCTGCATCTGGATCATGGCTTCTTGCCTTTCTCAGATCGGTTTCCGGAGGGCCTCCCGCCGGACTTCGCCTGAAGTTAGTGGTTATGTTTTCTAAGACTTCGCCGCACCTTCGACGACGATCCAGCGCTTCAGTTTCGAAATCGGACGCGTCTCCTCGATGGAAACCTGATCGCCGACCTTGTACTTCTTGCCCTCGTCATGGGCGTGATAGTTCTTCGTGCGCCGCACCGTCTTTTTCAGCAGCGGATGCGTGAAGCGCCGCTCGACCTTCACGACCACGGTCTTTTCCTGCTTATCGCTGACGACGACGCCCTGCAGAATTCGCTTCGGCATTAACTCAACCCTTCTTGGCGGACGCGCGCTTCTGCGAAGCGATCGTCTTGGCGCGCGCGATGTCACGGCGGACTTCGCGCACGCGCGATGTGTTCTCGAGCTGGCCCGTCGCACGCTGGAAGCGCAGATTGAACTGCTCTTTCTTCAACCGCAGGACCTCGTCGTTCAGCTGATCGTCCGACATGACGCGGAGATCGGTGACGCGCTGTTTCGTCTTCACGTGCCTCTCCTCACTCGGCGATGCGCTGGACGAAGCGCGTTTTGATCGGCAGCTTCGCGGCAGCGAGTGTCAGTGCTTCGCGCGCAAGCTCGACCGGCACGCCATCGATCTCGAACATGATGCGGCCGGGCGCGACACGGCAGGCCCAGAGCTCCGGCGCGCCCTTGCCCTTGCCCATGCGCACTTCGGTCGGCTTTTTCGACACCGGCACGTCGGGGAAGATGCGGATCCAGACGCGCCCGGCGCGCTTCATGTGACGCGTCATCGCGCGGCGGGCCGCCTCGATCTGCCGCGCAGTGACGCGCTCAGGCTCGACCGCCTTCAGGCCGAACTCGCCGAAGTTCAAATCGAAGCCGGCCTTCGACTGGCCGCGAATGCGGCCTTTGAAGGCCTTGCGAAATTTGGTGCGCTTCGGTTGCAGCATCGCTTTATCTTTCGACTTTCCTCAAACCGCTCACGCGGCTTCGCGCGGTTCGCGCTCGCGGCGTTGGCGACGTTCGCCACCACCGTGATCGCCTTCGGCAAGTTTCTTGTCCTGCGCCATCGGGTCGTGTTCGAGGATTTCGCCTTTGAAAATCCAGACCTTGATGCCGCACGTGCCGTAAGCGGTATGCGCGGTCGCAACGCCATAATCGACGTCGGCGCGAAGCGTATGCAGCGGCACACGACCCTCGCGATACCATTCCTGGCGCGCTATTTCCGCGCCGCCGAGACGGCCCGCGCAATTGATGCGGATGCCCTCCGCGCCAAGCCGCATCGCCGATTGCACGGCGCGCTTCATGGCGCGGCGGAACGCGACGCGACGCTCGAGCTGCTGGGCGATCGAGTCGGCGACAAGCGTCGCGTCGACTTCAGGCTTACGCACTTCGACGATGTTAATCACGACCTCGCTGTCGGTGAGCTTCGCCACCAGTTTGCGGATCTTATCGATGTCGGCGCCTTTTTTGCCGATCACCACGCCGGGACGCGCCGAATGGATGGTGACGCGGCATTTCTTGTGCGGGCGCTCGATGATGATTTTCGACACGGCGGCCTGTTTGAGGTTCTGCATCAGAGCCTCGCGAATACGCATGTCCTCGTGCAAAAGCTTCCCGTACTGGCCTTTGTTGGCGAACCAACGCGAGTCCCAGGTGCGGTTAATGCCGAGGCGAAGCCCGATCGGATTGACCTTCTGTCCCATTGTCTCTCCTTAAGCCTCGGCTGCGGCGGCGATTTCGCGCACGACGATGGTCAGATTCGAGAACGGTTTCTCGATCCGCCCTGCCCGGCCACGTGCGCGGGCATGGAAGCGCTTCATCACCAGCGCCTTGCCGACATGCGCTTCCGCGACGACGAGGTCGTCGACGTCGAGGCTGTGATTGTTCTCAGCATTGGCGATCGCGCTTTCCAGCGCTTTCTTCACGTCGACGGCAATACGCTTGCGCGAAAATTCCAAATCCGCCAGCGCACGTTCGACCTTCTTGCCGCGAATGAGCTGCGCAAGCAGGTTCAGCTTCTGTGGACTGATGCGCAGCATGCGCGCCACCGCTTTGGCTTCGTTGTCGGCGAGCCCGCGCTCGTTCTTGCCCTTGGCCATGTCAGGCTCTCTTCGCCTTCTTGTCGGAGGCATGACCATGGAAGGTCCGCGTCGGCGCGAACTCGCCGAACTTGTGACCAATCATGTCTTCCGAGACGAGAACAGGAATGTGCTTGTGACCGTTATGGACGCCGAAGGTCAGGCCGACGAATTGCGGCAGGATCGTCGAGCGGCGGCTCCAAGTCTTGATCACTTCCGAACGGCCGGACGAGCGCGAGTTATCCGCTTTCTTGAGCAGATAGCCGTCGACGAACGGGCCCTTCCAAATCGAGCGAGCCATTTTGCTTAGCCCTTCTTCTTGCGTGCGTGCCGCGAGGACACGATGAACTTGGTGGTGGACTTGTTCTTGCGGGTCTTCTTGCCCTTGGTCGGCTTTCCCCACGGCGTCACCGGGTGCCGGCCGCCGGAGGTGCGGCCTTCGCCGCCACCATGCGGGTGGTCAATCGGGTTCATGGTGACCCCGCGATTGTGCGGACGACGCCCGAGCCAGCGCGAGCGGCCGGCCTTGCCCATCGAGGTATTCATGTGATCGGGGTTCGACACCGCACCGACGGTGGCAAAACACTGGCCGTGGACGAGACGCTGCTCGCCTGAATTCAGCCGCAACGTGACGTAGCCCTGATCGCGCCCGACGATCTGCGCATAAGCGCCGGCGGAGCGCGCCATCGAGCCGCCCTTGCCGATCTTCATCTCGACATTGTGCACGATGGTCCCGACCGGCATGTTCGCCATTGGCATGGCGTTGCCGGGCTTCACGTCGACCTGTGTGCCCGACACGATTTCATCGCCGACCGAGACGCGCTGCGGCGCCAGAATGTAGGCGAGCTCGCCGTCGGCATAGCGGATCAGCGCGATGAAGGCCGAGCGGTTTGGATCATATTCGAGCCGCTCGATTTTGGCGGTGACGTTCACCTTGCGCCGCTTGAAGTCGACGATGCGATACGTCTGCTTGTGGCCGCCGCCGCGGAAGCGCACCGTCACGCGGCCGTTATTGTTGCGTCCGCCGGATGACGACTTGCCTTCGGTCAGCGCCTTGACCGGCTTGCCCTTATAAAGATCGCTGCGGTCGACGATGATGAGCTGCCGCAGGCTCGGCGTAACGGGTTTGTAGGTCTTGAGTGCCATCGTTCTTCCCTACCCGCTCAAAG
>Ga0163163_10002309_pt1 | contig 16099 bp, 12 predicted proteins | sample S65metaG_FD_119766 | JGI IMG/M metagenome (GOLD analysis project Ga0163163, IMG submission 119766) | Switchgrass rhizosphere microbial communities from Kellogg Biological Station, Michigan, USA - S6-5 metaG | ecosystem: Host-associated > Plants > Roots > Rhizosphere > Soil | place: USA... | reverse complement strand
AATTTCGCCGGTCGTGGTCAGGCCACGGTCGCTCTGCAGCACCCATTCGCTGTCGGTCGACGGATTGAGTTCCTCCGCGGGTACGCCGCGCGCCGCGACGATCCGGCCGCGCAGCATCGGCACTTCCTCGATCGTTGCGCCGGGCGAAGCCTGCTTCAGGAAGGCGGCGAATCGGTCGGCCTCGGTAGCAGGAATGTCGATGAAATAGAACGAGGGCGCGCGGTCCGGCAGCGCCGCCAGGAATTGTCGTCGCAAATTGCCGTCGATTTGCGTGATCGTCACCAGCACGGCCAGACCCAGGCCCAGCGACATCACCACCGAAGGCGTCAGGGCGCCGGGCCGGTAGATGTTGGCAATCGCAAGCCGCAGCATGGTGAATTGCGTTCGCGGCAGGCGGCGGGCCAGCGCCATCAGTCCGGCGGCGATGCCGCGCAACAACGCAAAGACGGCGATCGAAGACAGCACAAAAATGGTGGCGACCCGCTTGTCATAGGCAAGCCCGATCACCAACGCGATCAGAAACACAATCACCAGCGCCATTAACAGCAGGTATCGCCAGCGCGGGCGTCGCCATAGGCTGGTCACGGCCTCGCGAAATAGCGTCGCAACCGGAACGTCGTGCACGCGCCCGAGCGGCCACAGTCCGAATGCAAGCGCGGTTGCAAGTCCGTACACCAGCGACAGCGCGAGTTCGCCGCCATGCAGGGCCGGAACTACCGGCAGGGGCAACAGCCTGCCGAACACATCGACGATGATGAATGGCAGCGCCGCGCCGGCGGCAAGTCCGACTGTGGAGCCGATAAGTGCCAGTACGATCACCTGCGTGAGATAGATCGCAAAGACGTCGCGGCCGGTGGCCCCCAGCGCTTTGAACGTGGCGATCACGTCGCGGCGGCGATCGATATGACTTTTGACTGCGTTGGCGACGCCGACGCCGCCCACCAAAAGCGATGCCAGGCCGACCAGCGTGAGGAACTGGGTGAAACGGCTGATCGTCCTTTCAAGCTGCGGCGAGGCACTGTCGCGGCTTCTGATTTCCCAGCCGGCGTGCGGCAATGCATTCCTTGCGTCATCGGCAAGCCGGGCTGCATCGGTTTCGCTGTTGGCCTTGTCGGGCAGTTTTACCCGATAGGCCCAGCGCACCAGGCTGCCGGGCTGCAGCAATTGGGTGGCATGCAATGCCGCTTCGCTCACCAGCAATCGCGGGCCGAAGCCGAGCCCGCCGGCCAGCTTATCCGGTTCGCTAACGTCAAGGCTGCGTATCTGAAACGTCGCGCGGCCGACGGTGATGCGGTCGCCAAGCTTGAGGTCCAGCCGGGTCAGCAAGGTCGAATCGACAGCGGCACCAAACGTCCCGTCATGCTCGGCGAGCAATTCCTTGAGCGGCATTTTCGGTTCGAGCGCAAGTTCTCCGAGCATCGGATAGGCAGCGTCCACGGCCTTGATCTCGACCAGGGCGAGACGGCCGTCTTCTGCACGCGCCATGCCCCGCAGCGAGGCCGTGACGGACACAGCGCCGCGCGTGCGCAGAAAAGCGATTTCATCGGGTTTGGCCTCGCGCTGAAACAAGGAGAACGCCACGTCGCCGCCAAGCAGCGTGCGGCCTTCGCGCGCCAACCCCTCCCTCAGGCTCGCTGCGACCGAACCGACGCCGGCGATTGCCATCACACCGAGAGCGATGCAGGCGATGAACACGTAGAAGCCGCGCAGGCCGCCGCGCAATTCGCGAAGCGCGTAGCGGATGGGAAGGGAAGCCGGGCGGCCGGGTGCGATGGTTGAAGCGGCTGCGGTCATGGAGCGGTGTCGCGCTCCGCCAGTTCGCCATCGATCCGGCCCGAGCGCAATCGCACCACGCGGTCGCAGCGCCGCGCCAGCGCGGTGTCGTGGGTCACGAGCACCAGTGTCATGCCGCGCTCGGCATGCTTGGTGAAGATCAGATCGACGATCTGCTTGCCGGTGGCCTCATCGAGATTGCCGGTGGGCTCGTCAGCGACCAGAATAGCGGGATCGGGCGCCAGCGCCCGGGCCAGCGCCACACGCTGTTGCTCGCCGCCGGATAATTGCGTGGGGTAGTGATGAAGGCGGTCGCCGAGACCGACCGACTCAAGCTCCCGCGCCGCTCGCCGCGCGGCATCGGGATCGCCGGCCAGTTCCAAGGGCACCGCGACGTTTTCCAGCGCTGTCATGGTCGGGATCAGGTGAAACGACTGGAAGACGATGCCGACCTGGCGGCCGCGAAAGCGCGCCAGCGCGTCCTCGTCAAGGGCATTGAAATGGGTGCCGTTGACCACCACTTCTCCGCTGTCAGGACGCTCCAGCCCAGCCATCACCATCAGCAGCGTGGATTTTCCCGATCCCGACGGACCGACCAGGCCGATCGCTTCGCCCGATGCCACGCGCAGGCTGATGTCTTTGAGAATGTGGACACGTGCCGCGCCCGAGCCGAGCGAGAGATTGACGTTGGAAATTTTAATGGTGTCCGGCGCGGTGCCGGTCAACGATGAGGGTTCGATGAGACTGTCCATGGCTCGGTCATATGGTACTTCATGTGGCGTGGTCGAGAGGCCGTCATGGACGTTCGTGTGGATGCTGCTGTTTGCGTTGGCCCTGATCGGCGCGGAACCGGCCGCTGCCCAAGTTTCCGCTGCCCAAGTTTCCGCCGCGATCGGGGCCAAGCAGCCGGTCAAGATGGTCGTGCTGGGAGATTCCTTGAGCGCGGGGTTTGGTCTCGCCGGGTCCGATGCGTTTCCGGCCAAGCTGCAAAAGGCATTGAAAGCCAAAGGGATAGATGTCGATATGATCAATGCCGGGGTCTCGGGCGACACCAGCTCCGGCGGCCGCGACCGGCTCGATTGGTCGGTGCCAGAGGGGACGCGCGCCGTGATCGTCGAACTCGGTGCCAATGATGCGCTGCGCGGTACAGATCCTGCGGTCACGCGGGCGGCCTTGAGCGATATCGTAACACGGCTGAAGGCGCGTGGAATTGCGGTGCTTTTGTGCGGAATGCTCGCGCCGCCGAACTACGGCAGCGATTTTGCCGCGCGCTTCAACGCGATTTATCCTGACATCGCCAAATCGTCCGGTGTCGCGCTTTATCCGTTTTTCCTTGCGGGCGTGGCCGCCGACGCAAGCCTCAACCAGAAGGACGGCATGCACCCGACGGCAGAGGGTGTCGAGGTCATCGTCAAAAATATCTTGCCTACGGTTGAGGCATTTCTTGGCGCGATAGTGCGGCAGCCCAGTTGAAAAACCGGCCACAATAACCCTAACGCGATGGATTTGCGGGAAGTTTCCGGTTCGTTAACGCCGTATGCTTCGCAGAGTCATATAACTACGGTAGAAGGGTCATCGGTGATTCGTTGCCGGACCTACAGGGCGCAATTCCGGGATTGTGCCCCAGCATCGGGAGTGTAGCGATGCCGCGTCTTTTCACGGGACTGGAAATTCCGGCCGAGATTGGTCAGACCCTTTCCTCATTGCGTGGCGGCCTGCCCGGCGCCCGCTGGATCGACCCCGAAAATTATCATGTTACCTTGCGCTTCATCGGCGACATCGATGGCATTGCGGCCAACGAGATCGCCTCGATGCTAGTTCGCGTCAATCGCAAGCCTTTCGAAGTGACCGTGCGCGGTCTTTCCAGCTTCGGTGGAAAAAAGCCGCGCGCGGTTGTCGCCAACATCGACCCGAGCCGACCGCTGATCGAGCTTCAGGCCGAGCTCGAGCGGCTGATGCAGCGCATCGGGCTTGATCCGGAGGGCCGTAAATTCACCCCGCATGTGACGCTGGCGCGGCTTCGCGATGCCTCCACCCAGGATGTCGCCGACTATCTGTCGGTGCGGGGCTATTTCCCGACGCGGGTTTTTACGGCGCAGCGCTTCGTGCTGTTTTCCTCGCGCGCCTCGACCGGCGGCGGCCCCTATGTGGTCGAAGATTCCTACGCGCTGAGCGCGTGAGCCCCGCCTCAGTCCCTGACGCCGCTTGCCAGGACGCTTGACCTGATCGCGATGGCCGTTGCGCTGGCGGGCCGCCCGCGGCTCTCCTGGATGGCGCTGTTCTCAAATACCGGCTTGCTATTTTGTTAAAGCTGGGGCCGTAAGAAGAGCCATGCTGTCTGTTCCCTCCGACTCGTTCCGCGCCCATTACCAGGCCCTCGTCTCCTCGGGCGCCATCGAACCCGACCCCGCGCAGCAAGAGGTCGCGGAAGCCTTTGCCGACCTTGAGGAGCGGCTTTCGCGCTATAAGCCGTTGCGCAAGCAGGGTCTGCTCGGGCGGTTGTTTGCCGACAAGGATGATGGGCCGCCGCGCGGCCTTTACGTCCATGGCGACGTCGGACGCGGCAAGACCATGCTGATGGATCTGTTTTTTCAGCAGAGTCCGGTCGAGCACAAGCGCCGTGCGCATTTTCACGAATTCATGGCCGATGTGCATGAGCGGATTTATGGCTATCGCCAGAGCATCGCGCGCGGGGAAATTCCGGACGCTGACGTCATCGCACTCACCGCGTCGTCGATATTCGAGCAGGCGTGGCTGTTGTGCTTCGATGAATTCCACGTCACCGACATTGCCGATGCCATGATCCTGGGACGGCTGTTCGCGCGGCTGTTCGATCTCGGCACCGTGGTGGTCGCGACATCCAATGTGGCGCCGGAGGACCTCTACAAAGGCGGCCTCAACCGCTCGCTGTTCGTTCCCTTCATCGCGCAAATCCAGCAACGCATGAAGGTGTTGCGGCTGGATGCGCGCACCGATTTCCGCCTCGAAAAACTTGCCGGCGTCAAAATGTGGCTGGTGCCGGCGGATGCGGCCGCCGCCGCCGCACTCGACAGGGCTTGGATCAAGATGACCGGCAGCGCGCCGTGCAAGCCGCGCGATATTCCGATCAAGGGCCGCGCACTGCGTGTGCCGTGTTCGGCCCATGGCGTCGCGCGGTTTTGCTTTGCCGACATCTGCGAGCAGCCGCTCGCCGCATCGGACTACCTTCGGCTCGCGCGCGACTACCACACCATCATGATCGACCGGATTCCGGTCATGGATTATGCCGATCGCAACGCCGCCAAGCGCTTCATTACCCTGATCGACACGCTCTACGACAACGGCGTCAAGCTGATGGCTTCGGCACAGGCCGATCCGCAGTCGCTGTATCTTGCAACAGAGGGCAATGAAGCGGCCGAATTCAAGCGGACTTCATCACGCCTGATCGAGATGAGTTCGGAATCCTATCTGGCCCGGCCGCACGGACACAAGGATTCGGAGGCCAGTGGCGCCAGCACCGGGCTGGTGGAAACGTGAGTCTTCACTCCGGCTTTGGCGGCTTTGCGGCGGCGGCCTGACCGACAATTGAGCATGGTCCGGCTTGAACGGGCGGGTCGAAAGGGATAACCAAACTTCCTTCCACATCCTTACTTCAAAGGACGACTTGCCATGGCGCGCGACAAAATTGCTCTGGTTGGCTCCGGCCAGATCGGCGGAACACTGGCCCATCTCATCGGCCTGAAGGAATTGGGCGACGTCGTGCTGTTCGACATTGCCGAGGGCGTGCCGCAAGGCAAGGCCCTCGACATTGCGCAATCCTCACCGGTAGACGGGTTCGATGCGCAGTTCGTCGGCACCAACTCTTACGAAGCGCTCGACAATGCCAGGGTTTGCATCGTCACCGCCGGCGTGCCGCGCAAGCCCGGCATGAGCCGCGACGATCTCTTGAGCATCAATCTCAAGGTCATGGAACAGGTCGGGGCCGGTATCAAGAAATATGCGCCCGATGCCTTCGTTATCTGCATCACCAACCCGCTCGATGCCATGGTGTGGGCGCTTCAAAAAGCGTCTGGCTTGCCGCACAAGAAGGTGGTGGGCATGGCCGGCGTGCTCGATTCGGCGCGCTTCCGCTATTTCCTGGCCGACGAATTCAACGTCTCGGTCGAGGATGTCACCGCCTTCGTGCTGGGTGGCCATGGCGACAGCATGGTGCCGCTGGTGCGCTATTCCACCGTCGCCGGCATTCCTTTGCCCGATCTGGTCAAGATGGGCTGGACCTCGCAGGCGCGGATCGATGAAATCGTCGATCGCACCCGCAATGGCGGGGCCGAGATCGTCAACCTGTTGAAGACGGGCTCGGCCTTCTATGCGCCGGCTGCTTCCGCAATCGCGATGGCTGAAAGCTATCTCAGGGACAAAAAGCGGGTAATGCCCTGCGCCGCCTACCTCAACGGCGAATACAATGTACGGGACATGTATGTCGGGGTGCCTGTGGTGATCGGATCCAGGGGCGTGGAGCGCGTTGTCGAAATCGAACTTGCGGGCAAGGACCGCGAGGCGTTCGATAAGTCGGTTGCCGCCGTGCAGGGACTGGTCGAAGCCTGCAAGAAGATCGCGCCGGATCTGCTTGGCCGCTGATGGCGTGGAACAGAGCGGCGGATCGCATGTCGTAGCCGCGATCTGACGGATTGGCCGTCAATCGACAGCAGCGGCATGGGGCGCCCCCATGCGGTGGAATTCGAGGGTTTTAGATTTGCGGCGGATCTGGCATATGGAATACCAGCGCTCGTGATTTTGTTTCCATGATTTTCTTGACGATGTCCGACAGGGCTGGGGGAGCGACCAGATGAACATCCATGAATACCAGGCCAAGGCCCTGCTGCATGAATTCGGCGTTGCGATTTCGAAGGGAATGCCGGTGCTTCGCGCCGCCGATTCCGACGTGGCGGCGAAAACGCTGCCCGGGCCGGTCTGGGTGGTGAAGAGTCAGATCCATGCCGGAGGTCGCGGCAAGGGCACGTTCAAGGAAGCTTCCGCCGGCGACAAGGGTGGGGTCCGCATCGCCAGGTCGGTGGCCGAGGTCAACGAGTTCGTCAGGCAGATGCTGGGGGCCACCCTCGTCACGGTGCAGACCGGGCCGCAGGGCAAGCAGGTCAACCGGCTGTACATCGAGGAAGGCTCGGACATCGAGAAGGAGTTCTATCTCTCGATTCTGGTCAACCGGGAAACTTCCGAAGTCTCGTTCGTGGTTTCCACCGAGGGTGGCGTCAACATCGAGGACGTCGCGCACAACAGTCCCGACAAGATCGTCAGCTTCTCGGTCGACCCCGCGACTGGAATCATGCCGCACCACGGCCGCACCGTCGCCAAGGCGCTGAACCTGTCCGGCGATTTGGCCAGCCAGGCGGAAAAGCTGGTGGCGCAGCTTTATGCGGCCTTTCTCGCCAAGGACATGGCGATGCTTGAGATCAATCCGCTGGTCGTTACCCGGCAGGGCCAATTGCGTGTGCTGGATGCCAAGGTGTCGTTCGACGACAACGCCCTGTTCCGCCATCCCGAAATTGCGGCGCTGCGCGATGTGACCGAAGAAGATGCCAAGGAGATCGAAGCCTTCAAATACGACCTGAATTACGTCGCTCTCGACGGCAACATCGGCTGCATGGTCAACGGCGCCGGCCTTGCCATGGCGACGATGGATATCATCAAGCTCTACGGCATGGAACCTGCGAACTTCCTGGATGTCGGTGGCGGCGCCAGCAAGGAGAAGGTCGCGGCCGCGTTCAAGATCATCACGGCTGATCCCAGCGTGAAGGGTATCCTGGTCAACATCTTCGGCGGCATCATGAAGTGCGATATCATCGCGGAAGGCGTCGTGGCAGCGGTGAAGGAAGTGGGCCTCAAGGTGCCGCTGGTAGTCAGGCTGGAAGGCACCAATGTCGAGGCCGGCAAGAAGATCATCCGTGAGAGTGGCTTGAACGTGCTTTCGGCGGACGATCTCGATGATGCTGCGCAAAAGATCGTCAAGGCCGTCAAGGGAGGGTGACCCATGCCCGCAGACCGTCTCTCCGCACCGGTGCCGCTCGAAGAACATCACAGGCTTGCGGTGTTTGCGGGCGAGTGGGCGGGCGAAGAGATGGTCTATCCCTCGCGTTGGAACGAGGGCGGCCCCGCCCAATCACATGTCGTTGCCCGTATCGATCTCAACGGCTTTTACCTTATTCAGGATACCCGCCAGTCGCGCGGCGGCAAGGAGAGCTTCGCCACGCATGGCGTATTCACCTACGACCGCGAAGACCGGCTCTACAAACTGTTCTGGCACGATTCGCTTGGTTACTATCCGCCTTCGCCGGCCTCCGGCGGTTGGACCGGCAAATCGCTGATTTTGGTGCGCGGATCGCTGCGCGGCAATGCGCGCCACGTCTACGAGACCATCGACGACAACAGCTACACCATGAAAATCCAGTTTTCGCCTGACGCGGAAGGGTGGGCCGACGTGCTTACCGGCGTTTACCGGCGGATTCATTGATCCCTTCCTATGTCCCGCGAAAGCAAATCTCAGTCATGTCCATTCTGATCGACAGCAATACAAAGGTCATTTGCCAGGGCTTTACCGGCAAGAACGGCACGTTTCATTCGGAAGCGGCCATCGCCTACGGCACCAAAATGGTTGGCGGCACGTCGCCGGGGAAAGGCGGGTCCTCGCATCTTGGCCTGCCGGTGTTCGACACCGTCGCTGAAGCGCGCGAGAAGACCGGTGCGGATGCTTCCGTGATCTATGTGCCGCCGCCCGGCGCGGCCGACGCGATCTGCGAAGCGATCGATGCCGAAGTTCCGCTGATCGTCTGCATCACTGAAGGCATCCCGGTGCTCGACATGGTTCGGGTCAAGCGATCCTTGAGCGGATCGAAATCCCGCCTGATCGGGCCGAATTGTCCGGGGGTGATGACGGCCGGCGAATGCAAGATCGGGATCATGCCTGCCAACATCTTCAAGCCGGGCAATGTCGGCATCGTGTCACGATCGGGGACGTTGACCTATGAAGCCGTGTTCCAGACCTCGCAGGAGGGCCTTGGTCAGACCACGGCGGTTGGCATCGGCGGCGATCCGGTCAAGGGCACAGAATTTATCGATGTGCTCGAAATGTTTCTGGCGGACCCGAAGACGACCTCGATCGTCATGATCGGCGAAATCGGCGGATCGGCCGAGGAAGACGCGGCTCAGTTCCTCAAGGACGAGGCCAAGCGCGGCCGCAAGAAGCCCATGGTCGGTTTCATCGCCGGCGTTACCGCCCCGCCCGGCCGCCGCATGGGCCATGCCGGTGCGATCATCTCTGGCGGCAAGGGTGACGCCCGTTCCAAGACGGAAGCCATGAAATCGGCCGGAATCACCGTATCTCCGTCGCCTGCGAGGCTTGGGAAGACGCTTTCCGAGAAATTGAAATCGTAATTCATTATTTCGTGCTTTTCGGAGCGATAATTCACCTTAAATAAGGTAAGGGTCTTGTATCACGCCCATCCGGCATTCTCGGACCTGCCGGCGCGCCATTTTCCATGCGCAAGGTAGAAATCACCAGGACGCTGCCATGTCTCGTCAGGACGCGAACGCTGCTTTTGCCCTTTCATCTTTTTTGCAGGGCACCAATGCCACCTACATCGACGAAATCTATGCCCGGTACGAGAATGACCCCTCCTCGGTCGATTCCGAATGGCAGGAGTTCTTCCATAGCCTGAAAGACACCCCGGCCGATGTCCGCAAGAACGCGCAAGGCCCGTCCTGGGCGCGGGACAATTGGCCGATCACGCCGCGCGACGAGTTGACCTCCGCGCTCGACGGTCATTGGGTGGAAGTCGAAAGAACCGTCGGCAGTAAGCTTGCGGCCCGGGCGCAGGCCAGGGGTGGCGAGGTCACGCCCGCTGATGTGCATCAGGCCACGCGCGATTCGGTACGCGCCTTGATGCTGATCCGGGCCTACCGCATGCGCGGCCATTTTCATGCCAAGCTCGATCCGCTCGGCATTGAGGCGCCGCGGGACCGCGAAGAACTCGACCCGCGTTCATACGGCTTCACCGATGCCGATTTCGACCGACGAATCTTTCTCGATCACGTGCTGGGCCTGGAGTATGGCAGCTTGCGGGAGATCATCGCAATTTGCGAGCGCACCTATTGCCAGACGCTCGGCGTCGAATTCATGCACATCAGCAATGCGGCGCAAAAGGCGTGGATCCAGGAGCGTATCGAAGGCCCGGACAAGGAAATCTCGTTCACCCGGGAAGGGCGGCGCGCCATCCTCAACAAGCTCGTTGAGGCGGAGGGTTTCGAGAAGTTCTGCGACCTCAAATTCACCGGCACCAAACGCTTCGGTCTCGATGGCGCCGAATCGCTGATCCCGGCGCTCGAACAGATCATCAAGCGCGGCGGAAATCTCGGCTTGAAGGAAATCGTCGTCGGCATGCCGCATCGTGGCCGCCTCAACGTGCTCACCCAGGTGATGGGCAAGGCGCATCGCGCGCTGTTCCATGAATTCAAGGGCGGCTCCGCCAATCCCGATGTCGTCGAGGGGTCGGGCGACGTCAAATATCACCTGGGCGCGTCGTCAGATCGCGAGTTCGACAATAACAGGATCCATCTGTCGCTGACCGCCAATCCCTCGCACCTTGAAATCGTCGATCCCGTTGTGCTGGGCAAGGTGCGCGCCAAGCAGGACCAGCACGGCGATCCGCCGGATATGCGGATATCCGTGCTGCCGATGTTGATGCATGGCGATGCCGCGTTCGCAGGCCAGGGCGTGGTTGCGGAGTGTTTCAGCCTGTCGGACCTGAAAGGCTATCGCACCGGCGGCTCGCTGCATTTCATTGTCAACAACCAGATCGGCTTCACAACCTATCCGCGCTATTCGCGCTCCTCACCCTACCCCTCCGACGTCGCGAAAATGATCGATGCGCCGATTTTTCACGTCAACGGTGACGATCCTGAGGCTGTGGTGTTCGCCGCCAAGGTTGCGATCGAGTTCCGCCAGAAGTTCCACAAGCCTGTCGTCATCGACATGTTCTGCTATCGCCGCCACGGCCATAACGAGGGCGACGAGCCGGCCTTCACCCAGCCGGTGATGTACAAGAAGATCGCCTCGCATCCGACAACGCTGGAGATTTACGCCAAGCGGTTGATCGCCGAAGGCGTGGTCACCGAGGGCGAGGTGGAAAAGGCCAAGGCCGACTGGCGCGCGCGGCTTGATGCCGAATTAGAGGCTGGCGCGGGCTACAAGCCGAACAAGGCGGACTGGCTGGACGGCAAATGGGCCGGTCTGAAGATCGCGGACCAGGAAGAAGACGCCCGCCGCGGTGTCACCGGCGTCGATATTGCCGTGCTGAAGGATATCGGGCGCAAGATCACCAAGGTGCCGGACGGTTTCCGGGTTCACCGTACCATCCAGCGGTTCCTCGACAATCGCGCCAAGGCGATCGACAGCGGGGCGGGCATCGATTGGGCAACAGGCGAAGCGCTGGCGTTCTGCTCGCTGCTGCAGGAAGGCCATCACGTTCGGCTGTCCGGCCAGGATTCCGAGCGCGGCACCTTTTCGCAGCGCCATTCGGTGCTGATCGACCAGGAGGACGAAAGTCGCTACACGCCGTTCAACCATTTGGGCGGCGAGCAGGGCCATTTCGAAGTGATCAACTCGTTGCTGTCCGAAGAAGCCGTACTGGGCTTCGAGTACGGCTATTCGCTGGCGGAGCCCAATGCGCTGGCGATGTGGGAGGCTCAATTCGGCGATTTCGCCAACGGCGCGCAGGTTCTGTTCGACCAGTTCATCTCTTCGGGCGAACGCAAATGGCTGCGCATGTCCGGCCTGGTTTGCCTGCTGCCGCAGGGTTATGAAGGCCAAGGACCGGAGCATTCCTCGGCGCGGCTTGAGCGTTACCTGCAGATGTGCGCTGAGGACAACATGCAAGTGGTCTACCCGACCACGCCGGCCAATTACTTCCATGTGCTGCGCCGCCAGCTGCATCGTGAAATCAGAAAACCGCTGATCGTGATGACGCCGAAATCGCTGCTGCGGCACAAGCGCGCGGTTTCTCGGCTCGACGAACTCGGCGAGGACACGACGTTCCATCGCATCCTCTACGATGACGCCCAGATGCTGCATGACGAAAACATCAAGCTGGCGCCCGACGACAAGATCCGGCGCATCGTGCTGTGTTCCGGCAAGGTCTATTACGACCTTTACGAGGAGCGGGAGAAACGGGGCATCGACGACATCTATCTGATGCGCATCGAACAGCTCTATCCGGTGCCGCTTAAGGCGCTGGTCATGGAACTGAGCCGCTTCAAGAACGCCGAACTGGTCTGGTGCCAGGAAGAGCCGCGCAACATGGGATCGTGGCATTTCATCGAGCCCTATCTCGAATGGGTGCTGAACCAGGTGAACGCTCCGAACCGTCGTCCCCGCTACGCGGGGCGGGCGGCCTCGGCCGCAACGGCGACCGGCTTGATGTCGAAACATCTGGCGCAGCTCAAGGCGCTGCTGGACGACGCGCTGAACTAGCGCGGCGGTTGCTCGTCCCGAGAACGCAAGGTCCCGGGCACCGGATCCTCCGCTTCCGCGCCGGATGACACGCAAGGCTTACGACCGTTTGCAGACTGGGGAAGAAACCATGACTGAAATTCGCGTGCCGACGCTCGGCGAATCCGTGACCGAGGCCACCATCGGGCGTTGGTTCAAAAAGCCCGGCGAGCCGGTCGCCGTCGACGAACCGCTGGTCGAGCTCGAGACCGACAAGGTTACGATCGAAGTCCCGGCGCCATCGGCGGGGACGCTTGGCGACATCGTCGCCAAGGACGGTGAGACGGTCGCGGTCGGCGCGCTGTTGGGGCAGATCAACGACGGCGCAACAGCCGCCGCCAAGCTCGCGTCTGCGCCTGCCAAGCCTGCTTCGCCTTCAGCGGCGCCCGCGCCTTCCCCGGCGCCGACGCCTGCGGCAAGGGCTCCAGCGGCCGATGCGCCTCTGGCACCCTCCGTGCGCAAGCTTTCGACCGAAAGCGGGATCGATGCGGCAACCGTTCCCGGCTCGGGCAAGGACGGCCGCGTGACCAAAGGCGACATGCTGGCTGCCATCGAGAAGGCGGCGTCGGCGCCGACGCCTGTCAACCAGCCCGCTGCGGCGGTGCAGGTCCGGGCACCATCGCCGGCCGATGATGCGGCGCGCGAGGAACGGGTGAAAATGACGCGGCTGCGCCAAACCATCGCCCGCCGCTTGAAGGAAGTGCAAAACACCGCCGCGATGCTCACGACCTTCAATGAAGTCGACATGAGCCACATCATGGCGATGCGCGCCCAATACAAGGACGTGTTCGAAAAAAAGCACGGCATTAAGCTCGGCTTCATGGGCTTTTTCACCAAGGCCTGCGTGCAGGCCTTGAAGGACATTCCCGCCGTCAACGCCGAGATCGATGGCTCCGACCTGATCTACAAGAACTATTACCACGTCGGTGTCGCCGTCGGCACGGACAAGGGTCTGGTGGTGCCTGTCGTGCGCGACTGCGACCAGAAATCGATTGCCGAGATCGAGAAAGCCATTGCCGATTTTGGGCGGCGGGCTCGCGACGGCCAGCTCAAGATCGAGGAAATGCAGGGCGGCACCTTCACGATTACCAATGGTGGCATCTACGGTTCGCTGATGTCGACGCCGATCCTGAACGCCCCGCAATCAGGCATTCTCGGCATGCACAAGATACAGGATCGGCCGATGGCGATCGGTGGCAAGGTCGAGATTCGTCCGATGATGTATCTCGCGCTGACCTACGATCATCGCGTCATCGACGGCAAGGAGGCAGTGACCTTCCTGGTGCGCGTGAAGGAGAGCCTGGAAGATCCGGCACGGCTGGTGCTGGAGTTGTAGCCGTAGCCCCGGTCGCGAGAATTCACACTTGCCGCAACGCCGTTTGCGGCCTTTCCCGAAACTGTGTTTGACATGAAATGAGGGCAGTTTTGACCGACAAAGTTGTGATCGTCACGGGTGGAAGCCGCGGCATCGGCCGCGCTACCGCAATTGCCGCCGCGGCGCGCGGCTATCGGGTTTGCGTCGGCTACGCCAGCAACGAGGCCGCGGCGAAAAGTTGCGTGGCGGCCATCGAGGGCCGTAACGGCAAGGCTATCGCGGTCAAATGCGACGTGGCGAGCGAGAAGGAAATCCTCGCCATGTTCAGGGCGGCCGACCAATTCGGCACGCTGGCCGCGCTGGTCAACAATGCCGGAATCGTGGGCACCACCTCGCGGGTCGACGAGATGTCCGCCGAGCGCATCCAGCGGATGATGGCCGTCAACGTCACCGGCAGCATGCTATGCGCGCGCGAAGCGGTAAAGCGGATGTCGACCCGTCACGGCGGCAAGGGCGGAGTGATCGTCAACCTTTCATCGGTCGCGGCAAAACTCGGTTCTCCCAATACGTATGTCGATTACGCGGCGTCCAAAGGCGCCATCGATTCCTTTACGCTGGGGCTGGGATATGAAGTGGCCGGGGAGGGCATTCGCGTCGCGGCAATACGGCCCGGCCTGATCGACACCGAAATTCATGCCTCCGGCGGTGATCCGGGCCGCGCGCACCGGCTCAGCCAGGCCGTGCCGATGAAGCGCATAGGCACCGCCGACGAGATCGCCAGCGCCATCATCTGGCTGATGTCGGAGGATGCATCCTATGTGACCAGCGCCATCCTCGACGTTTCCGGCGGGCGCTGAAGACATGATCAAGACGGAAACCGTTTTTCAAAGCAATCATGTTTGAACAATCCGGTTACGGCACGAGGATGATCGGACCTGAAACCATCGCGCCTCGGCAGCCATTGCAGCGACGGGACTTAGAATATGGCCAGCTATGATGTTGTTGTTATCGGCACCGGTCCTGGCGGTTACGTGTGTGCGATCCGCGCCGCGCAGCTCGGCATGAAGGTCGCGGTCGTCGAGAAGAGCGACGCCCTCGGCGGTACCTGTCTCAACATCGGCTGCATGCCTTCGAAGGCGTTGCTATACGCATCGGAAATGTTCGAGGAGGCAGCGCATTCCTTTGCCAAGATGGGCGTCAGCGTTCCGGCGCCGAAACTCGATCTGCCCTCGATGATGACCTTCAAGCAGCAAGGTATTGACGGCAACGTCAAGGGCGTCGAGTTCCTGATGAAGAAGAACAGGATCGACGTCACCCATGGCTGGGGCAGGATTCTCGGCACGGGCAAGGTCGAGGTGACCGGCAATGACGGCAAGAAGCAAATCCTCGATACCAAAAACATCGTCATCGCCACCGGCTCGGACGTCGCGCGCCTCAAGGGCATCGAGATCGACGAAAAGCGAATCGTGTCTTCGACCGGCGCGTTGTCGCTGGAGAAGGTGCCGGGAAAGCTTTTGATCGTTGGCGCCGGCGTGATCGGGCTGGAGCTTGGCTCGGTATGGCACCGACTGGGGGCACAGGTTACGGTAGTTGAATTTCTCGATCGCATTCTGCCCGGAATGGATGGTGAGGTCGCCCGGCAATTCCAGCGCATCCTGGAGAAGCAGGGCTTTGCGTTCAAGCTTGGCAGCAAGGTCACCGGCGTCGAAACCTCGGGCAAATCCCTCGTGGTGCGCGTGGAGCCGGCGGCGGGTGGAACTGTCGAAAGGCTGGACGCCGACGTCGTTCTGGTCGCGATCGGCCGGGTTCCCTACGCCGAAGGGCTCGGCTTGAAGGAAGCCGGCGTCGCGCTCGACAACCACGGCCGCGTGCAGATCGACAAGCATTTCGCGACCACGCTGCGGGGCGTCTACGCGATCGGCGATGTCGTGGCCGGTCCCATGCTGGCCCACAAGGCGGAGGACGAAGGCGTCGCGGTGGCCGAAATCCTTACCGGGCAGGCCGGTCATGTGAATTACGACGTCATTCCCGCTGTGGTGTACACCACGCCAGAAGTATCTTCGGTCGGCAAGACCGAGGAAGAGCTGAAACAGGCCGGCGTGGCTTACACGTCAGGCAAGTTTCCATTTACCGCGAACGGCCGTTCCAAGGTAAACCAAACAACTGACGGATTTGTGAAAATTCTCGCAGATGCGAAGACAGACCGGGTCCTCGGCGTGCACATTGTGGGCAGGGAAGCAGGCGAAATGATCCATGAAGCCGCCGTATTAATGGAGTTTGGAGGTTCGGCGGAGGACCTTGCGCGGACATGCCATGCCCATCCGACTCGCTCCGAGGCGATCAAGGAAGCGGCGCTTGCGGTAGGCAAGCGCGCGATCCATATGTGATCGGTGCCCGGTGCAAACCGAGCCGGGGTGAACATCGATGATACGCCGCCTCCTTCAGCCGATCTGGGTCCTGCTTGCGGTCATCTT
>Ga0163163_10002304_pt1 | contig 16118 bp, 17 predicted proteins | sample S65metaG_FD_119766 | JGI IMG/M metagenome (GOLD analysis project Ga0163163, IMG submission 119766) | Switchgrass rhizosphere microbial communities from Kellogg Biological Station, Michigan, USA - S6-5 metaG | ecosystem: Host-associated > Plants > Roots > Rhizosphere > Soil | place: USA... | reverse complement strand
TGTAGTCATACGCGGCAATATAGATGTGGTCGGTACTATAAAAGTCGGAGGAACTCTGTCTTTGCCAGGCCTAACAGTCGGTGGCACGGCTAACATTGACCAAGCGGCTTTGAAAAGTTTGACCGTGACTGGCGACAGTTCAATTCAAGGCAAGCTAACTTTACAGAATAATTTAAGCGTTAACGGCAGTTCCTCGTTTAATGGCGCACTGTCGGCTTCACAAATTACCGTAGATACCTTGCAGCTAAATAAAGATATTCAGCTTAGCCACCATATTATCGCAAATGGTAGTGGGCCTGCACGCACTCAAGGGGCTGCCCTGGGTACTGGTGGTACTGCCACAGTTAGCGGTAGCGATACAGCTGGTACAGTATCGATTAACACCGGAAACAGCGCACCAAGCGGCTGTTTTATCACTGTTACTTTTGTTACAGCCTTTGCCAGTACTCCTCGTGTAGTTATTTCTCCTGCTAGTAGTTCGGCGGCGGGCATAGACTACTACACCAATCGCAGCACAACCGGCTTTAGTGTCTGCAGTGCCAGCGATCCACCAGATAATACGGCTGGCATGACTTTTGATTACGTTGTCGTTGGTTAGAAATATACATCCACTTTAGTGTTGGCCACGCATCCCACACCAGCAAAACCGAAGTATGGCTTTGCTGGTGTGGAAACCGTGGCTATATAAAACGATTGTCCGTGAACTATGATCACACATCCAGGAAAACTACGACTTGATCGGCCTTAACATGCATAATGCCGCGAGCGATACGAATACGAACAGAGCCGCTTTTACGGTTAATTACGAGTTCACAACTGTTTAGAAGCGTAATAAAGTTATGGTGCTTAGCCAAAACGTCAAATGGGCCAGTGCTGTTGACGGCGGATATGCTGCTAGCCTCGTCATTAAAATAAGTCTGAAACGGCGAATAGACTTTAACGTGGATGGTTAATTCACTATCTGGTGTTGTCGATTTCTTGGTTTCGTCTTTAGGAGTAGAAACTAACTTAGTGTTAGGCGCTTGCTTGTCGTCGCTCATACGATTATTTCTTCAACGCCAGCCAGAGTTTGCTCGCGCGTGAAGCTTTCACCCTTTTTACCATTTAAGTCTTCCGTCACATACATTCTTTGCGAAAAGAAATCTATCAATTTTTTGGCCTTGGCGTAGTCAGCACGGTCACTAGGGCTTAGCTCGTTTTCACCAATAATAGCAATGATGCCCTTTAAAGATTCGTGCTTTTGCAGCAATGCTTGGACTTGAACGCTTAAAACATAATGGCGATCACCAACAATATCCGGCGATAGTAAAGATGAAGTTGTTCTAAGTAAGTCCACCGCTGGCCGAATACCCTGTTCAGCTACTTCACGACTAAGCACAATGACACTATCCAGCTCGTGCTGGATCATTTGAACAGCTGGGTCGCTTAGATCGTCGGCCGGGACATAAATAGTTTGAACGGCGGTAATAGAACCTTTGTCGCTAGAAGTTAGACGGTCTTGCAAAACTTTAATGTCGGAGAAAACAGTTGGTTCGTAGCCACCTTCGGACGGGATTTGGCTCAAAATGGTGCTGAGTTCGTTACGAGCCTGAACGTAACGGTACATGTTGTCGGCAAAGAATAGGATGTCTTTACCCTCTTCGTCTCTAAAATACTCCGCCAAAGAAACTGAGCTAATACCAACTAATGCACGCTGGGCAGGATTTTGGTCCATTTGACCAAAGAACATAATCGTATTTTCAAGTAGACCGCGTTCCTTTAGGGTTTCGTAAAGTTCGTGCCCCTCGCGGATACGCTCACCAATACCAGTAAAGAAGCTTAGACCGGCGCCGCTCCTGGCAACGTTGTGGATAAGCTCCATCGTAAGTACGGTTTTACCAACGCCGGCGCCCCCGATAATGCCAATTTTGCGACCTTTTACGAATGGTGAAAAGAAATCGATTACTTTAATACCGGTTTCCAGAATTTGCGGTTTGGTAATCACAAAGTTGGTAGTTCTTGCTGGTATTTTTAAGATATTTTTAGTTTTGATGGATTCGTTGTCTAATAGTGACTCGCCTTCGTCAAGCGGATTGCCCAAGGCATCAAATATACGGCCGATGGTTTGTGGGCCGATAGGTATTTCTATGCCCTTGCCGGTACGAGTAACTTCCATACCTTTTTGAATCCCGGTATCAGAACGAATGTTTAAACATATAGCCGTGCCATCGCGTAAAAGAGTCTCAACCAGTAGTAAGCTTTTTTCTAGGTTATCGACCACCAACACTTCGCCAATTTCTGGCTGAGATTCATCAAATTTAACTACAACAATAAGCTGGCGAACGGAGCGAATTACACCTTTATTCATGCTGCTAACCTCACACTCCTAAGGCCGTTCATGATTTCTTTGAGGCGTTCATCCTTACTGGCGCGCATGGTGCGGTTAAATGCTAGATTTAATTCGCCAAATAAATCATCAGCCCTAGAGTGAGCTGTGCTCATGGCTCGGAAACGGCTTGCATACTGAGCCAGCTTTGATTCAAGGATTACTTGGCTTAGTGCAATTTGTAGCATTGATCTTTCTAGGTGATCGACTACTGCAAATGTGCTTGGCTCAAAAATATAGTTTTCTTCGGAAATAATATTAGGGCCCGGCTTTACGTTATGGCCCTTTTCTTGGACGGCTGCACTCAAACTGATCCTTTTAACGTCTTGAACCATCAACGATACATATGTCTGATAATAAACTGTCGTGTTTCTATATTTTTGAACCTCGGCGACAATCGGCCCAGAGTTAATATTTTGGTCGTGTTCCGGTAATTTGAAATACTTTTTAAAGGCTATGGCATTTTGAGCCAATTGAACCGCTCCGTGATGGCCTATAACAATAATGTCCTGCTTGGCCTTATCGTAATTTGCCAACATTAGGTCTAGCAGTTTTTGGTCAATATCACCGCTAAAACCACCTTCGGCGGTAATAACAATAAGCAGTTCTTTGTCTATCACTTGGTGAGTCGGATCGCGACGCCCAAACCTAAACATGCTATCAACTCTAAGCTGGGTATAGATTGTCCAAAGTTCATCAAAAAACTTTTGCGCTTCTTGAACTTTATTTTTAATTTGCGAAATACGCATGCTAGCTAGGCCTTCAAAAACACTGGTCAATTCAACCAATGTACTCATCGAGCGCCTTTCCATATCTAGCTCTAGTTGACGCTTCATTTCTTAATCTCCGTCAGGCTTTTGGCCTCAAGTTCAGCCTTGGCTTTTTGGTAGCTTTCTTCGGTGGTGTTCTTGCTTATCTCTTTGACGGCAAGCTTCATGGCATTAATATCAACCAGCGCTCCCTCTTTAGCGTTTAGGGCCACATCCATCATCAACTGCTGGGCATATGGAGAGAAGCTATCACCTGGTACCTGTTTTAAAATTTCTATTAATCTCTTCCCGGCTTCTAGGTCATTTTTAGTTGCAAGCGCCATTTCCGAACCAAAGTGTGAAAATTCCTGCGCTTGTCGATAAGACGAAAGTACCTGCATTGCCTGACCAGCCAGCTGTTTTTGCCGATCGTTGTGTCCACGGCCACCAACACGCGTAACACTTAAGCCCACGCTAATGGCCGGCCTCAAACCATCACGGAAAATATTCATATCCAAAATCCACTGACCATCAGTTATAGACATAACATTGGTAGGCAGAAAGGCGGTAATATCACCTGCGTTGGCTAGAACCAAAGGTAGTGCCGTTAGGGTCTTGTGATTAAATTTCAATTTTCCGGCCCTTTCTAGTAGCGAAGAATGTACATAGAACATGTCGCCCGGATAAGAGTCACGTCCAGGGCTGGTGCCCGAAAGCAAAGCTATCTCACGATAAGCCTGGGCATGAGAAGTTAAGTCGTCGTATACAATCAATACGTCTTTGTTGCCTTTTTGCCACAAGTATTCACCCATTGAGCAGCCAACATAGGGTGCCAGATAACTCATTATTAAAGAGTCAAACATTGTAGAAACAACAACAATCGTATTTTTGAGTGCATCGTTTTCGCGCAAACGCTCCACCAATGTCTCAACATCGGTACGCCTTTTTGCGATCAAAACATAGATTACAACTACATCGCTATCCTTCTGGTTAATGACTAGTTGGGTCGCTAAAGTGGTCTTGCCAGATTTACTATCGCCTAAAATCGCAATTCTCTGACCAAGCGCCAAAGGAAATAGTGCGTCAACTAGAGTCACGCCGCTGACTAGCTGGTCTTTCAATAGTTCTCGCTGATACATCGTCGGTGCCTTATGAAAAACGGGCCAGACAGCATCAGCCGCGATTGGGCCTTTGCCATCGAGCGGTTCACCAGTTACCGATACGACCCGACCAATAAAATCTTTTCCAACCTTAGTAACTAGTTCTGGATGCTGCAGCACTACCACCATACCTACAGAAATGGCCCCAACGCTTAGCTTCAAAACCATTACTTTATCTTCTAAAACTTCGTGGACGTAACCCTTGCCGCCGTCTTCGAACAAAACTAAAGAGTGGACATTTACCGGATTTAATCCGCGAATAGTGATCAAAAATTTATCAACCGCAATGACCTCACCAACCGGATTACCTTTATCAACCAGGCGCTGGAAGTGGATGTTATTACTTACGCTCATTTATCTGACCTCAGTGCATCCCCAAGTTTGGCCTTGCTGTCAGCAAAATGACGTTTAAAGCTAAAATCAAAGTATTTGTTAGTGGTTCGAATCACACAGCCTGCGGCAATTGTCGGCTGAAGACCAATTTTGAATAAAACATAGGGGTGAGCTTCACGTCGAAACCAAGCAATTAGTTTCATTAAAAACTCTGGCCTTGGCTCTGTTGCAAAGCTGGCATGAACGATTGGCGCACTCTTCATAACGCCAGATAAAAATTCGCCCAATTGCGTTCGGTCAGCCTTATGCAAAATATTCAGACTGTTATCTTTTAAAAGATTGTTGAGAAACTGGCTGACTTGAGGCATGGATTTAGCTTCGGTACCGCCCCTTACCGCCGCAGTCGAGAAGAAATCTTCAATATCCTCGACCTCACGGTTAAGACGAGAAACATCAGCAGGGGTTAAGACCTGCAGAGATAGCGTTAGAGCCTCTTCCTTTTTTTTGGGCTTGTCCATAGCTTCAATCTTTTTACTAATTTCAGATTTAAGCACCACTACGGATATCCTCCACGATCTCCGCCTTGTTAGCTTCCATCTCGCCTAGGATGTATTCAAGCTGATCACTCAAATCAATCTCGTTGCCAACGGCATCAAGTACGTAATGGTTAACTATTTCGGCCATCCTATTTTCAAAGCGCTTAACCATATGTTCACGTTCAGCCGCAAATTCTTTTTCCAAAGCGTCATGCAATACTTGGCGCTCCTGCTCAATCGCTGACTCGGTTTTAGAAATAGAGGCAATAGCCAGCTGCTTGGCGTCGTCGATTGATTGTTCGTACTTACTAAATTCTACTTGAAGTGTTTTAGTAATTTCACTTTTCATGTATTCGTTTAGCTGAGAAGTAGTCAGCCGGAGATCTTGCTGCAAGAACATGGCGTTCTCACCGATGATTTTTTCAAAATGTAAACGTGCCCGATTGCGCAATTCCTCTCGGAAATCATCATTAAAAATCTGCTCTACATCCTTTTCGGCTGCATCGGTGTAAATTTCTTGTTTGGTTTTTATGCCACTATTAAGAAGAGAGTACGCCATCCAACAGAAGGCAGCAGCAGCAATCAGCAACGCCCCAACGACTAGTCCCAACCCCCATACGTTCATCTAACCACCACCTTTAGCATTTTTATTGAAACTCGCGTACGGGAGTTTTGTACAATAGGGCAGTTTGGGATGAAAACCGAGGACCACCGGGGTCCCCACGGAACCTGTTCCGCGGCGCTGAGAAGCCGAGACGTACCGGATTGTACGGTGAGGCTTTCTGCCGCAGGGTTTTGCCCAAAATGCACATTGTACAAAGCTCCTATAGCTTTAGTATTAAATATACCCCAATTGCGCTAATCAGGAAAACTATAAAACCAGTAAGGGCCACTCCAAATAGGCTGCGGAAGATGCTTTGCTTACTTAAAGGGTTACGACCGATAGAGATAATGCTGCCTCTAATGCCGGCATACATGATGGAGCCAGCAATAATTGTGCCGGCCAAAAATATGAGGGCACTTAGATATAGCCTGATTGCGCTAACTGACTTACCGGCTATTGCTCGTCCAGCTTGGCCTAGAAAAGCCGGAGTATTATCAGATTTCCTAGCTAACGGATTTCTGGTCACAGAGATTTCAACCGGTATACGTGAGATGTGAACCGTTATTTTAGCCCCTTTGGTATCGTTAAGCACAGTGGTGCTCAAAACGTTGGTCTTACCATCAAAGCTGCTGGCGGCACGGCCTAAAATGCTGGGCTGATTCTCGTTGGCCTTCATGCCAACGCCACTAAGAGAAGATAGGGTTATATAGTCTGAATTGTTGATTGCGCCTTGCTGGTCACTCACCAAAACATCGTAGCGTCCGCTGGTAGCAACAAAAATATGCTGATTGTCGCTGGAAACTGTTATTGGCGCATCGTTCGAGCTAACTACTACACCCAGTATTTGACTGATGTGATTAACATCTATGGCCTCTACTTTATCGGCGCTACTTTTGGTTACGCCCACAATCATACCGCGCTGCAAGACCTGATCGCTGCCATAGCCACGCGTAACCGATTGGGCCGAAGCGAGCGGCAACTGAAAGGCTAAAAATAAACCTAAATAAAAAAGGGCTCCGTAATGCCGAAGCTTCCTTCGGCTTTTTATTTTTGAGAGCGACATTTCGTTCTTTATTATACCCCTTATGTTTCTCCCCACAAAACAGGTTTTGTGGGGCCCCAGGATAAACCTAATTTTTTGTCTGATCGTCTTTAATGGCAGAGTTACAGTTCATTCCATTCGTGAAAAAGACTGGCTAAGCCAGATCTTTTTCCTATTAGGCGCTATGAAGCTATTTTGTGAGTTGTTGGATTTGTTTAAGGAGTTCGAAAAGAGATGCTTCGGTGGTATCGCGTCCCATCGAAATCCGTATGCTACTACGAGCCTGCTCATCCCTTAGACCGATTGCACTCAAAACGTGTGAAGGATCGTCGCTGCTGGCGCTGCAAGCCGAACCCGTTGCCACCATAAAACCTTTTTCATCTAGTTCCATCATCAAACGTTCATTGTCGGCGCCAGGGAAAGTAAGATGCAGATTATTGGGCAGGCGTAGGCTTTTGTGCCCGTTTAAAATTGCGGAGGGAATTTCTTTGCTAATAAAATCATAAGCTTTTGATCGAAGGCCCAGGAGGCGCTGGTTTTCTTCTTCCCTCATTTCTTGAGATTCGGTTAAGGCCGCCGAAAATCCAACAATATTGGCAACATTCGGCGTACCGCTTCTATAACCACGCTCTTGGCCACCACCCCGAATAAGTGGTTCTAGCTGTACACCGGTTTTAATAAATAAAGCTCCGGTCTCTTTAGGACCGTATATTTTCCCGGCGTTTAAACTCATTAGATCCACCCCAAGAGTATTTACTAGAACCTGTAAATAATTTGGCGCTTGGGCGGCATCAGTATGCAAATAAAGCGGCAGGGAATTACCGCTCTGCTTTCTCTGTTCGCGGCTATGCTTAACAATTTTTGCAATTTCGGCCAGCGGTTCTACTGTTCCAATTTCATTATTGGCCTGCATGATGCTAATTAAAACTGTATCCTCATCTATTAACTTTTCTAAGGCCACAAGATCTATCCGGCCATCACTCTTAACCGGCGCAAGCTTATGTTGATAAGGCTTGGCAGCCTCCAAAATCGCTTCGTGCTCAATAGAGCTAACGATGCAGTTCTTATCAGGATATTTATTCATAACACCCTGAATGGCCAAGTTGTCGGCCTCGGTGCCACCAGCTGTAAAGATAATTTCGGACGGTTTGGCACCTAATATCTTAGCCACACTACCCCTAGCGTCTTCCAGTGCTTTTTTTACTTCTTGGGCCGCTATATATAGCGCCGATGGGTTATAAAACTGATCAGTCAAAAATGGCTGCATTGCCTTCAAGGCCATAGGGCTTAAAGGCGTTCCGGCCGCGTAATCAAAATAGCCACCGTATGTCGTGGTACGTATATCGTATATCGTATCTTTAACTACTTGTTTACTTGGTTTCATACGTTATACAAAATACGAAATACGCTATACGTGTTTTAGATGTAAGCGGCGTAAAGCTCGTTACGCACTCTGCGCTCGTAGACCTTGGCTGCTTGCAGCAAACGCTCAGCTTCTTGAATAGTTACATGTTGGTAGGTTTGGCCGTCTTGAGCCTTCAGAATGCCATCTGGGCGAATATCGTAGCGAGTGGTCTTTATGCGACGCTCACCACTTTCATCAATCCATTCTTCGTGCCAAATCCAGGTGTGCTGATCGAGGCAGAAAAATTCGCGCTTACCGCCTTTAGGTACCGGCCCAAAAATTTCACCACCAATTTTGGCTTCACGGCGAATAAGATTACGGAAAAGCTCGGCTTCCCGATCTTGATGCCGCTGAGCACGGTTACTACCGCTGAGAAGCTTCGGCAAGTTCGGCACTTGCTGCTCCTATATCTTTGGCTAACTTATCAATCACCCCACGGGATTCTCGGGCCATTCGCTGCAGGTCGTCTTCAATTGGATCATCGGTAGGCAGAAGGCTTGGATCATTTTTAAGGTTAGCGATTGCATCAACAAAGTGTGGATCTTCATTGTAGTCATCGTCCAGAATGGTCTTGGCATTTTCATAGCTTGGCTGCTTAGTAGTGGTTTCGGCCACGGCAGGAAAACTTTTAGGTATATTCTGAAGAACCGGTTTGCCGGTAACTGCTTCAAATTTATTCATAAACAAATTAGCTATATATTGCTTTTTGCCGTATTTAGCCTCAGCTTCGGCTTTCTTGGCGGAAATAGCCGAATCCATTCCAAAAATACTGTAAGAGATTTCTTTTAAATGACCAGTAATAACCTCAAATACAGGCGGCTTTAGGGTTTCTGGGCTGGTAGGTTTAAATGGGTTCATGTTAGTTTAAATAATTCTTTAGCGTTTTCGGTAGTTGTTTTAGCCAGATCCTCCAGACTTTCGCCTCGAAGTTTGGCCAAAAATTCCCCCGTTACACGCACGTACTTGGACTCACCAATTTTACCACGGAATGGGGCTGGTGTCAAGAAGGGCGCGTCCGTTTCAAGAAGTAAAAGCTCCTTCGGCACGGCCTTGGCGGCTTCCAGCTGATCCCCCCGCTTAGTAAATGTCATTATACCATTTAGACCAACATGAAGGCCACGCGAAATTATGCTTTTTAGATCGTCGGGGCCAGAACTAAAACTGTGTACTACCCCTGTTAAACGTTGGCTGGCCGATTTATATTCATCGAATATTTTCCAAAAGTCGCTAAAAGCTTCGCGGACATGAAAAATTAGCGGCAAATTATGCTCTAGCGCCAGATCAAGTTGAAATCGCAGTAATTTAGCCTGATCACCTCTATTGGAATGTTCGTAGAAGTAATCTAATCCTGTTTCGCCGATCGCTACGACTTTTGGTTTATTGGCCAAATCTCGGAACTCTTGCAGGGATTTAGGGTTATCAACGTAATGCTCGGCCTCGTGCGGGTGCAGACCAATTGCCGCCCAGACGTTATCGTGACGGGCCGCGAACTCTACGGCCGCTTTGCTGTCTTCCAAAGTGCAGCCAACCGCAATGACTCTGGTTACTCCGTCTCTGGCAGCATCTTTTAGGGTTTGATCCGGATCGAGCGGATAGTCAGCAAACTGAAGATGGCAGTGGGTGTCGACAAACTGCATAGCTCTCCTTGGCTTTTAAACTTCTTTGGCTTTAAAGTTTTCAATTTTAGGGAACAAGACGGCCTTTGGTGCGCGAATTATTCCTTCGGCAAAGATATTCTTAATAGCTTGGGCTGTATCTGGTAAAAAAGGCACCAGCATTTCGCCAATTTCAAGCAAATCGCTCACCATGCTACTCAAAACCTCTTTTAGGTGGTCTTGATCACCGGTTTTGGCAATCTCCCACGGTTTTTGTTCTTCGATAAATTGATTTAGGCCGCGAACTTGCTCCCAAACACTGTCTAGTGCTCGATCAAATTTAAAAGCTGCAAGTGCTTCGTGAAAAACCGCATCGTCGTGCTCCGAGTCAGGAATTTGTCCGATTACACCTTTCTGGTATTTCTCTAGCATTACAACCGTACGTTGAACGGCATTACCAAGCTCGTTCCCGAGCTCGTTGTTATAGGCCCGTTCAAATTCTTCCCAACTAAAATCACCGTCGCCATAACTAGGGACGTGCCGTAAGAAGAAATAACGGAAAGCGTCGACTCCGTAAATTTTTACAATTTCGGCGGGGTTAATTACGTTACCTAGGGATTTACTGATTTTCTGGCCAGATACGTTTACAAAACCGTGAACATAGAGCGCTTTTGGCAACGGCAAGCCCAGGCCCAAGAGAATCCCAGGCCAAATAGCAGCATGAAAGCGCGTAATATCTTTGCCGACAACCTGAACATTGGCAGGCCAGAAATTCTTAAAATCTTCGTTTTCTGGATAGCCAAGGACGGTAATATAGTTCAGAAGTGCCTCAAACCAAACATACATAACTTGGGTTTTGTCGCCTGGCACCGGAATACCCCAACCGATTTTGTCTTTTGGCCGCGAAACACTAATATCGTCCAATCCCTCTTTTAGTAGCGATAACACTTCGTTGCGCTTGGTGTGGGGCACCACGTCAAAAGCGCCTGATTCAATCGCTTTTAAAATTTGAGGGGTGTAGGCAGAAAGTTTAAAGAAGTAATTTTCTTCTTCGATTTTATCGTAGGGGCGTTTATGGTTTGGGCAAATACCTTTGTTTTCTTTGACAACGGTTTCGGTTACAAACTCTTCTTCGCCAACGCAGTACCAACCAACATATTTACCTTTATAAATATCCTTTTGAAGATTTTTCCAGGCAATTTGCGAGCGCTGTTCGTGACCTTTATCGGTTGTACGAATAAAACGATCGTTGGTGATGTTTAAGGTTGCGACAAGTTCACGAAACTTAGCCGAGTTTTGATCGGCCAAGGCGATTGGAGTCATTTTAAGCTCAGCCGCTTTTTCTTCGATTTTGCCGCCGTGCTCATCGGTGCCAGTGCTAAAAATTACATTGTCACCGCGTTGGCGGGCGTAACGAGCTAAGACATCGGCTAAAGTAATCTCTAGACCAAAGCCAATGTGTGGTTCGCCATTTATATACGGAATTGAGGTCGTTATAAAGTAGTTTGTCATGATTAAAGTCTACCTGTTGTTATCTGTTACTAAAAGAAAATAAGAGTATTTAAAGCAAAGCCCGGGTGGGCATATTCATCATTACAAATGTAAGATGCGCTTTAGTCATGAGCAAATAATACCACTTTTGATCTGTTATTTCCAGATACGGTTCTGGTTTTCTTTCTCTTTATCGGCAAACGCTTTTGTTAGATTAATATTTAATCGATTAGCAAGATCAAACACCAGCCAAAGGACATCGGCCAGCTCTTCTTCTAAATTATGTGTTTTTGAGTGGTCAGATGTTTTCATACCACTGCTTTTTCGGATTGCTTTGGCAAGCTCCCCTGTTTCTTCCTGCAATAGCATAAATACTTCGGCAACAGTTTCTTTTTCAAAACCACGCTCTAAAACTAGCTGTTTAATTAACGATTGATAATCATCCAGAGTTAGCTTCGATCCCGACATAGCCATATTGTAGCATTCCGTACCAGAGAAGGATGTTATAGATCAAAGTCTTTTATAAAGCGTACTAGCACCGCATTCGTCCAGCCAAAACCAGTTTGAGTAGGATATAAACCTTCAACCGGTTTTTTGCGGGTGTTAACGACGTTATATTTTTCCTGAAATTCGCCATGGGCATCAAACCAGCCCAGACAATTGCTGGTCCAACTTGCCGCAATCCGGCGCGCTTCTTCTTCGTAGCCATAGCGTTTTAAGCCTTCTACAACAATATACTGAAGCGGTGCCCAGCCGTTGGGGTAAGCCCACTGTGCCTTTAGTGAGCCAAACAACGCGTTGGTGTCAATTAAAGGTCGAGATGTAGTAGTCAGGCCGCCTGGCTTTTCAAATTTGTCCAAGTTGGCAACAAGCTTAGCCGCCTGCTCATCACTAGCCATACCGGCCCACATAGTATAAAAACCAGCCAGCGACCAAATATCGCCAAGTACTTTGCGTTGAAAGTTGTAGTCAAAATAGAAGCCGCGTAATTTACCCCACATCAGTTCGTTCATGGCCCGTCGTCGATGTCGCGCCTTTTTTTCCCACTCGTCCGCCTTTTTTGCATCACCACAGAGCATAGAGGCACGAGCAAAATCGGTTTCGTATTTGTATAAAAGTGCATTGAGATCAACCGGCAAAAAATCTAGGCATTTACGCTCAAACCGTGGCGTCATATCCCAGCCACTTTCGGCTTCGGCTAAGTCGTGTAGAACATTAACGTCATAGTAACGACTCAGGCCTTTGTAGACATTGTGCCACTGCGGATGATCACTGCTCATCCAAACTTTTTCGTATTCTTCTTCGGCCACTGCCATCCGTTCTTTAAGCCAAACCGTATCTTTTGAATAGGTGTCAAAAACGTGAAAAATAAAACTAGTTAAAAGCGGTGGCTGCGAACGACTTGTAAAATACATCCGTGAAGCATTTGGAATGACGTGAAATCGCTTAAACAAATAAATAAGATTTTCGAGCATTCCTTCGACCAGAGATTGATGATTTGTACCCATTAAACCAAGGGCTGTAAAATAACTATCCCAATAATATTGCTCTTCAAACTTAAAATTTGAAGTCGTTTGGGTTGAAGGCACTATGTAAGGAAAAGGTAGCCCGACAAGCGTACCTCTATCCTCTGTTTGGTGACGTATAAGGTTTTCCCAGTAATCGTTTATAAAATCTAGGGATCGCTCGCGAAGCTGCGGCGAAATATGCCCATCGGTTTTTAACCATTTAGTAAATAGGTCGCCACTGAATGGTAGCTTTTTAAGTCCCATACCTTCACTTTAGCACGGCTTAAGCGTAACGAAATAATAATTAGTACACAGTTTTCAAATGCCACAATCGGCAATGCTTGCAAAGATATGGCGCCAATTTAATATCGCGCTGATAGTCGGCAACGGTAGCAGCAGCCTCAGCTTGCTGTTTGGTGTCAAAAGCCAACTTTTCGGCACATGGCAGCTCGGCTAATTCGTAATCTTCCATAATTTCTTCTTAAGTTTAACAAATAAAAATCATGTACACTTGAGCTTATGGTTTTTATGTCAGGAGAGATATAGATGTTTTTGCTACTTGGAGCCTTTGTAGCCGGGCTTTTGACAGTTGTGGCGCCGTGTGTTTTGCCCCTTTTGCCCATTATTATCGGCGGATCAGTGACGGGCTCAAACGGAGACAAGAAACGCCCTTTTATTATCGCTGGATCTTTAGCCGTTTCATTATTCGTTTTTACGCTGCTTCTAAAAGTTACTTCGCTGCTGATTAATATATCGCCCAAATCGATCAATTATTTTTCTGGTAGCGTTATATTCTTGCTCGGGGTTTTAACTCTTTTTCCCCTCTTATACGCCAAACTGATGGCCAAAATTGGCTTGGAACACCGTAGCCAGGAGCTATTAGCCAAAGGTTTTAAGAATAAAAATGACCTGATCGGGCCGATTGTAACTGGCGCCGCGCTTGGGCCGGTGTTTAGTAGTTGTAGTCCGGTTTACGCCTATATTATTGCTACTGTTCTACCGGCTCGGTTTGGCTGGGCAATGGCCTACATAATCGCTTATATTATCGGTCTGAGCGGCATCCTACTGGTGATAAGTTATTATGGCCGGCGCGCTATTAAAAAAATCCGTTTCGCGGCTAATCCTAACGGCTGGTTTCAGCGTTCTATTGCTGTAATTTTCATGATAGTAGGCGTGTTAATCTTCACAGGCTACGGCGTCAAGCTCCAAACCTGGGCGTCAAATCATACGCCTTTTAATTTTGACCAAATCAGTGCCAAGCTTTTGCCCCAGAATAAGGCTCAGCAAAAACAAGACGGCAACCTAAATGTCGTGCCTTACGCGGCACCGGAATTTACGGGTATTAGCGCCTGGATTAACAGTGAACCGTTAACTTTAAAACAGCTGCGCGGCAAAGTCGTGCTGGTAGATTTTTGGACATATAGCTGCATAAACTGCATTCGTAATAATGTTTATTTGGAGCAGTGGTACGAAAAATATAAAGACCAAGGCTTTGTAATTGTTGGCGTTAGCGCGCCGGAGTTTAGCTTTGAAAAAGTTCTGGCCAATGTAAAACAGGGTGTTAAAGACCAAAACCTTACTTACCCAGTAGCGCTAGATAATGACCTGAGCACCTGGAACGCGTACCGCAACCAGTATTGGCCAGCAGGTTATCTGATAGATGCCAATGGCAATGTACGGCGGACGGAGTTTGGCGAAGGCGAATATCAAAAGTCTGAAGATGCTATTAGGGCTTTGCTTAAAGAAAAGGGCGCTAACCTTTCGGCCGACAAGGTGGTTACTGGTGATGTTTATATACCAATCGGCCCGACCCAAACCCCGGAAACATATCTTGGAATTGAGCGCGCCAATAACTACACCGGCACACCATATTTGGGTGACGCGCCATCGTCGATATTTACGCCCAGTAAGAAGCTGGAGATAAACCAGTGGACGCTGGGCGGCAAATGGGATGTTGGCGATTTGGACATTACCGCGCGCGGCAACAGCACACTTAGTTTTCATACTTTAGCTAGAGAGGTTTATCTGGTAATGGGGTCGGATACGCCAGCACAGGTTGGCATAAGTCTGGACGGCAAACCGATTGGCCAAACCTATAGCTCGGGCGAGGACGTGGTTGACGGCAAAGTTAATGTCTCCGAATATCGGCTTTACAGGCTTGTTTCGCAGCCTAATTTTAGAGAAGGCACGGTGACTATTAGTGTCCCTGACGGCGTAAAGTTAAACGCCTTTACCTTCGGTAGTTAAAAGTCCGACTTTATGGGGTTGGTTTTGTCGTCCCTATACCTTAGGTTTCTTGGGTTTTTTGACTTCTTTTCGTCCTCTATCTTTACTCATGTCCCACTCCTTTTTATTAATCTATTTAAGGTGCTGGCTGGTTAGCCGGCATGTCCATATCGCGGCCAGCTTTTAAGACCTTGGCCATCCAGATCAGTTCGTCATAAGCTTTACGGACACCTTTTTCAGTCCGCTCGTCCACTGGCTTACCAGACTCGTCGAATGCATCTTGGACACGCGGAAAATAGGTGCTAGTAAAAGTTACTGCCAACCCCATTTCCCGAACAGTTGTTACTAGCGCCTCAACCGCCCGTACGCCTCCCCAGCCACCTGAACTGGCTCCGGCTAACGCTACAGGCTTATGGATATAGTTTTCCAGCTCACTGTCCAGCATGCGTTTTAAGCTACCCGGAAAACTATGGTTGTATTCAGGAGTTACGATAAAAAATCCATCCGCCCTGGCGGTTAGGGCGCTGTAACGTGGGTCCTTGCCCTCTGGGTCGTTACCATCGCCCGGGAAATTAAAATCCTTCGGGTCAACAAATTCAATCTCTAACTCTGGATAAGTTTTGCCGATCTCGGCCACATAATGGGCAGCTTTGATTGATTCACGCTGAACGCGAGTTGTCCCGGCCATCACTAGAATAAAAAGCTTATCACTCATAGCCTTAATGATACCACTATTCTCCAGGACGATTTTGAGACATTACACTCGAGCTATTTTCGTTGTAAGGCCGACATAGTCTCTTTTTCGCCTGCAAGCGGGCTAAGCCCGCTACACTGCGAAAAAGCAATGATTTCGTACCGCAAGCGAGCCGCACAAAAGTACGGTGAAGCTGCGGAACGTAAGGACTTACGACGAAAAGAGCCGAGAAGCACCTAATGCTACGGCTTTGCCGGAGCTTGGACGCTGGTGTGGGAGTTCAAATTAAAAACAGCCTGCTGTTTTGTATGGCTTACGAGGACTGGGCTAAAATATATCGCCGCAGTGCCAAAAACCTCAGGCTGCTTCCAGGGATAAATGCGTGGGTTCTAGACTACCCACTGGTACAC
>Ga0163163_10002303_pt1 | contig 16118 bp, 10 predicted proteins | sample S65metaG_FD_119766 | JGI IMG/M metagenome (GOLD analysis project Ga0163163, IMG submission 119766) | Switchgrass rhizosphere microbial communities from Kellogg Biological Station, Michigan, USA - S6-5 metaG | ecosystem: Host-associated > Plants > Roots > Rhizosphere > Soil | place: USA... | reverse complement strand
TTAATTCGTTCTACAATCAACAATCCCTGCCTGCCGGCAGGCACAATCTACAATCTATCACACTGCCACATTAAAATCCCTCAACGCATCATTCAAACTCGTCTTCAAATCAGTGCTTGCTTTACGCGTGCCGATGATGAGTGCACAGCTCACGTTGTATTCTCCCGCAGGGAATTTTTTGGAATAACTGCCGGGTATCACAACACTACGTGCGGGCACGCGCCCTTTGTATTCCTTCGGCTCAGGTCCGCTTACATCGATGATCTTGGTGCTTTGCGTCAAAACCACATTCGCACCCAGTACCGCTTCTTTTTCCACCATCACACCTTCTACCACGATACAGCGTGATCCGATGAAACATCCGTCTTCAATAATGACGGGCGAAGCCTGCAACGGTTCCAACACGCCACCAATGCCAACGCCGCCGCTGAGGTGAACCCCCTTTCCAATCTGTGCGCAGCTTCCCACCGTGGCCCAGGTGTCGACCATCGTTCCCTCATCCACATAGGCACCAATGTTGACATAACTTGGCATCAGCACCACGTTCTTTGCGATATATGCGCCATGGCGTGCCACGGCATGTGGCACCGCTCGTACGCCGAGATCCTTATAGTTCGATTTCAATAACATTTTATCATGAAACTCGAAGGGCGGCAGACTCCAGGTTTGCATTCTTTGAATGCTGAAATAAAGCAGGATGGATTGCTTCACCCATTCATTAACCACCCAGCCTTTGTCGGTGGGTTCGGCCACGCGCAAACGGCCTTTGTCAACTTCCTCAATAACGGCCCTCACAGCGTCTGAGTATTTACTTTCTTTCAACAGTTCCCGGTTATTCCAGGCTTCCAGTATCTCGGATTGCATGAAAATTTGTTTTTGCAAACATAAGCTAGATACGTGATAGATTGTGGATTGTGGGTTGTGGATGGGCCCACCACGACCCGGATCCACCATCCACAATCCACAATCCAATATCTTTGACTGATGAATTTTGATAATGACATTACAGCCTGCCTTCACGTGCTGAATGAAGGCGGCCTCATACTTTACCCCACAGACACCATCTGGGGGATCGGCTGTGATGCAACGAATACCGATGCTGTTGACAGGATATATAAATTGAAAAAAAGAAAGGAAGAAAAAGCCATGATCGTTTTGCTGGCGGACGAACGTGATGTATTAAAATGGGTGGCACAACCTGACCTTCGCGTATTCGACTATCTCAAGACGGCCCCAAAACCAACTACGGTAATTTATGATGGCGGGATCGGCCTCGCAACGAACCTGATGCCGCCCGATCAGACGGTGGCTATCCGGCTGGTGAAGGATGAATTTTGCCGGCATCTTTTGAAAAGATTTCGAAAACCCATCGTATCCACCTCTGCAAATATTTCAGGGGAATCCCCGCCTTCTCATTTTGCATCAATAACGGATACGGTTAAACGCGGAGTTGATTATATTGTGAAATGGCGCCAGGCTGAAGTGGCTCCGGCGCAGCCCTCAGCCGTGATCAGATGGACAAGGCAGGGTAAACCAGAAGTCCTCAGGCCATAGTGTTTGATTGTTGTAAATTTGCTGCGCATGCAGAAAATCCTGGTCATTCAAACAGCTTTTATTGGAGACGTTGTGCTGGCTACTTCCATTCTTGAGGAACTGCATGCAGCACTCCCCGATGCCCAGATCGATTTCATGGTTAGAAAAGGTAACGAAGGATTACTTAACGGCCATCCCTACCTGCATAAAGTGTGGATCTGGAACAAGCAAAAGAACAAGCTGGGCAATCTTCGGAAGATGATCAGGTCGGTGCGGAAAGAAAAATTCGACATCGTAGTGAATGTACAACGATTCATGGCCACCGGTTTAATCACCGCATTTTCAGGCGCGCGAATGAAAATTGGATACAATAAGAATCCGCTTTCATTTCTCTTTACGAAAAAAGTGCCGCACATCATCAGCACGCAGGAGCATCCCGTGCATGAGATTGACAGGTGCCATGAACTGGTCAAGGACATCACTGGCAAATCACATGCGTTTAAACCGAAGCTATATCCAACGCAAGCCGATTATGAAAAGGTGAAGCCGTACAAGAATGGTCCTTACCTCTGCATTGCACCAGCGTCAGTATGGTTCACGAAGCAATATCCTGTAACGCAATGGGCTGCCTTCCTGATCCGCATGCCAACTAACCTGAACGCCTACCTGCTTGGTTCGCCGGCAGATCAGCGACTTTGTGATGAAATCATTCGCATAGCACCTGGCGTAAAAGTTGAAAACCTGGCGGGGAAACTCAGTCTATTGCAATCAGCCGCGCTTCAACAGGATGCGAGGATGAACTATGTTAACGATTCTGCGCCTATGCATTTTGCATCAGCCGTTAATGCGCCCGTCACCGCAGTGTATTGTTCTACTATTCCCTCTTTTGGTTTCGGACCGGTATCTGACAAAAGTTTTATCGTGGAAGTTCAGGAGCCGCTGGATTGCAGGCCCTGCGGGCTTCACGGGAAAAGGGCTTGTCCACTGGGTCATTTTCATTGCGCGAAATGGATCAGGGATGAGCAGTTGTTGGAGACGTTGACCAAAAAATGAGTTGGCGGTTGGCTGACATGCGTGCGCTAATTCAAACCTGAACGATTTCCTTCCGCCAACTGACAACTGCCATCCGCCAACCATTCAACGAATCAACTACCTTTGCCTCATGCAAATCCAATGCACGGAAAAGGAATTATTCATCCTCAAAAAGGTTGCGCATGCGGCGGAGGAACTGGGCATCCAGTCCTACCTGATTGGCGGTTTTGTGCGCGACAAATTACTGGGGCGGCCCACCGTGGATGCTGATATCGTCTGTGTGGGCGACGGTATTGAGCTGGCCCACCGTGTAGCCAGCCGCTTCCAACCCAAACCCCCCGTTTCTTTTTTCAAAAATTTCGGTACTGCTCATATCCGGGTTGACGGACTGGACCTCGAATTTGTTGGCGCCCGCAAAGAGAGTTATCAATACCATTCGCGCAATCCAATTGTAAAGCCAGGCAGCCTGGAAGACGACCAGCGCCGCCGGGATTTTACGGTGAATGCGCTGGCTGTAAGCCTGAATCCTGCCGATTATGGGAGTCTTCTGGATCCGTTTAATGGCAGGGAAGACCTCGAGCATTGCATTTTGCGCACACCGCTGGATCCCGACCAAACTTTCAGTGATGATCCGCTGCGCATGTTGCGCGCGGTTCGCTTCGCGTGCCAACTCGGATTTACAATCGACGAGAAGACCTGGCAGGGCATCCATCGCAATGCCGAACGCATCCGCATCGTATCACAGGAACGTATAACCGAAGAGTTGAACAAGATACTTTTGGCGGCGCAGCCCTCCCTGGGGTTTGATCTCATGTACCGGAGCGGCCTCCTGCACATCATTTTTCCGGCCATGGTTGACCTGGCCGGCGCGGAATATATTGATGGACACGGCCACAAGGATAATTTTTACCACACCCTGCAGGTCGTGGATAATCTTTCCCGGAATTCGGACGATCTCTGGTTGCGCTGGGCGGCCCTTTTGCATGATATAGGAAAGCCCGCTACCAAGAAATTCGAGGACGGACACGGCTGGACTTTTCATGGTCATGAGGTGGTTGGCGGAAGAATGGTGCCCAGGATTTTCGGAAAGATGAAGCTACCGCTGGACGGGAAAATGCGATTTGTCAGGAAGCTGGTGGAATTGCATTTGCGTCCCATCAGCCTGACGCAGGAGAACATAACGGACTCGGCTATACGAAGACTGCTGTTCGATGCAGGTGATGACATCGATGCGCTCATGTTATTGTGTGAAGCCGATATCACGTCCAGGAACAAGAAAAAAGTGGCCCGATTTCTGAATAATTTCGAGCTGGTTAGGCAGCGGCTGAAGGAAGTGGAAGACAAGGATCGTATCCGAAACTGGCAGCCGCCCATTACGGGTGAAATGATCATGGAGGCCTTCAACCTTCCGCCGGGTCGCGAAGTGGGTGACATTAAAAATGCCATCAGAGAAGCCATCCTGGACGGTGAGATTGAAAACAGTTTCGAGGCTGCGCATGCTTATATGCTAAAAAAAGCAGAAGAGATGAACCTCCGTCCCTCGACGCGGGAATGAACAAAGAAATTGTATTTTAGCGGCTCATGGTTCCAGGCCTGGCTTTTCGGGCAGACCGGATAAACACATCCCTTTTGGACTTTGATCCGTATTTTAAAAACGAAAGCAAAATTTTTTCCATCGGCATGATGACCATATTAAAATTCAGGATTTACTTCGAAGACGACGACAGCATTTACCGGGATATTGCGATCAGGCACACCCAAAGTTTCAGGGATCTGCACGATATCATCCTGCGCAGTTATGAATTTGACAACAAGCACGCGGCTACATTCTTTCGTAGCAATGATCATTGGCAGCGGGGAAGGGAAATTACCCTGGAGAAGTACGACAAAGCCTACCGAGCCGAGCCATTGATCATGGCAGAGACCACCGTGGGCTCGGAGATCAGGGACCCCAACCAGAAATTTGTATACGTTTACGATTTTGTCAAGAACTGGAGCTTCCTGGTAGAGCTGATTGCGGTTTTGAAGGAAGACAATGGCAAGATCACTTATCCGTCCATTATACGTTCCGAAGGTATTGCTCCCAGCCAGTATGGCACCAAGAGCCTTTTGGGCGACAGGTTTGTGGATGTGGAGGAAAAATATGACCTCGCCCAGGGGGAAGAAGGCTTCGGTGAAGAGGGAGAGGGGGGAGCCGAGGCTGAAAGTGAGGATACTGAAGGAGAACAGGGGAACACTGAGGAGAGTACGGAGTTTTAGGCTTGTAGTCCAAAGTTCAAAGTTCAAAGTTCAGAGTTCAGAGTTCAGAGGAGAAATCCGGAATCTTTATCCATAATCCACAATCTAAAATCCAACACACTGCCATCATAATAAGCGGCCCAACCGCCATCGGCAAAACCGACCTCGCCATCCAGGTTGCCCGATATTTTAACACGGAAATCATCTCTTCAGACTCCAGGCAGTGCTATCGCGAATTAGACATTGGCGTGGCTAAGCCAGACGCGACTCAGCTGGCAGCGGTGCCACACCATTTCATCAATTCCCACTCCATTGAAGAAGAAGTTAACGCAGCGGGCTTTGAATCATATGCACTTAGCTGCGCAGAAAAAATATTCGCGAAGCATGAAGCGCTGGTCATGACAGGCGGCACCGGCCTCTATACCAAAGCATTTTGTGAGGGGCTGGACCCTATTCCGCCCATTCCGCCCGGCCTGAAAGCGGGTATCCTTAAACGTTATGACGAGGCTGGCGATGAATGGCTGCTGCAAGAGATCGAAAAAATGGATCCCGACTATTATCAGCACGGAGAAAGGATGAACCCCCGCCGCATGCTCCGTGCCCTGGAAGTGAAATTGGCCACGGGGAAATCAATCCGCAGTTTTCAAAGGGGGGAAAAGGCAAAAAGAAGCTTTAATATCACCCAAATCGGACTGGAATGCGACCGGGATTTGCTCTATTCGCGCATTAACAAGCGGGTTGATGATATGATCGGGTCCGGATTGATCGAGGAAGCGATGGCATTATATCCCCAAAAACAGCTGTCCGCATTACAGACTGTAGGGTATCGTGAATTATTCGACTGGATAGATGGACTAATGAGTAAGGAACGCGCTATTGAGCTCATCAAAACTAATACCCGTCATTATGCCAAAAGGCAAATGACATGGTTTAAAAATCAGTCCAACCTGAAATGGTTTCAACATCCCTTTAATATTGATGAAATCCTTCGCTACTGTGTATCTTTTACACATTATGCAGCGAAATAAATTCGATCTTGTCTTGTTAAGTAAATCGTTTAAGGCCGGCCATGTTCAACATCACTTTTTTTTGAAATTGAAAAAAATCAACCTTTCCTCAACTGTTTATTTTTTTTGAAAAAAAGTGAATATTTCTTTTGATCGTTTCGTTAAATATTTATTAATTTAGGGCGATTTTATTAATAACCCTAACTAACACGCTCCGCTTATGACTCCAAAATCAACGCGCTTATTGCGGTTATGCTGCATGTTGCTACTACTTTTCGTAGGTAGCATGGCTTTCTCACAAGTAAAAAAGATTTCAGGTAAAGTAACGGGTTCTGATGGTCAGCCTGTTCCGGGTGCAACGGTTGCTGTAAAAGGTACCAATGCAGTTACGGTAACAGCTGCCGACGGTACTTATACCATTAATGCCAAACCTGGTGATGCATTGGTCATCACTTCTGTGGGTTTCAAAACACAGGAAATAAAGGTTGGCAGCCAGGATGCAATTAATGCAACCATGGCAACGGCTACCAGTAACCTCGACGAAGTTGTGGTTACCGGTTATACGTCACAGAAAGTAAAAGAAATTACAGGTTCTGTTGCCGTAGTTAAGCCGAAAGACCTTACAGCCGTCCCTGCCGGTCAGGCAGAACAAATGCTGCAAGGTCGTGTTGCGGGTTTGAACGTAATCACTTCCGGTCAACCCGGCGCTCCTGCAAACGTTAGCTTGCACGGTATTGGAAACTTTGGTGATGTTACTCCTCTTTACATCATCGACGGTGTGCAAGGCGACATCAACAACCTCAACCCAAATGATATCGAATCACTCCAGGTATTGAAAGATGCCGGTTCCGCTTCCATTTATGGTGTACGCGGTGCCAACGGTGTAATCGTAATCACTACCAAGAGAGGCCGTTCTGGTCGTCCAATCATCACTTATGATGGATATTTTGGACACACCACGCCTTCAACAAAGGGTTATCCCATCCTTAATTCTCAGGAAATGGCAGATGCTACCTGGCAGGCGTACAGAAATTCTGGCAACGTAGACTCTGCAACCGGCAACCCCAACCACCCAGAATATGGTTCAGGTGCAAACCCGGTTTTGCCTGACTATATCCTCGCTGGTACTTCCAGTGGATTGTTCGAGGGCGATCCTGCTGTTAATCCTGACCTTTACAACGTTGACTACGGTGCTGGTCCCATTTACCAGATCGTTAAAGCCAACAAGGTGGGAACTGACTGGTTTCATGAAACATTCAAACCAGCCAACCAACAAAGTCATACCATCACTGCGGCAGGTGGTAGCGACAAAAGCAAGTACCTTCTGTCTCTGGGTTATTTGAACCAACAGGGTACACTGTTGTACACTTTTTTGAAGCGTTATAACGTTAGGGCTAATACCGAATTCAATATAAAGAACAACATCAGGGTTGGTGAGAACATACAATTGGTTGCGCGTGAAAATCCACAGATCGGCAACCAGGCTGAGAACGAAATCCTGAACGCATACAGCATGCAGCCTATCATCCCAGTCTACGATATCAAAGGTGGATGGGGCGGAGGTCAGGGCGCTCGTTTGGGTAACGTTGGTAACCCCGTTGCAGAACGTACTCGTTCAAAGGACAACAAGGGAACAACATGGCAGATCTTTGGTAACGTATATGCTGATGTGGATTTCCTGAAGAATTTCACGTTCCATACTTCATTTGGTGGAACCCAGTCCAACTACTATTTTTATTCTTATACCTGGCACACTTACGAGAACGCCGAAGACAACGGATCTAACGGTTTCAACGAAGGATCTGGTTATAACAGGTCATGGACCTGGACAAATACTTTAGCTTATAACAAGATCATCTCAAATGATCACAGTATTAAAGCTTTGGTGGGAACAGAAGCGATCAGCAACTATAACCGTGAACTGGGCGGTAGCCGTATCAACTACTTCACAGACGATCCTAACTATCGATTCCTGTCCACAGGTAATCCTACAGGACAAAGCAACTATAGCTTTGCAGGACAATCTACCATTCAATCTTACTTTGGTAGAGTTGATTACGCTTACAAAGACAAATATTTGTTGAGTGGAACAATCAGAAGGGACGGTTCTTCAATCTTCGGTACAGAAAACCGTTATGGTACTTTCCCTTCAGTGAGTGCTGCATGGCGTTTGACTGAAGAAAATTTTGCAAAAGGTCTTACCTGGCTGACAGATTTGAAAATCAGGGGTAGCTGGGGTAAGTTAGGTTTCTATGGTAACACCAGTTCTTTGAACCAATTCACTACTTATAGTGGTTCTCCTGGTACAACCAACTACGACATCACTGGTTCAAGCACCAGCTCTGTTGTAGGTTTCAGTAACAACCGTATCGGTAACGCCTCAACAGGATGGCAGACTGACGTTGTAACCAACATCGGTGTTGAAGCCAACCTGTGGAAAGGTTCATTGTACTTCACTGCAGACTGGTATAAGAAAAAATCACAAGGATTGCTGTTCCAACTTGCATTGCCTTATATCCTTGGTGGTGCCACAGCTCCTAACATCAACATCGGTGATATCCAGAATACGGGTGTTGACCTGTTGATTGGTTCAAGAGGCAGCTTTGCTAAGGATTGGAAATATGATGTAACTGCAACCCTCACTACTTACAACAGTAAAGTGGTGAAACTGAACGAAGGCGTTCCTTATTTCGATGCTGGTGGTACACGTATCGGTAACTTCGTACGTAACCAGGTTGGTGAAGCAGTGAGCTCTTTCTTCGGTTATAAAGTGATCGGTTTCTTCAACAGTGCTGATGATGTAACTAAATCACCAACTCAGGATGGTGCTGGTGTAGGTCGTTTCAAATACCAGGATACAGATGGCGATGGTAAGATTACCGATGCTGACAGGGTGTTCTTCGGTAGCCCGAACCCTGATTTCTCTCTCGGTCTGAACATCTCAATCTCCTACAAACAATTCGACTTCTCTACATTCTTCTATGGAACATTCGGTAATGAAATTGTAAACTACACAAGGTGGTGGACTGATTTCTTCCCTTCTTTCCAGAATGCTAAGAGTAAGACATTGTTGTATGATGCATGGACTCCGACTCATCAAAATGCAAAAGTTTCTATTAACGAAAACGTTTCTAACTTCTCTAACAACGCTGTCGTTAACTCATATTACCTGGAAGACGGTTCTTATTTCAGGAACAAGTCTATGATCCTTGGCTACACTTTCCCGAAAGCATGGGTAGGCAAGGCAGGGATTGACAGGTTGAGGTTGTATGTTCAAGGTGTAAACCTGTTCACATTCACTAAGTACTCAGGTTTGGATCCTGAATTATCTGGTGCTGTTGATGGTAATACCGGAAGACCTTCTACTGCTGCATTCGGTATTGATATTGGTAACTATCCAAACAACCAAAAGCAATATATTATAGGTCTAAACTTATCATTCTAAATCCTACAACCCACTAAAAAAAAATCTATGAGATATTATAAAATTCTTCTGATTCTGGGACTCGTAGGTATCATAACCTACTCCTGTAAGAAAAGTTTCCTGGACAAAGCTCCCCTGGGGGTTTTGAGCGAGGAGACCCTTTCGAACAAGAATGGTGTGGAAGCGCTGTTAATCGGTGCCTACTCACTGCTTGACGGCTTCGGCTCCAACAACAGTTCCTGGGCCTCGGCCGGTTCTAACTGGGTGTATGGTAGCATGTGCGGAAGTGAAGCTTATAAGGGTTCAGACGCCGGTGACCAGCCGGATGCTAACCCGATTGAGATCTTCTCACCTACTGCAGCCAACGGTTATTTTGTAACCAAATGGTCTACTGTATACGATGCTGTAGGCAGAACCAACGACGTTTTGCGTATTGCTGCCAAAGCAACCGATATCGATGCTGATAACATGAAGCGTATCACTGGTGAAGCAAGATTCCTCCGCGCTTTCTACCACATGGAAGCAAAGAAGATGTGGAATAAGGTTCCATTTGTTGACGAAACAGTGACCTACAATGCAGGTAACTTTCACATTGGTAACGATGCTGACATTTGGCCTAATATTGAAGCCGACCTTCAATATGCTATCGACAACCTGCCTGAATCACAGGACGAGGTAGCGCGTACCAACAAGTGGGTTGCAACAGGTTTCCTGGCTAAAGCCAAGATGTACCAGGGCGACTATGCAGGTGCCAAACCTTTGTTGGACGCAATTATCGCCAGCGGTAAATATGGACTGCAGGCTTCTTTTGGAGACAACTTCAATATTGAAAGAAAGAATAGTAAGGAATCTATCTTTGCTGCACAGTCTTCAGTAAACGACGGTTCAAATGGTAACAATGGTAACTGGGGTGATGTGTTGAACTTCCCTTATAGCGGTGGTCCTGGTGGCTGCTGCGGATTCTTCCAACCTTCTCAATACCTGGTTAACCATTTCAGGGTTGACGCTAATGGTTTACCATTCCTGGATACCTATAACGCAACTGATGTGAAGAATGACCAGGGTTTGAAATCTGGTGATCCTTTCACTCCTGAAACAGCGAACCTGGATCCCCGCTTAGACTGGACAGTTGGTCGTCGCGGTATTCCTTACCTGGATTGGGGCAACCATCCTGGTAACGACTGGATCAGGGATCAGGGTAATGGCGGTCCTTACACTCCAAAGAAAAACGTATACTATAAAGCCCAGGAAGGTAAGAAGACAGACGCTTCTTTCTGGACTTCAGGCGTAACTGCAAACAATATCAACCTCATGCGCTATGCAGACGTTCTGCTCTGGGCTGCTGAGTGTGAAATTGAAGTAGGTACCATTGACAAAGCCAGGGAATATGTTAACCTGGTTAGACAAAGAGCAGCTGATCCCGCAACTTGGGTTAAGACCGCAGGCGGTGCTAATGCAGCCAACTATAAGATTGGTTTGTACACCGCAGTTTGGACTGACCCCGTGTTTGCAAAGAAAGCCGTTCGTTTTGAAAGAACGCTTGAGCTGGCTATGGAAGGTCATCGCTTCTTTGACCTCGTTAGATGGGGTATTGCCGATACAGAAATCAACGCATACTTTGCCAAAGAAAAGAACCTTAGGAGCTATATGAAGAATGCAGTATTCACAAAAGGTAAAAACGAATACTATCCCATTCCACAGGATGAAATCGACCGCGTAGGTGGTGGATTGCTGAAACAGAATCCTGGCTACTAATTCTGAATTTTCTCAATTTTATATTGAAAGGAGAGGCAGGGGTTAAGCCTGCCTCTTTTTTTTGGCATAAAACATCTTTTCAATAATTTACAGAAATTTCCCTGTGATGCGCAGTGTGGCAACCCGTTTGGTTTGGATTTCTCTGATCGCATTGATTTCAGCCTGCTCGCGAAAAAAAACGCTTTTTGTAGAGCTCTCCCCAAGCCAAACAAATATTCACTTTAACAACACCATTAAAGAGACTGACTCCATCAACGTTTTGGATTTCGAAAACGTTTACAACGGGGCCGGGCTGGGGTTTGGCGACTTCAACAATGACGGTCTTCAGGATATTTATTTCACCGGGAACATGGTTCCTAATAAACTCTATCTCAACAAGGGAAATTTCAAATTTGAGGACATTACCGATGCTGCGGGAGTGGATGGAAAGGGTAGATGGTGCCGCGGCGCTTCTATCGTTGATATCAACAACGATGGTCTGCAGGATATTTATGTTTGTGCATCCATTCTGCTCGATTCCAATATGCGACAGAACCTGCTCTACATCAACCAGGGCCCGGACAAGAATGGCATTCCTCATTTTAAGGAGATGGCAGCAGAATATGGTTTGAACGACAAGGGCCATTCAACGCAAGCCGCTTTTTTTGATTACGACAACGATGGCGATCTCGACGTGTTCGTTTGCACAAACGAAATCGTAAAAGGTACTTACCCAAATAAATTCAGCCCCCGAAAGCTTGATGGTTCTTCCCCAAGCACGGGCAGACTGTATCGAAACGATTATTCCGAAACACTGAAGCATCCCGTATTTACCAATGTTTCAAAACAAGCGAATATTCTTATTGAAGGACTAAGTCATGCGGTGACAATCGTGGACATCAACAATGATGGATGGAAAGATATCTACGTCACCAACGACTACCTGTCTAACAACCTGCTTTATATTAACAATGGCGACGGTACATTCACAGATGAGCTGGCAAAATATTTCAAACACACGGCCGCCAATGCCATGGGCGCAGATATTGAAGACATCAATAATGATGGTCTTCCCGATGTTGTTGAACTGGATATGAATCCGGAAGACAATTACCGGAAGAAAATGATGTTGAGTCCGAACAGTTACCAGACTTACCAAAACAGCGATCTGTACGGGTACCAATATCAGTACGTAAGAAATATTGTTCAGCTGAACCAGGGCAGGCGCGTGCTGGAGAATGATACGCTTGGTGAACCTGTTTTTGGCGACATCGGATTCTTCAGCGGCATCGCGGAGACGGATTGGAGCTGGACACCGATGGTGGTTGATTTCGACAATGACGGATACCGCGATATTATTGTTACCAACGGATTTCCAAAAGATATTACGGATCGCGACTTTGTTACTTTCCGCAACAAGGCCTACCTGGTCGCCTCAAAGCAGCAATTGCTCACGCAAATTCCCGAAGTGAAGATCCTGAATTATGCATTTAGGAATAACGGTGATCTCACATTCACCAAAGTTTCAAAGGAATGGGGCATTGAAACACCAAGCTATTCTAACGGTGCCGCGTATGCGGACCTTGACAACGATGGCGACCTTGACTACGTGGTGAATAATATTAATGACGAGGCAGCCGTGTTCCAAAATATGACGAACGACGACAAGGAGACAGCACCGCATTGGTTGCAGGTGGAGTTTGAAGGGAAGAACCCCAACCCGGGTGGTTTTGGCTCATTAGTCAAAATCTACTATGATCATGACAAGAAACAGGTTTTTGAAAGTAATCCCTGCAGAGGCTATCTGACCTCGATTCAGAATATTGGCCATTTTGGACTGGGTAAAACGGACATGCTCGACAGCCTTGTGATCATCTGGCCAGATCATAAGATGCAAAAGCTCACCCAGGTGAAAGTCAACCAACGGCTAAAACTGAAGCAGGCTGACGCTAAAGAGACTTATTACTTTATCAATCCCACGACAGCTTCGGGTACACTTTTCCGTGACCTGACAGATAAAATGGCACCGGGGATTAAATACCCGGATGATGATTATATTGATTTCAACGTGCAGAAATTATTGCCGCATAAATTCTCGGAGTATGGACCCGGACTCGCCGTTGGTGATATTAATGGCGACGAACGTGAAGACGTGGTGATGGGTGGGTCTTATGGGTACTCGACTCAATTCCTTTTGCAAGGCGCGGATGGCAAGATGTCTTCGAAAATGCTTGAGCCCAAGGCTTCAAGATTTTCGAAAGGTTGGGAAGACTTAGGCATCCTGTTATTTGATGCTGATCAGGATGGAGATCTCGATTTATATATCGCCTGCGGCGGATATGAGAATGAGGGAAATGTTGCTAATTACCAGGACAAGTTTTACGTAAACGATGGGAAAGGAAACTTTGCACTCGATACTGTCGATATTCCTAAAAATTACACGAGTAAATTATGCGTCAGGGCTGTTGATTATGATAAGGATGGGGACCTGGATCTTTTCGTTGCGGGGAGGTTGGAAGCGTGGCATTATCCAAAGCCCGTTTCCTGTGCCATCTACAGAAATGATTCCAAAGACGATAAGATAAAATTCACTGATGTCACACTAACGGTCGCCAAAGACCTTGTTAATATAGGACTCAGCTGCGACGCCAGTTTCAGCGATTTTGATAATGACGGCTGGCCCGATCTTATCCTTGCCGGTGAATGGATGCCGATTCGCATTTTTCACAATGAAAACGGCGTGTTTAAGGACATCTCGAATTCAACCGGTGTAGAAAATAAAAAGGGTTGGTGGAACAGCATCCTGCCGGGCGATTTTGATAGCGACGGTAAGATGGATTATGTGCTGGGTAATATGGGGCGCAATTCTTTTTATCGCGCTTCGGAAAGATATCCGGTTAGAATGTATGGAAAGGATTTTGACAACAACGGATCTTACGACGCCATTCCAACGCTTTATTTGCCGGCAGTTGACGGACAGTTAAAAGAATTCCCGGCGCAGGGAAGGGATGACCTGATCAAACAGATGATCGAGATGCGCAGAAAATTTCTTAACTACAAGGCTTATGCAGACGCCGGGATTGATAGGATGTTAAGTCCTGAACAATTGAAGGGAGCAGTGATCCTGGAAGCAAACACGTTTTCTTCCTGCCTGCTCCACAATTTGGGCAATGGAAAATTTGAGATCAAACCCCTTCCTTCCGAAGCGCAGTTTTCCACCCTGAATGGTATGCTTGCGCAGGATTTCAATGGCGACGGAAATCTTGACCTGCTCGTCAACGGCAATGACTTTGGAACGGAGGTTTCTGTGGGTCGTTACGATGCTTTGAATGCATTGTTCCTCAGCGGCGATGGCAAGGGCAATTTCACGCCATGGAGTATCCAGGAAAGCGGTATTTACGTACCAGGCAATGCAAAAGCCATGGTCATGTACCGATGTGCAGCTTCCGGCAAAGGCATGATTGCAGCAGGACAGAACAAGGGAACATTGCGTGTATTTGAATGGAAAACCCCGGCTACATTTTATCCGGTGAAACCAGACGACGCTTATGTAATTGTCCACAATAAGAATGGTAGCAGCCGTAAAGAAGAATTTTTGTACGGAGCCAGTTTTCTGTCGCAGTCCGGGCGGTTTTTCGCCAGGTCAGATGCAATGGCTTCAGCGGAGATTGTAGACAGCAAGGGAAATAAGAGACGGCTTTTTTAATTGACCCCATTTTCAACTATGACCAGGAGAATTGCTTTTTCAACGATTGTGCTCATCCTGAATTTTTCGGCTTGTAAAACGAAAAATTCAAATTTCAATCCCGACGATCCCGAGATTCTGCATGGGAATGAGAATCGAATCACAGAAGTGATCATTTACGATGTATTCAATCCGCCGGTTGCGAGCAGGATATATGCTTACACGTCCCTCGCCCAGTATGAAGCCATTCGCTTCCAGGATCCAAATGCACCTTCTTTTGCTGCAAAACTGAATGGCTTTCCAGTTATGCCCACGCCTGAGCCGGGAAAGAAATATAATTTCACGCTGGCAGCTACCAGCGCGGTTTTCACGGTAGCGCAAAAGCTAATATTCTCAAAAGATTCACTGCTCCAATACGAAAATCCACTGCTTGCAAATTACCAGGACGTGCTGGACAAGGATGTTTATCAGAACTCACTTGAATTTGGGGAGAAAGTTGGAGAAGCAATTTTGGTTCGCACCGCCAGGGATAATTATAAAGAGACCAGGGGGATGCCAAAATATCTCGGCAGCCGCGACGATGGCAAGTGGCAACCCACTTCACCCGATTATAATGAAGGGGCAGAACCCTTCTGGCATACGATACATCCCTTTGCATTGGATTCGGCAAGTCAGTTCAGGGCCGGCTCCCCTCCAGCTTTTAGCAAAGACACGAATAGCGTCTTCTATAAAATGATCAAGGAAGTTTATCTCACAGGTGTCAATCTTTCTGACAGTCAAAAAACCATTGCCAGGTTTTGGGACGACAATCCTTTCGTGATGGAACACCAGGGTCACATGATGTTTGCGAATAAGAAGATCACACCCGGCGGACACTGGATGGGTATCACTGCAATCGCATGCAGAAAATCGAAAGCCACGCCGGTAAAGACTGCAGAAGCCTATGCGTTGACATCAATGGCATTGCTCGATGCATTTATTTCCTGCTGGGATAACAAATATCATTATGAGTATATCCGGCCCATCACCATCATCAACATGTGGATGGATAAGAAATGGGAGCCCTTCCTTCAAACGCCATCTTTTCCGGAATTTACGAGTGGCCACAGTACCATCACTTCGGCATCTGCAACCGTGTTGACCAAGTTGTTCGGCAATAACTTTTCATTCCATGATGACGCCGACAAGGCGTATATAGGTATGGAGCGCGACTTTCCCTCATTTGCTGCTGCAGCGAGTGAAGCATCTGTCAGCAGGCTCTATGGTGGTATCCACTTCAGGCCCGCGCTTGATACCGGCCTGGCATGTGGAAAGATGGTGGGAGAGCAGGTTCTAAAAAAGCTGGGAATTCAGTGAAATTAAAAAGTCAAAAGCTTGCCTGCCGAAGTTTGAACGAAGGCAGGTCAAAGTTCAAAACTGGGTACGGCTGCTTGCCTTTTGACTTTTGAATTCTAGTCCACAATAC
>Ga0163163_10002302_pt1 | contig 16118 bp, 13 predicted proteins | sample S65metaG_FD_119766 | JGI IMG/M metagenome (GOLD analysis project Ga0163163, IMG submission 119766) | Switchgrass rhizosphere microbial communities from Kellogg Biological Station, Michigan, USA - S6-5 metaG | ecosystem: Host-associated > Plants > Roots > Rhizosphere > Soil | place: USA... | reverse complement strand
TCTTTTTTAAAAATTACCTGAGATTACAGAGCTGCTTTTGATTTTTTTCAAAAAAATCCCCACCCTTTTTAATTCGGAAATGTTGCTGTTCGGTTGATTTGTTTTATTGTGGAAACTGTACAGCTCAAATCGTTTCCTGCAGAATTGACTCGTTTTTTGACTCTTTATGAAAAATAGTATTTAACTAAAACCCCCAACAATGCTGACACTTGCTATGAGGAATCCCTCGTTGTTACAACGCCGGTTTCCGTCGATTGCTGCTTTGAGCATTCTGAAAAAGCCAATCCCGATTTTGTTTTTCTTTTTGATAATGGGTTTCAATGCAGCCCTGGCTCAATCCGGTTTTAAGTTGACAGGAAAAGTTGCACAGGCTTCGGGCGAGCCGCTCGTTGGTGCTACAGTTTCTGAAAAGGGCACATCAATGAGTACGCTCACAAAAGAGGACGGAAGTTTTTCTATTGATCTTTCGAGCCGGGATGCAACCATATTGATTTCTTATGTGGGATACTCTGCCAGAGAAATTAAACTGAATGGACAGCAACAGTTAAGTGTAACCCTAGAAACGGTTAATGACAACTTAAACGAAGTGGTTGTTATCGGGTACGGAACTTCTAAACGAAAAGATCTTACGGGTTCAGTAGCTTCTGTTTCGGGTAAACAGTTAGCCGCAGTACCTGTTGCGAACGCTGCACAGGCGCTCGCCGGAAAATTGCCTGGTGTAAATGTGTTTTCACAGGACGGACGTCCTGATGCGAATGTTTATATCCGCGTTCGTGGTGGCGGATCCATATCGCAAAGCAATGATCCATTGTTTATCGTTGACGGATTCCCAGTTGGTTCTATTAACGACATTCCTGCCAACCAAATTGAAAGCATAGATGTTCTTAAAGATGCATCTTCAACAGCAATATACGGTGCTCGCGGTGCCAATGGTGTTATCATTGTTACCACTAAGAGCGGAAAATCCGGTAAGCTTACTATCAATTACGATGGTTATTTCCAATATAATCAGCCTACCAAGTATTTACCAACGATGAGTGCCTATGATTATGTGGCCTATAATTGGGCCTATGCTTCTGCCATCAGCGACAGCTATGCCAGTGCCTGGGAAAAATTATGGGGCATTGGAAGGTTTGCCGCTACCTACAATAATCCTGAAGGAATTAATCATTATAAAAATGTAGCTGCAGAAAATTATTCGGAGCAGTCATATACAAATTCTTATTCGCAGAATCATAATATCAGTATCAGTAATGGAAATGCGAAAACGAAATTCCTTATTGCCGGAAGTTATACAGATAACGATGGAATGAAAATCAATTCCTGGTTTAAAAGAGCGAACGCTTTATTTAAATTAAATCAGAAGCTGGCAAACAACCTTGACTTTTCCTTCGATACACGTTTTACCAATATTGAGAGAATGGGGGACGAGGGAACAACCAACGGAAAAGGTTCCATTTTATCATCTGCATACCAGTTCCGTCCCATTGCCACGAAAGATGTTTTGGGAGAGCTGGATGATACAAAAAACACACAGCTAGGATTGTATGACCTGGTTTTACAGGATAAGTACAACCCGGTCGAAATCATGAAAGATTTTTTACCTGAATCAAAAAACAGGTCATTACGTTCGAATGGATCCTTAGCCTGGACAGCAATTAAGGGGTTAACCATACGATCTGAGTTTGGATATAATGTATTTTGGAATAAGGGCAAGACCTGGACCGGGGCAGTTTATAACAATTACCTTGATAATGCCGGTAATAAAACATATGCCGGTAATGCCTCTATTTCCACCAGTGAAGGTTGGGCATTGCGTTGGGTGAACACAGCAAATTATAAATTGAAACTTTCTAATGAAAATCATGCCTTCGATGTAACTGCCGGCCAGGAGCTAAACAACTCATACGGCGAATCGATGTCAATGTATGGTAATAAATACCCGGCATCATTTACCGCTGACCGGGCTTTTGCCATGATGAATCAATATTTGATCGGATCCAATCCAATCAACTTTGGAATTAACTCAAGCGTATCTACTCCAAACAGGTTACTTTCTTATTTCGGTCGGGTGAATTACTCACTTCTCGATCGCTATCTTTTCACTGGTACAATAAGAGCTGATGGCTCTTCAAGATTTCCATCTGCTCATAAATGGGGTTACTTCCCTGCAGCAGCTTTTGCATGGCGTATGAGCAACGAGAATTTTATGAAGAACATTAAGTGGATTAGTAGTCTCAAACTCCGCGCTTCTTATGGTGAAGTAGGTAACGATGATATTAGTGCCAACCTTTGGAAACTTCAATGGAGCTCTGCAACCACCAGGTATTCTATAAATGAAGTTCTCCAAACAGCATACAACCCTTCATCCACCATGCCCAATCCAAATTTAAAATGGGAAACGACGATTACCCGTGACCTCGGTGCTGATTTTTCATTGTTTGGTGGTCGCGTGAATGGTACCATTGATGTTTACAAAAATTCTACAAAGAACCTGTTGATGTTAACTTCACTGGATGCAGGACAAACTGGTTTTACCGGTACATACGCCAATATTGGAAGCACAAGTAATAAAGGACTTGAGTTTTCCTTAGGCGGTGATGTGATACACAAAAAGGATTTTACCTTAAACGCAAACTTCAATATCAATTTTAATAGGGGAAAGGTTGAAGAACTTGGACCTGGCGTTACTGGTCTTTATAAATCACAATGGGGCTCAACCATGACACAGCCAAATACCGGAGACTATATTCTGCAGGTAGGCCAGCCAGTTGGAATGGTGCGTGGTTATGTTCATGAAGGTTGGTATAGTGTTGACGACTTTGATTATAACAATGGCATTTATACTTTGAAGAAAGGTGTTCCAGATATAGGTTCGGGAATATTGGGTACTGTTTATGGAACTACTTCTCATAAACCAGGAGGACAATCAGCTTATCCTGGTGTTATTAAGTTTAAGGATGTTAACGCTGATGGAATTGTGGATGAAAAAGATGTATCCGTTATTGGAAACATGAATCCGAAACATACAGGCGGATTTAATCTAAGTTCCAATTACAAGAGTTTTGATTTCGCCATGAACTTCAACTGGAGTTATGGCAACCAGGTATATAATGCTAATTACCTGGCTGCATTTTATGGAAGCAAGGAAGATGGGTTGTACAGAAACCGACTGGATTATCTTTCTTCGTCTTACAAAATATATGATGTACAGAATGGTCAGCTGGTAAGCGTTACTGATCCTGCAGCATTGAAAAATCTGAATGCAAATGCTACCACCTTCCTGCCTTATCACGAAAATCCAATCGTTTCAACTTTAGGTATTCAGGATGGATCATTCCTGCGACTGAATACAATCACTTTAGGTTATAGCTTACCTAAAAACATCGTAGGAAAAGCCAGGATGACAAGACTGCGTTTTTACGCGTCAATATATAATGCTTTAACTATTACAAATTATCCAGGTTTAGACCCCGAGGTAAACGCCAATATGAACCAGGGAAGTGCACAGTATCCAACCACCGGACTCGATTGGGGAGCTTACCCACGTGCAAGGTCATACACGTTTGGTTTAAATCTTGAATTTTAAAATCTTTCAAACTCTTTGCAATGAAAAAGCTTATTATAATTTTTGCTTTGTTTACGATAGCAAACATCTCATGCAAGAAAAATTTTCTGGACGTTCAATCACCTTCGTCTGTTGACCAGGACTTTGTTTTTTCTTCTGCCGGAGAAACACAAAAGGTACTGGCGGGTTGTTATGAAATCTGGCGTGGTGCAAACAATGCATTGTTCTACGATCTCGATGAAGTAGGATCTGATGCGGAAGGTCATCCAGAAAGCTATGATGCTCAAACACGGCATATACCCGAAGGGCTTTATGCCACCGACCTTTCTATCAATTTTGCTGATGCCGTTGGTTCATGGAGTAACTGGTACATCCTGGCTAACCGTGCTAACATCATTATGGAAGCCATTGAAGCAAAAAAAGATTACCAGGATGCCGTTGCTGCAAATAAACCAAACGACTGGACTCAACTTTATGGCGAGGCAGCTGCATTTCGTGCGTTTACCTATTTTAACCTGGTTCGTTATTTCGGTGATGTGCCTTATCATCAAAAATCTTCCCTGGTAGCGCTTTCTGATAGCAATGTTCTCATTTCGCGTGATATTATATATGATGGCGAAATTAATAGCCTGATTAAAGCAGAACCTTTAATGTATCGTTTGGGTGAAGGCGGGATTAATGCAGAAAAATTTTCAAGAACTTTTGTTCAGGGACTAATTGGAAAGATCGCTTTATATGCCGGTGGATTTAGCTTACGTCGTACCGATTTTAATTACGGTAGCGTGCAGTTTGATCAACTTGGAACGGAACAATGGAATGCAAAATATGTTCGTCGCACCGACTTTAAAAAATATTATGAAATCGCAAAAACTTATTTGAAGGCCTGCGTTGAAAATTCTGGTGCCGCACGGTTAATTACAACCGACGAACGTGGTACCGGTTATAACAATCCTTTTCAACGGAACTTTCAATACAATATGGACCTGGTAACAAGTCCTGAATCCTTATTTGAAATTGGAGAAACACAGGGACAGTTTTCAGAACGTCCGTATGCTTTTGGACGTCCTTCTGGTGGTGGTGGTTCCAATGCCTTTCCATGCAAATCGTATGGGCAAAGCCGCATGTATCCAGTTTTTTATTATGGTGATTTCGATCCTAAAGATCTTAGAAGAGATGTAACAGTTACAGTAACCGCCAATTCAGGTACGTGTACTGAAAAGTTAATCAGTTTTGTGCCAGGTTCACGTGACCAGGGTGGGCTGCCCAATAACAAATGGGATGAGAGCAGGATGTCTAAACCATATACGGCAAGTCAGCGTCAATCAGGCGTAAACTGGCCAATGATGCGCATGGCTGATGTGATATTGATGTTAGCCGAAGTGTATGCAGAATTGGGAGATGAAGGATCCGCAAAAGTTGAGTTACAAAAAGTAAGAACTCGTGCGTTTGCACAGGCCGACCAGGCCGACAAAGTAACGACCTATATAGCCGGCCTTTCGGGAAGTACATTAAAGGAAGCGATTCAACAGGAACGTAAGTTGGAGCTTGCAGGAGAAGGATATCGCCGTTATGACTTGATAAGAACAGGCAAGTTGCCTGAAAAAATTAAAGCAGTAAGAGATGCTCAAAAAGCTATGGTGGCCGGTCTGAAATCTAAAGGATATTACACGTTTCCTAACGGCAATACCATCTCTAGTTTCATTTATGTAAAAGCAGTTAACGTATCGACTCTTGGCATGACCAAAATGCTTACTACGCAAAATACCGTTGCAGAAACAGACGCTACTTACCCAGTACGATTTCCAAGTTGGAGAGGTAATTGTGATTTGTGGACGGCAAATGGTTATACAACATCTGCCGGCAATCGCAATCTTGCCATACAGGGCTTGTTTCGTTACATAGATCCAAACGGAACAGAAGCAGCGGCGCTAGTTGCCCAGGGATATGTAAAGACACCGTGGGCATCCAATATCTTAACATATGAAGACCAGTACACCAATAGTATATTTAAGGGTTATTCAGATGCGTATGCCACCGCAGGAGTTCCACCAAGATACCTGTTACCATTGTCTGCTGAAACTATTTCCAAATCAAATGGTTTGATCAAAAACGGGTATGGTTTCCCACAACAATAAAACTGAGAAAGCAATAAATCTTAAACCATTCTAAAAAATCAGTCCTGGCACATATCCAGGACTGATTGCATTTTAATACCAATTAACCGTTAAGTGATTGAATTTTTTTAATAGAAACAATTTCTCACACCCGGATAGTATGATTTCATAACTTGAAATTAAAGATGGTATGAAAGCTTTATTAAGTGCATTTATTTTAGTTTTTGTACACCTGTTTTCCTTTGTCAATTCAGGCAGTATCAATCAAACCATAACCTGGAAATTAAATGACACAATTGATGTTGGAGGAAGGAAACCAGTTGTTTTAGGTGCGCCTCAAATTGTGAAAGCGGATTCAATAAACGGACTGTTATTTGACGGTACAAAAGATGGATTGATCATTGCGGCAAATCCACTGCAGGAACTGAAAAATTTTACCATTGAGTTCTTATTTAAACCAATGGAATCAACTTCTATTGAACCACGCATGATGCATATCCAGGATGAAAAAGGCAACCGCTGTACAATTGAATTGCGATTAACCAGTAACGGAAACTGGTACCTTGATACCTTTTTGAAAAACGGAAATACGAACAAGGGATTAAGTCTTATTGATTCAACCAAAGAACACCGTTGTAATAAATGGTATTGGGTTGCACTCGAATTCAACGGTACCAAGATGATTTCATACGTTAATTCCCAAAAAGAAGGAGAAGGACTTGTTAGCCTGGATGCCATGACCAGTGGTCAAACTTCAATAGGTGTTCGTCTCAATAAAATCAATTGGTTCAGGGGACAGATCAGTGAGATCCGTTTTCATTCTGTGGCATTAAAGGATCAGATGCTTCAAAGAATGTGAATTGCAGTAGTCAGCATTTAATCTGACGTTGGTAATTTTATTGCCCGATGATTTATTTGATTTTGCCTTTTGACTGCTGAATGTAGTTGATCAGCATATACATGTTCTTTATGTATTCAGCAGTTGAAATATAAAGTTGGTCGCCAGGATCTCTAAATGGTGATGTATCGGTATCATCACCAACATAGGAATAAGAATATTCGTTGGTTGGTTCTTTGTTTTTACCATCACCAATAAATGGATGACTAATCATTGCATGTTTTATCAGCCACCTGTTTTGTTCATCAAGCGAATTGATGATGTCCGTAATTTTTCGGTTCATTGAGTCCAGGAAAGGATAATAATTACGTTTTAAAGTATAGAAAGTTTGAGGTAGGCCCATATCATTGAACCGGTCCGGTTTCAATGGAGAGTCTTTAGTAGCTTGTTTGGACGACATGGTACTGATTCGATAGTATTCTTCCTTCAATTTTTCTAGCTCAACAACTGTTTTCCCCCCATAGTGTCGCAATAAATTTTTATCGCTGCTGTCAGCATAATAATAACCATATTTTACATTAGATCCTTTTCGATGTACAAATAGTGGCCGGTTGGTTTTAACATCAATAAATTGAGGATGTGTATACCTGCCATTCTCGGTCATAGATTGCCGTAACCGTGTTTCTTCGAGCCATCGAATGGCATTTGGAACAGGTAACAGGAATTTTTTATCGCCTGTATATTGATAAAATTTGAGTAAGAGCATCGCATTGGTAAAAGTTGTTCGGGGTAGCAAGGCAGCAGGTTCATAGGTGCGGGCGCCGGCAGGATGCATTTGCATATCATACTGTTGTGCCCAGCCGCCTTTAGCGGTCTGCGAACTGATGTAAAAGTTCATTCCACGGTTGATCGCGTCAAGAAAACGTTCTTCACCTAATGTGAGATAACATTGAATGAGAAAGTTGATATTCTCCCAAATAACATCATCGTTAAACGTATAGTACAAGGAATAATCGGCATGTCCGGCTTTTTTGAAATCATTTTTTAATGGATAGCGTTGTGGCCAGCCACCATTAGGATACTGGCTTTTTAAAATAAAGTTGATTGCCTTGTCTAATGCTGGTTTGTAAGTCGGGTCCAGTTTTTCCAGGTAGATCCTTAATAAAAAACGTGCTGCGTCGGAAGTCACATCATCGTCGTAAGTATCATTGCCATAATAGTGCTGAAATTCTTCCAGCCGCCATCCATTTTTGCCAATAGTGTTGTACCATTCTTTTAAAGAACGGTCACCTGCAAAATCGATCATGTAATTCCAGCCACCCTCGTGACTTTGTCCCCATATTAAAGCTGATGCCGCTTTTGCAGCTGCACCATAATAATATTCATTGTTGATTACTTCGTATGCATCCAAAAATAAATGGCCCATACTCACCGTGCCTGCGTCCTGTACCCAGATCATGGTTTTGTACGCCTCCATTTCACCCCACCTGCGAGAGAGGTCGGGAGTATAATACCAAACATAGCCTCCGTTAGTGCTGACTTTTTCTACCATGTATTTTGTAGCCCGGAACATGGCGTCTTCTGCATCTTTAGTGAGCTGGTCGTTTTGTGAAATACCAGAAAGAGTGCAAAAAGAAAAAAAGACAGCAATCGCTGAAGCTTTTAGTAGCATAGTGAATTTGATACAGACAAGTTAAGAGTGTTGAGGTAAGCAGCAAAGTTTTTCTGGAACTAGTTCATCGATTTTTTTGTGGGACATATTTCTTAACTGTTAACAGCATAATTAGAAATCTTCATTGGATTTACGGTTCAACATTACATGCTTGTCTTTTCATAAAATTCCATAACTCTCTTTTCAGCCTGATGATGAAAGATAATTGTTGGGTCGAATAATTCTCTCCTCAAATCCTTATAAATTAAAATGGCCTTTGAAACAGCATTCAATAAAGATTGTTTATCATGAGTAGCTATGGTGCCTTTTAATTTTTGAAAATCATTTTCCGATAGTTGGGTTTCCACCTTTCTAACGCCTCTCGGCAAATTACCATGTTTAGTATGAAGCAATGGCCCCAGCACAATAAATCGCAGAAATGATAAAAAATCAAGTGCTTCGAAATACTCTCCGCGGCCTATTTTGAGTAGTCCATAATGTATGAAGGTCCAGAACCGATCTTCTATCCATTGATAGTCTGGATGTGGCCATGCAGAAGCAGTAGACTCAATTATGTCTTTTAGATGACCGTCATTATCCAGTAATATATATGGATCCTCTATTCTGTTTTTAAATTCATCAAGAGTTACAAATTTGATATCAACATGCAATAAAGGATTATCGTAAAGACAAATTAATAATCTTGGTTCTGCCACATGTTCACCGGTAAAAGCAGTAAGAACGTTTCCTAATTTATTTGCATACTCAAGCATTCGATCTTTTTTGTCCGATATTTTTTCTTTTGTCACCAAAACCAGGTCAATGTCAGAATAATCGTCTAACTCACCTGACAATAAGGACCCTCCGGCAGCAAGCCCAATGACGAATTGATCATTCGCTAAGATTTTTACAGCATTCGACGCAAATTCTATTTGTTTCATGTGAATCAGTTTACTAGCGGTTTCTAATTTACAGGAGGCAGACTAAAAAATTACACTTATCTGGCAGAAATGCAGAAATCAAAATTTGATTCGTGGTATAATTCTTTTAAAACGTCATTGTTAAATCCATTTTCAGGCAATCATTTTTTATTGCCGGCACTTTTTTTCAGACGCTGTTTTATACGGCTGAATCGGAAAACACCACACTTCCGATACAAATCTTTTTTATGCTTTTTTAAGACATGCAGTTTTGCGCCAATAAAATTTAGGTATGCAAATTCAATTTTTAAAAATCCTTAAGTTGGCACTTCTTGCAATTTTGGTGGGTTGCCTGTTACAATCTTGTTCTTCTATTAATGCCGGCATAGTTAAAGAGGTAGTTGCGAAGAGCACCTGCACCTCTAAATCGAAGTTTGATTTTATTGCCGGCGAAAAGTTGCTTTGGTCCGAAAACTTCCAGGGAACCTTTGCCGGCAATTTTCCTAAAGGTTGGAACACGAATGCTACTGCAGAAGTGGTGGATAACGAGGATAAAACAAAGGCTTTACTTCTTACCAAGGATGGAGTTTATATTCCTTTGGCTGTAACAAATCTGCCTGCTGAATTTACCCTTCAATTTGATCTTTCCTGCAGCAGTAATTACAGCTACTACTCTTCACCTTTCCAGGTAATGTTTGCCTCACTCGCTTCTAAAAAAGAATTCACTGTTCTCAAACAATACAATCCTCATAACAAAGATGTGGTGAAATTATGGTTGCATCCCCACAATGCTGCGTCTAACGGAGGTTATAGTGGATACGAATTGTTTGAGAAAGGCGTCAAGCAATCCTCGAATGAAAGCAACACTTCCCAGTTTTTTGCCAGTGGAGGCCCGGCTACTGTTAGGGTTTCTGTATGGAGGGAAAAACAACGCCTGAGAGTATATTTCAACGAAGAAAAGGTTTGGGACCTGCCCCAGGCATTTGACGAAACCGCTAATTATAATTCACTCGTTTTTGGTATTTCACACCTGGTAGATCATACCGGCAAATATTACATAAGCAATTTAAAACTGGCGACCGATATATTGAAACCGGAAAAAAATTAAAATCATTTTTAAAATTAAATATGTCATGAGAATACATTTTATTTTACACATCTTATTACTGCTGATCCTGATTGGAATCATTACATCGTGCAATTACGATCAACCAATTACTGTGGGCATGCCAGGTAATATTTCAACTGAGAACCTCATCACTTTTAAAGTGAATGGCAAAGAAGTAAAGACCCATGGCTGGAACATCAGTCGTTTCATAGGCAATGGTGTTAACCTCAATGTGACGTCAGATATGCACGAAGATAAACGTACACTGATGCTCAATCTCAATGGATGGACACCGGGCAAATACAGTCTTCAAAACAACATTGCAAGTAGTCCTAATTCGGGCTATGGGCATTATAAGCCCGATTATTCTGACCTGCTGAATGCGTATAGTTTCCAGGATGGATTTTTTCAGATTGAAAACATTGACACCGTAAAAGGAGTATTAAACGCATCATTTTATGGAACTGTAAAACAAAATGAAGAAGTATTTTCTATAACCGAAGGCAAAATCATTAATGGCAAACTTAGTCCAGGGATACAATTATACTAAAGAACAAAATTGATTATGACGAATACAGAAATTTTGCTGGTACAGAATAGCTGGAAAAAACTTACAGGCCACAGGTGATAGCCGATGTATTTTATTCCAAACTTTTTTTAGAGGCCCCTTATCTGAAACCTATATTCAAAACGAGCAGACCCGAACAGTCAACTAAACTAGTGGCCATGCTGAATATAATTGTTGCATGACTCGAACGCCTGAGTAGTTTAAAAAATGATATCCGTGAGCTTGCATTACGCCATCAATAAATTAGTGTATTGCAACTGAAAATGTTGATGATAAAACAAATTGAGCCAGGGTTGGCTACAAAAACAATTGCTATATTACCGTTCAGATTTTTAGTGAATAACAATTACACCTTTTTGTAAATGAGGTGCAATTGTTCTGAAAAGTTGAATATCTATTTATTCTTGTCCTTTGTGACAGCTGTTTAATGAATGCTGATACCTGAATTTATTGTAAACGCTCTTTTGCTTCTTCTTATTTTCCAAAGGTCAGAGGTTGAAAGAGATGGTTGACCACACTTGTAATTATTAATTACTTCCAGTCCTGCTACGTTGTAACTTGTTCTGCAGTAGTCAATACTAATTTCTTGTTGGTTGGTTTGTGTTTGATTGTTATTGATATTCATGTTTTAGAATTTATAATTAAAAAATTGAAGTAGGATCTGTGACTAATTGCAACAATCAGGACCGCAACAAGCCTTCTTTTCTTCGGCTGGTTTTTCTGCATATACAGTAATGCTTCTGATGCCTGTTCCAGATTGTTTAAAAGCTTCAAGTTGAGTCTCTGATAAATATTGCCTCAAAATATCATCAGGAATAATGATTGGTTTGTCTTTTTGTACGGTAATATTTTTAAAACCGTTTGAATCAATCAATTCCAGGTACACTTCTTTTTGAATAGCACCAGCAACACATCCTGCGTACATTTCGGCAGCTTCCTTTATTTCTTTTGGTAGTTGACCTTCCAAAACGATATCAGAAATAGAAAAATGTCCACCTGGTTTGAGCACCCTGTATATCTCTTTAATTACAGCATCTTTATTAGGCACCAGATTCAATACACAGTTACTTACAATTACATCAGCAACATTCGCCGTTACAGGCATCTTTTCTATATCTCCGTGCCTGAACTCCACGTTATTTAACCCTCTGACTTCTGCATTGTGCCTTGCCTTTTCAATCATGGCCGGCGTGAAATCAATTCCTATTACTTTACCGGTATCGCCGGTTTCATGCCTTGCGATAAAAGCATCATTACCGGCACCGCTTCCGAGGTCAATTACCACATCTCCTTTTTTAATGCTGGCAAACTGTGTTGGTAATCCACATCCCAGGCCAAGGTCAGCATCCGGATTATAACCTTCTAGTTTTGTATAATCATCAGCCATGATGTTATAAACTTCTGTTGAACAACAGCCGGAACCACAACAGGAGCTTTCGTTTTGTTCTTTGTTCTGTAAAGCAATCTCGCTGTATTTCTGCCTTACCAGTTCTTTTACGTCGTCTTTTGTTTGCATGATTTATTTATTTTTGTTTATCGGAATATTACGATGAATAGGGCCAAAAAAAATCAACAACAATTACCGCCTTTATAACTATCAAATAACTGGTCAATCCAAAGCTTTGCAGCCTTCCATTCCTTTTCATCAATGCAGTAGCAAACTTTGGCTCCGTCAATCTCGCCTTTGATCAAACCTGCATCTTTCAATTCCTTTAAATGTTGTGAAACGGTACTTTGTGAAAGCGGCAATTCTTCAACGATATCCCCGCACTGGCAGGTGGCTTTCGTTGCCAAAAGCTTTAATATGGCAATTCTTGCCGGGTGAGCCAATGCCTTAGCATATTTGGCTAATTTGTTTTCTTTAATACTGAATTCATATGATTTAGTTGCTCCCATTGTATTTATATCGCAATATTACGATAACTTTTGTAACAGCAAATTTTTTTTTATTTCTTTTATAATTTTTTTTAGAAAATGGTTTATTGTTGATAGATTTTAAGGTCTATTAGCTGTAAATCCATAAAAGAATTGGTTTGTCTGACCTGGAGATTATTTGTGAAAGCTTTCCGAAGAAGGTATAGGAAACCATAGGGCAGCCGAAACTGTTACAAAGCACTGCGGGATAAATTTCTTTATCAGGCACACAATCATAACCATGAATGACGACGCCCCTTTTGTAGGCGGTGGAATTACTATTATCCAATCCATATAACCTGTACGATTTGCCATATTTACCATTGTATAGTTCCCCGACTTTGTATTTGCCAAGTGAAGTGCAGCCTGTATTTACACCATTTGAAAATTTGGGATGGGAGCGAAAGTTTTCATTGCAGCTTCCATGTGCAACCAGGGCCGAATACACAACAGAACTTTTTTCGAGGTCATAAACAAAAAAACGATTGGCGCCACTGGGCATGCTCATGTCAATAAAAAAGCAATATTTGGTTGAATACTTGTTTTGGACTGCATAGTTTTTCAAATTTTTTGCAAAGACGTTCAGCAAAACCATATTTGGTGCCGGGGTTGTTATTTGTTTTTCTTTGCTCTTCTCTTTCTTGACAACCGGCTCAGGTGGCGCTACTGGCTTGTTTTTATTTTTGTTGAATGGGCTTATTTTTTTCTTTTGTTTTTTAGCGAAGGGCTTGTATTTTTTTTCTTTCTTTTGATTTGATGTAGCTGACTTTTCCAAACTGCTTGATTCAGCATTTATACAGGAAGCCATACCGAGGACGGCTACAATTAGCACCGTATGAAGGAATCGTTGGGTTTTCACAGGAAATATTTTGTAATTCAAGATACCAGAAGCAATTCATTGTAACCAGCAATTGCATAGAAAACAAAATTGCATGAGTGAAAAAACAAGTCCGACATGGGAATGGTACTCAGAAAGCATACGCATTAATCAACTCAAACGGATTTGGATAGTTTTAATGCCTTGTTTCCTGTTGATCATTCGACCTTATGATTTCAGTAAGTTCATCCATCTTTAATTGCAGTTTCATTATTTCTGTTTGTGATTTGAGGTTCACCTGGTATTCAATATCGCTCCTGATCCGGTCACTTTCAGCCTGTCTTCTTTGACTGTTCAGAATCAGGATAGTTAGCAGGAAAGACGTGAGTGTAATAACAAATCCTAAAATAAAAAAGGTAGGCGGGACGTCGATAAAGTCAACCGGCTTTGATTGTGTTTTTAAGTAAACTACAGTTTGTATTATAATCCATGCAATGACAAACAAAACGTACAAGGTAAGAAAACGGCCACTGGTTAATCCCTTTGCCAGGCGGTCGATAAAGATCTGGAACGAGGACCTTTCTGCATCCAGTTGTTCATTTGCATTTACAATCCCCCCAACTTTTGCTGTATTAGCACGTAGCCGCTGGGATAGTACCTGTAACAGGGCATAGGAAAGTTTTTGATGCGTGGTTAAAAAATGGTAAAACGAAGCCCTGTCCAGTTTTAATAATACGGTTTCAATTGCTGCCCTGGCAGTAGCTGAATGCGGTCCTCCGTCAATTAACGACAACTCTCCAAAAAAAGATCCTTCTCTTAATGTAGCAAGATCGGTTTCCTGTCCTTCTTTATCGGTATAACTAATGCGAACGGTACCACTTTCAACAATATACAAATGTTCACCTTTTTCATGCATCCAGAAAACGGTGTCGTGCCTGGAGTATGTTTGTCTTTTTAAAAGTTCAGCTAATCCCATCAATTCTTCCTGATCCAGGGAAGCAAACAAAGGAATGGAGCGCAACAGGTCAACACTCATTGATAGTTAGTTTCTTAAAATTAAAACATGATACACACTCCGGGCAATAAATTATTGTGTCCGTTGAATAATGCTATAACAACTTATAGTTTTCATCAGACATTTGTAACAACTGCGTGCAGAAGTTAAACAAGAATATAGTTCAAACTATCATCGTTTGGCCTCATTTTCCTCAAGTCCAACTTGTGCATTGATACCACGTCTTTGTATCAATGAAATTACTTTTCACTGACCCAATGTCTGTCTGCAAGTACCACGGAGGTTTCCATCTGGCGCTCAGGTATGGACCAATATTTACCAAGCAGAAAATTCTTTTCAATTTGAGATAGTACTCGAAAACCGTGCTTTTGGTAAAAATGAATTGCCCAGAAAGCATCTGCCCAAGTACCGATTAGCACAGGTTTGATTGTTAACACTGTGAGATGATTGAGAAGTTTGCTACCAATGCCCTTGTTCCTTGCTTCTGTACGCACGTATGCGTGCCGGATCAATGTAACATCGACCCGGTCCTGAATTCCCATGACCCCAAGCATTCGTCCATTTTCTATATCGGACCAAAATTCAACTCCCTGTGTAATTTGTTCCATCAATTCTTCCATAGGCATATAAGGTTCACGCCACCTATCTCCCGGGATTACACCTTTATATGCAGATGCAGCATCATTAATGATCTCGTAAATTTCCTGCCTATTTGATTCTGTACATCTACATATCATGATTCCAGTAATTACATGACACAAAGTTATAGTAAAGGACAAGTTCTTATTTTGAGCTATATCAAAGGAAATTATTGAATAATACCCTCCCTAATGTCTGTTAGTCATCGTGTCCAGAAAATTAATGCAAGACCAATACAGGCATGGCTTGACAATAAAAATTCTGAAATCATTTTTACCTTTAATTACAAGCGAAATATAAATCGGTTCAATAAATACAATCTTCTGCTTTTTAAAAAATGAAAGCTGCTTTACGTTCTAAATATGACCTGGTAATTTGTCGATAAAAGAACTCGATATTCCAAAGCCCAAAAGGGGATGAAATTTTATTAGGGGTACACACTACTAAAGTGAATAGAAGTGATCGCTGTTATTTCTGGCAAACCATTTGTCATGAGATTTTTACAGGATTAAATAAGCCACGTAAATCAAATTATTGGGACTGATTTTACTGGTGAGATTGAAGCGTCGATGTCGGTGTTCGTTCTTATAAAGCAGGTGATAAAGTTCTGGGCCTTGGAGGAGGTTTCAGATGGGGATCTCACGTCCAATATTTTACACTTAAAAAAGATAAAGCGAAAAAAATCATGATCGCTATGCCCCGGGACATTAATTATGATGAAGCTGCCTAAAAGGAACGCATGGCCGGTAATGATTGTCCATGACTTTTCCCAAGCTCATTATGCGAGAGTAAGACTGGCGGTTAAATCTTTTGTATAGCCAATGATCACCATACAATGAAGTGTATAAAACGTATACAGTATACATAACAAAAATCCCACAAATTGTGGGATTTATTTTGTTGCGAAGGGGAGGATCGAACTCCCGTCCGCTTACAGGCGGATATGAGCCCGGCGAGCTACCGCGT
>Ga0163163_10002301_pt1 | contig 16120 bp, 15 predicted proteins | sample S65metaG_FD_119766 | JGI IMG/M metagenome (GOLD analysis project Ga0163163, IMG submission 119766) | Switchgrass rhizosphere microbial communities from Kellogg Biological Station, Michigan, USA - S6-5 metaG | ecosystem: Host-associated > Plants > Roots > Rhizosphere > Soil | place: USA... | reverse complement strand
GTGCCGGCGCCGATGCGCCATGGCGGTGCGTTTGAGCAACTCCGCCGCCCCGAGATAGCCAACGACGAGCACCGCCATAGCCAGCAGGATCGAAGGCGCGAGCGGCACAAAGCCGAGCGGCTTGCCAAGCGGCGTGAACGCGAAGGCGATCGCAAGCACCAATCCGCCCAGCGACGTGGTCACGAGAATGCGATGCGGCCTGCCCTTCCAGAATGGTTCGCTGCTGCGAATGAAGAAGATGACCAGGATCTGTGTCGCCATGGATTCAATGAACCACGCGGTCTGAAAGACTTCCGGCGGCGCATGAAACCCGTACAGCAGGATCATAAAGGCAGCGATATCGAACACCGACGACAGTGGCCCCATGATCAGCGTGAAGTGCAGGAGCTCCGACATTTCCAGCCCGTGCGGCCGGCGGATCGCGCTGCGTTCGACCGTGTCATAGGGAATGCCGATTTCGCTAAGGTCGTAGATAAGGTTGTTGAGCAGCACCTGGATCGGCGTCAGCGGCAGAAACGGAATAAATACGGAGGCGACAGCCATCGACAGCATGTTGCCGAAGTTGGAAGACGTCCCCATGCGTAGATATTTCATGATGTTCGCATAGGTCCGGCGGCCTTCCTCGACGGCGTTGTAGACGACGCCGAGATCGGCTTCGAGCATGATCATGTCTGCCGCAGCGCGCGCAACTTCGGTCGCGCCCTCGACGGCAAGCCCGACATCGGCCGCATGCAGCGCGGGAGCGTCGTTGATGCCGTCGCCGACAAATCCGACGGTATGGCCGCCGGCGCGCAGCGCGTGAATGATGCGGGTTTTCTGATCGGGCGAGACGCGCGCGAACAGATCGGTCTTTGTCGCCTGATGCGCGAGGGCGGTATCGCCGAGCTTTGCGATATCCGCGCCGGTCAAAAGACCGCGCGCGGGAATCTTCAGCGTCTCTACCAGATGCTGCACGGTCGGCGCGGCGTCGCCGGAGATGATCTTGACGCGGATACCGGCCGCCTCAAGCCGCTTGATGGCGGCGGCTGCGCTTTCTTTCGGCGGATCGACAAAGAGACAGAGCCCGGCGAAAACGAGCCCTGCCTCGGCGGCGACGCCGACGCTCTGTGTTGTCGTCGGAAGCTCGCGCCAGCCGACGGCGATGCTGCGCAAACCTTCCGCGCATTTATCGTGGTTAAGCTTCTCGATCGCGGCGCGGCGGCGGTCATCCAGCGGATGCACGCCGTCTTTGGTCTCCACCCGCGTCGACAGCAACAGAATGTCTTCCGACGCGCCTTTCACGATCAGCAGGCGGCCGCCGTCTTTCTCGACCAGCACCGAGGCACGCCGGCGGTCGAAATCGAACGGCACGTCGGCGATATAGCGCCAGTCGCTGCGCGAGATACCGGCCGCTCCGGCGAGGATGGCATCGTCGAGCGGGCTGCGCTGCTTTCTTTCGAAGCCGCTGTTGACCGCCGCCAGCTCCAGCACCCGCGTGCTGTCGGCGCCGTCGACGCCGGGATGACCGGCGAGCGCGATCTTTGCCTGCGTCAGGGTGCCGGTCTTGTCCGTGCACAGGACCGTCATCGCACCGATGTCATGGATGGCGGCGAGCCGCTTCACCACCACCTTGCGCCCGGCCATGCGCACGGCGCCGCGCGAGAGCGTGACAGCCATGATCATCGGCAAAAGCTCCGGCGTCATGCCGACCGCCAGCGCCAGCGCGAACAAGAAGGATTCGATCACCGGGCGCGACGATGCGAGATGGGCAAGCAGCACGAACAGCACCATGAAGCCGGTGAGCCGCATGATGAGAACGCCGAAAGCGTGCAGGCCACGCTCCAGACTGCCCAGCGGGGGCGCCGATTCGAGGGCAGCGGCAATGCCGCCAAAACGCGTGCCGTTGCCAGTGGCGGCGACCAGCATCAGCGCGGTGCCACGCACCAGCACGGTGGCACTGAACAGCGCGTTGAAAGCCGCGGACGGTTCGGCCGCAGGGCATGGACCCGGCCGTTTATCGACGGGGAAGGCCTCGCCGGTGAGCAGGGCTTCGTTCGCCTGCGCACCGGCGGCTTCGAGGATGATGCCGTCCGCCGGAACGAGATCGCCGGCCGCAAGCTCGACGACATCGCCGGGCACAATCTCTTCAACGGGCGTCTCAACCGCGCGACCGTCGCGTCGCACCGCCGCGTGCACTGCCACCGAATGCTTCAGGGCCTCTACCGCCTTTTCGGCACTATGCTCCTGCGTAACCTCGAGCCCAATCGAGGCGGTGAGAATGGCGAGAATGATGGCGCCGCTCGCGAGGTCACCGACAGCGGCGGAGACGATCGCCGCAACGATGAGGATGGCGATGAGCGGATCGATCAGCCGGCGGAGAATCTTGCCGAGCATATGATGGCGCGCCGGCTCGGCCACCACGTTGCGGCCGCCTGTGCGCAGGCGGCGTTCCGCCTCAACGCCGCTCAGCCCGGCGGCGGTGGTACCGAATTTCGCCAGAAGCTCCGCCTCGCTGCGGCACCAGAAGGCATCGTTCGTAGATGATACGCCAGCGGTCAGGTCCGACATGTGGGCATCTCATGCACTCCAGTTCAACCAGAGAGCCTCGCCTTCACCATTCCGCTCGCCTTCGCCATGTCCATCTGCCCGGCATATTTGGCGCGCAACACGCCGATGACCTTGCCCATGTCCTTCATGCCGGCGGCGCCGGTCTCCTTCACCGCGGCCTCGATCGCCGCCTTCACCTCGTCGTCGGACATCTGCTTCGGCAGGTAACCGGAGATGATTGCGATCTCTTCCTGCTCCTGCTTCACGAGGTCGGCACGGCCGCCCTTCTGGTAGAGCTCGACCGATTCCTGGCGCTGCTTGATCATCTTCTGCAGCAGGCTGAGCACCTCGGCGTCCCCGAGCGGCGGCTTGCCGGCGCCGCGCGCCTCGATGTCGGCATTCTTGAGCGTCGAATTGACCATGCGCAGCGTAGAGACCGCCCGCTCGTTCTTGGCCTTCATCGCTTCCGTCAGGGCCTTGTTGATGTCCTCGCGCAGCACGGGAACCCCTCTTTTTTCTTAATCACCTGTCTGGGGGCGGAATCGGTTGGCCCCTTGCCTCTCACACTATAATACGCAAGTAAGAGGCCATGACCCAGACGAAAGCCGCCCCCGCCGGCGCTTGGGCCGAGCCCAAGCCGACCGCGCTTTTGGTGCTGGCCGACGGGACCGTTCTGGAAGGCTTCGGGCTGGGCGCAACCGGACACGCGGTCGGCGAAGTCTGCTTCAACACCGCGATGACGGGCTACGAGGAGATCCTCACCGACCCGTCCTATGCCGGGCAGATCATCACCTTCACCTTCCCGCATATCGGCAATGTCGGCACCAACGAAGAAGACATCGAGAGCCTGAACATGGCGTCGCGGCCGGGAGCCTGCGGCGTCATATTGCACAGCGCGATCACCCAGCCCTCAAACTACCGGGCCACCAGGCATCTCAACGACTGGTTGACGGCGCGCGGCATCATCGGGCTTGCCGGCATCGACACGCGCGCGCTCACCGCGCTGATCCGCGTCAAGGGCATGCCCAACGCAGTGATCGCGCACGAGTCATCGGGCAAGTTCGACCTGCCCGCGCTGAAGAAAGAAGCGAAGGACTGGCCGGGACTCGTCGGCATGGATCTGGTGCCGATGGTGACGAGCGCGCAGCGTTTCACCTGGGACGAGACGCCGTGGGCCTGGAACAAGGGCTATGCACGGCAGACCAATCCGCAATTCCATGTGGTCGCGGTCGACTACGGCATCAAGCGCAACATTTTGCGCCTGCTCGCCGGCACCGGCTGCAAGGTGACGGTGGTGCCGGCCAAGACCTCGGCCGAGGACATCATGGCGCTCAAGCCCGACGGCGTCTTCCTCTCGAACGGCCCCGGCGATCCGGCAGCGACCGGCGAATACGCGGTGCCGGTCATCAAGAAACTGATCGACTCAGGCACGCCTACCTTCGGCATCTGCCTCGGCCATCAGATGCTGGGTATCGCCGTCGGCGGCAAGACGATGAAGATGCATCAGGGCCATCACGGCGCCAATCATCCGGTGAAGGATCTCACCACCGGCAAGGTCGAGATCACCTCGATGAATCACGGCTTCACGGTCGACAAGGACACGCTGCCGAAGAATGTCGAGCAGACGCATGTGTCGCTGTTCGACGGCTCCAATTGCGGCCTCGCGCTCAAGGACAAGCCGGTCTTCTCGGTGCAGTACCATCCCGAAGCCTCGCCCGGCCCGCGCGACAGTCATTATCTCTTCATGCGCTTTGTCGAGATGATGCGGCAGGCCAAACGCAAGATCGCCTAGCGAACCCTAGCGGTCAGTCCGATTCTCTATCCGGCCGAGGCAACCCCTGTTACCCAAGTTCGTTGTTCTGTGGAAAGACCAATGAGCAAATCCACAACCGCCATGAAGAAAAAAGGGAAAGGAGGAGACGCTCCCTCCCGGCTGATCGATGCGCGAATCAAGGAGCTGCGTGATTGGCGGGGCCAGGTGCTCGCCCGGGTCCGAGGTATCATCAAGCAGGCCGATCCGGATGTGATCGAAGAGTGGAAGTGGCGAGGGGTTCCGGTGTGGGAGCACGACGGAATCATCTGCACCGGTGAAACGTATAAGGCTGTCGTGAAACTGACCTTCGCCAAAGGAGCCTCGCTGGAGGACCCTGCAGGCCTCTTCAACGCCAGCCTCGAAGGCAACACCAGGCGCGCCATCGATATCCGTGAGGGCGACAAGATTGATGAAAAGGCGTTGAAGACGCTCATTCGCGCCGCCGTGGCGCTGAATACGTCCCGGAAGAAACCGAAGCGCGCTTGAGGGACGATGACTTTACCGAAACCCCTCGCCTTCATGTTCAAGGACGACGGCAAGGTGCCGAATAACCCCGCCTTGCCGGCGCTGGTCTACAAAGCCGCGCTTGATTTCAGCGGGAACGATCCCGCCCGAGCGATCGAAGGCCTGTTCGCGCAGAACGGATGGGGTCACGGCCAATGGCGCAACGGCATCTATCCCTTCGTGCACTATCATTCGATGATCCATGAGGTGCTCGGCATCGCGCGCGGGACGGCTCGTGTGCAGCTCGGCGGGCCGGGCGGTGAAACCTTCGACTTCGCGGCGGGCGATGTCGCTGTGCTGCCGGCGGGCACCGGGCATCAGCGGCTGTCGAGCAGCGCCGATCTCCTGGTGATCGGCGCCTATCCGCCCGAAGGCACATATAACCTCTGCCGTGGCGACAACCCGGCCGACCGCGATCAGGCACTCGCGACGATTCCAAAAGTGCCGGTGCCGGCGAGCGACCCGGTTCTCGGCAAAGACGGCGGCCTGTCGACGTTGTGGCGGCGCTGACAGTGCAGCACGCACGGCGGGCTCCCTCTCCCCATCGGGAGAGGGCGGGGGTGAGGGGCATCGGCTTCTCGTTAGGCTATAACCCCTCACCCGACGCGCTCCGCGCGTCGACCTCTCCCTATGGGAGAGGTGAAGAACGCAGCGGACGTCACGCATGAGCGACTGGGTCAAGTTCTACGACTTCAAGCATTCGGTGATCTACGTGAATGCACGTCACCGCGACGTGCATTACCGCAGGATTGCCGAGGACATCCGCACCTATGTGCCCTCGCCCACCGCACACGTGCTCGACTATGGCTGCGGCGAGGCGACGTCGGCCGACCTCGTCGCCGACGCCTGCGCGCAGCTGGTGCTGGTGGAAGCCGCGCCGAACGTGCGCGCCTCGCTCGTCATGCGCTATGCCGCGAATCCGAAGATCGCCGTGATCGCCGCCGAGCAGGCCGCCGCGCTGCCAAAGGCGTCGTTCGATCTCGTCGTGATGCATTCGGTCGCGCAATATCTGACGCAGGCCGAGCTCGACCGCCTGCTCGCAATGTTCCGCGGGCTGCTCAAGCCGGACGGACGCTTTATCCTCGGCGATATCGTGCCGCCGAATTTCGCGGCGCCGGCCGCCGCACTGTCGCTGCTGCGCTTCGGCGCGGCCAACGGCTTCTTCTGGGCGGCGGCATTCGGGCTGGTGCGCATTTTCGCGTCGGACTATCTGCGCCTGAAGAAGACCGCCGGGCTGTCGCATTATGCCGAGGCCGCGATGCTAGATCGTCTGCGCAAGGCCGGATTCAAGGCCGATCGTGCCAAGCGCAACATCGGCCACAACCAGTGGCGGATGACGTTTCTGTGCCGGGCGGCCTGACGACGCGTTTAAACTTCGGATTAACCGAAACCCGCATCAGCAAGCGTCCTACACTTTACATCTAGGCCCGCCGGCCTATTGCTGCGCCCGGCCCGGTGGCGGAGTGGCGACGCAGAAGCCATGCAAGGTCTTCCAAGCCTGGTTCGATTCCAGGCCGGGCCTCCAATTTCCAAATTGCAAACTGTCCGCTCACAACCCAAACGGTGCTTACGAAATTTAGGCCCTTCATTGTGCCTGCGTGTATAGGTACGATAATGACTCTCAGCTTGGGGCGGGCCGTGCGGCGACGCGAATTCCTGACATTCATTGGTGGCGCACTGATTGCGAAGCCGCTGCCTGCTTATGCGCAAAGCGAGCGGATGCGGCGCATCGGCGTGTTGCTGCCAAGCGGAGCCGACGATCCGGAGTATGAAGCCCGCATGAAGGCGTTCACGGAACGCCTTGTTCAACTGGGATGGATCGAAGGGCGAAATGTCCAGATCGAGAGACGATTTGGAGTTGCCAATGCCGAGCAGACACGCAAATTCGCAGCTGAACTGGTAGCGCTTGCGCCGGACGTCATTCTGGCGCCGGGAAGTTCAGCAACGGGCCCGCTGCTGCAAGCGACCAGCACCATACCGATCGTTTTCGCAACCATTCCCGATCCGGTCGCCGCCGGTTATGTCGAGAGTTTGTCGCGGCCCGGCGGCAATGCGACGGGTTTTGCCAGTTTCGAATACTCCATCGGCGGGAAATGGCTCGAATTGCTCAAGGAGATGTCGCCCAGTGTAACGCGCGTGGCGGTCATTCGAGATAACACGACGCCGGCCGGTGTCGGTCAGGTCAGTGCCGTCCAAACCGTTGCGTCGTCCCTTCACGTGGAGACGGCTGTGATCAATTTTCGCAGTCCCGGAGAACTCGAAAAAGCCGTTGCGGCCTTCGCCCGCCCCTCGAGTGGCTTGCTCGTCTCGCAAGGCGGCGGGACGGTGGTCCATCGCAAGCTGATTGTCGCTCTGGCGGCGAAGCATCGGCTGGCCACCGTCTATCCAGGCCGTCACTTTGTGACGATTGGCGGCCTGGCATCCTACGGGCCGGATCGCGTCGATCAGTATCGGCAAGCGGCCGGCTACGTCGACCGCATTCTCAAAGGAGAAAAACCGGCTGATTTGCCGGTGCAAACGCCGAACAAATACGAATTGGTCCTCAATCTGAAAACCGCGAAGGCGCTTGGGCTCAGCGTGCCGCCGTCGCTGATTGCCCGCGCCGACGAAGTGATCGAGTGAACCTTCAAATCGTCGCTGCGACGCCCTTCTGAGCACAAGCGAGAGTTGCTACCATCCCTCGCCCAGTCTCGGGGGTGACCATGAGACGACGCGATTTCCTGATCGGTCTCGGTGCGGCGGCATGGCCAGCCGCTGCACGCGCCCAGAAGCCGGAACGCATCCGGCGTGTCGGCATGCTCGTCAGCATCGACAACCCTGACATAAAGGCATTCCAGCAGGAGCTCGAACAGCACGGGTGGGCCGAGGGACGCAACATTCATTTCGACTATCGCGTTGCTCCGGCGGCCGTTCATGCGGAAACCCTTGCCAAGGAGTTGGTCGGTACGCAGCCCGACGTGATTTTTACGTTATCGAGACCGACCACAGCCGCCGTGCAAAAGGAGACCCGAACAATACCGGTCGTATTCACCTACGTCATAGATCCGGTCGGTGCAGGCTTCATCGCAAGCCTGGCGCACCCCGGCGGCAATCTCACCGGTCTGCAGGCTTATGAGCCAAGCATGGTCGGCAAATGGCTGGGGATGCTCAAGGAGATCGCGCCACAGACCGTACGCGTTGCGCTTTTGGGCAATCCAAAAACGGCCGCCTATTATGATTATTTAATGCGCGCAGCCGAAGCCGCGGCACCGTCGCTCAGAGTCGAGACGATCAACGGGCGCATCGAGAACGACGCCGCCGACATCGAACGCGTCATCGCAGTAATCGCAGCCAAACCAAACACTGCCATGGTCGTGCTGCCCGACAGCACGACCAGCGTCAACAGCGATCACATTGTCGCATTGGCCGCACGACATCGCCTGCCGGCGGTCTACAGCTTCAAATACATCGTTCGTGCCGGTGGTCTCATGTCGTACGGGATTGTTGCTGCCGATCATTACCGGCAGGCAGCATTGTACGTTGATAAAATTCTTCGCGGTGCCAAGCCGGCCGATCTTCCGGTTCAGGTTCCGGTCAAATACGAGACCGCCCTTAATGTCAGAACGGCGAAAGCTTTCGGATTGACTCCGCCGGCAGGCCTGATGGTCGCCGCGGATGAAGTGATCGAGTGAGCGTGATGGCCGTTCCCGGACAGTAGCCGGTCTGTCAGTCTTTTATGCCGGCAAGGCGCAGACCTTGCACGTAAAGGTCCAGATGGGTTGGCTCCTTGACATAGAAGAGTCGTCGGCGCGCAAAGCTGCAGCAGAAATCCGGACTGCGCTCCAGCAATTCATCCCTCGCGATTTGCAGATCGTCCGGTTTTTGCAGATGTCCCAGTGCCGACACGCGATGGGCGAAAGCCCAGAAGTGCGCGTTCGGCACCCGCGTGGCCTTGTGCGACCATTCAAAAGCCTCATCGAATTGCCGCGCAAAGATGTGTGCGAGCGCACGGTACGAATAAAAGGCCCAGCGCAAGGGATCGTACGGGCTCAATTCAATGGCCTTTTTGAAGTAAGGGATGGCTTCGTCGAAACGGCCCTCATAGGCGAGTGAATCACCGAGCCCGCAATAGCTGGGCGCGAGGTACGGGTTGAGATCGATCGCGATTTTCAACTCTGAAAGCGCGTCGCCATAGGCCTTCGCCGCCAGAAGCGCGCGCCCGTACATGAATCGGATCATCGCGTCCTGATCGTCGAGCTCGACGGCCTTCCGTCCGACCGAGAGCGCTTCCTGCAGCGTGTCTTCGTTCGGCTCGGTGTCGAAGCGCGTCATGCTGACCACAAGCGCATAAGAGAGAAAGCCATAGGCTTCGGCGAGGTATGGATCAAGCTCGATCGCCCGCCGGAGCAGGCGCTGCGCCTCGAGATTGTCGGCCGGAGTCGATTTGTAAAAGTGCTTCGTCCCGAGCCGGAAAAAGTCCCAGGCATGCAGCGCCGGAACGGCTTTGCGCTCGGCGCGGATCCGCTCGGCGGCGCTGACCTCGGGTTCGATTCGCGCTGCAATGGCCATCGTGATCTCGTCCTGCAGGTCGAAAAGCTCCCTGAGGTCGCGATCGTAGCGTTCGGCCCACAGCTGCCGCCCGGTTTCCGTCTCGGCCAGCTGAACCGTGACGCGCACGCGATCCGCGGTCCTTCGTACGCTGCCGTCGACCAGATATTCCGCGCCGAGCGTCAGCCCCACCGAACGGGCATCGCCACCGGCACCCTTGAACGTGAAGCTGGAGTTGCGGGCGATGATCGCCAGCGAGCGATTCTTGGACAGCGCGGTGATGATGTCCTCGGTGATGCCGTCCGAAAAATAGTCCTGCTCGGTGTCACCGCTGAGATTGTTGAAAGGCAGAACTGCGACAGATGGTCTGCCGCCCCATTCAATCGATCCGGCAGGCCTACGAACAGATGATGACGCCTCACCCGAATCTCGTGGTCGTTCCGCTGGCCGATCAATGCCGAGCGTCCGAAGGTCGCCAACAAAGCGGATGCCTTTGCGAGGATAGGTCTTGATCAGAATCTGACCTTCTCCGGTATCGCCAATAGCCTTTCGGGCCGCCGTAATGCGCGTGCTGAGCGTGGATTCCGAAACAATGCGGCCGTTCCAGACCGAAGCGATGAGATCGTCCCTTGTCACCACGCGATCGCGGTTCTGCAGAAGATAAAGCAGGAGATCAAAGACCTGCGGCTCCATGGCAATCGGCTCGGCGTCGCGCGTGAATTCGCGCTTGTCACGGTCGAGAACGCAGCCAGCGAAGACGAACTGCATCGGAACTCCCTGACGCCCGAACGATAATCAGGCCCGTCTCGGCAACAAATCAAGGCTTTCTTAAAGCATCCACTGTCGCAGGTCGGCATCTTTCGTTCGAATTGTCAGCAAACGACACACGGAGGCTTTTCACATGGCTGAATCTGCGCGCGAACTGGTCGTGCTCATGACGCACGGGGCCGATCACGAGCTCTCGTCGGTCGCATTCACGATTGCGAATGGCGGCATGACAGCCGGCTTGAAAGTGTCGGTGTTTCTGACCAGTGCGGCGGTCGACCTCGTTCGAAAGAAGGGTATCGACAGCACCGTGGTGCCGCCACTCGAGCCGCTCGCCGCGCTCGTCAACGACTTTCTCAAACGCGGCGGCCGCCTGTGGGCGTGCACGCCTTGCGTAAAGGCGCGCGGCTACGAGCAGAACGACCTGATCGGCGGCGTCGAGATCGCCGGGTCGAGCAAGATACACGAGCTCATCAAGGCCGGCGCGGCGACGCTGAGCTTTTGATCGCGACTCCATTGCGTGAAAAAATGAAGGAGAGGCCAACCATGGCAACAACCACAACCACCGCTTTCGATCCGAAGGAACTCGAATCAAGAGTGAAGGCGATGTATCGCAGCGTTGCCGAAGACCCGCATGGAGAATTTCATTTCGAGATGGGACGCGCGATGGCCGAGCGTCTTGGCTATTCGCCGGCCGACCTCGATCGTATCCCGGCGGAATCGATCGAGTCATTTGCCGGAGTCGGCCACTATTTCCACATGGCCGATCTCAGGCCGGGTGACATCGTCGTCGATCTCGGCAGCGGCTCCGGCATGGACACCTTCATCGCCGCCCTGAAGGTCGACGCGCGCGGCAAGGTGACCGGCGTCGACATGACGGACGAGCAGCGCGGGAAGGCGCAACGATTGCGCGACCGCGACGGTTTCCTGAACGTGACATATTTGAAAGGTTACATCGAAGACGTGCCGTTGCCCGACGGCTGCGCCGACGCGGTGATCAGCAATGGCGTGATCAATCTGGCGACGGACAAGTCGAAAGTGTTCAGGGAGGCCGCACGGCTGCTCAGAAAAGGCGGCCGCTTCGCCATCGCCGACATCGTGACCGAGGTGCAGCTGCCGGACAACATCGTCTGCAACGCCACGCTCTGGGCGGCGTGCATCGGCGGGGCGGCGCAGCGCGACAACTACCGACAGATGATCGAAGCAGCGGGGATGCAGGTGGCGCGCCTTGAAGACAATCCGCAGTATCGGTTCATCTCCGACAATGCGAAGGGCGCAAGCAAGACATTCGGCGTGAAAAGCATTTCGCTGCTGGCAGTGAAACAGTGAGCGCGCCGTGGTACTGTCACGCGAGCGACAGCTGCAAGAAGACCGGATAATGAGCAGCGCTCCGCCGGGCTTTTTTCAGGGTACGGAGATGCCGGATGCCAAGTGGTGGCAGACGCTCTGGCCGAACCCTGCACAGACCCTGACCCTGGTCGGCCTTGGGCGGGGCATGAACGCCATCGACCTGTGCTGCGGCGATGGGTGGTTCACGCTTCCGATGGCAAAGATCGCGCGTCACGTCATGGCGGTCGATATCGATGCCAAGATGCTCGTGCTGGCAAGCTCGCGCCTGGCGCGGGACCGGCTGGCCAATTGCGACTACCAGCTTGGCGATGCCTACGGACTCGCTGAATACGTGCCGTGGCCGGTCGACTTCGTGTTCATGGCAAATGCATTTCATGGCGTGCCCGACCGCGAACGCCTGGCGCGGATCATCGGTGAGGCGTTGAAACCCGGCGGACGTTTCGCGATCGTCAACTGGCATAAGCTGCCGCGGGAAAAGACCACGGTGCTGGGACAGCCCCGCGGCCCGGAATCCGAGCTGCGGCTGTCGCCGGAACGGACCGTCAAAGAGGTCGAAGCCGGCGGCCTCAAGAGCCAGGGAATCGTCGACATTCCGCCCTACCATTACGGCGCGGTTTTCGAAAAACCGATCGCAAAAGCGTTGCCGCCAAAATGGCTGAATCTGCCCTGATCTCCATTCCAGGCTGGACATTTCAACAGATATTGAAATAACTCTTGACCCAACTGCATATTTCAACTTCCATTGAAATATGAAGAAGCAGCACGCCGTCGATATTCTGTCGGCGCTGGCGCAGGACAATCGTCTCGATGTTTTCCGCCTCCTTGTCGAGGCGGGACCGCAGGGCATGCCGGCCGGCCATATTGCCGCCAGCCTGCGGCTGCCGCCCAACGCCCTGACATTTCACCTCGATCGCCTGCGCGACGCCGGACTTGTATCCGTGGAGCGTCAGGGACGTTCGATGGTCTATTCGGCGGAGTTCGATGCGATGAACTCCCTTGTTTCCTATCTCACCGATCAATGCTGCCAGGGTCGTCCGGAGCTCTGCAGGCCGAAGACAAGGTCCGCGCAAAAAAGAGTGTCGACGGTGGGCTGAGGCCATGGCCGAAAAACCGTACAACGTCTTATTTCTTTGCACTGGTAACTCCGCCCGGTCGATCATCGCCGAGGCGATATTGAACAAGGCCGGGCAAGGAAAATTCCAGGCATTCAGCGCCGGCAGCCAGCCCAAAGGGCAAGTCAATCCAAACACGCTGCGGCTTTTGCGCAGCCTCGACTACGACACGTCGGAATTCCGTTCGAAGTCGTGGGCCGAATTCGCCGGGCCCGGCGCGCCTTCCTTGGATTTCGTTTTCACCGTTTGTGACAACGCAGCCGGCGAAACTTGTCCGATCTGGCCGGGGCAGCCGATGACCGCGCACTGGGGTATTCCGGATCCGGCCGAGGCTGAAGGCTCGGAGGCCGAAATTGCTCTCGCCTTCAAGGATGCCTACCGGATGCTGCACCAACGAATTGGCATTTTCGTCGCATTGCCGATGCGAAGCCTGGACAGGCTTTCACTGCAGTCAAAACTGAATGACATCGGGCGCATCAGTCACGCCAAAGAGTCGACCTGATGCCGTCGCCCGCTCAGCGGGTCGTGGCCGAGGCGCTTGGCACGGCCTTCCTGCTTGCGACCGTGATCGGTTCGGGAATCATGGCCGAACGCCTGTCGGGCGCCAACGCGGCGCTGGCCCTTCTTTGCAACACGCTGCCCACCGGCGCTGTCCTGACTGTGCTCATTCTGATTTTCGGACCGGTATCGGGCGCGCATTTCAACCCGGCGGTCAGCGCCGCATTCGCCGCGCGTGGCCAGCTTTCCTGGCAAATGACCATCAGCTATCTGACCGCGCAATTGCTGGGCGCCGTCATCGGCGTCTGGATCGCTCATGCCATGTTCGAATTGCCGATCTGGCAGTTCTCGACTCACGTCCGCACGGGTCCGGGCCAATGGCTCGCGGAAGCCGTCGCAACCTTCGGCCTTGTGCTGACGATCTTCGGCTGCGTTGCACGAGCACCCGGCGCGGTCGCCTATGCCGTCGGCCTTTACATCACGGCGGCCTACTGGTTCACGGCGTCGACGTCCTTCGCCAATCCCGCCGTCACTTTTGCCCGTGCCCTCTCGGACACTTTTGCCGGAATCGCGCCCGCCGGGGTCATCGCTTTCATTCTTGCGCAATTGGCGGGCGCGGCGCTCGCCACGCTGCTCGCGCCTTGGATCTGGGCCGCGAAGCGGCGCTGAGACGTTTATTGCGCTCTGCGCTTACGGTGGAGAGCCTCTTCTTCGCCCTTCCCTGCCAGTCGAATCTGGTTTAAGCACCCCTCGCGCGCGAGGCCGACCTCGGCGCGGTCCGGGGGACGCGCACCAGGCGCGCCCTTTTTTTGTGTGCGGCTGGGCCATGAACCCGATCGCGAGCGGGAGTCTCGTTATGCCGGATCACGACGTATTCGATGCCGAAATCCGGGCTGCCCTGCTCCAGCACGGGGACGACGGGACGGTTCCGCGCCACACTTTGTTCTACTTTTACGGCGGGGATTTCACCGCGCTTGGCAATGCCGCGGCGCAGGCGGGCTACCGCACCGGGCCCACCGCCAAATCGGACGGCGTCATCCTCGAGACCGAAACCGCCGTCGATGCGGCGAGCTTCGCGCGCCACGCAGCGCAGATGAAGAAATGGACCGACGAATTCGGGTGCGAGTACGACAGCTGGGAATGCCAGCTGGTGAAACCGTAGATGCCGAAAAGAACGGACATCAAATCGATCCTGATCATCGGCGCCGGCCCGATCGTCATCGGCCAGGCCTGCGAGTTCGACTATTCCGGCACGCAGGCCTGCAAGGCGCTCAAGGAGGAAGGCTACCGGATCGTCCTGGTGAACTCGAACCCGGCGACGATCATGACCGATCCCGATCTCGCCGACGCCACTTACGTCGAACCGATCACGCCCGAGATCGTCGCCAAGATCATCGAACGCGAGCGCCCGGACGCGCTGCTGCCGACCATGGGCGGGCAGACCGCGCTCAACTGCGCGCTGTCGCTGCGCAAGATGGGCGTGCTGGAGAAATTCAACGTCAAGATGATCGGCGCCACCGCCGACGCCATCGACAAGGCGGAAGACCGCGAGCTGTTCCGCGAGGCGATGACCAAGATCGGCCTGCCGACGCCGCGCTCGCACCAGATCAAGACGTTGCCGCAGGCGCTTGAGGCGCTCGACGACATCGGGCTGCCGGCGATCATCCGCCCGTCCTTCACGCTCGGCGGCACCGGCGGCGGCATCGCCTACAACAAGGCCGAGTTCATCGAGATCGTCGAGCGCGGCATCGATGCCTCCCCCACCAACGAAGTGCTGATCGAGGAGTCGGTGCTGGGGTGGAAAGAGTTCGAGATGGAGGTGGTGCGCGACAAGAAAGACAACTGCATCATCATCTGCTCGATCGAAAACGTCGACCCGATGGGCGTGCACACGGGTGACTCGATCACGATTGCCCCGGCGCTCACGCTCACCGACAAGGAATATCAGATCCTGCGCGACGCCTCGATCGCCGTGCTGCGGGAGATTGGCGTCGAGACCGGCGGATCGAACGTGCAATTCGCCATCAATCCGGCCGACGGACGGCTGGTGGTGATCGAGATGAATCCGCGCGTGTCGCGCTCGTCCGCGCTCGCATCGAAGGCGACCGGCTTCCCGATTGCCAAGGTCGCGGCCAAGCTCGCCGTCGGCTACACGCTCGACGAGATCGCCAATGACATCACTGGCGGCGCGACGCCCGCCTCGTTCGAGCCGACCATCGATTACGTCGTCACGAAAATTCCGCGCTTCGCCTTCGAGAAATTTCCCGGCGCCTCGCCGGTGCTGACGACGTCGATGAAGTCGGTCGGCGAGGCGATGGCGATCGGCCGCACCTTCCGGGAATCGCTGCAGAAAGCGCTGCGTTCGCTGGAGACGGGCCTCACCGGCCTCGACGAGGTGACGATCGAAGGCTTCGACGCCGACAAAGGCATCGATGACAACGATAACAAGGCCGCGATCCGCGCCGCCCTCGGCACACCCACGCCGGACCGGCTGTTGAAAGTCGCACAAGCCATCCGTTTCGGCGCAACCGATGAGCTGATTCACAGTGCCTACCGCATCGACCCCTGGTTCCTCGCGGAAATCCGCGGGATCGTTGAAACCGAAGGCGAGATCGCCGCCAAAGGTTTGCCGGGAACGGCCGGGGCCTTCCGCCGTCTCAAGGGCATGGGCTTTTCCGACAAGCGCCTTGCCAAACTGACAGGTACCGATGCCGACGCGGTGATGGCGACGCGCCGCAAGCTGGATGTGCGGCCGGTGTTCAAGCGCATTGACACCTGCGCGGCCGAATTCGCCTCGCCTACCGCCTACATGTACTCGACCTACGAAACGCCGTTCGCCGGCTCCGTCGTCAACGAGGCGGCGCCCTCGGACAAGAAAAAGGTCATCATCCTCGGCGGCGGGCCGAACCGCATCGGCCAGGGGATCGAATTCGACTATTGCTGCTGTCAGGCGTCGTTCGCGATGCGCGAGCTGGGCGTCGAGAGCATCATGGTCAACTCGAATCCGGAAACGGTTTCGACGGAC
>Ga0163163_10002300_pt1 | contig 16121 bp, 2 predicted proteins | sample S65metaG_FD_119766 | JGI IMG/M metagenome (GOLD analysis project Ga0163163, IMG submission 119766) | Switchgrass rhizosphere microbial communities from Kellogg Biological Station, Michigan, USA - S6-5 metaG | ecosystem: Host-associated > Plants > Roots > Rhizosphere > Soil | place: USA: Michigan... | reverse complement strand
GTCGTAAATCTTGTTATTAGCGGTGATGCTGCCCGTGACGGTGGCCGGGTTCACGTTAAAGGAGCTGCTCAGTGCGCCAGTCGGGATGGCGGCGGCGCTCGCGCTCAATTGCTTGCCGGTGCCGGCCATGCTGACCTGCAGCCCGGCGAAGCTGACAGTGCCGTTGCCGGCGGTGGTGCCGATATCGAGCGAGGCAGTGCCCAGGAGCGAGCCGGTCCCGGCACCGACGCTCAGGCTAACCAGTTGACTGGCGCCCAGGCCGACGGTCGAGTCGTTGCCGAAGGAGTCTCGAGTTTTGAGCACCGGCTGCGGGTTCAAGGCCAAGCCGTAAGTGGTCGAGCCGGGCTGAGTGGTGAAAACCAATTGGGTCGCGGCAGCGGGGCTGAGGGCAATACTGCCGGAGTTGGTGCCGGTCAGGCCCGGGGCGCTGAAAACCAGTGTGATGTTCGTGGCGACGTTGTGGGAGAGATTGGTGAAGGTGACCAGCCCGTTGACTGCCGTCCGATTGGTCGTGCCTTGTAAGGTGCCGCTGCCGGCACCGCGCGCGGCGGTGACCACAGTGCTGTTGTCGGCAGTGCCGTTGGCTGTGCTGCGCAGGTTGCCGAACTGGTCGCGAACCTGGAGGACGGGTTGTTGGGCAAAGGGCACCCCGGCAGTGGCTGTGGCCGAAGGCTGCGTCAGGATGGCCAGGCTGCTGGCCGCGCCGGCCACTTCGCGCAGGCTACCGAAATTGGAAGTGGGGGAAACGCCAGTCATGCTGGCCGTGCCGCTGCGGGTCAGGTTGCCGCTGACCAAGGGCGTGCCCGCCGTCGGGCGGACCCGAACATTTTGCCAGGTCAGCTTGCAAGTGATGCCGCTGGCGCTGGACGCCGTCACGGTGAATACCAGTTGTGTGCTGGTGACCGAACTCATCGCCAGGGCCGTGCCGCTGGCCGCATCGTTGACGTTATTGGCAGCACTGCCCGAGCCCGTCAGCCGTGTGAGCAAAATCGTCGGCGCCGTGCCGCCCGTATCGAACACAAAACCAGCGGGTGCATTGAGGATGATGGTGCCGATCCCGACGTTGCCGCTGGCGTTCTCGGAATAACTAGGCCCGGTCAAACTGGTGAACGTGCCGGCCGCCCCATCGGCCGAAATACTTGTGCCGCCGGTGGCCGGCGTGAACTGTGCCGGGCTAACCGCGATGGCCGGGCTAGTGTTGGAGCCCCTGCTGCCGTCGCTCATGTCGGTGGCGGTGAGTGTGAAACTTCCATTGGTATTGAAAAAAACCGTCAGGTTGGTGGTACCGCCAGCCAGGGCCGCTGCGGCCGGCAGCGTCGCCGAGGTATCACTGGAAGTCAGGCTCACTGTGTCGCTCACCGTGTTGACCAGGTTCCACTGGGCATCCACCGCATTGACCGTCACCGGGAAGCTGGTGCCGACCATCTGGGGGCTCGGCGTGCCCGTCTTGCCGTTCGGAGTCCCTGGGGCGGCACTCTCTCCGGGAACGAGCAACTGCAACTTCGTAAAGGGCGGCGAATTGGCGACGATGTTGGCCGTCGTGCTGGCGGAGGTATTGGCGGAGTAGTTGCCGGCATCAATGCCACTGATGTTGACGCCGCTGACCGACACGGTTTTGTTGGTACCGACGTTGGGGTCGGCGAAACTGGCGCTAGTGTAACTGGTGGAGAGGCTGTCGCCGGCCAGGCGGTCATCCGAGAGGGTAACGGTGGCGCTGGTAGTGCCGTCATAGACCTTGTTGACACCAGTGGCGCTGACCACCAACGCTCGGGCGCTAATGTCGGCGGTGGTGCTGGCTGCTGTATTGGCGGAGTAATTGGCCGCATCGGCGCCGCTGATCGTGATGCCGCTGATGGTGACGGTCTTGGCCGTGCCGACGGTCTTGTTGGCGAAACTGGCGTTGGTATAGCTGGTGGAGAGGCTGTCCCCGGCAAGGCGGTTATCGGCGAGGGTGACCGTGGCGCTGGTGGTGCCGTTGTAAACTTTGTTGATGCCCGTGGCGCTGACTACCAGTGACCGCGTGGTGATGTTGGCGGTGGTGGTCGCGCTGGACGAGGCGAGTTGATAGTTACCGGCATCGGCGCCACTGAGACTAATGCCGCTGACGGTGATGCTCTTGGCGGTGCCGACTGATTTAGAGGCAAAGCTGGCGCTGATGTAGGAGGTAGAGAGGCTGTCGCCCGCCAAGCGGTTGTCAGAAAGGGTCACACTGGCGTCGGTGGTGGCGTCATAGATCTTGTTGACGCCCGTCGCTGTCACCGTGAGTGAGCGGGCGGTGATGTCCGCTGTCCCGCTGGCCGAGGTGTTGGCCGTGTAGTTGGCGGCATCGGCGCCGCTGAGAGCGATGCCGCTGACAGTGATGCTCTTGGCGGTGCCGACGTTCTTATCGGCGAAACTGGCGCTCGTGTAGGTGCTCGAAAGGCTGTCACCCGCCACCCGGTTATCCGCGAGGGTGACGGTCGCCGTGCTGGTCCCGTCGTAGGCTTTACTGACGCCTGTGGCGCTGACGGTGAGCGCGCGGGCGGTGATGTCGGCGCTGGTAGTGGCGCTGCTCGAAGCCAGTTGATAGTTGCCGGTGGCGGCGCCGCTGAGCGTCAGGCCGGCGACCGTGACGGTCCTGGCGGTGCCGACCGATTTGGAGGCGAAGCTGGCGGAACCGCCACTCAGGCTGACATCGTCGCCGGCCAGCGCGCCGCTCAGGGAGCGAGTGGCAATGGTGGCGGCGGTTGTGCCGTCGTAAATTTTGCTATTGGCCGTAACGCTGCCCGACACGATGGCTTTGGTTACATCAAAGGAGCTGCTCAATGCGCTCGTCAGGCCGCTGCTGCTGGCGCTCAGTTGCTTATTGGTGCCAGCCAGGCTGGCTTGCAGTCCGGAGAAGCTGACGATGCCGTTGCCGGCGGCGGTGCCGATGTCGAGCGAAGTAGTGCCCAGGAGCGAGCCGGTGCCGGTGCTGACGCTCAGTGTAACGAGTTGACTGGTACCCACGCCGACCGTGGAGTCATTGCCAAACGGGTCCTGCGTCTTGAGTGCCGGCTGCGGACTGAGGGCCGAGCCGTAGGTGGTCGAGCCGGGTTGGGCGCTGAAGACCAGGCGGTCGGCGGCGGCGGGGCTGATGGCAATCGTAGCGGAGTTGGTACCGCTCACGCCCGAAGCGCTGAAGCTCAGAGTAATATTGGTGGCAACGTTGTGGGACAGATTGGGGAAGGCGATCAGGCCCGCAACGGCAGTCAAGTTGGTCGTGCCCTGCAAAGTGCCGCTGCCGGCTCCGCGCGCCGCGCTGACCAGCGTGCTGCTGTTATTGGTGCAGAAGTTGCCGAACTGGTCTTGCAGGCGGAGGACGGGTTGTTGGGCAAATGCCACACCAGCAGTCGCGGTGGCCGAGGGTTGGGTTTGAATGGCCAGCTTGTTGACCGCGCCCGGAACTTCGCGCAAGAGGCCGAGATTGGCGCCCGCGGGCAGGCCCGTAACGCCGGCGGTGCCGCCCACTGTGAGATTGCCACTGGCCAACGGGCTGCCGGCCGTAGGGCGGACCCTGACATTCTGCCAGGTCAGCTTACAAGTGACGCCGCTGACGCTGGAACTGGTCACAGTGAAAGCCAGTTGTGTGGTGGTGATCGAGGTCATCGCCACGGCTGTGCCGCTGGCCACGCCGTTGATGTTGTTGCCGTTGCTGCCGGAGCCCGCCAGCCGTGTGACCAACATAGTTGGCGCTGTGCCGCCGGTATCGAACACAAAGCCTGCCGGCGCATTGAGGAGGATAGTGCCGGTGCCGACGTTGCCGCCGGCGTTCTCAGAATAACTCGGGCCGGTCAAGTTGGTAAAGGTGCCGGTGGCGCCATCGGCCGAGATAGCCCCGCCGCCGGTGGCAAGCGTGTACTGCGGCGGGCTGACAGTAATAGCCGGGCTGGTGCTAGGAGTTTTGCTGCCGTCGTCGAGATCGCTGGCGGTAAGAGTGAAATTACCATTGGCATTGAACGCGACCATCAGGTTGCTGGTGCCGGCGAGCAACGCGATAGTGGGTGGCAGGGTGGCGGTAACGTCGCTGGAGCTCAGACCCACAGTGTCGCTTACGGTATTGACCAGGTTCCACTGAGCATCCACCGCGTTGACCGTTACCCCGAAGCTGATGCCCGCGACCTGACCGCTGGGCGTGCCGGTCTTGCCGCTGGCGCTGCCAGGAGCGGCACTCTCACCGGGAACGAGCAACTGCAGTTTGCTAAACGGTCCGGTGCCTACCGTCACGTTGCCTGAGATAACATTGGTCAAGCCGGCGGCGGTAAAGTTGAGGGTAATGGTCTCTGACAGGTTATAGGAAAGATTGGCGAACGTCGCCAACCCGTTGACGGTCGTGGCCGTCAGGGTTCCCTGCAGGGCCGCCGTTCCCATGCTGCGAGCGACCGTGATGACCCGGCCATTGTCCGCCGTGACCAGATTACCGGCGGCGTCTTCGACGCGGATCACCGGTTGTTGGGCAAAGGGAACGCCCGCCGTAGCGGTGGTGGAAGGCTGGGTCTGGAGTGTCAGTTTGCGGGGCATGCCGGCGCCAACCGTGATGGTCGGGCTGGTGTTGGCCGTCTTGCTGCCGTCGGTCAGATCGCTGGTGGTCAGGGCCTGGCTGCCCACAGTGTTGAGCGTGACGCTGAAGGTCCTGGTCCCCGAGACCAACCCCGCATTGACGGGCAAAGTAGCGTTGCCGTCGGAGGAGGTGAGACTAACCGTATCGGCGATGGTGTTGACGAGGTTCCAGTTGGCATCTACCGCGTTGACCGTGACATTGAACGGCGTGCCGGCCGCTTGCGGACTGGGCGTGCCGGTCTTGCCACTGGTGGTGCCGGGCGCGGCAGTTTCACCGGGCACAAGCAACTGCAGTTTGCTGAATACCGCACCGACGCCGAACGGTGTGCTCACTGCATTGCTCAGGCCGCTGGCGCTGGCAGTGAGTTGGTTGTTGGTTCCGACGGAATCAATCTGCAGATTGGTGAAAGCGACCGTGCCATTGCCGCCGGCTGTGCCGATGTTCAGCGTCGTAGTGCCCGACAAAGTGCCGCTGCCCGAAGTAAGCGCCACCGTCACCAGCTTGCTGGCGGGCAGCCCCGCAGAAGAGAAGCTGCCGAAGCGGTCCTGTGTCCTGAGCACCGGTTGAATGCCGAAGGGAACACCCGCGCTGGCCGAAGCGGGCTGGGTCGTAAAAACCAGCCGATCGGCCGGCGCCGACCCCACCACAACCGGATCGGAAGTTACACTCCTCAGGCCCGGAGCGGAGAATACCAGGGTGATAGTGTTTGCCACATTGTGCGATAAATCCGTAAAAGTGGCTTCTCCGCCGATAGTCTGTTCACTGGTCGTGCCTTGGAGGGTTCCGCTCCCGCTCAATCGAGTGGCTGTCACAATGGTCGAATAATCCTGGTAGCACCAAATATCGAATTGGTCATAGGTGGACAAATCGGGTTGCTGAGGGAAAATCACACCAGCCGTTGCAGTCGGTGAAGGCTGAATATTAATCCCCAGCGATCTGGGTGTGCCGGGGATGGTGTTGAGCAATCCGAATGTGCTGAGATCCTGATTCACTCCAGCAATCATCGCAGTTCCGGGATTTTCCGAGAGGTTAAGAATGTAGCCGGTGTTCAAGTAGTCCAACGACCCGTCCAATGCCTGCACCTGCAATCCACTGATCGTTAACGTATCGAACTTGCCGGTTCCAGAAACAGACAAAGTGACTGTTAACTCTGAGCTTCCAACCGAGATGCTCGCTGCGGTAATGTCCCTGCTCCCGGTGAAGGAAACGCTTCCCACGCCGGGGTTGAATTGCCAGCCATACGGAAGCGTCAGGATTAGGGTCTTGTTGTTCCCAACCGCGAAGTCAGATGTCATTGTTTCCGTAACTACAATGCTCCCCAAGGCCGTGAATCCAGCTCCATTGGTCGAGTTTAACGACTTGTCGGCGGAGATATCGTTGCCGCCCAATGGTTCCGTGACCGTCACATCCCCGCGCGTCAAGCTGGGGCAAATACATAACGCCCCGACGACCAGGCCAATTCGCAGCAATTCTCGATTCATTCCTATGTTCTTGCGACCTCTCCTGGTTTAAAGTGTCCAAAAAAGTACGGGCGGAGAAGCCGTCAGCCAGCATTGGGACAGCAATTGACCTGCCAGTAGACGTTTGAGTGCGCTCCGCCATCGCAAAAAAGCCCTGAGCACTTACGGCATTGCAGTCAATGCCAAGCAGTTATCAATCGATGAAGGGCTCTGTGTGTGGAGTGATTCGAGGCGCCTTCACTCGCAAGGTGTCCCAAAATTGGACTTACGAAAGATGCAGGCGAACGAGGACGAGGCGTTCTTGCTGCGCGAGACAGGTGCTACTGTTTGCCGTATTCTTCGCGCAGAATAATCAAGGCTTTGGAGATGGCGAATTTGGTCAAACCGGCAACGCTGTGGATATCCAGTTTACGCATGATGCGCTCGCGATGCGTTTCCACGGTGCGAACGCCGATCCCGAGTGCGCTGGCGATTTCTTTATTGCTAAGCCCTTCGGCGAGGTGAATCAGAACTTCCCGCTCGCGATTGGTAATTTGAGAAGGGGTTGGTCCTTCACCAGAGCCGAGGACGAATTGGTTCAAAGCCAAACACGCAACATCCGGGCTGAAAAAGGTTTTGCCGGAATCTACTGCTTCGATGGCGCGCACCAATTCCTCCGGGGAAGCTTCTTTGAGCACATAGCCGCGTGCGCCGGATTGGATGATGCGCAGGACAAAATCGGTGTTGCTGTGCGTCGAGAGGATAAGGACTTTGACGTTGGGAATTTGACGGCGCAAGAGTTCGGTGACTGCCAAGCCGTTCATGTGGGGCATATAAATGTCCATGAGGATGATGTCCGGCAAAAGCTCCTTGGCTTTGCGAACGGCCTCGAGGCCATCGGCGGCTTCGCCGACGATGACGAGGCGTTCCTGGCGCGAGAAGCAGGAACTGATTCCGCGCCGGACAACCGGATGGTCGTCAACCAATAGTATTTTGATAGGACTTTTCACTTTTTCGGGATTAGCCCGCGTCGAGTCAGAGATACTCGAAGAAGTGGTTGGACGAGTAGACACGATCCCGGGAATGGCGGGTGGCAATGCGAGAGTATTCATGTTTGTTTAGTGCCAGAACGGGCCGCTTTGAAAATTACTTTCAGACTCATCAGTGGCAGATTCTTTTTGTTCTTTCTACCCTGAGTCTAGCCACTGAAAAAAACGAAACAATCAGGGTGGGGCAGATTTGTCTGCCCGGTGCAAGTGAGGAATTCAAACCAGGGGAAGCTCCGGTCACAGAAAAAATCCCAAGCTTCAATTCCTAACCCCACAAAAAGCCGTTTAAACCGGAGCATCATTTCTCTCACTCGTCGGGACCGCCAAAATTCGTGAAGTAAAGAAAACCCTTAGCTAGGGCATTATAAACGTCCTCTTCTTTGCGATGGGGAGCTTTTAGCGTTTGGACAACCCATTTTATTGGGGGCCAAATTCAGCCTGAGCGAACAAGGCCAGGCCCAAGCAAATCAAATCCGACTCAATGAACCCAACGCGTCTGCCGGCTGGATTGATCACTACGAAGTAATACATGCTTCCTTCGGCAAAATCCCCGAGCTACCTTGGCTTGAGTCAGTTTGTTCCCCAAGGCTCCGCGATTGAAACCCAATGATGTTGGAATTTATGTAACGCTCCAAGGAATCGTTATTTACAAGAAATCCTCTCGATCCGCTCGCTTCCCAGTCCCGTAGAATTCCTTGGGCCATTTCCAGTGCCGCCCCCAATTGTAGGAGCGGATAGCTTCGTGCATTGTAATCCCGTGGGCCAGTTTCAGACCTGGGTAACAACCACACCGGGAAATCCGGGAAAGCGCGGAGTAACAGTCGAGCGAATTTATGAAAACCAAGATAAACCGCGTGAATGGCTTCACCCTGGTAGAAATAATGATCGTGGTCGCAATCATCGGATTACTCGCAGCTATTGCCATCCCCAACTTCCTCAAAGCGCGAGGCACGTCTCAGCAAAATGTTTGCATCAATAATCTTCGGCAGGTCAGTGCCGCGATGCAACAGTGGGCCATGGAAATGAACAAATCCCCATCTGCGGCGGTAACGGCCGCTGACGTGCTGCCTTACATGAAAGCGCCGGTGACCTGTCCTGCGGGCGGCACCACGTTTGGCAACAGCTACACCATGACGACAGTGGCTGAGCAACCGATTTGTCAAAAAGTACCGCTTTCGCATTTCCTACCCTGAACGTTGCAGGAAGAGCATTACCTGTAACCAGGTGACCACCCTTCCATTCGTCAAAGTGGATTCTTGAACGCTTTGAGCTCAGCGTAAGTGACGTACCACAAAGCTTTGGCGGTTCCAACAGAAGCATGAAAAAGACTCTCCTCACACTTGCCGTCTCTCTAGGTCTAATGGGCCCAGCTAACCTACGTGCCTATGTCATCGTCACGGAACCGACTGGTGGTAATGATGTTTCGGCCGACAAGGCGGTCAACTCGACTAACGGAACCGGTTACGTGAGCTTGGGAGACATTGTGCTGACCGAGGTGGCTGCCACCGACTTCGCGCCGGGGAACGGTCAAACGTTCATTCTGACGGCGCCCACAGGTTGGCGATTGAACCCGGTGGCAGGAGCGAGTGTTTCATTTTTGAACAGCCGAGACATTACTGCCGCCAGCGTCGCGGTCACCGCATCCAATCTAACGGTCACTCTTTCCGTTGATGGCACGAGCAGACTTGATAAACTCACTATTAGTGGAGTGCAAGTCCAGCCCCTCGACGGTGCCAGTGATCCGAATGCTGGCTACCTGCTCAATCTTTCGGCCGATTCCGGAACTGCAACGATTGAGGGAATTCTCCCGGATTTAACAACCTTTGGTTTATTGAACACCATTCCCGGAACGCCCACGAGGCTGGGTCTCTCGAAACAGCCCTCGTCGGTCGCTATGGCCGGTGTTGCTTTCGAGGTCCAACCAGAGGTCATGACTTTCGACCAGTTTGGCAATCTGTGCTACCTGGACGTCACCACAGTGGTAAGGGCCAGCCGGGCGGCGGGTTCCGGAACGCTTCAGGGTACGACTAATCTCACCGTGATTGGCGGCGAGTGCAGCTTCACCGATTTATCACATAATGTTGCCAACGGAATCACGATCCTTTTTACGGCAAGCAACCTCACCAGTGTAACTTCTGAGTTGATCGCTGTCGGAGCTGCGATGGCGAATCGGTTGGTGTTCACGACTCAACCAGGCGCGGCAGCCGCCGGCGTCCCTTTCGGCGTCCAGCCGGCGCTAATGAGCCAGGACCAATTTGGGAACTATTCGACCGTCGGACTGCCGGCCAACCATAATGTAACAATGACGCTCAGCTCGGGCAGCGGCACGTTGTTAGGTGACACCAATCAGGATATCGGAACCAATGCGGGCAATGGAGTGGTCACCTATACGAATCTGGAAATTGGTGCGGCGGGAAACGCGAAACAACTCACCGCCAGTTCGGATGGATTTGTTGATGCTTTAAGCAGTTTGTTCAATGTGACCGGAAACGGTTTTTCCAGTCTGATGGTGCTGGCTCCCGGCGAGACGTTGGCGCCGGGGACGGTGACGGGCAAATCGGGGACGCCGACATCGCGGATCGTCGGCACCGCCTTTAACGTGACGGTCTATGCGGTAGATGCTAACTGGAACCAGGTCAATTCGGCGACTGATGTCGTCAGCATTGCCTGTTCGGATAACAGTGCCATCATGCCGGCGGATGCGGCATTAGTTGGCGGGAGCAAAACTTTCAGTATAACCCTGAACACTCTCGGGAGCGCAATAATCACAGCGAGCGATGTCACTGACAACACGAAAAGCCCGGGGGCCAGCTCCGCCATCCAAATAACTGGCCCCCCCGCAAAGTTGACGCTGCAAACGCAGCCCTCAGCAATGGCTAAGGCTGGTGAGGCTTTTTCTCAGCAACCAGCCGTTCGAGTCGAAGACGCCGGCGGCAATTTGCTCTCTTCAGATAATGGCCGGGTAATTACGGCGACGCGAGGCACTGGAACGGCAGCTTTGCAGGGCTCGCTGACCGCGAGCACGGTCAACGGAGTGGCGACCTTCGCGACTCTCTCGTATAACGTGGCGGAGACGATTACGCTGAACTTCTCGGCCGCCGGCTTGACCAATACGGCCTCCGAGAACGTGGCGGTCAGCCCCGCGGCTGCCGACCGTTTGATTTTCACCACGCAGCCGGGTGGGGTTTCGCGAGTGGGATCGCCGTTGACCGTACAGCCGACCATTAAATCGCGGGATGCGTTTGGAAATCTCTCGACGGTCGGTCTGCCGAGCAGCCTGCCGGTATCGCTGACACTGAGCACTGGTTCCGGGTCGCTGGTAGGAGCCACTATGTTTGACATTGGGTCCGCGGCCGCTAACGGAGTGGTCGTCTGTACAAATCTGGGGTGCACCGCGGCGGGTACCAACAAACAGTTAAACGCAACAGCAACCGGCCTGACCAGCGGGCTGAGTGCGAGCTTTTCGGTCGGAGGTTTTGAACCGGTTTCAGAGTCTACTGTTATTTCAGCGGATACCGCCGGGGGTTCTTATACAACACTAGCTGGACCAGTTTATTACGAAGCGGCCAGCGGCGATGCGGGCGCGGGTACCATCATTCTTAATTCCCCCGCCGGGTTCAGCTTTGATACGGGCGGCACCGCTCCACTAGTCCTGGTGCAGCGGCTGGGAGGCAGTGGTGGAAATACCAATAATATTGACCGTGTCGCCAGCGGCACTGCAGTAGCGATTACTTCGCGGACAACCAATCAAATCATATTGACGGTGACAAATGCGAGCAGCGGGGGCGTGACCTGCTCATTGACCTGGACCAATCTCCGCGTGCGCCCTAATGCGGGCACGCCATTGGCGAGCGGGAACATCACTGCGGGCGGGACGGCGTCACTCGCTGCCGTTTCAGCCGGCGTTACGAGCGTGGGAAGTTTGACGGAAGTTGCTGGCATGGCAAATCGGCTGGCATTCACCACGCAACCATCCTCAGCCACAGCCGGCGCGCCTTTCGGCTCGCAGCCGGTACTCAGAACCCGCGATCAGTTCGGAAATGATTCAACAATGGGATTGCCTGCCAGCAGAATAATAGGTCTTGTCCTAAGCTCCGGAACCGGATCACTTCTAGGCACGACCAACCTGGATGTTGGCACGGCAGGTGGAAATGGAGTCGCGACTTTTGCCAATTTGGAAATCGATGTGGCAGGCACAAACAAACAACTTACCGCCAGCGCCAATGGATTTACCAACGCCACGAGCACGGTTTTTAGCGTCAGTGCGGCGGTCCCCAGCCGATTGACAGTTTCTACCCAGCCGTCGGCTGTTGCAACCGCGGGAGTTGCTTTTGCGCAGCAACCGGTGGTTCGGATCGAAGACCAGTTCGGCAATTTAATGAGTTCCGATAACAGTACGGTAGTGACGGTTAGCCGCGGTCTCGGCACCGGGACATTGCAAGGAACAGTGAATCGCACGGCAATCAGCGGCGTGGTGACATTCACGAATCTATCTTACAATGTCGCGGAGACTATCAATCTTACCTTTATCAACGGGGGTTTGACTGGAACTGCTTCGAGCAATATGGTCGTCAGCGCGGCCGCAGCCAGCCGATTAGCACTCCAAACTCAACCCCCGGGCACCGCCGTCGCGGGAGGTATTTTCGCACCGCAGCCGGTGATACGGATAGAAGATCAATTTGGCAACCTGCGCATTGGAGATAACGCAACGGTAGTCATCGCCACAAGGAGTGGCGGCGCCGGCGCGTTGCAAGGCACGACCAACCGTATCGCTGTCGGAGGCATCGTAACTTTCACGAACTTGTCGCACACCGTCGCCACGAATATCACTATTGCTTTCACCAGCGGGACGCTGAGCAATGTGATCTCCGGCATGATCGCTGTGAGCCCGGCCGCAGCCAGCCGGTTAGCAATTCAGACGCAGCCTTCATCGACTGCTATCGCGGGTATGGCCTTCGCGCAACAACCGATAATTCGCATCGAGGATCAATTCGGAAACTTGCGCGGTACAGACAATGCCACGCTGGTGACGGCCACTCGAAATGCGGGCAGCGGAACCCTGCAAGGCACAACCAACCTGGGGGCAATCAATGGCGTAGTGAGCTTTACCAATCTGTCACACAATCTTGTGACAAATATAAATATTAATTTTGCAGCCAGCGGCTTGCCCATCGTGACGTCCTCCAACGTGCTTATCAATGCGGGCGCGTTCAGCAAATTACAGCTTCTGGCGCCCGGTGAAAGCGCTGCGCCGGGCACCCCAAGCGGCAAGACTGGCACGCCGAGCCCCCAGACTGCGGGCACGGCCTTCAGTGTCACTGTCAATGCGGTCGATGCGAATTGGAACAGAATCACCAATGTCACGGATACGATCACACTTTCATCTAGTGACACTAATGCGCTTCTGCCGGCCAATGCGGCTCTAGTATCCGGCACCAAGACACTCAGCGTGACGTTGAGGTCCGCACCTAGCCAGACGGTGACAGCTTCGGACATGACACAGCCCTCCAAGACGGCGAATAGTAGCTCGGCGATCCCTCTCAACCCGGCAGCAGCGACTCGACTGGTGCTGCAGATTCAACCTTCAATGACGGCAACAGCGGGCATAGCATTCAGCCAACAGCCAGTGCTCCGAATCGAGGATCCGTTCGGAAATTTGCGAAGCAGTGATAACAGCACGGTTATATCCTCCACAAGGGCTGCTGGCAGCGGCACACTTCAAGGAGCCACCAATTTGACAGCTGTTAATGGTGTAGTGACTTTCACGAATTTGTCTCACAAAGTGGCGACGAATATCACCATTCAGTTCAGCAGCGGCACTTTAACCAATGCGACTTCGGCGACGATTGTCGTCAGCGCCGGCGCTGCAAGTCGTTTAACTATCGCGACTCAGCCTTCGGCGAGCGCCACAGCCGGGCTGAATTTTGCACAACAGCCTATCCTTAGAATCGAGGATCAATTCGGAAATTTGCGAACCAGTGACAACGGCACAATCGTGACGGCCACGCGCAATACAGGCACGAGTTCTTTGCAGGGGAACACGACAGTGACTGCGAGCGCAGGTATCGCTGCATTTAGCGGTCTCTCTTACAATACAGCCGAAACGATCACCGTTGGTTTTAACAGCGAGAGTTTGGTAGCGACCGTCTCGTCAAATGTGGTGGTGAGTCCTGCGGCAGCAAGCAAGCTGACGATTCAGAGACAGCCTTCTGCCAATGCCACGGCGGGTGTGCCGTTTGCGCAGCAACCAAGTATCCGGGTGGAGGATGCGTTTGGCAATCTGCGCAGTAGCGACAACTCGACGGTGGTGAACGCCGCGCGCGCTCTGGGCACCGGCATTTTGCAGGGGAGCACCAATCTGACAGCTGCCAACGGCATTGTCACTTTCACCAACTTGTCTCATACCGTGGCGACCAACATCACGATTAGCTTTGGCAGCGGCTCGCTGGCCGGGACAACCTCCAGTGGCATCGTGGTCAGTCCGGCGCCCGCCAACCGTCTGGTTTTTGGGGCCCAACCCGGTCTGGCAATTGCTGGCGCGGCCTTCGGCGCGCAGCCGGCGGTCAAGACGCAGGACCAGTTTGGGAATGATTCGACGGTTGGTCTGGCGGGTAATCTGCCGGTGACGATGACCTTGAGCTCTGGCAGCGGCCCGCTGCTTGGATTGACTACTTTGGATGTGGGCACCAACGCCGGGAATGGCCTGGTTGCTTTCACCGACCTGGAAATCGATATTGCCGGGACTAACAAGCAGTTAAGTGCGAACGCCAGTGGATTGAGCAATGCGCTGAGCAGCGTGTTTAGTGTGTCGGCGGCAACGGCTGCGCGTTTGACCCTGCAGACCCAGCCCTCGGCGACGGCGACCGCCGGCGTGGTGCTGGCGCAGCAGCCCGTGATTCGGATTGAGGACTCGTTCGGCAACCTGATGGGTTCGGACAACAGCAGCGTGGTCACCGTGGGTCTCGGTTTTGGGAGCGCCGCGTTGCATGGGACGCTTAGCCGCACGGCGCTCAATGGCGTGGTGACGTTCACGAATCTTTCTTACAATGTTGCGGAGACCATTAATCTTAGCTTCAACAGCGGGAGTTCGACTGGGACCTCTTCGAGCAATGTGGTGGTGAGCGCGGCGGCGGCGAATCGCTTGAAGATATTGACCCAACCTGGTCCGACCTCGGTTGCCGGGACGGCCTTTGGACCACAGCCGGTGGTGCGGATAGAAGATCAATTTGGTAACTTGCGCAGCAGCGACAACAGCACCGTCGTGACCGCCACTCGTGGGGCGGGTAGCGGCGCGCTGCTGGGAAACACCAGCGCGACGGCCGCCAGCGGCATAGTTACCTTCACGAATCTAGCGCACGGAGTGGCAACCAACATCACGATTCAGTTTGCGAGCGGGACTCTGGCCGGAGATGCCTCCAGTTCGATTGCGGTCAGCGTGGCGTCTGCCGCGCGGTTGACGATGCAAACGCAACCCTCCGCCAGCGCGACAGCGGGAGTTCCTTTCGCCCAGCAGCCGGTGGTGAGGGTTGAGGATAGCTATGGCAATCCAATCAGCTCGGACAATACGACAACGGTCACGGCGGCGCGAGCGAGTGGCTCAGGTATTTTGCAAGGCACCGTCACGGCCTCGGCGGTGAACGGTCTGGTGAATTTCACCAATCTGTCGCACACCATGGCGACCAATATCACGATTCAGTTCAGCAGCGGCAGTTTGGCCGGCACGACCTCTGCCAACCTAACTGTCAGTCCGGCGGCGGCCAGTCGGGTGATGGTGGTGACGCAGCCTCCGGGTACAGTGACGGCGGGAGCCGTTTTTTCGCCTCCGCCTCAGGTTCGGATTGAGGATACCTACGGCAATCTGCGCGCCAGCGACAACAGCACTGTGGTAAACGCCGGGCGGGGCCAGGGCAGCGGAAGCTTGCAGGGCAACACAACCGCCATGGCCAGTGGCGGGGTGGCGACATTCACTAATCTCAGTTACGCGATAGCTGAGACAATGAATATCAATTTCACGAGTGGTAGTTTGACGGGAGGCACCTCTGCCAATGTCGTGGTTAGCGCGGCGGCCGCCAACAAGCTGACGATCCTGACGCAGCCGTCGAGTACGGCGACGGCGGGTGTGGCCTTCGTGCAACAGCCGGTGATTCGGATTGAGGACCAGTTTGGCAACCTGCGCAGCGGCGATAACAGCACGGTGGTGACCGCGGCGCGGGGCATGGGCACGGGCTCGCTGCAAGGCACAACAACCGCGACCGCCAACGGCGGTGTCGCCAGCTTCAGCAACTTAAGCTACCCGGTGGCCGAAACCTTGAAGATCGTCTTGAGCAGCGGCAATTTAACGAATGTGACTTCTGCCAATGTGGTGCTCAGCGCCGGGCCGTTTGCCAAGCTCCAACTCCTGGCGCCGGGTGAGACCGCCGCACCGGGCACGGTGTCCGGTAAGAGCGGCACGCCGGCTGCCCAGAGCGCCTTCACGGGCGTCAATCTCACCGTCAATGCAGTGGATGCCAACTGGAACAGAGTGAACTCGGTCACCGATACAGTCGGCATTACCTCCAGCGACACGACCGCGACATTGCCCGCCAATACGGCGCTGATCGCCGGATCGCAAAACTTCAGGGTTTCCTTTGGCACCAATGGCAGCTTTGCCCTCACCGCCACGGACCTGAGCGATGGCAGCAAAACCGCCAGCACCAGTCCCGCCATCGCGGTCAACATGCCTCAATTTGCTCCGGCCACCGGTGGCACCGTCATCTCGGCGGACACGATAGGTGGCACTTTCACCGGCTTGACGGGTCCAACGTACACCGAAAATGCCAGTGGGAACGTCGGAACCGGAACGATTATTCTGAAGGTGCCGAACGGCTTCGTTTTCGACACAGGTGGCACCGCTCCGACCGTGAAGATCGACCGCCTAACCGGAAGCGGCAGCTCGGCTAATAATATCAACGGCGTTTCCAGCGGCGTCTCAGTGGCGATGACTTCAGTCAGCACGACGCAATTGGTGTTCTCTGTTACCAGCAGCAGCGTCAGCGGCATTACTTGCAAACTTAC
>Ga0163163_10002298_pt1 | contig 16135 bp, 11 predicted proteins | sample S65metaG_FD_119766 | JGI IMG/M metagenome (GOLD analysis project Ga0163163, IMG submission 119766) | Switchgrass rhizosphere microbial communities from Kellogg Biological Station, Michigan, USA - S6-5 metaG | ecosystem: Host-associated > Plants > Roots > Rhizosphere > Soil | place: USA... | reverse complement strand
GACTGTTCATGGTTCCCGGGCTGCAGCACTGCGTCGGCGGACCTGGCGCCACGAGCTTCGATTTCCTCGCGCCGCTGCAGATATGGGTCGAGCAAGGACGGCCGCCCGAGCGGGTCACGGCCCGCCGTATCGAGGACGGCAAGGTCGTCCGCACGCGGCCGTTGTGCGCCTACCCGAAGCAGGCGGTCTGGCGCGGTTCCGGCAGCATCGACCAGGCCGCGAACTTCCTCTGCAAGGCGCCGCCCAGCTGAGCGGCATGTCAGGTTGCGTCGGCGTCTCGTCGGGCGGGCGACTCTCGCCCTCAAATCACCGGACGCGGCGCTTCGATCAGGTCCCGCGTTTCGCCGAACAGCAGCCTCTCTATCCCCTGCGACGTGTAGAAGTCGCCCGGAAAGCCGAGGTCGCAGGGCTTGAGCGCGGTGAGCGTGGCGAGCTCTTCCGCAGACAGCTCCAGCGTCAGGCAGCCAAGGTTGTCCTTGAGCTGGGCTGCGGTGCGGGCGCCCAAAATGGGAATGATGTTGTCGCCGCGTGAGCGGAGCCAGGCAAGGGCCACTTGAGAGGGGCTGACGCCGCGAGCCTGGGCGAATTCGACCACCTTGTCGACGACGGCGAAGTTCTCTTCGCTGAAGCCCCGGCCGGTGAAGGCGCCCGCCGTCAGGCGGCCTTCCTGATTGCCCTCCCGCTTGTACTTGCCGGTCAGGAGGCCGTCGGCGAGGACGCCCCAAGGGGTGACGCTCAGCCCCAGCTGGCGAGCCATCGGCAGGAGCTCGCGCTCGGCGTCGCGCTTGAGGAGGTTGTAGGTGAGCTGCACCGCCGCAAGGCTCGCCCAGCCGCGCAGCTCGGCCAGCATTTGCGAGCGGGAGATCACCCAAGCCGGCGTGTCGGAGAGGCCGATGTAGAGCACCTTGCCCTGCCGGACGAGGTCGTCCAAGGCCTGCATCACCTCCTCGGCCGGCGTAATGCCGTCCCACGAGTGCATCCAGTAGAGGTCGATGTGATCGGTCGCCAGACGCTTCAGGCTGGCCTCCACCGACTGCATCATGGCCTTGCGGTTGTTGCCCTTGAAGTTCGGGTCGTTGGTGCGCCCCGAGGCGTGGCTGAACTTCGTGGCTATGACGTATTCATCACGCCGCTTGCCCATCCATTCGGCCAGCAGAAGCTCGCTGTCGCCGTCGTGGTACATGTCGGCCGTGTCGATGAAGTTGCCGCCGGCGTCGGTGAAGGTCTTCAGGACCTCCAGGCTCTCTTCCTTGCCGGCGCCGAACTCGCGCCGGGTGCCGAAGGTCATGCCGCCCAGCGACACCTCGGAGACGCGCAGGCCGGAGCGGCCGAGCAGCTTGTATTTCATGGTTCCTCCCTCAGACCGACTGGACCGCCGTTTGGCGGCTTCCCGCCAGCTTTAGGGCAGGGCGCTGGGCCTCCGCAACGGATCGCAGGCGCTCACGCCGCGAGCGCCTGCGAACTTCGGAATCTGCGCCAGCCCGTTTGGTGCAGCCCGCCGGCAAAGCAGGGCGATCTCAGGCCGGGCGGGCGGATAGGCGCCTAGTCGAGCTCCTTGAACCCATAGTCCGGCGTGCCTTGCCCGGCGCCGTAGTATTTGAACGGCAGGAACTTGCCCGACATGGTGATGCGCACGCGATCCCCCTTGGGATTGGGCTCGCGCTCGAAGTCAAACTCGAAATCGATGGCGGACATGATTCCGTCGCCGAATTCCTCCTCGATCAGAGCCTTCCAAGCCGGCCCGTTGATCATCACCAGTTCGTAGAAGCGGTAAATCAGCGGATCGGTCGGCGGCATCGTCACGCCCTGGCCGCGGTAGGGCGGCTCGTTGAGCAGGGCGATCTCGGAGGCGCTGAGACCGAAGAGCTCACCCGCGCGGCGCGCCAGCGGCTTCACCAGTTTCATTTGCCCGAGCAACGCGCCCACGATCAGAACGGGCGACAGGCCGCCGATCTCGTCGCAGATGTAGCGCCAGCTCCACCCCTTTTCGCGTTTGAGATCGAGGATCTTCTCGGTCAGACCTGCGCGCGTCATGCGGCGCTCCTGTTGCGGCGGTTGGAATGCGCCAGATAAGGAGCGGGGCGCTGACCCGAGGTGAAGCGGCGAGCCCGACACAGCCGTCAAAAGCGCGGGCCCCGCCTGCGGCGAAGGCGCCCCCAAGCGTCAGGGCTCATACGAGCGGCAGAAGATCTGACGGACCTAGGTCGGCTGCGGGACGGGATAAAGCTCGGCAGCCAGAAGGCGGGCGTCCAGCACCGGATCGTTTCATAGCTGACCTCGATCCCGCGCTGGGCCAGCAGTTCCTCGACGTCGCGTAAGCTGAGCGTGAAACGGAAATACAGCCACGCCGCATAGCGGATCACGTCCGGCGGGAACTGATGACGCTTGAACGAGATCGGCCGCACGGTTCGGCCTCCCCTCAGCCCTCCACCCTGGGCCTCAATGAAGACAGTTTGCCGTTAGACTGACAGCACCCCAGTCGAAGGTGCCGCCGCCGGCGCGGGCGACGACGGTGACCTGATCACCGCGGCATTTGGCCCGTTTTCCTCCTATCGGCGACGCAGCGGCGGATCGAGATTGGGGGCGAAACCGCGATTTTTTTAGACACGGCCAAGCTTGCGGGGAACAGGCGCCATGGACAGCCTTGCCGAGACCACCGTCAGCGAAAGCCCAGTTCAAGTCGTGCACGTCGTCAAAGGCAAGGCGGCGCACCGCCATGCACTAACATTGTAACCGGATCGCCCATCGAGGGCCGGCCGGAGATCCGCCCTGCGGACATCGCAGTGATCAGAGGATCGGAAAGGTGGGAGGACATGTTCAGCGTCGAGCCGCTCAGCGAGGGCCTGCCCTACGGGGTCGTCGTCCGAGGCCTCACGGCGAAGGACATCGAGGACAGGGACAATCAACTCCGCCTTCGCGACCTGTGGCTGCGCCACGGCGTCATCCTCTACAAGGACGTCGAGGTCACCCCTGCGCTCCACATCGAGCTCAGCCGCGTCTTCGGTCCATTGCAGCGCCATTTTATCGAGGACAAGCTCGTCGACGGCCAGCCGGAGCTGGTGAGGTTCAGCTCGGACGCCGAGCAGGAGGGCATAGCCGAGGTGGACGGCGAGCTGCGGTGCGGCGCCCAGCCCTGGCATGCCGACGCCCATAGCCACGGCAGCCCCACTCACGGCGGCATCCTGCACGTCACCGTGAGCCCGCCGGAAGGCGGTGAGACCGGCGTGACGTGCATGATCAATGCGTACCAGCGATTGCCGCAGCCGCTGAAGGACCGCATCGAGGGCCTGGAGACCCTCTACAAGATCCGGATGGACGAGGAGCAGTTCAGGTTCGTTCCGCGCCAGACGTTCCGGTTGGTGCAACTGGGTTCGTACCACAAGGAGGTGCAGCGCCGGCAGGACACCGACTTTCCGCCGGTCGCCCACCCGCTGGTCGTCGTGCAACAAGGCACAGGCCGAAAGGCGCTCAACATATCCCCCGCCAGCTTGAGAGGGGTTCTGGGCTGGAGCAGAGCCGCCGGCGACGAGCTTCTGCAGGATTTGCTCTGGCGCGCCTCTGACCCGTCGCAAGCTTACGTCCACAAGTGGGCCGGCGACGGCAGCGAGATGCTGCAGTGGGACAATCTCCGCGTCCTGCATATGGCGCGCGGCGTGCGCCCTGGCGAGGTGCGGGAGGCGCGCAGGACGACCATCGCCGCGCCCGGCCCCGTCGGCCGTCGCCTGGAGCACGAGGTCTTGGAGCAGCTGTAGACGCCCAAGCTTGCGGCCCGAGTTCACCGTCGGCTCCCAAGCCTGATGCCGGGCAGGTGCTGCAGGCCGAAGCGCCCCGAAACGCGCGGATTTTATTCTCGACTGGTCAGCGCCGAACAGGTGAGCGACAAAATCGACCAGGCATTGAGGCTCGTGAGAGGACGGTCCGCGCGGCCGGCGAACCCATGAACATCCAAACCCTTCGATCGCCGGCCCTGGCGATGAAGCCCCGGTGGGCGGAATCCGAGCTGATGCAGATCGCCTTCATCACCGACGACATGCAGGCCTCGCTCGACTACTGGTGCGGGGTCATGGGCGCAGGACCGTTCTTTGGCGAGCGGCTGGTGGTCGACGGGACCTACATGGGCAAGCCCAGCCGATTCGATATCACCGCGCTGATCGGCTACTGGGGCGACCTCCAGGTGGAGCTGCTGACGCAGCATAACGACGAGCCCTCGATCTACCGCGACTGGGACGGCGGCCCGTTCCTCCTGCACCACGTCTGCATCCTGACCTCGGACATCGAGGCGACGCGCGCCAAAATGGTGGCTGACGGCGGCGAAGTCGTCCAGACCATCAACATGCCAGGCGGCGGCGATATCTATGCCCGCCTGGGGCGCGGGCCTTATCTCCAAGCAGCCCAGATCCCCGAGGGGGTGCGCGCGCTTTCGGACGTCATGAGGCAGGCCGCTCGCGACTGGGACGGCGTGACCGACCCTGTCCGGCCGATCAGCTTTGTCAGCGAGTATCAAAGACAGGTTTGACTTCGGACAATCAGGCCCAGGGCCTTTGAGGCCGGCTGTTCAGCGCGCCGTCTCCAGGCCTGGGGCCGGCAGGCGGAACACCCACAAGGTGGTGCCGCTCGGAGGCGTCCGGAGTTCCGGCGTGAGGCCGGCGAGCCAGGCGTCCAGCGGGCCGCCGCCGCCCGCGGTCACCGCCACGTACTGAACGCCGTCTACGGCGAAGGTGATCGGAAAGCTCGAGACGGAGCCATTGAGCCGGGTTCGCCAGAGCACCTTTCCGGTGCGGTCGTCCGACGCGCGGAACCACCGGTCGCGGTCGCCCTCGAAGATCAGTCCGCCGGCGGTGGCGAGGATGGCGCTGGCGTGCACGGCGCGTTCGCGCCGCACCCAGAGCGTCTTGTGCGTGGCGAGGTCGATCGCCTGCACCCGGCCGATCAGGCCGTCGGAACCGGGCCGCGCATGCATGGCCGCGTCGATGTCGAACGCCCCGCCCGGGATCCATCTGAAGTCCATGCAGGTCTCGTTCATGGGCACGAACAGCACGCCGCTGTCGGGATTGTAGGCGCTGGCCTGCCAGTTGCGGCCGCCGAGCGCCGAGGGGCAGATCTGTTTCGAAACATTGGCTTCGGGCTTGAACTTGGCCGCGACGGTTTTCGCCCCGGTCTTCGGGTCGATCCTCGCGACGAGGTCCTGCAGGCCGGCGTCGTAGGAGAAGAGATAGCGCCCGGTTTTCGCGTCCAGGGTGTCGAAGATGGTCAGCTTGCCGCCGGTGGTCACGGTCCGGCGCTTCTTGCCGTCGATCGTCAGGGTGGCCAGGGTCCGCTCAAACGCCCAATCCAGGTCCCAGACGTCGCGCGCGAAGTGCTGGTAGTGCCAGGCGAGCTCACCCGTATCGGGACGGATCGCGAGCGTGCTGTTCGTGTATAGGCCGTCGGTCGAGCCCGGCTTGCCCGTCAAGTTTTGCAGCAGGGTGGCCGTTCGATAGGTCTGGGCGACGCCGAAGAAGAGCAGATCCAGGTCGGGGTCATAGGCGCCCGTAATCCAGACCGACCCTCCGAGCCGGCGATCGAGCGGCGCGCCGTTCCAGCTATCGCCGCCGGGTTGTCCCGGCTGGGCCAGCGTATTGAACCGCCAGGCCTCCTTCCCGGTCCGGGCGTCCAGCGCGACGATGAAGCAGCCGCCGGGATAGGGCGCAGAGCAGGTCGACATTCCCTGGAAGATCTTGCCTTTGGCCGCGACCCCGCCCGCGGTGAAATAGACTCCCGTCGCCGGGTCGGCGACGCGGGTGCTCCAGACCTGATGGCCGTCGTGGACGTCCAGCGCCACGACGTCGGTGTTTACGGCCATGTAGACCAGGTCGCCGTAGATGCTGAGGTTGCGCAGGACGGCGCCGGCGCCGGGGTGGTCGTAACGCCAAAGCAGGTCGCCGCTCGCCGCGTCCAGCGCCTCCAGCCGCCCGGCGCTGGCGGCGAACAGGATTCCGTCGTGCACCAGCGGAGTGATCTCGTTGTGGCCGGGCGCCAGCTCCCAGCTCCAGGCGAGCTGCAGGCCGGCGACGGTCTCGCGGTTCACCTGGGCCAGCCGGCTGAAGCCCTGTTGGTCGTAGGTGCGCCGCCAGTTGATCCATTCGCCGTCATCAGGGCGGCGGAGCATCTCGTCGGTGACCGGGCGGATCGCCTTCAGACGCTCAGCCCGGCGCTTGGCGGCGGCGAGCGCGGTGGCGTCGGGCGGGATGGCCGCCGGCGCCGTCGGAGCGGCGTCCGCCGACTCGGCGGGAAACGCCGCCGCCAGGCTCATGCCGGCCAGCGCGGCGGGATCGGCAGGCAGGGGCGCGCCGCCCGGCTTGATTCCGTTCGCCTCCAGCACGTGGGCGGTGACGTCCGCGTAGTCGGCGTCCGGCAGCGAATGGCCGGCGTTCGGCGGCATCTTCTCGCGGATGAAGGCGTAAAGGGCGCCGGCGTCCTGCTGCCGCCAGCGAGCTCGGAACGCCGCGGCCGCGAGCGGGGGTCCCCCCGGCCCGCCGCCAAGATCGGCGCCGTGGCAGCCCTGGCAGGCGGCGAGGTAGACCTGCGCCCCATGCTCGGCCTGCGCCTTCGTGAAACTCGCGGGCTTGGTCTCCGCAGCCGCCCAGGCCGTCACGCCGCCGAGCAGCGCCGCGCATAGCGCTCCAAGCGCGAGCGCCCCCGCGAGTTCCGGCTTCCGCCCCATCCGACGTCTCCCCCGCCCGCGCCGCGTTTCTTCATGCACGCCCTTTCAGAGGTTAGGCCTCGCCGGCGAGCGCACATGCAATCGTTTCAGCCGTCAGCAGTCTCTGACTATTCGTCCTCCGCGGGAAGCGGACGCGCGACGTCAGAGATCGCGCAATCCGCACCCCTCGGGCGGAGATTCATCCCGCCGTTGCAGCTGCCGCCTTGACGGCGGCGCGTGGGGGCGCGGGCTGGCCGCCGCGCACCAGCCGGCCGGGCAGGGCGGCCGTGGGTTGGCCGTTGCGGTAGGTGATCTCGCCGCTGACGATGGTCGCCACATAGCCGTCGGACTTCTGCTTCAGCCGCCGCCCGCCCGCCGGCAGGTCGCAGGCGATGACCGGGCGGTGCAGCTCCAGGCGATCGGGATCGATGACGTTGAGGTCCGCCTTGTAGCCGGGCGCCACGACGCCGCGGTCCAACAGGCCGACCGAGGCGGCGGACTGGCTGGTCAGCGTTCGGATCAAGGTCGGCAGGTCGATCCCGTCGCGTCCCAGCACGTCGGTCAGGGCGTAGGTCGTATAAGACGCGTCGCAGATCGTCGCGTAGTGGGCGCCGCCGTCGCCCAGCGCGATGACCGTCCCGTCAACGCCGATCAGTTGGCGCGCCTGGGGCAGGTAGGACGTCAGGTCTGTGCTGAACGAACAGAGGATGGCGTGGCCCTCGTCGCTCAGCAGGGCGTCGTAGATGACCTCCCGCAGGGGCCGTCCGGTCCGCTTCGCCAGATGGTCCAGCGCATCCTCCGGAGAGAAGCTGTACCGCGCCGGCTCCTGCAGCACGTAGAGGGAGTCCGTGCGGGTCGCCATGCCCATCAGGGAGGGATTCGGATCGTCCGGCTCCTCGGAGAGGATGCGCCGCCGCACCTCCGGATCGCGCATCCGCGCCACCCTATCCGCCAGCGGCAGGTGGGCGATCGCCTTATAGCTGGGCGCGAAGGCGAACAGGTGGAGGCTCAGCTGGAGCCCGAACAGCACGCCCGTGGGGCGGGGCAAGAACTGCGCGGTGATGTCGAGCCCCTGGGCCCGGGCGGCCGCGAGGCCCTGCACGTAGACGGGCCAGTTGTCGGGCCTGCGTGGCGCCGCGAACAGGCTGAAGTTCACCGGACGACCGCCCTCCCGCGCCAGCGCGCGGAGAATGTCCAACTCCTGCTCGGCGTCCTCGTCGAGGTTGGGATTGATCTGGAAGACACCGGCGCCGGCGTCCTTGAGCCCGCCCATCAGGGCTTGCAGCTCATCGATCTCGGTGTGCACGCAAGGCGCCGGACGGCCGTCGCGGAAACGGTGGAAGAGGTTTCGCGAGGTCGAAACGCCGAGCGCGCCCGCGCGCACGGCCTCGGCGGTCAGGCGGCGCATTTCGGCCAGCTCGGCCTCGGTGGGCGACTCCAGGTTGGCGCCCCTCTCACCCATGACGTAGACGCGCAACGGGCTGTGCGGCAGCTGGGCGGCGAAATCGACGTCGCCGGCGCGGGCCTCGATGGCGTCGAGGTATTCCGGGAAGGTGCGCCAGGTCCACGGCACCCCTTCGGCCATCACCACCTGGGGGATGTCCTCGACGCCTTCCATGAGCCGGATGACGAGGTCGTGGTCCTCCAGCCGCGCCGGCGCGAAGCCCACGCCGCAGTTCCCCATCACCACGGTCGTGACGCCGTGGTCGGAGCTTGGCGTCAGGCGGTTCTCCCAGGTGATCTGGCCGTCATAGTGGGTGTGCACGTCGACGAAGCCGGGCGTGACCAGCATGCCCTTCGCCTCGATCTCCTCGGCGCCGGCGCCGGCGACGCGGCCGACCTGGGCGATGCGCCCGTCCTTGACGGCGACGTCGGCCTCGAAGGGCGCCGCGCCCAGTCCATCGACGACCGATGCGCCGCGGATCACCAGATCGAACGCCTTATCCATGGGGAGCTCCTGATCGAAACTAGACGGGCTCGGGCTGCTGGCCGCGGACGAGCCGTCCGGGCAGGGCGCCGGTGGCCTCGCCCTCGCGATAGGTGATCTGGCCGGAGACCAGGGTGGCGCAATAGCCCTCGGCGTCCTGCGACAGCCGATGGCCGCCGGCCGGCAGGTCGTAGGTGACGCGCGGGGCATGCACGTGCAGCCGGTCGAGGTCGATGACGTTGAGGTCGGCCTTCATGCCCTCGCGGACCAGGCCGCGGTCGAGGAAGCCTACGGCCACGGCCGGGTCATGGCAGAGCAGCTTGATGGCCTGCGGCAGCTCGATCTTGCGGTCCGGCGTGGCGTCGCGGACCCAGTATTCCAGGAAGTAGGTGGGGTAGGCGGCGTCGCAGATCGAGCTGTAGTGCGCCCCGCCGTCGCCCAGGCCCAGCACCGTGCCGGGCTGGCCCAGCAAGGACTTGGCCGAGTCCTCGAAGCGGTCGCCGCGCATGTTGGTGAGCGGCCGGTAGAGCAGCTCGTGGCCGTCGCGCTGCAGCAGGGCGTCGTAGGCGACCTCCAGCGGGTCGCGGCCGGTGCGCTCGGCGATCGCCCCGATGCTGTCTCCGCGCGAGGGGTTGTAGTTGGGCGGATCGCCCAACGGGAAGAGCAGCTTCTGCTCCGACACGATGAACATGAAGTGCGGGTTGGGGCTCTCCGGCTTCTCGGAGAGCAGCTGGCGGCGGAACTCCGGATCGCGCATCGCCGCGACCTTCTCGGCCAGCGGCAGGTCGGCGATCTTCTGGAAGCTCGGGTTGAGGGCGAAGGGGTGGAAGGCGACCTCCAGCCCCATCAGGACCGCCGGCGGACGCGGGAAGGTCTGCCCGCGAATCTGCAGGCCCTGCGCCTGCGCGATCTTGAGCTGCTTGAGCATGTAGCCCGCCTTGTTCGGGTCCGGCTCCGAATCCAGGAAGGTGAAGGAGACTGGCCGCTGGGCGGTCTCGGCGACGCGGCGGATCAGGTCGAACTGCGCCTCGTGGGAGACCACGGCGCTGGAGAGGATCTGGAAGACGCCGGTGCGGGCGTCCCGCAGGCCCTCGGCCAGGGCCAGCACCTCGCGCTCCTCGGTCTCGACGGAGGGCGCCGGGCGGCCGTCGCGGAAGCGGTGGGCCAGGTTGCGCGAGGTGGAGACGCCGACCGCGCCGGCCTTGACCGCCTCGGTGGTGAGCCGCCTCATCTCCGCCAGGTCCGCCTCGGTGGGAACCTCCATGCCGGCGCCCCGCTCGCCCATGACGTAGACGCGCAAGGGGCTGTGCGGCAGCTGGGCGGCGAAATCGATGTCGCTGTGGCGCGCCTCCAGGGCGTCGAGGTATTCGGGGAAAGTCTCCCAGTTCCACGGCACGCCTTCGGCCATGACCACGTCGGGGATGTCCTCCACCCCCTCCATCAGCTTGATCAGCAGCTCGCGCTGGTCGGGCTTGGCCGGGGCGAAGCCCACCCCGCAGTTGCCCATCACCACGGTGGTCACCCCGTGGTTGGACGAGGGCATCAGCCGGTGCTCCCAGGTGACCTGGCCGTCGTAGTGGGTGTGGATGTCGACGAAGCCTGGGGTGACGATCTTGCCGCGCGCGTCGATCTCTTCGCGGCCGGAGCCGGCGACCCGGCCGACCTCACGGATCACCCCGCCCTGCACCGCCACGTCGGCCTCGAAAGGCTCGCCGCCGGCGCCGTCGAGCACCGTGCCGCCCCGGATTACGATGTCGTACGACTGGGCCATGGCCTGCTCCTCCTCACCTGATCTTTTAGCCGATTTCTTCAGGCCGGGACGGGCGCCGCATTGAGAGCCGCCCGTTCCGCCGCAACCATCTCAGCGACTATGCGCCGCCCCATCATCGCGACGCCATCATTCCTGAGGGTCACTTCACGGAAATCGGTTCCAGCCTGCTCAAAGTACTGCTGCACGGCTTCGATGGCGACGGCGTCCTGGTGGATGACATATCGACTGAAGGCGGTCTCCTCCTCTGGCGACATCGGAGGTGTATAGCTCGTGGAAATCCCGAAAAAATGGTAGGATTCACCGTGGTCTGCTGGGGTTATCGGGATCTGTCCCACGTGTTCGGAAACAACGCGGGAGGAATCTCCGACAGACGTGAACCTGTTCACCGAGACCATCAGCGATGGAAGGAAGTAATCAACGATCAACGTACGGTCCACCGCTACGCCAGGCTCCAATGAGAATGTCTTCGCCACCGGAGGGTCTGGGATGAAATTGGTCATCGTCCAGGTTCGAGTGACGTGACGCCCATCAGCCTCAATCGTTGATTCGGCAGTGAGGATTTCTTTCTCGTCTTCGTTGTCGCCAAAACCAGCATGCAGGAAGCTAAGGTGGGTGATGTCCATAACATTGTCATGGAGGAGCTGGAAATTGCCTTTCATGGGGTAGCAGAATTGAAAGGCATGGCGATAAGGCTTGTCTTCGTGCCCCGTGTGCGGGATCAGCGCCGGATCAGCCTTTTCGGGATCGCCCATCCAAATCCAGACCCACAGCCATTTCTCGACGACGGGATAAGACCGGACTCGGAGGCCCTTTGGAATGACGCTTTGCGTCGGAACGTGGACACACCCGCCGGTCCGGTCGTAACGCATCCCGTGATAGCCGCACTGGATCTCGTCGCCGATCAGCTTGCTTTTGGAGAGCGGAAACCCGCGATGCGGACACCAGTCCGAAAGGGCGACGGGCGTTCCGTCCTCGGCGCGGAAAAGGACCACCTGCTGGCCCAACAGCTTGCGACCCAAGAGTTCGCGGCCGAGTTCCGGTCCGCCCGCGGCCACATACCAAGCGTTGCGCGGAAACGGCATGTCGGCAGCCGGCCGGTTGCGCAACTCGGCAAATTCCTTTTCGCGCGAGGCGTCGCTGCAAGTCATAAGGCACCTCCGATCAAACACTGACCAGGATGCGGATCAGTGGCTGGCCGCGCGACAACCTACCCGGATCGGCTGACGCTTGGCGGGTCCGCAGCGTCGGCCACGTCGCTCAGCGGACGCGGATTCTGGTGGTCGCCAGCCGCCTCGACAATGCGGGTATCAGGGCAGAACCGTAGGAAATCCGGTCACGGGTGCTGTGGCGCAAACGCGAATTTGCCTCCGCTTGCAGCATCCCCAACCCGGACTGGCGCTAGGTCGCGACCTGGCCGCCACTCAGCCGGGGCGGGGCTGAGAGCCCCTGCGGGCTATCCTTCCACCGCCTCGGCCCAGCTCCACGCTTTTTCGCCCAGAGGGCGACCGATGGGGTTCGGCGCGCCGATGGTGGTGCGCCAGGCTTCGCGCTCGTCGCCCTCGGGAATGCCTTCGGCGGTGTGCAGCAGGCGCAGGTTGTCCCACAGCACCATGTCCTGCAGGTCGGGCGCCCATTCGTGGATGTAGGCCTGTTCGGGGTCCGAGACGCGCCAGGCCAGGTCCGTCAGCAGCGCGTCGCTCTTGTCCTGGGGCCAGCCCAGCACGCCCTGCAGGTTGATGGTCGACAGGTTGAGCATCTTGCGCCCCGTGCCGGGCTGGGTCAGCACCAGAGGCTGCGCGACCGGTGGGAACTCGCCGCGGAGCTGGCGCTCGCGGATGCGCTCCAGGCCCGCCCCCAGCCTGACGAAGCGGCAGTTGTGGCGCGGCGCGAACTTGAACCAGGTCTCGTCGACCTGAAGCTGGTAGACGCACTCCAGACCCTCGATGCGCGCCTTGAGCTCTTCGGGCAGCCGATCATAGGCGTTGATCTGGCAGGTGAAGCCGGTCTGGCCGCCGCGGCTCGGGGCGCGCACCACGCGCAGTATGCCGCCATGGTTGGGGTGCGGCTGCCAACGGAAGTCGGCGTGCCACTGCAGAAAGCCGCAACGACGCTCGCCATCGACCTCGACGATATCCTCGGTCTGGGAATTGCCGATCAACCGGTAGAGTTCGGGCTGGCCTTCGACCAACCGGTCGTCCTGCACGTGCCGCTCAAGCGGTCCGAACAGGCGGCTGAGCTCGATCTGTAGGGGGACGGTCGCCGGCGCGCCGCGGAACAGCACCAGGCCCTTGTCGCGGAACAGGTCGCGCAGCGTTTGGCGGTTGGCCTCGTCGTCGAGGTCGTCTAGCGTGAGGCCCCGGACCAGCGCGCCATACGGCAGATTCTTACGCAACGGTTCTATACTGAACACGGGTCTTCCTTCCTCGCCTACGCAGCCGGCGAGAATCTCTCCGCCCAGGCGCCAAGTCAAGGGCTTGCGGATTGACCTTGAGGTGGCGCCAGTCCGACCGCAACCCGTCTCCGTTTGACGCAGCCAGGTCTGGGAAGAGGTTCCTGGCGACGGGACCTGTGCGGCGGCCTCCTCGCAGCTCAGTGTCCAGGGTGACGCTGAAGCTCGTGGCGCTGGGCGGGCCGCTCGGGAGGGGCGAAGCATCGGGTCATCGAGTGACTCGCGCGCGGTCTTGCGCCAAGCTGCACGCTCCAGGGTGACCAGCGGCCCCGATCGAAAAGAAGCCGCGCCGGGTTCAAAGGGAGCGCGCGATGGACGACGCGAGCGGACGCCTGACCGCTGGAGGCGACACCAAGCGCACCTTGTGCGGCCTTTGTCCCCTGGGCTGCGGCATGCTGGTGGAAGTCAAGGATGGTCGGCCCGTCCGCTTCCACGGCGATCCTGACAATCCGATCAACAACGGCCGCCTATGCCCCAAGGGCAGCGCCGCGATTGAGCTTCACGAGCACCCTGACCGGGTCAATTACGTGATGAAGCGCGTCGGCAAGCGCGGCGAAGGCAAGTGGGAGAAAATCTCCTGGGAACAGGCGATGGACGAGATCGCCGCAAAGCTCGGCGACATACGTGAGCGTGACGGCCCCGAGGCCCTGGCGACCCTTGGCGGCACTATGCATTCGCGGGACTGGGCGACGTGGCGCTTCATCACCCAGTGGGGGACCCCGAACTTCATCAATTCCGGCCGAAATTGCGGCGCGGGTCCCGTCGTCGCCGAATGCGCGGTCTATGGATGGGACACGGTCTCCGTTCCAGCGCTGCCGGGCGTTACGCAATGCGCGGTCCTGTGGGGCACGAATCCGGCCGAGAGCAATCCCATGCAATGGTTGCCGCTTCGCAACGCCGTCAAGAGCGGTCAGATGAAGCTGATCGTGATCGACCCGCGGCGGACGAAGACGGCGGAGATCGCCCATCTCCATCTGGCGGTTAAGCCGCGCACGGACGGCGCGCTCGCGCTGGGCATGATCAATACGATCATCTCGGAAGAGCTGTTCGATCGGGAATTTGTCGAGGACTGGTGTCTCGGGTTCGACGATGTGCGCGAGATAGCCCGCGAATGGACCCCCGAGCGCACAAGCGAAGTGACCGGTGTTCCGGCCAATCTGATCGTCGAAGCCGCACGCCTGTACGCGCGCGCTAAACCCGCGCGGCTCTCGTTCGGGGTGGCCACCAGCCAGACCGGGGAAGGAGCCGCGCGCTCCGCCATCCTCGGTCAGGCCATTCTTCGCGCCATCACCGGCAACCTCGACGTGCTGGGCGGCGAGATGCTGTTCGACGAGCCCTATCGGAATCTGGCCTATGGAGACTTGGTCAACTTCGGAAAGCTGATCGATCATCCCACGCGTTCGCGCGACAACGTCAGCGCGCAGGACATCGGCATCTCCTCGGTGAAGGGGTATGCCGCCTTCCGCGAGGCCATGCGCAAAGCAACGCCTCACGGCTACTACCCGGCCCAATACATGCTTTTCACGAGCCAGGCGCACGTCTACCGGGCCGTGCTCGAGGAGAAGCCCTACCCCATCCGGGCCATCATTGTTCAGAACGGCGAGCCGCTGGTGAACTACGGCGGGGCCAAGCTGGCGCACGAAGCCTTCGTCAGCGACAAGCTCGAGCTGCTCGTGGTGATGGACCACTGGCAGACGCCCACCGCGCAGCTTGCCGATTACATCCTTCCGGCAACGGATTTTCTGGAGCGGTCGGAGCTCAGCATGCATTGGGGCTTCCTGCGCATGTTTGAGGTCGGCCAGCAGACGGTGCCGCCGCGCTTCGAGCGGCGTGACGACTACGATTTGTGGGCGGGCCTTGGCCGGCGGCTGCTTGATCCGGCGGAGTGGCCCGAAAACGTCGACGAGATGCTGGACCGGTTCCTGGAACCCAGCGGACGCACGCACAAGGAGTGGGCGGAAGGCGAGCGGAACAGCCATCTTCCGCAAGACCGAGAATTCCAGAAGTACAGGCGGCAAGGCTTCGCCACAGCGTCGGGCAAGGTGGAACTCATTCCGAGCATGTTCGAGAAGTTCGGAATCGAAGCGAGGCCGATCTATACGGGGCCGCCATACTCGGCTCCTGATGTGGATGACGAGGACGCCTACCCGCTTCAGATGTTGACTGGAAGCCGAGTGCTCGAATTCATGGGTTCGACGTTACGCCAGTCGCGCAAGATGAGGGCGAGGCACCCCGAACCGCTGGTCGAGATACATCCGGATACGGCGTCTGAATTGGGGATCGCGGACGGCGATTGGATCGAAATCGCTCGTCCGGAAGGCGCCATTCGGCAGAAGGCCCGCGTCACGGCGGCCATTCGCCCCGGCACGATCAATCTGGCGGGCTACTGGTGGGATCCAAATCGGGGGCCGGGCGAGGATCTGTCGGGCGTGTGGGAGGCGAACGCCAACGCCATAACGCCCGACGATGCGAGGCTTTCCAGCTTCGTGGGCGACCAACCCCTGCGCGGCTTGCGCTGCAGCGTGAGGCGAGTGAACGCTCCCGTCGCAATGAGCTGACGCCTGCTCTCGACGCCTGCGCCGGTCGCCAGCGGCGTCCTTGGCCGCACGACGCGCTGCGGAAGACCGGTCGTCCTGACGGGATCCTTTCGGGGGCGCGAAGATGGAGTATTGTAAAAGACCTTACAGAAGAGCGTGAACGCGCCGGCTGGTTAGGAAGAGGATGCGCCACATGGACCTCACCAATCTTGCCAATCCGCTTCTGGACGGAATCCCGATCCCGGTCGAACGGGCCACCCGCAACGGCAAGGGCCCTGCGACCGCCGGGTTCCGGATCGTTTCGGCCGACAACCACTGGGAGGTGGCGAGCGACATCTTCGTAGAGCGCCTGCCGCCGGCGCTGCAGGCGCGCGCGCCGAGAGCCTGGGTAGACCGCTTTCCGCAGGTCGGTTTTGCGAAGGACGGGGGCCAGGTGGAATCGCTGTTCGGGACCGACATGATGGACCGGATCATGTATGTCTCGACCGGCAGGCCGGGTTCATGGGACCTGAAGTCCAGGGCTGCGGACCTCGATGCGGAGGGCATCGACGCCGAACTCAACTTCCCGGGCGCCATGCTCTTCTTGTTCGGCTCGCCGGACCTCGAACTGCGCGAAGCGGTGTTCCGAATCTACAACCGCTACATCATGGAACGGGCCGCCGAGTCCGACGGGCGCAGCCATGGCGTCGGCGTGGTTCCCAACTGGTGGGATCCGTCGAAAGCCGAGTCCACGGTGCAGGAGATGGTGGACCTGGGCCTGAAGACCTTC
>Ga0163163_10002296_pt1 | contig 16140 bp, 9 predicted proteins | sample S65metaG_FD_119766 | JGI IMG/M metagenome (GOLD analysis project Ga0163163, IMG submission 119766) | Switchgrass rhizosphere microbial communities from Kellogg Biological Station, Michigan, USA - S6-5 metaG | ecosystem: Host-associated > Plants > Roots > Rhizosphere > Soil | place: USA: Michigan... | reverse complement strand
GATACTGCGCCGGCGGTGAGGCCGAGCGTTTGCGCTATGCGATGAAACGCATAGCGCGGGAGGCCGAACGCCCGGAGCAGGATGCGAAGGGCGGGTTGCTTAGCGAGGCCGCGGATGGCCGAGCTTTGCAACCGACGAGGCGCCGATCAGCGATACAGCGGCGCTTCGCCTTCCGGTCGAGTCTTGAAGCGTTTGTGGATCCACAGATACTGCGCTGGCGCCTCGCGCACCATGCGTTCGACGATCGCGTTGACGCGTGCGGTGTCCGCGGCGACGTCCGTGCCAGGGAAATCTTCGAGCGGCGCTTCCAGGCGGATCGTGTAGCCGCGGCCGTCGGCGTTGCGACGGTGGAAGAACGGGATCACCGCGGCGCCGGAAAGGCGCGCCAGATGATGTGTCGCGGTGATCGTTGCCGCGCGGATGCCGAAGAATGGCACGAATACGCTGTCCTTGCCGCGCATGTCCTGATCCGGCGCATACCATATGGTGCCGCCGTTCTTCATGTACTTGACGATGCGGCGCAGTTCTTCCTTGGGGAACATCGAGTCCGCATAGCGCAGGCGCGCGCGCAACACCGCGCGTTCGAACACGGGGTCGTCCATCACGCGGTACATGCCTGCGATCCGGATACGCTGTGAGACCAGTCGCGCGCACAGCTCCAGATGCGAGAAATGCGCGCCGACCAGCAGGACGCCGCGGCCTTGCGCTCGGCAACGTTCGAGGTTTTCGAGACCTTCGATGGTGCATGGCACGCGCGCGAGCGTGCGCGCGGAGCCGAACCAGGCCAGCGCGAATTCGATCAGCAGCATGCCCAGATCGCGCAGCGTCGCGTGCAACAACTCAGCGCGCTGCTGCGGGTCGAGATCGGGAAAGCACAGTTCGATGTTGCGCGCCGCGACGAGACGGCGTTCGCCGGGCAAGCGCGCAGTCAACAAGCCCAGGGCGCGGCCCAGTCCGCGTTGCAGCGTATACGGCAGACGCCCGACCAGCCAGACCACGCCCAAGCCAACCCATGACATCCATTGACGCGGCGAATATGGCGACGGCGATGTGGGCGGTGACGGCATCGGGCGATTGTAGCTGCACGCGACGCTATACTTCCCCGCCATCCGCCGCGACTCATCCATGCGCCTGCGCCGCTTCATCTACACCCTGACGATGTATCTGCTCACGCCGGTGATCCTGTACCGGCTGGCGATCCGCGGCCTGCGCTATCCGGAATATTTCGCGCGCTGGCGCGAGCGTTTCGGCTTCTTCCGCGATCCGCAGATTCGCGACAGCGTGTGGATTCACGCGGTGTCGCTCGGCGAAGTCAACGCCGCGATGCCACTGATCGACGCGCTGATGCAACGTTATCAGAACACGCCGTTCGTGATCACCACAGTGACGCCGACCGGGTCGGAACGCGTGCGCCGCGTCTATGGCGAGCGCGTGTTCAATGTCTATCTGCCCTACGATCTGCCGGCCTCGATCCGGCGTTTTCTCGATCGCGTGCGGCCGCGTCTGGCGGTCGTCATGGAAACCGAGATCTGGCCCAACCTGTTCTTCGAATGCCGCGCGCGGAGCATCCCGCTGATCGTCGCCAATGCGCGGTTGTCGGAAAAGAGTTTCCGCGGTTACGGGCCGGTGCGTCCGCTCGCGCGCAGCGCGCTGGCGAGCGCGCGCTACATCGCCGCGCAGTCGACGACCGACGCCGGCAGGCTGCGCGATCTGGGCGCCGAGCCGGAACGCCTGGGTGTGTTCGGCAATCTCAAGTACGACATGACCGTGCCCGAAGAGCTTCAGGAGCAGGCGCGGACGATGCGCGCGGATTGGGGTGCGCAGAGACCGGTGTGGATCGCCGCGAGCACGCACGAAGGCGAAGAGATGCCGGCGCTGAACGCGCACGCGGCGGTGCTGCGGCGCTTTCCCGATGCATTGCTGATTCTCGTGCCGCGCCATCCCGAACGTTTCAAACCGGTCGGCCAGGAGTGTCGCAGTTTCGGTTTCGTCACGCGCACGCGCAGCGAAGACGTCACTGCGGCCGTCAATACGCAATGCTTCGTCGTCGATACGCTCGGCGAGCTGCTGCGTTTCTATGCCGCGGCCGATGTCGCCTTCGTCGGCGGCAGCCTGGTGCCGATCGGCGGCCACAACGTGCTGGAACCGGCCGCGCTGGCCGTGCCGGTGGTTGTCGGCCCGCAGACATTCAATTTCGTCGAGATCACCGCGAGCCTGATCGAAGCCGATGCTGCGCTACGCATCGATCATGCCGACATGCTGGGTGCAGCGGTCATCAAACTTCTGGCCGATCCGGCATTGCGCCAGCGCGTGGGCGCCGCCGCACGCGCGGCGTTTGAACGAGAGCAGGGCGGGGTGCTGCGGACGGTCGAAGTGGTGGAAAAGGTGCTTGGCGCGCGTGAGACGCGAGTCGGGGGACGCGAGGTCTAGCGCCTCGCTGTGCCGCCCGACATCCAGCTTCAGGCTGCTTTCACTCGAGCAAGCCGTTCACCGCTTCCAGATCCTTCGCTGCAACCACGCCGGCGGACTGCTTGAGCTGCAAGCCGCTGAGCACGAACTGGTGGCGCGCCTGCGAATACTGGCTCTGCGCCTGGAACAGCTGCTGCTGGCTCAGCAACACGTCGACGATTGTGCGTGTGCCGACCTCGAAGCCGGCCTGCGTGGCGTCGAGCGCACTCTGCGCCGAGACCACGGCCTGCTTGGTCGCTTCGACTTCGCTGATGCCGGCGATCACGGCGCGATAGGCATTGCGCGTGCCGGCGATCACCCCGCGGCGTGTCTGCTCGGCCTGATCCTGCGCGATATCGCGTTGGCCGATCGCCTGATGCAACTGCGCTGTAACGAGTCCGCCGGTGAAGATCGGCACGCTCAAGGTCACGCCAATCGTCGTATCCCCGCTCAAGCCGTTGCCGTGGAACGGACCAAACGAGTTAGTGCCTTCAATGCTCGTGGTATTGCCCCAGGCTGGCGTGTCCCTACGCACCAGCGAAGCGGACAGCGTGGGATAGTGGCCGGCGCGCTGCGATTCGACGTTGAAGTGCGCCGCATCCAGCGCATGCGCCTTGGACGCGATCAGCGGGCTCTGCTTGAGTGCGGTGTCGACCCAGGTCTGCAGTTCGGCGGGTTCGGGTTTTTCCAGCGGCACGGCTTCGCGCAATTTCTTAAGTTCGCCGAAGTCCTTGTTGGTGATCTGGCTGATCGCCTCGCGGGCGGTGTCGACATTGTTCTGCGCGGTAATCACTTGCGCGCGTGCCGTGTCGTGGTTCGCACGCGCTTCGTGCACGTCGGTGATGGCGGACAATCCGACCTGATAGCGTTGCTCGGCCTGATCGAGCTGGCGCGCCAGCGCTTTTTCGTTGGCTTGCGCGAAAGCGAGCGCGTCTTCGGCCGTGAGCACGGCGAAATACGCGGTTGCCGTACGCACGATCAGATCCTGCGCAGCCGCGTCGTAATCGCTGTCCGCGCCATCGCGGCTGGCGCGCGCACCGCGCCAGCGCTCGATGTTGGCCCAGTTGAACAGCGACTGCGTCACTTGCCCCTGTGCCTGGCGGCTGCGGTTGCGGGTCGTCTTTCCGCTGGAGTCCAGCACGATATTTCCGGCCTGGTCCGTCACTGGAACACCGTTGTTGTCGAGCAGCGGACCGATGCTGCGCGAGTCACCATCGTCATGCGTGTAATCCAGGCTCGCGCTGATCTGCGGCAGCAGAGCGGCGCGTGCCGCGTCGGAGCCTCCGTCGGCTACGATGCGGCTGGCATCGGCGATCGCGAACGTCGGATCGGCCGCGCGCGCCTGGTCGTAGATCTGCATCAGGTCTTCGGCAGCCGCGGGGGCGGCGGCTGCCGCAAGCGCAACGGCAAGGGCGGTCAATCGCAGATTGATATACATTTTCACATTTCCTTGAGAAGGCCGTGTCACAGGACGAACCGTTGCGGCGGTTCGGCGTGATGCAGGTAGGGCAAGTCGGTTTCGAATAACGCTTGTTCGCTCCAGCTGTCGCCGTCGCGCGTGTACAACATCGCCTGCTGCACCGGCGAGTCGCCGACCACTGCGAACAGACGTCCGCCGGGCGTGAGCCAGCCGAGCCAGTGTTGCGGCAGCGCGTGCACGGCGCCAGTGACAACCATCACATCGAACGTCTGATCGGGATCGAAAGCGGTGACGGCGTCGGCGGTTTCGACGCGCGCATTGGCGATGTTTGCGGCGGCCAGGCGCGCACGCGCGGCGTCGGCGAAATCGGCGTGCAGTTCGACACTACGCACCTCACCGGCCAGTTTCGCCAGACAAGCCGTGATGAAGCCGGATCCGGTGCCGATCTCGAGCACGCTTTCGCCGGCCTGCGGCGACACCGCTTGCAAGACACGGCCTTCCACCACTGGCTTCATCATCACTTCATCGTGGCCGAGCGGCAGGCACAGGTCGGCAAACGCCAGGTTACGGCAGGCTTCCGGGACGAAATTCTCGCGCGGCACGGCGCTCATCACGCCGAGCACGCGGCTGTCGAGCACGTCCCAGGGACGCACCTGCTGCTCGATCATGTTGTGGCGGGCAAGTTCGATATTCAACATAGGGATTTCCTGCCGGAAAAAAGACCAGAAAGCATAGGGGTTCGAGCCTGTCCCGGCAATCCTAAGATGGCCTGCCGGAGGTAAAAGTTCGTAGTGCCGGAAGTCACTCAAACCTTCTGGCGCGCAGATGCATCGCTTAGGCGTGGACTACGGTTGCAGGCATTGCCGTGACGGGAATCGCATGCGGCCGGCGCACGCGGAACCACGCCGCATACAGTGCGGGCAGGAACAATAACGTCAATGCCGTCGCCACGAACAATCCACCCATAATCGCCACCGCCATCGGTCCGAAGAATGCGCTGCGCGTCAGCGGAATCATCGCCAAGATCGCCGCGAGTGCGGTCAATACGATGGGTCGAAAGCGCCGAACGGTTGCATCGACGATCGCATCCCACGGTGCGTGGCCCGCCGCGATGTCCTGTTCGATCTGGTCGACGAGGATCACCGAGTTGCGCATGATCATGCCGAACAGGGCGATCGTTCCGAGCATCGCGACGAAGCCGAACGGAACATTGAACACGAGCAGGAACAAGGTCACCCCGATCAGACCGAGCGGGGCGGTGAGCACGACCAGAAGCACGCGCGAAACGCTGCGCAACTGGATCATCAGCACGGTAAACACTACGAGCAGGAACAGCGGCATGCCGGCGTTGACCGAGCCCTGGCCCTTGGCGCTTTCTTCGACCGCGCCGCCGACTTGCAACAGATAACCCGCTGGCAGTTGCGCGCGCACCGTGTCGAGTTGCGGGGAAATCTGCGCGGTCACCGTCGCCGGCGTGGTGCCGCCATAGATATCGCCGCGCACCGTAACGGTAGGCAGCCGGTTACGGCGCCAGATGATGCCTTCTTCGAAACCGTACTGTACCGTTGCGATCTGGCTCAGGGGCACGCTCTGCCCTGAAGGCGTCGGCACGGCCAGGCTTTCGAGCAGCGACAGGCGCGCGCGCTCGTCCGCCGGGCCGCGCAAGCTGACTTCGATCAGCTGATCGCGTTCGCGATAATAAGTGACCGGCACGCCGGACAGCGAGCTTTGCAGGAAGTTGGCGAGGTCTTGCGAGCTGACCCCGAGCACGCGTGCGCGTTCCTGGTCGATCGCTAGGCGCACGACTTTCGACGGTTCTTCCCAATCCAGGTTTACATTGTGCACATTGGAATTTTGCCGCACGATGTCGGCGGCTCTGCGTGCGAGTCCACGCACGGTCGCGATGTCTTCGCCGGAAATGCGGAATTGCACTGGATAGCCGACCGGCGGGCCGTTTTCCAGGCGCAGCACGCGCGCGCGCAGCCCGCTGAAATCGTGGTCGAACAATGCGATGAGATCCGCGCGCAGTTGTTCGCGCTGCTTCAGGTTTTTTGTCAGCAACACGAATTCGGCGAAGCTCGCCTGCGGCAGCTGCTGGTCGAGCGGTAGATAGAAACGCGGTGCACCCGAGCCGACGTAGCTTACGTAATTCTCGAGTTCCGGACGCTTGGCCAGCCAGGCTTCGAGCTTCTTGACCTCGACTTCGGTCGCCGCAAGCGAAGCGCCTTCGGTCAGCTTCAGGTCGACCAGCAACTCCGGCCGCGTCGAGTCGGGAAAGAATTGCTGTTGCACGAAGCCGAAGCCAAAAACGGCGAGCACGAACGTGAGCACGGTTGCCGCGATCACGGTCTTGCGCCGCACTACGCACCACTCGACGATCGCACGAAAACGCTGATAAAACGGCGTCGCATACGGATCGTGGGCGCCATGTTCGAGGCGATGATTCTCGCCGCGCAAAGATTCAGGCAAGCGCGCGAGCGCGCGTTTGCGCCACACACGCAACAGGTTCTCGAATCGGCTCGGCGGCGCGCCCTGCTCGGGCAGCAGTTTGTAACCCAGGTACGGGATGAGCACCACCGCGGCGAACCATGAAATCAATAGCGCAATCGTCACGACCTCGAAGATCGAGCGCGTATATTCGCCGACGCCGGACTTTGCGGTCGCAATCGGCAGGAACCCCGCCGCCGTGATCAGCGTGCCGGTCAGCATCGGGAACGCTGTCGAGGTGTAGGCGAAGGCGGCGGCTTTGGCACGATCGAAACCCTGCTCCATCTTGATCGCCATCATCTCGACCGCGATGATCGCATCATCGACAAGCAGACCGAGCGCGAGCACGAGCGCGCCGAGAGAGATCTTGTGCAAGTCGATGCCGAAGTATTTCATCGCTGCGAACGTCATCGCGAGCACGAGCGGAATCGACAACGCGACGACGAGGCCGGGGCGCAAGCCTAGCGAGAAGAAACTCACGAGCAGCACGATGCCGACCGCGATCGCGAGCGTGTCGACGAACTCGCCGACTGAGCGCGCGACTGCGCGCGGCTGATCGGCGACGCGTTCGAAATCCAGGCCGACCGGCAGGGTCTTGGTCAGATGCGTCGCGGCTTCGTCGAGATGGTTGCCCAGCTCGATGATGTCGCCGCCGGCGCGCATCGACACGGCGATGCCGAGCGCGTTCTTGCCGTTGTAGCGCATGCGCGGTTGTGGCGGATCGGTGTAGCCGCGGCGCACCGTGGCGACGTCGCCGAGGCGGAACAGGCGTTCGTTGGCGCGAATCGAGATGTCGCGAATCGCGTCGACCGAGGCGAATGCGCCAGACGGGCGCAGGTAGATGCGATCACTGTCGGTTTCGAAACTCCCCGACGGCGTGATCGCGTTCTGCGCTTCGAGCACGCGCTGCACCTGATCGAAGCTGACGCCGAGCGTGGCGAGCTTCGCGTTCGACACTTCGATGTAGATCTTCTCATCTTGCAGCCCGATCAAATCGACCTTGGCTACGTCCGGCACGCGCAGCAGTTCGAGCTTCAGGCGTTCGGCATAGTCGCGCAGCTGTGCGTCGGTGTAGCCGTCGCCGGTCAGCGCGTAGATGTTGCCGAAGGTGTCGCCGAACTCGTCGTTGAAGAAGGGCCCTTGGATGCCAGGCGGCAGGGTGTAGCGGATATCGCCGATCTTCTTGCGCACCTGATAGAAGATTTCCGGCATGCGCGTCGACGGCACCGAGTCCTTGGCCACGACGAACACCTGCGATTCGCCGGGACGCGAATAGCTGCGCAGGTAATCCAGTTCCGGAATCTCCTGCAGTTTCTTTTCGATCTTCTCGGTGACCTGCTCGGTGATCTCGGCTGCCGTCGCACCGGGCCAGCGCGTTTGCACGACCATGACCTTGAACGTGAACGGCGGGTCTTCGGACTGACCCAGTCCCATGTACGACCACACGCCGATCAGCGCCAGCAGAACGATGAAGTAGCGCAGCAGCGGCTGGTTGCGCAGCGCCCATTCGGAGAGGTTGAAGCGGGTCATGGCGAGGGCTCGCAAGAAGGTGCCTCAGCGCGCGCCGGCTTACTCGGGGGAGGCAAGCAGCCGGCGACGCGCGAGGCGAAAAAGTATAGGTTTACAGCGTAACCGGGCGATTCTGCGCATCTACCGGCGCAACCGGTTCGCCGTCGCGCAGTTTGTGCACGCCGGCGGTGACGATCCATTGGCGCATATCGACGCCGCCAGCAAGCAGCACGCCTTGTTCGCGATAAGCGGCAACTTCGACCGGCGCGAGGTGCACCTGATGCGTTTTGGCATCGACGACCCACACCGCCGGCTTGCCGGCCTGGTCATACAGTGCCGACAGTGGAATCACCTGCTGCTGTGTGCTGCTGGCGTCGGCGAAATACACGCGTGCGGTCTGGCCGAGTTTCGGTTGTGATTCGGCGCCGTCCAGGCTCACGCGCACGCGATAGGTGCGCGTGATGCGATCGGCTTCCGGACTGACTTCCCGCAGGTGCCCCTGCATATGCTTGCCGGCATCGGCCCAGGCTTCGACGATTGCAGGCATGCCGCGCTGATATCCGGCAATGCGGTTTTCCGGCACGACAATCTCGACTTCAAGCTCGCCATCGCGCGCCAGCATGGCGATCGGCTGGCCCGAGACGACGACCTGGCCGGCTTCGGCGCTGATCGTGGTGATGATGCCGGCGTGGTCGGCGCGTAATGTGGTGTATTCGGCCTGGTTTTGCGCCACGGCAGCAGCGGCCTGCGCCTGCGCGACCTGTGCCTGCGCGGCTTTCAGATTGTTCTGCTGCGCGTCGAACTGGGTTTGGCTGATGTAATGCTTGTCGAGCAGAGAGTGGAAACGGTCGTATTCGGACTGTGCCATGTCGCGGTTCGCATGCGCTGACGTCAGATTCGCCTGCGCGCTGGCGACCTGTAGTTTCAGATCGAGCGGATCGAGCTCGGCCAGAGCCTGGCCGGCGGCGACGTGCGCGCCGACATCGACGAGTCGGGCCTTGATTTTCCCATTCACACGGAAGCCGAGCTGGCTTTCGTAACGCGCGTGCACGTCACCGGAGTAGACTTCCGCGTGGACACCATCGGCGCTCTGCGGATGGGCAACCAACGCATTGCGTGGCGCGTCTGGCGCTGAGGCGTGGCTGCTGCAGCCGACCTGGCTGATAGCGGCTGCCAGAATCAAGGCCGAGGTGATCCAGGTCAATATGCGGGTGGATGGGAACATGGCTACAATCCTTATGCTATTCGTTGTAGGCGATTAATGAACTCCGTGGTATAGTATCAATACTAAACTGGACTGTCCAGTATTACTTTCGCCATATCACCATGTCTATCGCCGTCATCGCCAACAAACCCGTCGGTCCTGGTCGCCCCAAGGACCTGGAAAAACGCGCAGCTATCCTGCAGGCAGCCAAGCGCCTTTTCACCGTGCATGGTTTTGAAGGCACGAGCATGGACGCAATCGCCGCAGCGGCAGGGGTCTCCAAGCTCACGGTCTACAGCCATTTCCAGGACAAGGAACGGCTGTTCACCGCCGCCGTCGAGGGCCTGTGCCAGGAGCAGATGCCGGCGGAGATATTCCATGCCGACCTCAAGGGTCCGATCCGCAAGCAGCTCGTTACAATCGCGCGCGCGTTCTTCGCCTTGATCACGAGCAATGAAGCGTTATCGGTGCATCGCACAATCGTCGCCAACGCGACTCAATCGCCGCGACTCGGCCAGTTGTTCTGGGAAGCGGGGCCCAAGAAAGTGCAGGAAGCCTTCGAGGCATTCCTGCGCGAGGAAATTGCCGGAGGCAAGCTCGATATCGGCGACGTGCACCGCGCGGCTTCGCAGTTCTTCTGCCTGCTGAAGGGCGAAATTCACGCGCGCCTGAGCTGCGGATGTTGCGAGCCGGTGACGACGAAAGAAATCGACGAGCACCTGAGCGCGACAGTGGATATGTTCCTGCGCGCGTACGCTCCGCGCTGAAGCGCTTTACTTCGCCGCGAATTCGCGCCGCAGCCAGTCGTCGATCATGCGCTTGTCGTAGCGCAGCTGGTCGGTCGAACTCGGCACCGTGTGTTGCAGATACGCAAGGTCGCGCAGTTTGGCGTGACCTTCACGTACGGTAGCACCGTCGGCGCCCAGCAGCCGGTAATGCAGATCCATGCTCGGCGGATAGATGTCCTTGAGGAAGCGGATATCCTGCGCCGCCGGTCCCTGCCATGGCTCGAACGAGCCAGCCAACTTGACGTCGTCGATCGTGACCTGAAGTTGCTCGCCCGGTGGCAACAAGCGATCGGCGCGCTGCGCCAGATGGTCAGCGAGCGATTTTTCCCAGTCCTTGGGCTTGAGCCAGCCGCGCTGCATGGGGTTGTCCTTGACCTCGCTCAATTGCTGGTCAGGCGCCCAAGTCACTTGCACGCGTGAGGAACCGGTGTTGGCTATGGCGGCTGTACTGACGAGAGCGAAGATCACAAGCAGTTTGCAGTTCATGCGTCACCTCCGGAAGACCCGTTACAGGACGCGCCAGCGTCCCGTTGCGTCGCACGCCTACTTTAGGGCCGCGACGCTGAAATTGTCCTGACTTTAGCAACAGGAGTAGTATGAGGGCATTCCATCCGACGGGGGGGAATCGCCGTGAACAGGCGTCCGACGTGGTTCGTATTGGTGTGCAGCTTGGCCGCGGTGACGACGCACGCCGCCCGGTTCGATGCGCCGCCGCCGCCGCAGTCAGGGGTGTTCTCCAATCTGCCGCTGGCCTTCGAACTCAACCGAGGTCAGACCGATACGCGCGCACAGTTTTTCGTGCGCCCTGCCGGCATGAATCTGTATCTGACCGAAGGCGGCGCGCTGTTGTCGATGGCGCCCCCGCCGCTGCGGCAGCAAGCCGAGCGTCCATCGGAGAGGCTGCCGCCCTGGCAGCCACAATATCTGCCTGAGGTCGAGCCGGCCTCGGAGCCGTTTGACGCTGTTCGTCCGGCGCTTGCGCTGCGCTACGCCTTCGCGCAAGCCAATCCACATCCGCGCATCGAGGGGATCGAACCGCTGCCCGGCCGCGCTAATTACTTCATCGGCAATGATCCGAAGCAATGGCGCACCGACATCCCGATGTACCGGCGTGTGCGTTATTACGATGTCTATCCCGGCATTGACGTCGTCTACTACGGTAACCAAGGCCGGCTCGAGTTCGATATTGAAGTGGCTCCGGGTGCGGATTTGGCGCAGGTGCGCCTGCGCATCGAAGGCGCCGACGGATTGGCGCTCAAACCCGATGGCGATTTGGATGTGCGCACGGTGCTCGGCAGTTTGGTCCAGCGCAGGCCGGTGGTGTATCAACTGATCAGCGGCAAACGTCGCGAATTGCGCGGTGATTACGTGCTTCAGGAAGAGGCGCGCGAAGTGGCATTCAACGTTCCTGACTACGATCGCAAGCTCGCGCTCGTACTCGATCCAACACTCATCGCAAATTTCCTCGTCGGCGGTGGCGGGTCGGACAACGGCACGGCCGTGGCCGCCGATGCGAGCGGCAACTGGTACCTGACCGGTTACACCGATTCGAGCGGCGGCTCCGCTTTCCCGACCACGGTCGGCGCCTACAAGACCACGAATCAGGGTGGCACCGACATCTTCGTGCGCAAACTCAGCAGCGATGGCTTGACGGTGGCATATTCGACCTACATCGGCGGCAGCGGCGGCGACCAGGCCTTCGGCATCGGCGTCGACAGTGCCGGCATTGCCTATCTCACCGGCAATACGAACTCGAGCAATTTTCCGACGCTCGGTACACCGCCGCCGCTGCAGGCGAACAATCCGGCCGGAGCCGGCGGGCTCTCAGGGTTCGTGACTGCGCTCAACGCCGCGGGCAGCGCGCTCGTCTATTCGACTTACCTCGGCGGCAGTGTCTCGACGTTTACGAGTGGTGCGATCGCGGTCGATGCGGCTGGCAACGCCTACGTCACCGGCTACACGGGTGCGAACGACCTGCCGACCACGCCCGACGCGTTCGAACCGCAGACACCGGCATCCGCATCGTTGCTGAACAGCAGTTCGTACGTCTTCAAATTCGCCCCGGACGGCACGCGCATTTTCGGCACGTATCTGATCGACGATCTCGGCGATTACGCCAAAGACAGAGCGCAGAAGATCGCCATCGACGATCAGGGCAACGCATATGTCACCGGTACCACGGCGGCATCATTCACGACTTACAACGGCGTGATCCCGACGCAAGTCGGGCCGGGGCCCGGCAGCGGCTTCGCCAGCGAGATCCTCGTCGCGCGCCTGAATCACACCGGGCGATGGCTGGATTGGGTGACGCATTTGGGCGGCGGTGGACTCGACGCAGCCGCGGCGATCGCGGTCAACGCCGGCCACCAAGTGATGATCGGCGGCTGGAGCCAGTCCGACGATCTGCCACCGGCCACGCCACACTCAGGCGCGAACTGGGGCTGGATCGGCCAGCTCGACGAAACCGGTACGCAGCTGCTCGATTCGATCTGGATTGGCGCAGCCGGAGTCGATGCATTCATCAACGATCTGGTCTGGGACGGCCCGTATGTCACCGCCGTCGGCGAAATGCAGAACCCCGGCGCGCTGCCGGCGAGCAACGCGATAACGAGCATCGATTGCGGCACGGGCAACACGTGCGGTGCCGCCACCGACTACGGTGGGTTCATCGCCACGTTTGATCCCCTCACGCCGACTTCTCTGACGCGCATCACTGGCGGTACGCCCGGCGCCGGTTCGCCGGATACGCGCCTGAAAGCGATTGCCCAGGCTCCGAACTCAGCGACTGGCCGGGTTGCCACAGCCCTGACGACCAACGGCACGACGCCCGGAGCAACTGGCAAGGCTTATGGCAAGGACGCCGGATCTTTGGTGATCGATACGCTCAACGGTGTTGTACGGCCGCCAGTCGTGCAGAAGTATTTCGATCCACCGATCGCGGAGCCAGGTCAAATCGTCAACTTGGTTATTGATATCGGCAATCCGAATCCGGCAACGGCGCTAACCAACGTGCAGTTCAACGATATTCTGCCCGATTGCCTGACAGGCTCGATTAATTTTCCCAACTACAGCTTCTATGTTGAATATCAAATCCACACGTATTTCGCCAACTTGGGTACGTTGAATCCGGGCGCGTCGGTTCGCATCGAGGTTCCCGTGGAGTCTTCGGCCGAAGGCTTCTGCGAAAACCAAATTGATGGGGTCTACAGCAATGAAGGCAGTGGAGGGCCAGCCAAGGCCCTGTTCTGGACACATGATTTCGACAGTTTCACGTTCGCGGGCCCTGGCTCTAGCATGAATACTGGCAGCAACTACATCGGCGGCAAAGCGGTCACCAATGGCGCGGACATCACATCCGGCGTCAGCATGATCAATGATTTGCCGGTAAACCAAGCGATCAATTTCCTCAAGCTCACCGGCAACAACGCCACCGTGGGCGGCGGTGCAATGAATATCCTTGGCGGTATCAACAATAGCGGCGCAAACAATACGGTTTCCACAGGTCTGAAGTTCTTTCTGGTTCCGTTCGTCACGAACATCGGCGGCACGCTCAATCTCACAGGCCCGATAGATATTCTCGGGGGTGAGCTGGGCTTTGCCGGAAGCGGCACGACGAACGTGTCCGGGACCATCAGCGGTCAAGCCGACGTACGTGTATTCAGCGGTTACAACTATTTCGACGCCAGCCCAACATCCGCCGGCGAGATTCATCTTTATGGCGGCACGACATTCATGAATGCCGTGATCCACGAGAAGACGTTCCTCGACGGCGACGCCACCCTGCGTGGCGGCGGCCCGTGGGACTCGATCACGGTGAATGCCGGCACGTTCTATCCGGGAATTGGCACAACGCCGGCTAGCGTCGACGTCGGCGACCTGACCTTGATCAGCAAAGCGGCACTGGATTTCTCCGCGAACAACAGCACGCACAGCGCCATCAACACTTCGGGTACGGTGCTGCTCGACGGGATGACGCTGAAGCTCAACTTCGGCATCGCACCGCCGATCAACGCGACGTTTTCCGGCTTGATCAATTCCTCGGGCGGACACATCACCGGCTGCCCGGCAAACGTGGTCGGCGCGCAGCCGAATCTGGTCCTTATGCCGCTGTGCACGACCCAGTCCATTTCGGCCAAAGTAACCGGTAACGACCGCGTGTTCTTCGGTTCGTTCGATTTCAATCCGCTGCCCTAGCTCGTCTTGTCGCGTCAGCCTCGCCTTAGCCCTCGCTTCGTGGTTCAATGGCACCTGAAGCGGGGGTGCTCGCCGGTGTTCCGGGCCGGCTGGCTGAGAGAGACCCTTCGTACCTGATCCGGGTGATGCCGGCGTAGGGAAGCTTTATTTCTGCACGCATTCTTGCGTGCGAAGGTCAAGACTGCACATCCCTGTGCGGACTCTTCACGCAGAGCTTCTCCGCCGCCGCCCTTTTTTTGCAGTGGAGTATTGCCATGAACGCGCTTGCCGCCGATTTGATCCGCCAGACTTCCGAGCTTTCCGAAAGCGTCACGCGCCCGATTCCGGGTTCGCGCAAGATCCATGTCTCGGATTTACGCGTGCCGATGCGCGAAGTCGCATTGAGCGATACGCCGTTGATGTTCGGCGCGGAGAAGAATGCACCGCTCGCGCTCTACGACACATCGGGGCCCTACACCGATCCCGAAGCGCATATCGATCTCGCCGCGGGTCTCGAACCGCTGCGCGCGCGTTGGATCGGCCAGCGCGGCGATTGCGCGTCGCTGTCGGGTCTGACTTCCGAATTCGGTCGCCAGCGCGCGAACGATCACAAGCTCGATGCGGTGCGTTTTCCGCGCGCGCGCAATCCGCAGCGCGCGATGGCCGGAGCGAACGTGTCGCAGATGCACTACGCGCGGCGCGGCATGGTCACGCCGGAAATGGAATACATTGCGATCCGCGAGAATCAGCGCATCGACGCCATCCGCGAAGCGCACCTGCTCGCGCAGCATCCGGGCGAAGCGTTCGGCGCGACAATTCCGAAAGTGATCACGCCCGAATTCGTGCGCAATGAAGTCGCGCGCGGGCGCGCGATCATTCCGTGCAATATCAACCATCCGGAAACCGAGCCGATGATCATCGGCCGCAATTTCCTCACGAAGATCAACGCGAACATCGGCAACTCCGCGGTGTCGAGCTCGATCGCCGAGGAAGTCGAGAAGATGGTCTGGGCGATCCGTTGGGGCGCCGACACGGTGATGGACCTATCCACGGGCAAGCACATCCACGAAACGCGCGAATGGATTATTCGCAACTCACCGGTGCCGATCGGCACCGTGCCCATCTATCAGGCGCTCGAAAAGGTCGACGGCCGCGCCGAAGAACTCACCTGGGAGATTTTCCGTGACACGCTGATCGAACAGGCCGAGCAGGGCGTGGACTATTTCACGATTCACGCCGGTGTGCGTCTGCCCTACATTCCGCTGACGGCAAAGCGCGTGACTGGCATCGTTTCGCGTGGCGGCTCGATCATGGCGAAGTGGTGCCTTGCGCATCACAAGGAATCGTTCCTCTACGAACGCTTCGAGGACATCTGCGAAATCATGAAGGCCTACGACGTGGCTTTCTCGCTCGGCGACGGCCTGCGCCCCGGTTCGATCGCCGACGCGAACGACGCCGCGCAGTTCGCCGAGCTCGACACGCTCGGCGAACTGACGCAGATCGCCTGGAAGCACGATGTGCAGACGATGATCGAAGGTCCCGGCCATGTGCCGATGCAGCTGATCAAGGAAAACATGGAGCGCCAGCTCAAGGTCTGCGGCGAAGCGCCTTTTTATACTTTGGGGCCGCTGACCACCGATATCGCGCCCGGCTACGACCACATCACGAGCGCGATCGGTGCCGCACTGATCGGCTGGTTCGGCACCGCGATGCTGTGCTACGTCACGCCGAAGGAGCACCTGGGCCTGCCGAACAAGCAGGATGTCCGCGACGGGATCATCACCTACAAGATCGCCGCGCACGCGGCGGATCTGGCGAAAGGTCATCCGGGTGCGCAGGCGCGCGATAATGCACTGAGTAAGGCGCGTTTCGAATTCCGCTGGCAGGACCAGTTCAATCTGGGGCTCGATCCGGAAAAGGCGCAGGAATTCCACGATGAAACCTTGCCCAAGGACGCGCACAAGCTTGCACATTTCTGTTCCATGTGTGGCCCGCACTTCTGCTCTATGAAGATCACGCAGGACGTGCGCGACTACGCCAAGGAGCACGGCGTTGCCGAAAACGATGCGCTGGCGCAGGGCATGCAGGATAAGGCTGCGGAATTTCGCCAG
>Ga0163163_10002295_pt1 | contig 16141 bp, 17 predicted proteins | sample S65metaG_FD_119766 | JGI IMG/M metagenome (GOLD analysis project Ga0163163, IMG submission 119766) | Switchgrass rhizosphere microbial communities from Kellogg Biological Station, Michigan, USA - S6-5 metaG | ecosystem: Host-associated > Plants > Roots > Rhizosphere > Soil | place: USA... | reverse complement strand
TTTTTGCCGCGAAAGCAATGGGGATGGGCTTCTCTCCACTCACAATCACACTGATTGTCGCTGTGGCCGTGGTGCTTGTGGCTCTACTCGCCTTCACCTTCGCCTTCATCTCAGCGCCCGTCAAGGTCTTCTTCCCGTCATACGCGCTGTACTTCCTCGCCGGTCGTTTCCCGGCTCTGCACGACCGTCTCTACCCTTCGCCACCGTCAGCGCCATCGGCCCCGGAGCCTCCGCCGACACCTCCAGCCCCGCAACCACCACCAGATTTCTTGCCGACATAAAACTCAGGCACAGAAGGTTTGGAATTTCCTTCTGTGCCTCTATGTCTCTCTGTTGTGAGTCTGTTGTTACTTCTTCGGATTAGGCACGAAGTCACGTCTTTGCCGAGGCCGGTTCTTGATCCAGATCGGCGAGCCCGTGAACTGAAATGCCTCGCGAATCTGATTCTGCAGGAATCGTTCGTAAGAGAAGTGCAACTTCACATCTTTGTCCGTGAAGATAATGAATGTGGGCGGCGACACTGCGGCTTGTGTCATGTAGAAGATTCTGACTCGGCTGCGTGCTGGGACTGACGCTCGCTCGAAGTCAACCGTCTTCAGGAAACGATTCATCTCTCCAGTCGTAACCCGCTTGCGCCGCTCTTTCGCAACCAATTCGACCGCCTGGAAGACTCGTTCGATGTTCTTCCCATTCATCGCCGAAACAAACAGCACCGGAGCATAGTCGAGAAACTTCAGAGAATATCTGACCTGCTCCTCGTAGATGCGGCTGTCCGCCGGAGCCTTGCCGTCGGTTCGCGCGGAGGTCACAAGGTCCCATTTGTTAATCACGATAATCACCGAGCGTCCGCTCTCATGCGCGTAGCCGGCAATATTGGCGTCCAGCGCAGTCACACCTTCCTGCGCATCGATCACCATCAAGGCCACGTCCGACTCTTCCAGGTGACGGCGTGCCATCACCACCGAAAGCTTCTCTGCCATCAGCTTCGTCTTGCCCTTGCGACGAATGCCCGCAGTATCGACGAATCGATACTTCTGCCCCTCGCGCTCAACCATTTCATCGACGGCATCTCGTGTCGTTCCCGGAATCGGCGAAACAATCGCACGCTTCGAATTCGTAAGCGCATTCAGCAGCGTAGACTTCCCAACATTCGGCTTTCCAATAATCGCAATCCGAATCTCCGCCGACTCGGCATCGTCCTGGGTGCCCCGTTCTAGCGCTTCTTCTGCGCCAGCGTTTGGTAGTTGACCTTCCTCGTCGTCCTCTCCAATCTCCTCCGGAACCTCTGCCCTCTGCCGTTTTTTCTTCCGCCCTCGAACTTCCTCTTCCCCCACCGGAGCCGTCGGCACAACTTCCATCAGCCCTTCCAGCAACTCTGCGACTCCGTCGCTGTGCTCTGCCGAAACTGGGTAGAGGTTCTTGATCCCAAGCCGCCGGAAATTCTGCGCTCCAGCCTCGTGCTTCTGGTTGTCGATCTTGTTGACCGCCAGGTACAGCGGCTTTCCCAGCTTCTGCAGCAGCCTCGCCAATTCCAAGTCGGGCGAAGCCAGCTCCGTCCGCCCATCCACTACCATGACGATCGCCGCCGCTTCGTCCAGCGCAACCCGAGCCTGCTTGAAGATCTCTGCCGGAATCAGGTCCAGGTCATCGGGAACGATTCCCCCGGTATCGACGACCCGGAACTTGCGGCCATTCCAGTTCACCTCGCCATACAACCGGTCGCGCGTAATCCCAGGCTCATCGCCAACAATCGCCCGTCGAGACCCAACCATCCGGTTGAACAGCGTGGACTTCCCAACATTAGGCCGCCCAACGATGGCAACTAGCCCTTCCTGCTCCGTATTGTTCTTAGTTTTCGTCACTTATCTCGTTTTCTAACGCGTCATCCTAAGTTGCAGGATTGAATGTGTGTCATCCTGAGCGGAGCCGCGAAGCGGCGGAGTCGAAGGACAGTCTGTCTCGCTTTTGAATCTCCGAAACTCGGGACTTATCTTCAGTTCTCGGTTCTCTCCGCGCTTTCTCGAACCAAGTTATTATAGGGCTTCGGTGTCCTCTTCCTCCCAACCCGCAGTTGCTGACGTCTCCCGGCTCTCGTTGCACCAGTTCTTCGGCCCCGGTGGATTGCTCTCGCGCACCCATCCAGCTTACGAATTTCGACGCGGTCAATTGAGCATGGCGCAGGCCGTGGAACAGGCTTTGAGCGAGAAACGGCACCTCGTGGTCGAGGCCGGAACCGGCACCGGAAAGACGCTTGCCTACCTCATGCCGGTCATTCGTTCCGGCAAGCGAGTCGTCATTTCCACCGGCACCAAGACTCTCCAGGAACAACTCTTCTACAAGGACGTCCCCTTCCTCGAAGAAGCCCTCTTTGGAGGCCCCTCACCCGACGGCGCCCCGCGACTGCGCGTCTGCTACATGAAGGGGCGCAACAATTATCTCTGCCGCGAAAAGCTCTACGAGCTGACCAATCAACCCATCCTCAGCGGCCTCGAAGAGATCGAGCAGTACCGCACCATCTCCGAGTGGGAGAAGGTCACCCAAACCGGTGACCGCTCAGAACTCGCCTCGATCCCCGAAGCCAGCCAGCTCTGGCCCAAGCTCGACGCGCGCACTGAGCGCTGCCTCGGCTCCAAGTGCAAGGAGTTCGAACGCTGCTTCGTCACCGAGATGCGCCGCCGCGCTCTCGAGAGCGACATCATCATCGTCAATCACCATCTCTTCTTCGCGGATCTCGCCGTCAAGCAGGCCGCCGAGGGAGCCCCCGATGCCGGCGTTCTCCCCGAATTCGGCGCCGTCATCTTCGACGAAGCGCACGAACTCGAAGACGTCGCCAGTAGCTACTTCGGAGTTTCCGTCAGCAATCTTCGTATCGACGACCTCATTCGCGACGTCGACATCACCCTTCGCGACAAGGCCATCGGATCCGTCGACGTCACCCAGTGCTGCACTCGTCTCCGCGAACGCTCGCAGTTTTTCTTCTCGGTCCTGCCTCCCGGCGAAGGACGCTTCGCCTTTGAAAACCGCCAGGAGTTCCTCGAAGAAAACGGCGATGAATTCCTCTCGCTGCAAAACGCCATCACCCGTCTCGCAACCGCTCTCTCCGGCATCCCTAACAAGCCCGACGAGGTCTTCAACCTGGTTCGCCGCTGTGAAGAGATTCGCGCCCAGGTCGCATTCGTTTTGGAATCGAGGGACAAGAACACCGTCTTCTGGATCGAACGTCGCGGCGAACACGGTCGCCGCGGACAACAAAACGTTTTCCTGCAAGCCACACCCATCGATGTCTCGCAGATTCTGCGCGAGACCCTGTTCGACCAGTTGGAAACTACGGTTCTGACCTCGGCGACACTCGCCGTGGGCGGCGGCTTCAGCTACATCCAACACCGTCTCGGCCTCGATTCCGCTCGCGAGCTCATAGTCCCCTCGCACTTCGATTACGAATCGCAAGCGATCTTCTACGTTCCCCCCGATCTGCCCGATCCGCGCGAGAGCAGCTTCTCATCGTGTGCCGCACGTCGCATCCGCCAGATCCTCGAAATCACCCGTGGCCGCGCCTTCTGCCTCTTTACCAGTTATTCGCAGATGAACCAGGTCTACGACTTGCTGCTTGGCGAGCTCGAATACCCGATGCTCCTGCAGGGCTCGGCTCCCAAGAACGCGCTCCTCGAAGAATTCCGCGCCACTCCGAACGCCGTCCTCTTCGCCACCGCCTCCTTCTGGCAAGGTGTCGATGTGCAGGGCGACCAGCTCAGCTGTGTCATCATCGACCGACTTCCCTTCGCAGTCCCCAACGATCCCGTCGTAGCAGCGCGCATTCATGCCATCGACGAGGGCGGCGGCAACGCCTTCTTCGAATATCAAGTCCCCTCGGCCGTCATCACCCTCAAGCAGGGCTTCGGACGCCTAATCCGCTCTCTCCACGACCGCGGCGTCCTCGCTCTCCTCGACAATCGCATCCTCAAAAAGCAGTACGGCCGAGTCTTCCTCCAAAGCCTCCCCAACTACAAGCGCACCCTCGAACTCTCGAAAGTGGCCGAATTCTTCGGCTGCGAATAGAACCTTTCACCACAGAGACACCGAGGCACAGAGGATTTTTTGCCCGGCCTAAGCTCTTGCCTCAAGTTTTGCCCTTTGCCTTCCGCCCTTTGCCTTCATTATTGCCGTTTCCCCTTCGCCGTTTTGCCGTTCTCCGTGCCTCTGTGTCTCTGTGGTGAGTGTCGCTTTTCGATACAATAGCCATAGAGGCGTAATGTACGAAGTCACGGTAGAAGACGGTTTCGCCGCGGGTCATTACCTGCGCAATTACAAGGGCAAGTGCGAGAACCCGCACGGCCATAACTACAAGGTCCGGGTCACGCTTGCCGGGCGCGAGCTCGACCATGCTGGCCTGCTGCTCGATTTCAAGGATTTGAAATCGGTGCTGAAGCACGTCATCGATTATCTCGATCACAAGATGATCAACGACCTGCCGCCGTTCACCGAACTCAACCCATCGGCGGAGAACCTGGCGAAGTATTTCTTCGATCAAACCAATACTCGCCTGCAGGAAGTCACCAGCGGCCGCGTCGGCGTAAAAACCGTGACCATCTTCGAAACCGACACCTCAATCGCGACGTATTACGAGTCGTAAGCTGGAAGTCGTAAGTTGTGGTTTCGTTCCTGACTTACGACTTGAGACTGTCGACTTCAGACTTCCATGCAAATCATCGAACTCTACAAATCGCTCCAGGGTGAATCCTCCTTCGCAGGACTCCCGTGCGTCTTTGTCCGCACCGCGATTTGCAACCTTCGCTGCACCTGGTGCGACAGCGAGTACACCTTCAAGGGTGGACGCCCGATGACCGCCGACGAGGTCGAAGCCGAGGTCCGCCGTCTTTCCCCCGACGGAGGCCTGGTCGAGTTCACAGGTGGCGAACCGATGCTGCACGAGCGCGAAATCGTTCCTCTCATGCAGCGGTTGCTCACATTTGGGTACACGGTTCTGATCGAAACCAGCGGCGAGCGTCCCCTTAAAAACGTCCCGCCGGAAGTCCACAAAATCGTCGACGTAAAATGTCCTGCCTCCGGCGAAGGCGGATCCTTCCGCCCTGAGAATCTGCAGACTCTCACCGAGCGTGATGAAGTGAAGTTCGTCCTCGCCGACCGCAACGACTACGAGTTCGCTCGCGAATTCGTCCGCAACCACCTCATGCCCGTGCGAGTCGGTAACACCATCTTCTCGCCCGCATTCCGCAAGGACGCACAGGGCCTCCGCACCGCCGAACATTGCATGCTCGACCCCCAGCAGCTCGCCGAATGGATCCTCGCCGACGGCCTCAATGTCCGCCTCGGCTTCCAAATTCACAAATTCATCTGGCAGCCCCAGGTCAAAGGCGTCTAGCCCGCTTCATAGCGATGAGGCATTTTTGTCATGCTGAGCGAAGCGAAGCATCCCTTTCACCTCCCCAACACCTGTTTTTGCCCAGACCCACCGCCGCGAACCACCCCACCTACCGAAATTCCGCGCCAGACAGCCCTTTTCGTGCTGAAATATACGGTTGGTTGGTAGCCGGGCAGCGATTCTGCTTTGCCACGCCATCCAAGTGAGTAGAACCTGAGGAACATTGATGCCACAGCCTCACCCCCCAGTCGGAGGAGTCTGCGCCGTAGTAGTCCTGAGCGGCGGAATGGATTCCGCCGTCTGCGCGGCGCTGGCCGTGAGAGAGCACGGACCTGCCGCCGTCGCTGCGCTCCATATCGACTATGGCCAGCGCACCGAGGCGCGTGAACGGCGGGCCTTCGAGGAAATCTGTGACCGGCTGGGCATTGAGCACCGCCTCGTGGTCACGAACCACGCACTGAACCAGATCGGCGGATCAGCTCTGACCGATAGTTCGATCGCGGTTCCTGAGGCTGGCGAGCAGATCGGACATCAAGTGCCGATCACCTACGTACCTTTCCGCAATGCTCATTTTCTGTCCGTCGCAGTCAGTTGGGCAGAAGTCCTCGGGGCAAATAGCATCTACATCGGAGCAGTAGAACAGGACAGCTCCGGCTATCCGGACTGTCGTCCCGAGTACTACCGTGCCTTCAATGAGGTCATCCGTACGGGGACCAGGGACGGAAATATAGAAATTGTGACGCCGCTGATCGAGCTTAGGAAAGCCGAGATCATTCAGCTTGGCCTTGAATTGGCGGCTCCCTTCGATTTAACGTGGTCGTGCTATAGCCGGGAAGATAGCGCCTGTGGCATTTGTGAGAGCTGCGCGCTTCGTTTGCGCGCCTTCGAGGCCGCTGGAGTTATCGATCCGATTACCTATTTGCCGCAAGCCGCGCGGAAATAAGGCACACGATTACGGAGCAATCGCGGCATTTATCGATGGATTCGCGCTGGAGGCGGGAATGAAGAAACAAATCGTACTAATCACGCTGCTCGTAGCGACGTTGGCAATCAGTGCTGCCGCGCAGATGACCACCCAGATCAAGGGTGTCGCAAAAGACGAGAACGGTAAGCCCTATGTCGGCATCACCGTCACTCTGCAGAGCACCGATAGCGGACGCAAATACACGCTGAAGACCGACAAAAAAGGCGAGTTCTTCTCGCTCGGCATTCAGCCCGGCACCTATAACGTTATCTTCCAGAAAGACGGCCAGACCTTCTACACGTGGAGCAACTACAACGTAAAGCTCTCGCCTGGTGAAAAGGACAACTTCCTCGACCTCGACATGGCTAAGGAACGTGCCGCACAAGCCAAGCAGGGCGGCATGTCCGAAGAGCAGAAGAAGCAGGCAGAAGCCGTTCAGAAGGAAAACACTAAGATCAAAGGTCTGAACGAAAAGCTCGCCGCTGCTCGCGCCGCCGAGCAAGCCAACAACTGGGATCAGGCCGTCCAGATCATGCAGGATGCAGTGGCCGTGGACCAGAGCAAGGGTATCCTTTACGCAACCTTGGGCGATGCTCTCAGCGGCGCTAAGAAATACCCTGAAGCCGTGGAAGCTTACCAGAAAGCAACTGCCCTCGAACCCACCAAGGGCGAGTACCACAACAATCTCGGACAGGCTTATCTGAAGACCAACAAGATTGACGAAGCGGTTGGCGAATACACCAAGGCCGCTGAAATCGATCCGACCCACGCGGCCGTTTACTACTTCAATCTCGGAGCCGTACTCACCAACAAGAACAAGCCCGACGAAGCTAACGCTGCCTTTGACAAGTGCATTGCCGCCGACCCGAACAAGGCTGACGCGTACTACTGGAAGGGCGTGAACCTCGTCGCAAAAGCCACCGTCGACAAGACCGGCAAGATGGTCGCTCCCGACGGCACCTCCGAAGCCTTGAACAAGTACCTGGAACTGCAGCCTGAAGGTCCATACGCACAGGGCGCAAAAGACCTGCTCGGAAGCATCGGCGCCGCCGTCCAGACCTCCTTCGGCAAGGAAAAGAAAAAGAAGTAGAGTTGTTTGGTCTAGCAGTTGTTGAGTTCACCAGGGGACGGCTCAAGCCGTCCCCCTTTTCCTAGCGCCGGCATCCTTGTCCCGTAGGCACCTCCGGTGCCCCATCCTAGCCTCCGTTGCTAGGGTGGGGTAGTTGCTCTTGACCTAATCTAAAACCACCTTCTCTAGCACCTCGCACCCCCAACCTCGTACCTCACACCTCCCTCGCGCTACAATCCGGCGGGAGGCTTTCATGTCCGCGAACAATCCGCTGTCGTACGACCAAGCTATGGAGGTCGTCTTACGTCATGCGGAAACCTACCATCCGACGACCACCGAACGCGTCCCGCTCCTTCAATCGGCGGAACGCGTGTTGGCTACCGCCGTTCGTGCTGATCGTGATCTTCCGCCCTTCCCACGCTCCACTCGCGATGGCTTCGCCCTTCGTTCGCAGGACTGTGTTCCCGGAAGCGCCCTGAAGATCATCGGTGAAATCCGTGCCGGAGCCTCGCTCGAGTCCACGCCTCAAACGATTGCCCCCGGCGAATGTGTTGAGATAATGACCGGCGCCTCCGTCCCAGCCAGTGCCGATGCCGTACTGATGTACGAGCATGGGCAACGAAACGGGACCGCAATTATCCCCGACCGCAAGATCGAATCCGGAGCCAACATCGTGCCCGCCGGAGCCGAAGCACACGCAGGACAGGAAATACTTCTTCGAGGCGCGAGATTGAATCACGCTGCAATCGCCGTCTCAGCTTCCGTAGGTTGGGCCTCTCTCGAAGTCTTCCTACGCCCGCGTGTCATTATTCTCCCAACGGGCGACGAACTGGTGGACGTCAATGCCGCTCCGGGAAAGCATCAGATCCGGAACTCCAACAGCTACTCGCTTGCGTCACAGATCGTCAATGCAGGCGGCGAACCCATGCTCCTTCCCGTCGCGCCCGATGACAAAGCTCGCCTTCACCAACTCATCGGCGAGGGCTTACAGGGAGACCTGCTGCTCCTCACGGGTGGTGTCTCAGTAGGCAAATACGACTACGTCGAAGAAGTGCTCTCGCAATACGACGCACGCTTTCATTTCACCGGCGTGATGCTCCAGCCCGGCAAGCCTCTTGTATTCGGCGACGCGCAATCGAAGGATCGCCGCGTTCCCTTCTTCGGACTTCCGGGAAATCCCGTATCTACAATGGTCACCTTCGAACTCTTCGCGCGCCCCGTTCTCGATGCCTTGTCCGGCACAAAACCTTGCGCACCGCGATTCCTTCAAGTGCCACTCGCTTCCTCGGTCTGCGTTAAAACCGGACTCACCCGCTTTCTGCCTGGTCGTCTTCTCAACAATGGCTTCCAAACGCAGGTCGAATTCGCGAAATGGCACGGCTCAGGTGACGTCGTCTCTGCCGCTTCCTCCGATTGCTATCTCGTCGTTCCGCCCGATTGCGAAGAACTCGCAGCCGGCACAATGGTCAGCGTCTTCATCCCCGGAGTCTCACACTGATGCCTCGCAAGCTCTCGCATTACGACAAGACCGGCCGTCCCAGCATGGTCGATGTCAGCAGCAAGCAATCCACCCCGCGTACCGCAGAAGCTTCCGCATTCGTCCTCATGAGCCGCGAGGTTCTCGATGCTCTGCCCAGGAATCCCAAGGGCGATCCCCTGGAAGTCGCCCGAATCGCCGGAATTCAGGCCGCCAAACGCACATCTGAATTGATCCCAATGTGTCACCCCGTGCCCCTAACCCACGTTGATGTCACTGTTACCGTGTGCGAGAATGGCGTTTCGATTCTCACTTCCGCCAGCACAACCGCCGTAACCGGAGTCGAGATGGAAGCGCTGGTCGCCGCCAGTGTCGCCGCGCTTACCGTTTACGACATGTGCAAAGCGCTGGATAAGGGAATCGAAATTCGCGACGTCGTATTGGAGAGCAAAACCGGTGGCAAGAGCGGCGATTACCGCCGCCCCGGACGAAGCGGAACACAGGCGAAAGGAAAGTCGAAGTAGTGCCATGGCCGGAACTGTCAAAGTTCTTCTGATCGACGACAATCCCATGATCCTTGGCATGCTCAGCCAGGCTCTGGAGAAGTTCGCCAATCTCGACACTGCGTCCGATTCCGCCGAAGGCCTGCTCAAAATCGTTGAGTCCCCACCCGACCTCCTCATCACCGACTACCAGATGCCCGGCATGGACGGACGCCAACTGGTCGAGAAACTGAAGGATCGCGCCGCGACCGCCCGCTTACCCATCATCCTGATGGCGACCAAGGCCGATCAGAACGAGAAGCTCAAGATCGTCGAAGACAAGGTCGAAGACTTCCTCGAAAAGCCGTTCTTTGTGAAGGAAGCCACCGCGCGCATCAAGCGAATCGTCGATCGGATCGCTCTCGAGAAGATGGCGAAGGAAGCTCCAGGCGAAGGGACTCTGCGCGGCACGCTGCAGCAGATGAACGTCATCGACCTGTTGCAGTCACTGGAACTCAGCCGCAAAACCTGCCGCCTCACTCTGACCACTAACGATGATCGGTGCGAACTCTTCTTCAGCGAAGGTCAGATCAACCACGCAACCTACGGTGATCTCAGCGGCGACGACGCCGTCTACAAGGTTCTTACCTGGCAGGACGGTAATTTCCAGATCGACTTCACCCTCTCCAGCACCGAGCAGACCATCACTCGCTCCACGCAGGGACTGTTGATGGAAGGATTGCGCCTCCTAGACGAAGCCAACCGCGACGCCTCCGAGGACAACGTTCTCGATGCCTGATTACCGGGCCGTCGTCGTCACCGTCAGCGATGCCTCTCATCAAGGCAAGCGTCAGGATCTCTCCGGACCCGCCATCGCATCGCTACTTACCGCCAACAAGTTCCAAGTCGTCAGCACCGTCATCGTTCCCGACGAACAGCCAGTCATCTCCGCCAAGCTGGTCGAACTTTCCACCGACGCCGACCTCATCGTCACCACCGGTGGAACCGGTATCGCACCGCGCGACGTCACTCCCGAAGCCACTCGCGCCATCTGCGATCGCTTCATCGATGGCATCCCCGAACGCATGCGCGCCGACGGTCTTAAGCACACGCCCTACGCGATTCTGAGCCGGGGCCTTTGCGGAATTCGTGGCCGCACCATCATCCTGAATCTTCCCGGCAATCCTAACGGTGCTCGTGAATCGCTCGAGTCTGTCGTCGGCCTTCTTGCCCACGCACTGAATCTGCTTCGTGGCGACACCGCGCACCCGCCGAACTGGCACTCGGCCTCTCGTCCATGAAACGCCGCGCGGTTTTCCTGGTAAACCCGAAATCAGGACACAGCCGTATCGCTCGACATGACATCATCGGGCGCTCTGCTCAGATCTGGAAGTACGCTGGTTGGGAAACTTCACTCATCCCCATCGAGGGAGCCGGCACTGCGACTGCGCAAACCCACGACATCGTTCAACGTGGATGCGAAGTCCTGTTTGCCTGCGGCGGAGATGGCACCGTTCACGAAGTCCTCCAGTCGCTCGTGACATCCAAAGCCTCCACTGCGATGGGAATCATTCCGCTCGGTACCGGCAACGTCGTTGCCAACAATCTAGGACTTCCGCATGCCAGTCCCGCCGCCGCTTCGCTCCAGGTGAACTACGTTCCCCGCCGAATCGCCGCAGGACTTATGGCAACCACGCTCACCACCGGCCAATCCGAATCTCGTTACTTCCTCGCCGCCGCCGGACTCGGTCTCCACGCCAAGATGATTCACGAAGCGCACGCACGATCGAAGAGCCAGAGCGGCATGATGGCCTATTACAAGTCCGGCTTCCGTCTCATCTTTCGCGAACCGCGGACTGCCTTCGAGGTCGAACTCACGCTCCCGGATGGCACGGTCCGCACGCAACGCTCCTACGAACTCCTCGCCATCAAAGTCGCCCTGTTCTCCGGAATCGTCAAACGTTGGCGTCCCGGCAGCTCACTCGCCGACCCGGTCCTCCGATTTCTTTTGGTGAAATCTCCGCGCCGTCTCACCACCGTCATCGGAACCGCACGCTGCCTCATCGGTGGGAATCCACGTCTCACCGGCGTCGACATCCTCCCAGCTGTGCGCGCCGTGTGTCGCCCGGTCATCGACGGCGATCCGGCTCTAATCCTCTCCGAAGCCGACGGCGAAACTCTGGGTACTCTCCCCGCCGAAATCACCACCGTTCCCGACGCATTTGCCCTACTCATGCCTCCTTCGTAAACTGACTCCGGCATCGCCGTCATCCCGACCGAGGCGCGTAGCGCGTAGCGGAGGGACCCGCATTCGGGGCTTTAGCCCCTGAGGATCTCATTGGAACCCATCACCCACTTCCTCTACGGCGCCACCTTGAGCCGCGCCGGCTTCACTCGCAAGACCGCACTCGCTACCGTTACTATGACCCTCGCCGCCGAAGCTCCAGACGTCGACATGCTTTGGTACTTCAAAGGCAGCGCTGTCGGCTTCGCCCATCATCGCGGATTCACCCACACCGTCTTCGGCATCCCAGTTGTCGCCGCCCTGGTCGTCGCGTTCGTATACATTTGCAACTATCTTTACCGGCGTTGGCGCCCTCTCAAGCCACTCACGGAATCTTCTCGACCGCGACTCCTTCCGCGCTGGGCTGTGTTGTATGGAGCCGCATGCGTCGCGGGCTACAGCCATCTCCTGCTCGACTTCACCAACAGCTACGGAATCCGCCCGCTCTGGCCGGTCCTCAATCGTTGGTTCGCGTGGGACATCGTCGACATCATCGAGCCCTTCCTATACGTCTTCCTCTTTGCAGGCCTCGTACTCCCCGCGTTATTCGGCCTCGTCAACCAGGAGATCGGCGCCCGCACTCGCGGTCCGCGCGGTCGTGGTGGCGCTATCACCGCGCTCATCCTCATCGCTATCTTCTGGGGAGTTCGCGACTACCAGCATCGTCGCGCCATCGCCGCCATGGAATCCGTCATGTTCCGTGACAAGATCCCGACGCGAGTAGGCGCCTTTCCTTACGAGGTCAACATTTTTAAATGGCATGGCGTCGCTGAAACCGATCAGACCTACGAGTCCGTCATGGTGAACTCGTCAACTCCAGAGGTCGATCCGCAGGGAACTGCTCAGAGCTATTACAAGCCGCAGGACAGCGAGGTCATCCGGGCCGCCAAGGCCTCTTACCTCGGTGGAGCCTTCCTTGATTGGGCGCGCTTCCCGATTATCGAAGTTGAAAAGCGCGAGGCTCCCGTCCTTTACGTCGTGAGCTTCCGAGATATCCGTTACGCTTACCCGGAACGTCGCGGCGTTCCCCTTAGTGCCTACGTCGTGCTCGACCGCAACCTTCAACTGCTCGATCAGGGCTTTTATTCACGCAACGCCATCAAGAACAGGCTGGAGAGCACAAATCCCGAAGACGAACAAAAGCCCTAAGCGGAAATTATTCAGTAACTTCTGGCGGTCAGTGCTGGCTCTGCGCTTGACTCAGTCCCTCTCTCAGAGCCACAATCATAGTTCCTATCTCTCGAGGTGAGCATGCTGGCGTACTTATTCGTAGCAATCGCAATCGCAACCCGGTTCCTGATCCCAACCCATCTGCTCGGCGTGCCGTATCACTTCGTACCGCTTGGCGCTTCACTCCTCTTCTTCGGCGCCAAAATGCCCCGCAAGCAGCTTTGGATTCCGCTGGCCCTATTCGCCGTCTCGGACATCCTGCTCACCCGGTTCGTTTATCACTATCCGTTCAATGCTGACACTTTCATCAGCTGGTTCTGGTACGCCGGTGCTCTCGGCATCGGTATGCTGCTGCGCAAGAATGACAATCTGATCCGCGTCGCTGGAGCTTCGCTCGCCGCGTCCTTCTCATTCTTCCTCATCAGCAATCTTGGCTCCTTCTTTGTCCTCGATATGTATCCGAAGACCTGGGCAGGCCTCGCCGAGTGCTACACCCTGGCTATCCCGTTCTTCCGGACCTCTCTGGTCGCCGACATGGTGTTCTCGCTGGCCTTCTTCAGTGTTCCGGTAGCAATCCAGCTCTTCTCCGGAAAGCCAGCTCGCGAGCGCGCATAACCGGTCTGGTTCAAAGTTAAAGGCCGCCATTTCGGCGGCCTTTGGTCTTTGCACGATCAGATCAGTTTCTTCTTTTTCAGTTGCTTCATGGAGATGTTCGCGGCATCCCTCACCGATTGCGATGCGATCGAGTGCAGCCAGTCCCACTTCGGCCCCAGTGGATAAGTTTCCGGACGGAGATACGTACTATCGCTCCAATGGAACTTTCCGTCCAATGACGCCACCGAATACTTCAGAAAGATCGCTCCCCTGGCTTGTGCACGCTCCGGTTCAGTTGAATTGGGATAGTCTTTGGCACCGAACTCGAGCCCCACATTCGAACGAGGGGATACCTCGATAAGGATCAGAAATTGTGCGCCTTTCTGTCGCGCACGATCACCGGCATCGCTACTCTCTCCCGGCACGATGAGGGACTGCACCTCTTTGAAGTGTTCGATTACGTCGGCGGCCGTCCTCCCCAGTTCGGGCTGGATCGCCTGCAACCCGGCATCGGTCGAAACCACATTAACCGCGATCAGTTTGTTCGAAGCAGGCGTTTGGCCAAAAGCGATCAGCGAAACAAGGCCCAAGCAACAGATGGTGAGAGCTCGCTTCATGGCTCCTCCGGGCTAGCAGTATAGGTGAACACCGGTCTTTTGGCTTTGTTGCCGGAAAAATTCATTCACACGGTAATTCCGACACGCTTGGCGCTGCCAACCACGATCAGCGTCGCATCATCCTGTAACTGGGAGTCGCAGAAGGCCTTCACATCCGCTAGCAGTTGATCCTTGATCTCTCCGGCAGACCGCGTCGCATGATGTTCCGCGATAGTCGCCACCCGCCCCTCGCCGAATTCTTCGCCCGCGGCGCATGCCGCTTCGGTAATTCCATCGGTGAAGAGCAGCAGTCGATCTCCCGCGTTGAGTTCGATCATCGAATCGCTGTACTCCCAGTCCGGCAACACGCCAAGCAAAGCGCCACCGTCATCCAGTTGCCGAGTCTTTCCCTCGCCATTCACGACAATCGGATAGAGGTGTCCGGCATTGGAATATTGGAAGGTCTTTTTATCAGCATCCAGTACGCCATAGAACATCGTCACGAATTTCCCCGACGCAATGTTGTTGCACAGGACCGAGTTCACCCGTGCGCACAGGCTTGCCGGAGACCTCGCCTCCAACGCGAACGCGCGCACCGTCGCCTGCACGCTCGCCATCAACAATGCCGCTGAGACACTCTTCCCCACGACATCCGCAATGCAGATTGCAACCCGCGTCTCGCTCAGGCGAATGACGTCGTAGTAGTCTCCCCCAACCACACGCGCTGGCTCCCACGCGCCCTCGATCTCGAAACCTGGTAACTGGGGAATTGTCTTGGGCAAAAGTGATTGCTGTATCTCCCTCGCCCTTTGCAACTCCTGCTCCTGTAACTCTCGTTGCGCCGCTTCCACTTCGACCGAATGCTGCAATTCGCGATTGCGTCGCTCAAGACCTTCCTTCGTCATGTCGTGAGCAAACATAATCAGGCCAACGATCAGCGCAACCAGCGAGGGAAACTTCCATCCGGAAGCCAGGAATTGCGAGAAAGACGGCACTGGAGGTGGAGTAATCCAGTACACCAGTAGAGTGGATGCAGCCACCGTGACTGCGGTCACGAACAGAAATGCTGGCAGAAAAATGACCCACTGATGAGTGCGGGAGCGGTTCCCATAAACCCGAACAACATACCTAACCGTGAGTCTTCCGAAATTCCCCAGGATTACTGAATAGATGAGGATGATTGGTACGTTTGCGCTCTGATTGATCGCCCAGAATACTCCGCACACTGCCGCAGCTATTGCCAGGTAGAGCTGCTGTTGGCGAAGGAAACGACTCAGCCCCGGCGGGATGAATAGAGTGCTCATCGTTCGACCGTGGCGGATTGTATAACAAGCCCAACGATTGAGCTTGTGATCCTAAACCGCTACCACGTCGTTGCGCTTGCGGCGCACCCGCTTCCACACCACCACCCCAAGAACCAGCGCTATTACAATTCCGATCAGCAACGACGTGTGTTGTTTCACCAGGTTTTGTGCGAGTTGCACTACCTCTGGCCCAAACTTGATAGTGAGCCCGGCAAGAACGCAGAAACGCAGCACTCTCCCGGTGAATACAGCCAGTAGGAAGTGTACCCAGTTCATTTCGGCGACGCCGGCGGAGAACACGAACAACTTGAAGGGGAAGCCCGGCGGCATCACCCCTGGGATAATCAGTGCCAGGTCACCGTACTTTTCGGAAAGCCCATGAACACGGTCGAAGCGCGCTTTCCCGACCCTCTTCACAACAAATGCTTCTCCGCCCTTGTAGCCCAGCAAATAAGGAACTAGGCTTCCGATCGCCGAACCGCCCGCTCCCATCACTATGTATAGCAGCGATCGCCGCGGATCGTTGTGGACGAATACCGCCATCACCGGATCCATCGGCACGCCAAAGGCAGCCGCATCGATCAACGCAATCGCAAATACTCCCCACGGGCCAAATGGCAAGAGGAGGCCCTGCAAATACGCCTGGTATTTCTGGAAAAGTATCTTTAATTGCTTCACAGAATCGGCTGGCCCCGGGCGGAGTGATTTCGGCGCCGAAGGCAAACAGCAAGCCATGCCCTAAGGAACCGTTATGCGTCAAGAACCAAACTTCGATTGTAACGGCTGCCTGAGTCCATGTCGATGAATCCAAATAGCTCCGA
>Ga0163163_10002293_pt1 | contig 16153 bp, 15 predicted proteins | sample S65metaG_FD_119766 | JGI IMG/M metagenome (GOLD analysis project Ga0163163, IMG submission 119766) | Switchgrass rhizosphere microbial communities from Kellogg Biological Station, Michigan, USA - S6-5 metaG | ecosystem: Host-associated > Plants > Roots > Rhizosphere > Soil | place: USA... | reverse complement strand
GCTTCCTCTGTGAGCTCTGTGATCTCTGTGTTTAAAAAAAAGGCAGTCTAATAACCGAGGGACCCTTCATCGCGCGCAGAGACGGGCTTACTAGGCCGGAGGGAGCCAGGTAAATTCGGCCGTCCCCACACTGACACATGTCGACCAACTCCGACGCCGCGTCGTCTCGTCGACAGTTCCTCCGCTACCTTGCCGGGAGCCCTCTTTTCGCGCTCGGCGGCGTCAACGCCGCGGAGCTCGCGCGAATGCTCGACGGTACGAGTGCAGACCGGCGGCGTGCGTTCGAGTTGATTCAGCAGCAGGCGCAGGAGCCGACGCTGATCGCGTCGGCGAGCGAGGCGCTGAATGTCCTCGACTTCGAGCCGGTGGCACGCAAGAAGCTGCCGCCCGCGCACTGGGGCTATTTGGCGACGGGCACCGATGACGACAACACCATCCAGGCGAACCGCGACGGATTCACGCGCTGGGACCTGCACCCGCGCCGCCTCGTCGACGTCTCGCACATTGACACCTCGGTGAAGATGATCGGCACGACCTGGGAGACACCGATCGTCGTCAACCCGGTCGGAAGCCAGCGCGCCTTTCATCCGGAGGGTGAGATCGCCGTGGCCCGTGCCGCGAAGACACGCGGACATCTGCAAATTCTCTCCACCGTCGCGACGAGCTCGATCGAGGACGTGATCGCGGCGCGCGGCGCACCGGTCTGGTTTCAGCTCTACCACCGCCAGGATTGGAACCAGACCAAGCAGATGCTCAAGCGCGCCGAGCAGGCGGGCGCGCCGGCGGTGGTGTTCACCGTCGATCTGATCGGTGGCAGCAATCGCGAAACGATGCTGCGCGCGCAGACGATCGATACGCGAAACTGTGAGAACTGTCACCTCGGCGGCCGCCCGCGCCCGGGCATCGAAGGCGGCGGCCTGCGTACCGACGTTCGACGCAAGCCGATGCTTTCCGGACTTGTTCCGGGCGACCCTGCGCCGGAGGTCGGAACGCCGACGTGGGACTTTGTGAAGCGCATGCGTGACGCGACGCCGATGAAGGTGTTCATCAAGGGCATCGTCACACGCGAAGACGCCGAGCTCGCCATGGAGAACGGCGTGAGCGGCGTGTTCGTGTCGAACCACGGCGGCCGCGCCGAGAACAGCGGCCGTGCGACGATCACGAGTCTACCGGAGGTGGTGGCCGGCGTCCGCGGACGCGGCGTCGTGATCGTCGACGGCGGCTTCCGCCGCGGCACCGACATCTTCAAAGCCCACGCGCTCGGCGCCACCGCAATCGGCATCGGCCGCCCGTACATCTGGGGCCTGGCGGCGTTCGGGCAGGAAGGCGTCGAGACCGTTTTAGCGTTGCTACGACGTGAGCTCGAGGTCGTGATGAAGCAAGCCGGGACGACATCGATCGCGAAGATTACCAAGAACTACATCGTGGCGCACAACACGTAACTCTCGGCACGGCCAACAGCTTTTGATCTAGACCAGATTAGTAGCCAACGCCGGCGTCAGCGCGCTCCACCGACATGAAACGAAACGCCAACCCGGAACTCTGTCGTCGGTGACGGCGAGTCCGGTGCGGTTGGGAGAACGAACTCCGACATCCGCCACCGGGCTTCTCCGAACAGATCGACCGCGCCGGCGAGCGGAACGTTCGCACCCGCGCCGTAGCTCCAATTGGACCGCCTCGATTCGTAGTTCTGAGTGCTCGCTCCGGATGTGCCGATGCCGGCGAATGCGAACGGGGCAAAGGAGCGGGATCCGCCGAAGGAATGGCCACCGAATGTCAGCACCGCGTCGGCGTCAGCGGCCCACGGCCGATCGGTGCCGTTTCCGACGACGGACGGGGTCGTGCCGTTGAGCGCGAGATGGCCGCTGCCACGGATCGCGAGACCGGAGCCGCCGAGCGTGAGCGCGAGTCCAGCGAAACGCGTCGACGTACCAGTCGAGTTGAACGCGATGAAAGGGCTGATCAAAAGATCGGACTGCGCGGCGGCGCTCGTCGAGACGATGGCCAAGAGCGCCACGGGCGCGCCGGCCGCTTTGAGAATCGATCGAAACACGGGGCGACTCCTCGGTTGAGGTGGTCCGGAAGAGCGCATTCCACTGCCGCTCGACCCGGTGGCGGCCCCCAGTGCATCGACGTTGCCACGCCGTTGGTTTAGAGATAACTGATTGGGGCGCTGGCACTTTGTCCGCGGTCAACCCTGTCGCGGCGAGATACGATGTCCTGCTTCCCGGACACGGGTGTGTCTCGCCGGTGAGCCAGTTGACACAGACGATCACATTTGGTGAAGTTCGCCGGTGGAGGCGATGCATTCATGCGAGCCAAACGAGTCGGTGCGCTTCTCATTCTCGGCGTGGGATTCATCGGCTGCCGCGACGATGTCGCGCCTACGCCGAATCCCGACGCGATGGTTTCCGGCGTCACTGTGCTCCCCGCCTCGGTCAGCATGTTGGTCGGGCAGAGGATGACGCTGAGCGCGTCGGTGGCGGCTGGCCCAGAGCAGCCGAACTTGCGCGTGCGATGGAGGAGCTCGGCGCCGGCTGTCGCGTCGGTCGATTCGAACGGCGTCGTCTCGTCGCTCGCAGGCGGACTGACCACTATCACGGCTACTTCGCTCGCCGACACGCTCCATAGCGGAAGTTGCGCGGTCCTCGTTGGTGCTTCGAACGGCACAATCACGATTCAAGGAATCAACGACGACGGGCAACCCGCGGACCTCTCCGGTCTCTCAGGCAAAATCGACGTGATCGTCAATCTCGACAGCAGCTCTCCCGCGTTGTCCCGGGTCGAAGTCCTGCTGATTCGAGATGCCATCGATACCGTTGTCGCCTCCTTCACCCCGGGTGGTTCAACCGGCCGAACAACGGGCGGGCCCATGACGTTGAGCTTCAACACTCCGGGATTGAAGAACGGCCAGTATGTCCTCAGGGTGCGGGTGACTCTGACGAACGGCAGCGTGGTCGCGTCCCCGTCCGTGCAGCTGACGATCAAAAATTCCTAAGACAGCTCGTCACATCATCGGCGCGATGAGCCGCCGTGTTTCGTCCAGAACACGACGATCGCGCACTTGGACGCCGTCGGATCTCCGGGCGGCTGGAACTGCGGCGGCGCGAACATGCCGCGCGCATACACCTCCACGCCGGCGATCTCGCCGGGGGTCACGTACTGATCGATCGGCACAGCGGCGTCCCGCTGAACGATGACGCGTCCGCGGCGATCGGTGCGCGTCTCGGTCAGAGCGCCAAGCCGGATGCCGTCGAGATAGACGATCGCCGGACACTCGGCCGCCCCTCCGGTCTTGCCAAAAATGCCGAAGTGATCGTCCGCGAGACGCCGTACGACGATCGACGGGATATTAGAAACGATCTGTGTGGTGCGCGTCGCAAGGTTCGATTCGATCTCGCGCGCCGTGATGAAATGTCCGGCGCCGGCACCGCGCTGCCGCTCACGCATTCGTTCCTCGAATCCGCGCAGCGTCATCGCCGGGTCGCGACTCGCCGTCACTTCGACGCCGGGAATCTGATTGATCGTCGGCAGGAGCAGCACATCGAGTGTGGTGTCGCCTCCGGCCTCGAGCGTAAATCGCGTCGGGAGGAACCCGACGCGCTTGAAGTCGAGCACGAGCTTGTCGCGGTGCGGAGCGTCCACGCGAAAGCGACCGGAGTCGTCGCTCGTTACGCTGCGCGTGCCCGCGATAATCGCGACGCCGCCGACGGGTTGGGCGCTCCCGTCGCTCACCGTGCCGCGCACGACGCGACCATTCTGCGCGGCCGCGCCCGCCGAGAGGACGACGAGCAACGCGACGAACTCGACTCGAGCCATCACCCGCCTCGCTTCGTCCATAGAAGCACCAGGCCGCACGAGCCATTGAGCAACGAGAACTTTGGCGGGATTCGGCTTCCGCTCCGGTAGTACTCTATTCCCGCGATGTCTTGCGGGAGCACCATCGTATCGATGTCCACCTCCGCGTTCGTCGACCGAAGCGGGTTCAAACGCTGGCCGTCGAGATAGAAGGTGATATTGCAGTTGACGAAATGGTTGTCCCGCGCGCCCGACGGAACGAGGTGGTTGCCGACCAACATGCACCCCGATCCAGCGTGAACGCAGATGACACCAGGCATCGCGTCGAACATTTGCGTCACGCGCGTCGCCAGCCGCCGCTCGATGTCCGCGGGCGTGATGAAGATTCCCGCATTCGTTCCCTGCTTCGCTTCGAGCAGCCGCTCGTTGAAGCCGGTCACGTCGAGCGTGCGATCGGTCTCGCGAGCCTTCACTTCGACTTTGGGCAGCGCCTGCACGCTCGGCAGCATCACGACGGTAATGCTGGTGTCGCCGCCCGCCTGCAAACCGAATCGCGACGGTAGAAAACCGACGCGCCGGATGTCGAACGTCACGCGATCGCCGTGCGGCACGATGAGCCGGAACCTTCCGGAATCGTCGCTGGAAACCGCCTCGGCTCCTCGCAGCTCGATCGTCGCTCCACCGATGGGCTGCTCCGCGGTATCGACGACAACGCCTTGCACGACCCGACGCCCTTGAGTCTCCAGTCCGCTCACGACAGCAAGCCCCATCCAAAGCCCGCAAACGAAACAATTTGGTACAATGGGGTCAGACCCCATTTTAAAAACTCTAAATAGGGTCTGACCCCACTTCGGGCTATGACCCCACTTCGGGCTACTGGGCATGACCGTGCTCCGGCTTCTTGGCCGCTGGTGGCGGCTGCGTCCAGACGGCGATCGCCCCGCACTCGCTGCGCGGATCGATCAGATCGGCCGGCAACCCGAGCGCGCGCGTGTAGATCTCGACACCAAGGATCTCTTCCGCGCGCAGGTATGTCGTCAGCTCGTCGAAGCCGCCGAAGGCGAAGCGCGACCCATTGAGCCAGAGGCTCGGGATGCACTCGCCGCGGCGGAGTTTCATCGAGACCGTCCACCGGCCCTGCATGTACAGGACGCGTGTGTTCGGCGCCTGCTGCGCGTATGTCGGCAGCTCCCAGGTTTGCGACGCGGTGCCGGCGCCCGCACGGAGAAACACGCCTCCAACGGCACGCTTCCGGTGCGCCTCGAAGAGCTGGAGCTTTCGCGAGTAAACCATCGTCGCGTTCACGGCGACCGGTGCCAAGGTCACCGCGGCTTCGGCGAAGCGGAAGTTCGCCACTGTCTCGCGCGCTGACGGGAGCTGGACGATCGCCTCCAACGGCTGAAACCCGATCGCGCGCACGACGGCCGTCCGCGTCCCAGACGGCAGGCTATCGAGCACGAAGTTGCCGGCGTCGTTGGACGTCGCGGTGAGTCCGGTGCCGGCCACTTCGACGCGCGCGTTGGCGACCGGCGCCTCCTCGCCGTTGACGACGCGCCCGCGAAGCCTCGACGTCCCGCGCAACAACGTTCCCGTCGACGCTGAATCACCCGCCGCCGAATCCTGCCTCACCGCCCGTACGTCGTGGCCAATGAGAAAGCTCAGATGACGCAGGCCATGGACCTCCGACTCATGTGGTACGTAGCCGGTAGTATCCCCGTGAAAGAGCGCGCGAACGAGGAGCGGCGATCCTGCCGGAACGCCGCACAGCGCGAACCAACCGGCCGCTTTGGTCGTCGCCGTCGCGGAGCGTTCGACGCTCCGCGTCCCCGTCGCGCGCTCGAAGGACATCTCCGTCCATTCGAATACGACGGACGCCCCGGTGATCGGCTTTTCCGACTCCGCGCTCCGCACATGGCCGATGACGAGCGCCGACGAATCGGCGAGCGCGCCGTCGCAGAGCAGCGCGGACAGCTGTCGTGGCGACGGTGAGGCAAGGTCGGCCCGGTGCCGGCCGCTCGCGACGCGCACGACGCGGGGACTGAGCTCGATGCCAAGGGTGTCGATCGCGGGATGAAAAAAGCCGGCGAGATAGTCGCCGGCAGGGAGGCTGTCGAGGTGGTATGCGCCGGTGCTATCCGTCGTCGTGCTGTACGTCCGGCCGTCACCCGCTCCGCTCGTTCCAAAAAACTGAACGCGCGCCGCCCGCAATGGCGCGCGTCCAATGCTGTCGTAGACCAGCCCCGTGAGCGTGGCACTCCGTTGGGACGCTGCCGCCCGCGGGATGCCCTGCGCCGCGATCGCCGTGGCGATCAGGAGGGAGAGGGAGAGATGAGACGTCGTGAGAGAGCGAATGGTGCCTCGCTCGTTGAAGTCCGCCGCGGACCAGCATCGCCGATCCGCGGCGTATCGTTCGTCAGCGGCGAAGCGCCCGAGTCACCAGGTCGATGATTCGCGTTTCCAGCCCACCGGTCGAGGAACAGGGCGTGAACTCCGATGAGATGGTCATCGGGCGCCCCTGACCTTGAACCGTCGTCAGGATCGTCGTGCCGCCCGATGCCGGATCGCTGCGCAGCTGGGTGAGCACCGACATCTGTATCTCGTAAGTGTCGGCGCTCGGAAAGCCCTGTGTGCTTCCACAGTTCAGGTACTTGCTCAGCGCGACGTCGCCGAGCCGGCGCCGCACACGCAGCGCCGAGTTGCCGACGCTGTGGCTCGCGGCATCGAAGATCGCGACGGGAACGGCGACCGAATCATACGCCGCGCGAACCGCCGCCCACACGCCATCCATTCCATAGGCGACGGTCTTGGCGTTGGTGGCGATGTCGCGGTTCGTCGTCATCGTCATCGTGCCGGTGCCGGCGGCGATGCGCGTCGTCTCCATCGTCGTCGGCGCGGACGACGGACTGGGCGTCCCGCCCGACGACGCGCACGCGGCGACAGCCGCGCACACGCCGACGACCATCGCGCGCGTCATGGTTAGAACCCGCTCGGTGGATTACGATCGACGATGAACAGGATGCCCGCCGAGGTGAAGCTCGTCGCCTTGCTTCCGGCCACGGACCGCGGAAAGATGAACGCCGTGAGCACGCTTCCGCCCTGCGTCACGCCACCGACGGCGGTGAGGTTGTTCGCGCGATCGGCGGCGAGGCCGGCCGGCGCGGCGACGTCGATCATCGCCGGAAACGTCGTCGACCCGGTCGCGAAGGCGCGGAGCGATGCCGCACCGGCTGCCATCGACACCCACTTCGTCGCGGTGAAGTTGGCGACGGCCGCCGCGAACGGCGTCGGCAGCGTCGATGTCCCACCCGTCGGCGAGGCGTAGACGTCTACCACGCCGGCGCCGGTGTTGATGACGCGCAGTGCCACCTGCGAGCCCGGATCGGTGAAATCGTCGGTGAGGATGTACATCTTCGCCGTCTTGTCGCGGAGATTTCCGGCGGCCAACAACGTGTAGTGCGTTCCCGCCTGAAGCGTGAACGTCGTGTCGAACCACACGACCTGGGTTTGCTGGATGTCGGTGCTCGTCTGGAAGACGCGCAGATGGCGGCTTCCCGCGGCGGCCAGTTGGTAGCCCGAGCCGGGGAACATCGACCGGAAGGCGAGCCCGAAGGCCGTCGGCGAACCTTCGACCTGGTCGATGAACCGCCAGTCGCCGGCGCCGGAATCCGGGACGGCGTTCACGAACCGAACGTAGGCGATGGGGCCGTTATCCGCCGTGAAGACTTTCGAGGCGTCGCTCGAGCAGGCGGCGGCGAGGGCGGCAAGACCGGCAACGGCGATCGCTTTCAGCGAAGTCATTGGCAAGTATCCTCCGAACAAAGCACGAGGAGTCGTATTAGAAACGAAGAATGATTGGAATACGATTGCTGAGCGGGGGCGGCGGCTCCGGCTCGTCGTGACCCCCTGAGAAACTTCCCCGCAGCGTTTGACTGACGAGGAAGTAGAGCGCGCCACCCGCCACCGCGGCGAAAAGGCCGGTCCGTAAACCGGACAGCTGCCGACCCTTCACGGCGCCGACAAACGACCGGTCGATCCGCGTCGACTCGCCGCTCCACGCCGCCGACTCGCCGGTGACATGCGCCACGCGATAGACGTTGATCACGTAGTCGCTCCCCTGCGTCGACACCATGCGGCCCTGAATCTCCGACAGGCCGGGGCCAAATCGTTGCGTAAGATTCACGCGACCCTGATCGGTGATCTGCAGGGAAACTTCCTCGCCCGCGGGCGGCGATTGCGTCTCGATCGCCCGATATTCGTAACACGCGCCCCCGCCGAGCGCCGGCAGCAAAACCGCCAGCGCTGCGACGCGACGATGCAGCATCAACGTCATGGCTCAGAACCCGTAAGTGCCTTTCGTGGCGCTGCTTCCGAAGCCGCCACCGAGGTTGTAGTACGGTCTTTGGCGAGATTGCATTTCCTGATAGGGCACCGGATACTCGTACGCCGTGCCTTCGATCAGATCGCCCCAACCGCGCGAGTCGATCCACCACCGGCCGAAGCTCGAGTACGCGGTCTCGATGCGCTTCTCGTACTTCATCGCCTCGAGGATCGTACCGCACGACACGGAGCCGCCGATCGGAACTTGCGGCACGCAGCTCGCACCGCCGGGAACCTGCTGCGTCGCATTCGTGATCACGCCGCTCAGAGCGGGCAGTCCACCGTTGGCCACGCGCGTGAGATCGATCTTCGCGGCCGCCTTGGCGAAGTCGCCCGTGCGGATGTACGCCTCGGCGGCGAGCAGATCGTTCTCCGCTTTCATGAACTCGGGATAGAGTCCCTGATTCGACGCGTTCCGCATGTACTTGTAGCGGTAGAAGTCGTAGTAGGAGACGCCCCATCCGTCGCCCGCGACGTCGGCAACTGTACGGTTGGAGATGTACGGTTTCGACGCGGTGCTCGTCGGCTGCACCGACGCGGTCTGCTGCGCGGCGCGCGTCGCACCCGCCGGCCACCGCTTGTCGGGCGTGACGACGAGGAAGAAGCCGTTGCGCTGGTTGAGCGGCGTGGAGATGAACGTCTTGTACCCACCCGAGACGTCGGCCATGCCGAAATACATCAGCGAGATCTGCCCCCAACCCGGATCCACGTAGATCTGGCTCAAGTCGCCGATGCTCCAGCCCGTGCTGCCACCGACGCTCACCAGGAGATCTTCCTGGATCCCGCCTTCGGTGTCCTCGATGATCTTTTGCCAATCGACCGCGTTGCGCTGCGCGGCCGTTCGCGCCACACCGGCACGGAAGCGCGCGCGATACGAGCGGACGAGTCGCGCGAACTGTGTCGCGCTGTAGGCGTTTCCGCCGAGCCAGGTGGCGGGCAAGGGGAAACCGCCCGTGCCGGCGGCGGCCGGGTTTGTCGCATAGGCGAGCGCGCTGTCGAACATGACGAGCGCCGCCTTCACGACGTCCTGCGCGCTGCTCAGCGGTGGGATCGAATCGCTCGGCATACCCGTGCTCACCACGGCCGCCGAATCATAGATCATCGCGCCCCATGCGAGATCGGCGCCCGCGACGAACCAGCCGAAGGCGCGCGCGCGGAGATCCTGCGCCGGCGTGCCGAGCGTGTTGCCATCCTTGAGCAACCTGGCGTGCGCGTCGAGGGCGTTCACCATCAAGCGCGCCGCCTTCTGCGTGTTCGTGAACTCGGAGTTGAACGACGGCGAACCGACCGCGTTCGAGAGCGGGTTGCGCGGAATGCTGACGCGCACGCCCATGTTGAAGTTGTTGAGGCTCGAATAGGTCTCGAGGCCGAGCATCTGCGTCTCGGGCCACAGTGCCTGGTTGGAGGTCGAGTTGTGAACCGTTTGATAGCCGGCAGCGATCGTCGCCTCGACCGACGCGGGCGTCCCGAAGACGCGCTCGATGTCGGGGTTGCTGAGGTTCTCGACCGTGAGATCCGACCGGCACGCCGCCGCGATGACCAGCAGCGAGGCCGATGCGAGAATGCTGATCGACTTCATCGTGTGTCCTCGGTGTCGTCGTGAGCGGCCGGCGGGCGTGATACCCGCCGGCCCTCGGTTGAAAGAGCGGGCGGTCAGAACTTGCTGCCGAACGAAACGCGGAAGTTCCGGGACTGCGGATAGGCCGAGGATTGCGACGAATAAATTGCGCTGCCCTGATCCGGGTCCCAACCGGTGTAATTCGTCCAGGTGTACAGATTCTGCCCGACGACGGCGACGCTCCAGTTCCCCGGCACGCGCGGCAGACTGCCCACGTTGTACGAGAGCGAGAACTCGCGGAGCTTGATGTACGAGCCGTCTTCGAACGACTTCGTGTTCGCGCCGAGCACGTCATAGAAACCGCCGACGCCCGCCGCGTTCTCAGGCGACGTGGCGCGCCAGTAGTAGCCGATCGGCTTCGCGGTCGCGACCGTCTTGCCATCCTGCTGCTCGTCCTTCGTCATGAAATCGCCCCACGACCAATGGCGATCTTCGTTGTAGATGCGGTTGCCGAACAGCTTGTCGACGAGCCCGTACAGGGTGAGCCGCTTGTACTGGATGTTGTGCGACCAACCGATCTTCCAGAGCGGCTGACTGTTGCCGAGCAGCATCTGCCGCGCGACACCCGACGAGTCGCGAATCGACTGGAGCATGCCCCAGTGCACGATCGGCTGGCCCCACGGCGTGTTCGGCTTTCCGCCCGCCGAGAGACAGTTCTTGACGCCGGTGATGTTCGTGACGGCGACGCCGTTCACGACGCATCCGCCCATCTGGGACTGCCAGAGGTTTTTGGTGACGCCGTCGGCGTAGGTGTTGCCGGCGCCGACCCAGACGATGAAACCTTCATCGTTCGACTGCCAATCCTTGCCCGGTCCGCAGCGCGCGGCGAAATCCGCCGGCAACTGACTGCAGTTCTGGACGAACTGCTTACCGTACACGTTGCCGAAGCGCTCGCCGACCGCGTACCGAATGCTGCTCGAGAAGAACTCAGGGACGTCGAGCCGCGTGATGTAGGAGCGCGACTGATCCCAGTTGAACCGGCTCGTCCAGAGCAGGCTGCGGCGCGTGACCAGCGGGATGTTGAGCGAGGCTTCCCACGTGCGGCCGTCGAGCGTGCCCGCGTTCTTCCACTGCGACGAGAAGCCCGACGACACCGACGGCGGCACCTGGAGGATCTGGTCGGTCGTGATGTCGCGCGCGTAGGTGACCTGGATGCCGTACTTGTGGAAGAGCTCGAGATCGACGCCGTACTCGGTCTCGAGGTTGGTCTCCGGACGGAGATCCTTGTTGCCGAGCGTCGTCGCCGTGATCGAACCGCCGGTGCCGATTCTCAACGCCTCGTACTGCGCGTCGAAGCTCGGACGATTGCCCGCCGTCCCGACCGCCGCGCGGATCTTGAATTGGTCGATCTTGTCCGCGAGCCGCGCGAACCAGGGCTCGTCGGACAGGAGCCAGGCCACCGAGCTGCGATAGTAGGTGTGATAGCGCTGGTCGTGGCCGAACAGCGAGCTGCCGTCCTTGCGCGTCGAACCGTCGAAGAAATAGCGGTCCTTGAACCCGAGGTTGAGGGCGAGCGAGCCCGCGAGGGCGCGCTGCGAGTTCTGACCGTAGCCGGGATTGAGCGACGTCGTCGCGTTCGTCAGATCGAGTAGGCCGGGCAGCGTGAGCGTGTTGCCCGACGCGCTGACGCCGTTCGACTCCTGATCCTCATACGTGTAACGCGCGTCGAAGCGCGACGTGAGGTCCTTCCCGAAGTTGTGCGTCGCCGTACCGTCGAGGAGCACGTTGTACGACAGATCGTTCGACGAGCTGGCCGACATGAAGCCGTCGCTCGTCGGGCTCGGCGCCGTGCGACGATAGCCCTTGTCGACGAGCTGAACGCCGGTGCTCTTGCGTTCGTCGATGCTCGTCACGGACTCGAACGAGAGCCACTCCATCGGGTGCCAGTTCGTGCTGAGCGACCCGAGGAAGCGATTCGCGTCGGTGCGGCCGTAGCAGCACGAGTTGAAGTAGAGCGGGTTGTCATTGTTGTCCTGCGACGTCTCGGCAGTGATGTCCGGGCGATAGAGCAGACGGCCCTTGGTGTCTACGCCGATCAGGTTGGCCGCGGCATGCTCGCGCGTCAGGCCGAACCAGGGCGAGTTGTTCGCGTTGCCGTTCGGATACAGCTGGCTGCGCGTGAACATCGTCTGCATCGACATCGTGATGTCGGACCCGATCTGCTGGTCGACGTTGGCGCGGGCCGTCTGTCGGTCATAGCCCTTCAAGTATTTGACCGCGCCTTCCTGGATGAAGCTGTTGAAGCTGACGTAGTAGCCGGTCGCGCCCTGCTTGCCGGTGAGCGTGATCGTCGAGCTGGTGTGCGGATTGTTTGTCTTGATCTGGTCGACCGGGTTGTACCACTTGTGCCACTGGTTGACCATGAACAGGCCCTTGAGCTCCGGCTTGCTCGCCGCGGCGCCGATGCCGTAGTCGCGCTCGAGCTGGTAAGGCACGAGGGTGTTCGCCGTCGCCACGTCATTGATGCGCAACGCTTCGGCGTCCCAGTCGACGGTGCGGGCGCAGTAAGGCAGGCCCGTCTGCTTGATGCAGTAGCGCGTGCCTGTCTCGTCCATCAGCATGAAATGGCGCGTCGGGAAGGGATACGTCCCTTGAACGTCGTCGAGGCCGAGCTCCTGGCGCGCGTCGATGCGCAAGCCGACCGACGCGTCGGACGCGCGCTTGGTCTTGATCGAGATGACGCCATTACCGGCGGCCGAGCCGTAGATCGAGGCGCCCGCGGCGCCCTTCACGACCTCGATGCTCTCGATGTCTTCCGGGTTGATGTCCGTACTGTTGCCGTTGAGCAGCACGCCATCGACGATGATCAGCGGCGAGAGGCTGCGCCCCGTCGTGTTGATCGAGTGCGCGGTGCGGAGCATGATCGCCGGCGCCGTTCCCGGCCGGCCGCTCGAGCCGACCACCGTGGCGCCCGGCACCTTGTCGGCGAGCGAGGCCAGCGCCGACGACGGCTTGACCGTGATGTCCTGTTCGGCGTTGAGCGAAGTGACGGCGAAGGTGGTTTTCTTCTGCTCCGTCGCTCCCGTCACGCCGGTGACGACGACTTCCTGAAGGCGATTGATGTCGCGCTTCAGCTCGAAGTCGTTGGTCTGCGTTCCCGCGCGAAGGATTACCTCTTTCGTCTGCGCGAGGTGACCGATGGCGCGTACGCGAAGCACCACGGTTTGGCCGCGAACTCGCTCGGCCGGGATGGTGATGCTGTATCGTCCCTGCGCGTTCGTGCCGACGGAGATGTTCATCTCCGTGATGAACGCGTTGCCGTTCTCGATCGGCTGTCCCGACTCGGACACGATCCGCCCCGTGAATATCGCACTCTGGGCGAAGGCGGCCGGGGCGCTCATAACCACGAGCGTGACTGCCGCGGTGAGAAGGAAAACCACGCGGGACGAGGACGTGCGCTCCATGTTCACCTCCGGTCGGGTGGACGCCGATGGTGATGCTACCGCCATTCGGTTGTGATGAACCGCTGGTTTGATGATGCGGTCCGGCTTGATCATGGGACCAGATCTGGTTGCCCGCAAGCGGCGGGCGCCACGGTGACCGTTCGTCCCTTGGATGGGACGGCCCGGCTTGAGCCGCGCTGGTCGGACGGGCGAGCTTTAGGACGCCGTGGCGTAGTCCGCCCACCACACCGATCGAGGAGGAACCGATGTCGATTGGCCAGTCGATGATCGCGGAGTTCGACCAGGAGATGGCGACGACGCGTCGTGTTCTCGAGCGAGTGCCGAGTGAGAAGAACACCTGGAAGCCGCACGAGAAGTCCTTTTCGATCGGCCATCTCGCGCAGCTCGTCGCACGCATGCCGGGATGGATTCCGATGACGGTGAACCACTCCAAGCTGGATCTCTCGCAAGCCACGCCTTACAGCTACGAGACGACCGCCATGCTTCTCGACGATTTCGACCGCAACGTCCGCGAGGCTCGCGACGCGCTGGCCAACGTGACCGACGAGCAGCTGCACCAGCCGTGGGCGCTCACGATGGGCGAGCGGCAATTGATGACCCTGCCGCGCGGCGTCGTGCTGCGGCAGAACATCAACCATCTCGTGCACCACCGGGCGCAGCTCACGGTGTATCTGCGCTTGCTCGACATTCCCGTGCCGTCGGTGTACGGTCCAACCGCCGATGAGCGCTGGTCGTAACGGACAGAGAGAGAGGTTCTGATGGAACGTCGTGAGTTTCTTGGCGTGCTCGCCTTCGCCGCGCTGTGCCGCGGCGAAACTACTCCGTCGCGCGAGGACGTGACGATCGTGGACTTTGCCGACAACGGCGAACGCCGCGGCGTGGTTCGCGTGCCCAAGGTCGTGAAGTCCGAGGCCGAATGGCGAAAGCAGCTTTCGCCGCTCGCCTTCGCGATCGCCCGCGAGCGCGGGACCGAGCGCCCGTTCACCGGCGCGTACTGGGATCTGCACGACAAGGGCATCTTCCGGTGTATTTGCTGCGACACCGCGCTCTTCAGCTCCAAGGCGAAGTTCGATTCAGGAACAGGTTGGCCGAGCTTCTGGGAGCCGATCGCCGAGGAAAACGTAAAGCACGGAACGCCGAGCAGCGGCTACACCGAAAGCGAAGTCACCTGCCGCCGCTGCGACGCCCACCTCGGCGATTTGTTCAACGACGGCCCGAAGCCGACGGGGCTCCGGTATTGCATCGATTCGGTTTCGCTTCGATTTGTTAAGTAGGCGGGCGATGGGCGATGGGCGATGGGCGATGGGCGATGGGTAAAATGGGGTCAGACCCTATTTCGAATTCTCTAATTGGGGTCTGACCCCAATTCGGTGGGTATTCGGGGATACGATGGGATTTCTTTCGCGAATGCGCGCGGCGATTGCCGGAGAGGAACAGGCGGCGGAGTCCGTGCCGCAGGAATCGTTTGACGTGCGCGGGTTCGAGGTGATCGTCGAGAACTCGCGGCCGGACATTGCGACCAGCGACGTGCTGGCGCGACTCGGCGAGGCGTTGGAGTTGATCGAGCGGGTGCAGCCGTGGCGGATGGCGCATCTGCGGCGCGACCTCGCCGGCTTCCTGGTGACGCGGTATCCCTGTCGCGGAGCGTATTTCCCCGATTCGCGCGCGTGCATGACTGAACTGACTTTCCTCGCACGGCGCGACATCACGGCGGCGCCGGTGGCGTCGTCGATCATTCACGAAGGGATGCATGCGCGCGCCCACCAATTCGGCGTGAGACCGGAGTCGCGCGATCTCGCTCACGAGGAGCGGATTTGCCGGCGCGCGGAGCTGGACTTTGGATTGAGTTTGCCGCCGGAGCTTGGCGCGCCGGTCGTCGAGCGCGCCCGGGCGAGTCTCGAGCTGGAGGACGCCGAAGTGGCGCCGACGATCGATTGGTCGGTCGCGCTCGAGCGACAGGACGCGATCGACCGGGCGGCGCGCAACAAGTGAGCGACGAGTTCGCGGGACGCGTCGTTCTCGTCACCGGCGCCTCACGCGGACTCGGACGCGCGACAGCGCAAGAATTCCTCGCCCGCGGCGCCCACGTCGCCGTCAACGCACGCACGAACGATCGCGCCGAGGCGCTGGCGACCGAGCTGGGAGAACGCGCCTTTCCCGCGCCTGGCGATCTCGTGAGCGGCGAGCAGGCGCGGCGCGTGGTCCGCGCCACCGTCGATCATTTCGGCCGGCTCGACGTGTTGGTCAACAACGCGGCCGTTGCCTATCCCACGAAAGTGGACGCGATCGTCGAGGACGAGTGGCGCGAGACGCTCGACGTGAACCTTTCGGCGCCGTTCTTCAGTCTGCAGGCGGCGATTCCCGTGATGAAATCGCAGAGCTTCGGCCGCGTGATCAATGTGTCGTCCACGGCGGGCCGCAGCGTCAGCACCCTCGCCGGAGCCCACTACACGGCGTCCAAGGCGGGACTGATCGGTTTGACGCGCGGTGCGGCCAAGGAGCTCGGCCGCTTCGGCATCACGGTCAATGCGGTGTGCCCGGGTTTGTTCGACACGGATCTCGCGCACGCGAATGCGACAGACGAACGCCTGGCCGAGCTTCAGCGAAACTTTCCCGTACCGCGGCTCGGACAACCGGACGAAGTTGCGGCGCTGATCTGCTTCGTGGCCTCCGAGCGGGCAGGTTACATCAACGGCGCGGCGCTCGACATCAACGGCGGAACGTTCATGCTTTGAGCCTCGCAGAACGTTGATTCGCGGCGTTAGAACTTTGCGCTGAAGGTTCCCGCGGATACGGAGAGGCCACCCGTCGCCCCGGAGCCCGGGGCCGCGGCGAGCTCGAAGTTGAACGTCCCGCTGACTCCGTCGGCCGTAAGGCTGGTGATCGTGACCGAGCCGTTGTGCGAGCAGTCGCTTCCCCAAACACCCGTGCCGGCGGAGGGCCAGCGGGTCGCTGC
>Ga0163163_10002292_pt1 | contig 16158 bp, 8 predicted proteins | sample S65metaG_FD_119766 | JGI IMG/M metagenome (GOLD analysis project Ga0163163, IMG submission 119766) | Switchgrass rhizosphere microbial communities from Kellogg Biological Station, Michigan, USA - S6-5 metaG | ecosystem: Host-associated > Plants > Roots > Rhizosphere > Soil | place: USA: Michigan... | reverse complement strand
CCCCAATTCACTAATCTCCGCGCGACGCCGCGGGCAGGTCCCCGCGGCGGGACATACGAACTCAGCTGGTTCGCCCGCGGCGCCACCGTCGTCGAGATCGACGGGTACGGCCTCCGCGGACCGATGGGCTCGGTGGCCGTGGCGTTCGACGGCGTTCCACAGCTGCGGGTGACGGCCTATGGCCCCGACGGCCACACCAGCGTGCTCAGCCCGCCGACGGTGACGTTCGCCGATCCGGTCATCGGACTGGCGCTGCCCATGCGGCCGCGCCGCGTGCTGGGCGGCGGTCATCGAGACACCCACTGGCAGGGCGCCCAAGCTCCGGCTCCCAGTGAGCTGCTGGGCCAGTACGAGCTGCCCGGACCGGATGGTGGCGCCGGCGAGGACGCCGGTCCGGCCTTGACGGTCCGCCCGTCCAGCTGGGTCAGGCTGCTGGCGACGCCAGCCGGCCGGTTCTGGCGGACAGCCGGCTGGGACCGGTCATGGAACACGCATTTTCGGCGCTCGCCGGCCAGCGAAACGGCGGCGGAACCCGGCGCCCCGGCCGGCGGCAGAGGTGGCGAGAATGCCACGGAAAATACCGGCGCCCGCAGGTGGTGGCGGCGGCGATGACGGTCACGACAGCACGGCCCGAAGGCGGTGGCGGGCGCCGCGGCTGGTCACGCGGGCCGGCCGAGGCAGGAAAGACGGGGGACTGAGGGAATGCGATCGTTCTGGGCCCGGCTGGGCGGGCTGTTGCGGCTGGTCGGTTCACCGTTCCGGACCATGGGCCGATTCATGCTGTGGCTGTCGACGGCGAACCTCGAGATTCTGGAGCGTTTCCCCAGCGATCGGGCGAAATACGTCGGCCTTGGCAGCTCCGTCTTCATCACGTCGTCCATGGCGGCCATCTCCGCCGCGTTCGCCCTGCACATGGGGCTGAAGCTGCCCATACCGGTCTGCGTGGTCGCCGGCCTCCTCTGGGGTTGCGCGATCATGGGTTTCGACAGATGGCTGCTCGCCACCGCTGGACGCGGCAACCTCTTCCTCCTGCTGCCCCGTTTCCTGCTTGCCATCCTCATCGGCCTGGTCGTCTCGACGCCTTTCGTGCTACAGATGTTCCAGCCAGAGATCAAGACCGAGATCGACTTCATCCACGCGGAGCGGGAGGCGACGTTCATCGAGAAATCGCGTACCGATCCGCGCGGTACGCGGATCGCCGCGTTGGAGAAGGAGGACGCCAGCCTGAAGACGCAGGTGAGCGACCTGGCCGCACCCTTCAACGAGGACGACTACGAGCCGGTGCGGACTGCCAAGGCAGCGCTGAAGAAGGCACAGGACGACTTCACCACGGCCGACAACAACTACACCTGTGAATATCTGGGCCGCGCCGACTGCGGCAGCCCAATCGGGGCCTCCGGCAAGCCCGGCGACGGCCCGTACCTCAAACAGCTGGCAGGTATCAGGGACCGGGCTCGGGCGGACCTGACGACTGCCCAGGGCAACTACACCACGGCCCACGACAACGCGCTAGCCGCGTACAACAGCTCCAGCACGACGCAGCGCACCACCGCCGACGCGCGGATCAAGGTGGTCGAGGCGGAGCTTGGAGACCTGAGGACCGCCGTCGGTGCCGACACCAAACGTTTCCGGGCACAGAACGCCGACGACACCGGTCTGCTGATCCGGATCGAGGCGCTGGACCGCCTGACCAGCGAGCGCCCGGCCATGCGGACCGCACACCTGCTGCTACTCCTGTTCATCACGGCGATCGAATGCTTGCCAATCTTGTTCAAGCTACTCATGTCACTCGGGAAGAAGAACAAGTACGAGGAGGCGCTGGAAGCCGAGGAGCGCGAGCATCTCGCCATCTCCCGGGCGCGTAGCCGGCAAATGCGAGCAGCCCAGCTGATCTACGACCAGGACGCGTTGCGCGAGGCCCAGGCCGCCCGCGACAAGCGAGACGAGGCGATCGAGAAGCTGGCCGCCAAGACCATCGAAAGCCAGGTGGGTCTCGCCGAGGACGCACTCGACCGGTGGACGGCCGCGCAGCGCCGACGCATTCAGCGCGATCCCGCCGAGTACCTCGTGACCGGGCCGACGGCGGCGCCGACAATGCTGCCTGCTTCGCAGCGCCAGCCTCCCAAGACCTGGGAGGACGCGCGCGAGGGGGCACCCGGCCGTGCGCCCGGCATGGACGACCTGCGGCAGCGGGAATGGCCGCCGAGGAATGAGCGCTCCGCCGCCGGCGGCGATGCTCGGCGTCGGCGCACCCAGCGCCCGGCGTCCAATCTGGCCGCCTCGGCGGGTGGCTCGGGCGGCCGCGGCTCCGTCCCCCGGAACGACGACCGCAGCTCAGGCTCCCGTGCCCCCGCCGCCGCCACGCCCACGGTCCACGACCCGAGCGGTGGGCGTAGCCAAGGCCCGCAGCGTCCGGCTGCTCGCAGGCAGGTGTCGCAGGACCAGGACAGCACTGTCGAGGCACCGACCAGGCCGGCCACTCCCGTCGGCGCCAGCGGGAGCGACGGTGGCAACGGCTCAGCCACTCGTTCTGCCCCGGCGCCGCAGCCGCGCGGCGGTGAACCCGTGCCGACGCCCAGCCAGGCTCAGCGGGCCGACCCGGCCGCAGGTGTCTTCGACGAGGGCCCTGACCTGTGGTGACGTCGACTTGGAAGGCCGTCGACTTGGAAGGCTGCCGACGTGGGAGGACGGAGTGCGGCCGGCCGCGGCGGTCGTCCTCGTGCTGACGCGAGCGGCTCCGGCGCTAGGGCGTGACCTGGCGCGGGAGCTTCAGGTGCTCGCGCCACCGGTCGGCCGTGGCGCGGTACAGGCTCGACTTCGGGGTCTCGTTCAGGTACCTGGTGACGGTCTCCCGCAAGCCGTCCGAGACGCAGCGGGCGCCGCCCTCGCCGTCCACCAGCCAGGCCAGCAGCACGAGGGTGCCGTTGGCCTGTTCCGGATCGTCCGGCCAGCCGTCGCGGTCGAGCGAACCCGCGAGCCCGTCCATCACGCGAACCAGGATGGGCAGGCCGACGACGCCGATGCCATGCGTCCAGGAGAGGTCCTTGTAGGCCAGCTGGAAGGATCCGCGGTACTCCCGCCAGTAAAGCGCCGTCATCCTGGCCCGCAGCGGCTCCACCGGGCCTTCGCCGAGCAGGAGCCGGCCGAGGTCCAGCTCGGCTTCATCCCGATGCAGCCCGGCGGGCGCCAGCGCCAGCTCCTGTGCCCACGCGGCCCGGTCCTGCGGGGACAGGGTGTCGAAGGGCAACCGGGAACCAGGCTTGCCCCGCAGCCACCGCCACACAGTCTGGTGCAGCGCGCGTGAGCACCCGGACAACCGGGCCAGCCGCAGCATGGTCAGCGCGTAGCGGGTGTCGCCCCAGGGCGCCCGGTCGCTCAGCAGCTGGGCGAACGCTTCCTTGCTCGGAGATCCGGCGACGGTGTCGGTGAACGGGCGGATCGCGGCGACCAGCGACGGCTCGTGCGCGAGCCAGGCGAGCCAGCCCGCCGAGTGCGCCGGCACCGAGCCGGTGCCGGCGCGGCCCGCGTCGGCGGCCCGCTGGTCATCCTCGACGGCGAGGCGGACCAGCTCGCGCGCGACGAGCCGCTCACCACCGCGGCCGGCCAGTGCGGCCAGTACCTCGGCGTCCTGCGTGGCGGTCGCAGGCCCGGCGAGCAGCCGGCCCCTCGCCCACTGCGCGCGCAGCATGGCGACGGTGCTGGCCGCGTCCTCGAGCGCGGCCCGTTCCTTGAGCTTCTTGCGCCGCGTGGGGTCGACGGTGGCGACGGCCGCTGCCTGCAGTGCGGTGTTCCTGGCCCTGGCCGAGGTCAGCAGCCGGGACGCGAAGAAGGAGGGGCCGGGCAGGTCGGCGAGGCAGAGCAGCGCATACGTCGGGTCCGCGATCCGATGGGCCTGGCGATAGGGCGGCTCCGCCAGGTGCGTGATGATCCGTTCGACCGGGATGCCTCGGCGTTCCCGAAGCTCGACGAGCAGCTCGAAGTAGTCCGCCGCCGGGTAGGGCATCGCCGGGAGGCTGGCCGCCCGGCCGGCGCCGGCTAGCCGGACGGCCGCGTCGCCCTGGCGGGCCTGGTCGGTGTAGGCGAGCCGGATCCTGTGCTCGGTGGCGGAGTCCGCCCAGGTGCTGGCGACGAGGCGGGCCCGCTGGCCGTAGGGCAGCAGCGCGGCGACGGCGTCCAGGAAGGCCAGCCGGGCCTCGGCTCGGGCCCACCTGTCGGCCTCGGTCTCATCCCTGGCCGGGCGCTGGCCCGCGCCGACCGGATCGACCAGCGCCACCGGCTGGCAGAGCAGCAGCCCAGCAACCGCGGCCGCGAGCCGGAAGTTCTCGCCGCCCAGCGGCTTGGCCAGCTGGTCCACACCGTGCCCCTGCGGCGCGCCGAGCCTGACCGCCGCGTCCCGGCCCGCAGCGCCGTCCCCGGCGCTGGAGCCGGCCTCGGCCCCGGTCCCGGCGCCTGGCGCTCCCGACGGCTGGCCTATCGCGGCCGTGACCTGCGGGTTGGTCCGCAGCGCCGAGTACAGGAACTGGTAGGTCGCCGCCCCGGCGGCGGCGAGCGCGGAGAACGGCGCGCACAGGTACGCCGTCCCGGCGACGCTGCGGCCAGCAACGTCTGACAGGTCGGTCCAGTCGCACAGGGCGAGCCCGAGTACGCTCTCGCCCACTGAGCTCTGCCGGGCCGGTCCCCAGCTTGCGGTGCCCTGACCGGCGGCGGCGCGCGGGTCGGACGAACGCAGCGGAGCGTAGCTAACGATCACCCATGGTAATCCTGCGGAGTTGGGGCGGCCGGTCCGCGGCGGCGGGGTGCCCGGCGTGAAACGACGCAGAATGGCGTCGTAGTCAGCCCGGCTGAAGTACGCCCGACTCGCCCGCAGCACTCGGTAGTCGTCGGTGTCTCCGGCGAGCTTGCCATAGGCCACCCAGCCGGCCTCGATCGCGCCGTCAACCGGTGCCGCCGACGGGCGGCCCTCGCCGGCCGGCCCGCTCACCGCCGCATCCCCGGCTAGTCCCTGTCCCGGTAGTCGCCCTCGTGGACGTCCTCGTAGACGTCCTCGCGGTCCTGGTCCTCGAAGGCTACGGCCGGCGGGGGCACGTAGGCGGGTGGAATCGCCGTGGTCAGGCCGTCGTCGTCCTGGGGCAGGTCGGCCGGCGGGTGCGACCAGCCGGCCGCGGCCGGCGGGGGCCGGAGGTCGGGCGGGGGCACGAACCCGGTATCGCCGTCGATGTCGATACCGGTGTCGGTACCGGGGCGCGAAGCGGACGCGGCACCCCCGTCGGGCCGGCCGGCCGGCGTGTCGGGCGGGGGTGCGGTGAACGCGGGTGGACGGGCCTTGCGGATCGACTCCTCCAGCCAGAGGAACGGCTCCAGCACCCCGCTCGGGCGGATCTCACCACGGATCCGCGGCGGCAAGCCGGGACGGGTTTCGATGTTGCTGAAGTCCTGGGCGCGGAAGAAGCCGCTGGGGCCGACGTAGAAGCCGACCGACGTCGTGGCGAAATATCGGACCCGGCCGGCGTGGAAATGCGTCTCGATGGTGCCGCGGACCTTCGGGCCACTGCTGGCCTCCCGCCGGCCGCACAGCGCCTGGAAGAGGTCAGCCGCGTCGTCGCTCGTGATCTCCGGAAGCATCAGGTCGTCGTCGCTCGCGGACAGGAAGGCGCCGTCGTAGGCGTGGTTGAACACGACCGGATCGTCGATCTTGTTGATGCAGACGGCGAGGTAGTGGGGCAGCCGCCCGTCGCGCAGCCGGCCCAGCTGGGCAGCCCTGGCGGTGACCCGTTCCAGCATGCTGTCCAGGTACAGGTAGGAGTCGTGGCTCGTGAGCTCCCGCAGCGGGTCGAAGAGGTAGACGATCCCGTCGGCGTGGGCGAGGTGGTCGACGAGACGTTCCACCTCGTCGCCGGCTTCCGGGGTGTCCTCGTACAGCTCTCCACCCGCACCCCCGTGACCCCAGCTCGAGTCGCGGCCACGATGGTCGGCACGGTCGCCAAGGTCTGCCTGGCCACCGCGGCTCTCGCGGCCGTCGCGGCCGTCGCCGCCGACCTCACGGCCGTCGCGGTCGACACCGCCCGCACCGCCGATGAGCTGGTCCGGGCCGTACCGGCCGCCGCCGACGTCGAGGAGCACGATCTCGAACTCGCGCGTGCGGCCGGGCCGGCGACGCACCCGAGACCACCAGCTCGGCGGCTCGGGCTTGGTCAGCCGCAGCGTCAGCTCGTGCATGGAGTTGAAGGTGGCCTCGGGAAAAATGCGCTGCTCGAGCTGGGAGCTGATCTCGCGCAGGCGGCGCGAGCTCGACTCGTTCCCCCCATAGAGCAGCCAGCCGTACTCGCGGTCGGCCTGGCTGGACAGCGCGAGCCGCAACGCGGCAACCATGGTCGTCTTCCCGCTGCTCGTCGCCCCCCACAGCCCGATCCTGCTCGCGGTGACGGCAGCCTGCGGCGGAACGGCCGGCCGTGTCATGCGCCTTCTCCCACCGACGGGTCAACCCAGCTCATCAAGCCCTCCGACGCCGCCGGCACGTCCCGAGACCCGGCGTGGTCCGGCCCCTGCCACCCACTCTTCGCGACACTATTTTCGCCACTGGTCACGATGTCACTACCATTCGCTAATCACCGAGCGCGTCCGCGACAGGCCCCGTGAGGGCGTGAGCGGCCGTTGCCGCCGCGGTCGGGCCGCCGGCGGCGGACGGCACGTAGCCGACGATGACAACCGGCCCATGGCCGCGGCCCTTGTCCACGAACCGCACCGACCAGGCGCCGTCACCCGCGAGCACCTCGATCGAGTCCCCGCTCACCAGCGTCCCGAGGTTCTCCAGCGCCGTCAGCCGTGTGACGGCGGGACGGTCCTCCTTCGCCGTCGCATCCCCGGCGAGCAGGTGTGGCACGGCGAGCAAGCCGTCCTTCCCGGCACGCAGCTCGTAGAGCCCGCCGAGCGCCACCGCGACCTGCAGCGGGCTGGCCTGCAGGCAGTCGTCCACATTTGAGCCGTCTGTGCCGCAGGAGCCGGTGTCGAGCCCGTCGAAGCCCGCTTTCTGATCTGGGGTGAGCCCCTCGCTGCGCAACACGGCACCGGGCCCGCCGATGAGGCCGAAGGCGGTCTGCAGCGGCAGCAGCACCTCGTCGAGCGGCCCCTTGGCCTTGAAGGCGTCCACCAGCTGGCTCACATATGTCTCGCAGCCCTTCCCTGCGCGGAAATCAGGTATCGGGTCGTCCTCGTCCGGCAGGTAGACGCACAAGGCCAGGGTCTTCCTGATCTCCTTGTCGACCTTCCCCCGTGTCCTGTCCAGGGCGTTCTTTTCCTTTCCCTTCGGATCCTTCGGCGGGTTGCGAACCAGGTCGGCGTCCTTCTGCTCAACGTCACCCGCCTCGACCAGCTGCTTCAGCGCGTCCTCGCGCATCCGCGGCAAAACCGCCTTGGCCGCCTCCTCATATTTCGGGCTGGCGCGCAACGCCGACAGGATCAGGGCCTGGCCGAGCGAACCCGTAGGCGCCGCCGTCCACCAGCCGGCCTGATCCGCCCGCCCGTTGCCAACGTCCGCGCCGCTGCCGGCCTGGAAGGTGGTATCCGCCGCCTGGGTGCCTCCGGCCGGTCCGGAACCGTCGGCGCCTCGGCCGTTCAGGGCGATAGGTCCGCTGCTCGCGGTGGTAGGTCCGCCGCGATCCGCCGGCTGCCCGGCCGGCGGCGCCCCGGGCGACGGCACCGCTGACGACGGTGACAACGACGGTGTGGACGGTTCGGATGACGGGGTAGACGGGGTAGATGGCTCGGCTGACGGCGTAGACGGCTCGGTTGCCGGGGTGGACGTGGGTGAGCCGCCCGCGCCGGTGCCGCGCCCGCCGGCGGCGAGAGCGAGGAGCTTGCCATCGCCGAGGTCCAAGGCGACGACCGAGGCGCCTGCGCCCGCGGCGAGGCCCGTCAGCGCCGCCAGCTGCGCGGAAGCGCTGAGCGTGACCTTGGGCTCCGCCGGGCAGCGAAGCCCGAAGCCTCCACCGGGAGCCTCGGTGAAGAGGTCAGCAGGGCACTGCCGGCTCAGTCGCGAGCCAGCCTGGGCATCGACCGCCGCCTTGGTATCGGAGTCAACTCCGCCCGGGCCCCAGTCCAGGCTCGTCATCGGACGCTGGGCGTTGGCGTCCGCGATCGCCGCGGTGTCCGCGCCGGCGCGGTGATGGTTCGCCGCGACCCGCGCCAACGGCAGCGCGATGAGCAGCAGGAGGACACACCCGAACGCGACGAGCGGTGCCACCAGCCGGCCGGGCACGGCGGAGCCGGCGACCCGGGCCAGGCGTGCCGGGCCGCCCGCGGCGGGGCCATCGGCGACGGCGGCAGCGCGGGCGACGGCGAAAGACTCCGCCTCCCCGCGGCGGACCGGCCGGCCGGCGGCGCCGACGAGCGCGCCCGCCGCCCACAGCAGGGCCACCAGGCTGGCGCCGTCGGGGGACACGCCCGGCAGGGCGATGTCGGCGTTGAAACCCGGCAGGACGAGCGCGACCAGCGGCATCGCCATCGTCACCGCCGTCGCGGCCGCGAGGCCCAGCGCCCAGGCGCCCACGCCGTCACGGCGTGCGCGGCGGGCGAGCTGGACGGCGAGGACCGCGACCGCGACCGCCACGACCGCCACGACCAGCACACCCGACAGGCCGAGCTCCTCGGCCACCACCCGGAGCGCGTACCTGTCGGGTACCACGCCGTCGAGAACATACGTGCCCTGCCCAGCACCGGCCTGGCCGTTTGGACCGCTGATGGCGCCGGCCATGGCGGCAGCACCGCCCGACGCCGCCGCGCCGGTGGTCGAGGAGGTGCCCGCCGAGACCGCGTAGCTCTCGACGAGGCCGAGGCCCGGGCCGCGGCCGCCCCAGCCGCCTCGCGCCAGCGCCAGCGCCGCGTTGCGCAGCGGCCCCGCCTGGTATGGGTCGGTGAGGACGTTGGCGCCGCCGCGCAGGGAGTCGACCAGGGCGGTCAGCGCGAAGTACCCGCCGGCGAACAGGCCGACGACGGCCAGTGGCACCCAGCGGTTCCCCGTCACCACCGCGATCAGAACCGCCACGCCGACGACGGCCGCGGCGGCCGGCGCGGGATGGCGAGGGTCGAGCGCCATCACCAGCGCCAAGCCCACCAGAACCAGCAGCCCAGCCAGAATCCAGGACGGCAAGGGCTGATCCGCTTGGGATCTGCGTCCTGACCACCGCAGCAGCGCGACCGCGCAGACCGTGACGACCAGGCCCGGCACCAGCGCCATCGGGCGTAGGCCCTGCCCGCCGGGCTGGAACAGCGGTTCGCTGCCGCGGTCGAGGCTCGCGAGCACCACGACCGCGAGCGCCGCCACCATGACCGCGATCTCCCAGCGGGTCAGGCTGGCCCTGCCTTCATGCTCGACCAGGAGCGGGCGCCGGCCGGCAGTGCGCACCAGGCCGGCGAGGACGACCATCCCGACGGTGCCGATGCCGAGCGAGAGCATCAGCCCGGTGAGCGGCACATCCGCAGAGTCCGGTCCGAGCCCGGCCAGGCGCAGCCGGACGAGGATCCCGAACGCGACTAGCAGGTAGACGGCGCCCACCAGCGGAACGGCCAGCGACGAGTGGTCGGCCGCGCCGCGCAGGCGCTGCGCCGGCGTCCGCCACGCCTCCACGCGGCTGGCGACCGCTAGCATGCTCACCCACGCGGCGGCGCCGACCAGCAGGACGACGAGCGGCGCGGACGGCAGGTGGTCGGCCAGGTCCGCGCGGTGGTAGCCGAGCCCGAAGACCACCCACCACGCGATGAACGAGGGGGCAAGCGCGAGCAGGCCCGCCATGCCTACCGACCGGGCACCCCCGGGCGCCAGGCCGTCGGCAAGGGCCGGAAGGGCGCCTGCCCGCGACGCGTGGGCCCCTCCGCGGGCGCCGCGCAGCGGCCGCGGCGGCGTATTGATCGTCACCGCAGCTCGCTGAACATGGCAGCAATAACGATCAAGAAGAAGACCGCCGCGGCGAACGCCACCAGCAGCCGGCCGGCCGTGTCCGGCCCGTACTCCTCAGGCACGGGCGGCCCGACGGGCACCGGGCCGAGCGTCCGAGGTGGCTTGGCACCCGTTCTGGCCCAGATGCTCAGGTGGAAATGCCACTGCGCGGCGTAGCGGTAGGTGTCGTCCCAGTTCAGCTCGCGGGCTTTCCTCGTCAGCTCGCGGTACAGCTGGTTAACCGACGACGAACGGGCGATGCCGACCTGCCGCAGCAGGATGAGGATCAGCGTGCACAGGTGCCACTCGGCCTCGGGTGATGCCCCGTCGAAGGCACAGTCGAGGACCTCGGCGGCCGCGGCCGCCGTGTCGGCTCCGCGGACGGCATCCCACCTGGCCGCGGCCAGCTCCGCGCACAGATCTGTCCGCAGGCGCGCGGACAGATCCCGCTGCTGCGCCGCCAGCTCGGCGCGCTGGTCGCCGACGGCGGGCTTGTTCATCTGGTGGAAGGCGGTCGCGGCCTGCGGGCAGCCGAGGTCGAGCAGGAACTGGTAGGCGCCGAGCGGCGGGGCTGGGGACTCCTGCGTGTCGCCGAAACTCGCTGCCGGCGCGGTCTGAGCGAGCCGCTGCCGCAGGTCGTCCAGGTCACCCTGCCGGGCCGCGAGCATGGCCTGCGCCTTGTTGTTCTCGGTCAGCAGCGCGTTGTAGCTTTTCACCAGAGCGTTGTGGTTGGTGACTACCTTCTCGTGCGCGTCCCGCTGTTGGTTGGCGTCGTTGCGGGCGTTCGTCAGCTCGCCGCGCAGCCGGTCCCCCTCCCCCTCCAGGGTGGCGACCTGGGACCGCAGCCTCGTCTCGTCCGCCGCCCACTGCGCTACGACGCGGTCCCGCTCCTTCTGGACGGCCCGCGACATCGAGGCCGAGCGCGTGCCTTCGCCCGCCCAGGCGAGCAGACCACCCAGGTCCCGGACGCCGGCCGCTTCCTGGTCCTCCACCCACAGGCGCGTGTCCGAGTAACGCCGGTAGGCGTTGACGAGGACATGGGCCGTCTCCAGATAGCCGGACCGAGGGTCGTAGGCGCTCAGATCGGCGTAGGTACCGGAGGTGAAGCGGCCACCGGGCAGCAGGAAGGCCACCCGGACTCCCTCCTTCTGCGCGGGCTCGCCCGTTGAGAACGTCCAGTCAGGAGAAGCGGCGGTGCCGAGGATCGCCCTGGCTGCGGTGAGCAGGACCACCGGGTGGCACGAATTGTTCACGACTGCCAGCGGGTCGCCGCCGGCCCGCAGCAGGGCGTCGACGAGGCGTGCAAGCTCACCCTGAACCTCAGGCTGGCGCGCCACCTTCTGCGCCCGGCGAAGCCCCGCGGTGGCGGCGGCGTTCAGCTCCTCCAAGGCGAGAGGCTCCAGCCGGGGCGGCAACTCGGCGGCCAGCTGCCAGCCCGGCCAGTCGACCGACAGGCCCAGCGCCGTCTGCACGCTCAGCTTCGGACCGACCAGGACGTGCGCTGCGGCCGAGAGACGACCGGTGCTGTCCGGGTAACGGCAGATGATCATTCTGCGGTTGGCCGGGTCGTGCGGCACCCGCGCGAAGCTGAGGCTCGGTCCCGCGCCCGCGTCTTCCCGGCGGTAGGCGGCATCGACCAGCGCGGTGAAGTCGTTGCTGAGCGATGCGAGCTCAGCGTCCGCGAGCGTGCCGAGAACCGGCCGGAACGCGCGATTTCTCTGGTCGTACCGAAAGATGATCTGGTCGACGGTCTCCATCAGTATCCGTAAGCCCCCCGCGCGAGCCCGCCATCGAGTACGCCGATCGTGGCGAGCAATGCCACCAGCGGCTCCAGCACCCGGCGCGGCCGCGCCGGCCGGGTGAAGAGATTGGCCTCGCGGTCGTAGGCGCAACCGCTGGCCGAGACGAAATGCAGCGTGCACTGGTCGAACCGGCTCATCGGCATCAGCCAGCCGGTCGCCCCCCGGTGGTGCAGGAACGCGTACGCGTCACGGCTCTCCTCGATGAGCAGCCGCGGGTCGACGCCGCCCGTCCTGGCCGGCGGCCGGCTGAGCCAGCGGTCCACCGGCGGCTCGAACCGCAGGAGGTCCGACTTGGTGATCGCGACCGCCGCTGGGATCGTGAACCGGTCCTGGCCATTGCCGTGGGCCCAGCGCAGGCTCGCGATCGCGGCCATGTGGGTCGGGTCGCCCCGGCTCGTCCCGTCGTCGGTCTGCGTAGGGTCCGCCACGAAGATCAGACCGTCGACCCGGTGCAGGAACCGGACCGCCAGGTGCGAGCTCTCGAAGTCCTTGAGCTGATCGCCGGCGGTGTCGAAGAAGACGACCGGGAACGTGCCTGCGCCCGACCGCACGAGAATCGCGTCCTCGAACTCGACCAACCGCTTGAAGGGCGTGTGCGGTGGCGGGAGGCCCTCCTGGAAGAACGGATTGACCAGCTCCCGGACGTAGGCAGCGTGGTGCGCCATGTTGGCCGGCTCGGTCTGCAGCCCGTACGGCTCCAGTTTGTTCCGCTCGATTTCGCCCGCGATCGCGGCCAGCAGGCAGGTCTTCCCCGCGCTGGAGTCGCCGACGAAACCAATGACCTTCGGCTCCTCGAAGAGCGCGAACTCCACCGGGAAATAGTGGACTCCGTTCTCCTCATTCGGGCACCTGATGAACGCGGCCTGCATCGCCGCGCCCCATCTGGGGTCCGACGGCGGCGGCAGGTCGACCTCGTCCCAGGGAGCGCTCGGGCTATTGCGCCGGTACGCCCGCGCGCCGTTCCAGTCGAACGGCTCCAGGCAGTTCACGCAGGTCAGCCGGCGTCCTGGCCGCGAACGATCGAGAGTGGTCACAGCGCCGCCCCACCCGGCACCCAGCCGGCCAGGCCCGCCGAGGTCCCCACCGCGGCCAGCGGCCACGTCGCCTGCCAGACCGACCCGGACGAGGGCGAGTCCGGCAGCGGCAACCCGGCAAACAGCGAGGGCCAGCCGCGACGCCCGCGACGCCCGCGTTTGTCTGATGGCCGCGACGGCGACGACGGCGGCGGGAAAACGGGCTGCGGCGGTGGCATGGACGGCGGCGGGGGCGGCTCGTCGGGCGGCGGCAGCTTGGCGGCGATCAGGCGGTCGAAGGCGGCGCGGCCCGGCTCCAGCAGCGTGTCGGGGTCCGCGCGCGGCGGGTCGGGCGGCATGTCCGGCCGGCCGAGCCGTTGCAGCAGCGTCGCCGCAGTCGGGCGTGCCTCGACCGGGCCAAAGACGCCGGCGAGCAGTGTCGGCAGCCAGGGCACCCCGCTGGCGGCCGGGTTGGGCAGCCCGTCAGGACCCAGGCGCAAGCCGTGGGCGGTGACGGCGAGGATCGCGCATCCCGCACCGAACACGTCATCGCGTGACTCGATGTAGCCGCGACCGGCACGCTGCTCTGGCGCGGCCCAGTCGGACTGCAGGCGGTAGCGCGGATCGCCGGGCCGGCGGGCGTATTCGAACCGGTTGATCTGCACCAGCTGGCTGCGCGAGTCCCAGTGCAGGGTGTTGCCGAGCAGCTGGCGGTGCACCACGCCGAGCCGGTCGAGCAGGTACAGGCCGCGGGCGAGCCCGGTCGCGAGACGGCGGGTGTCCTCCGGCGAGAGCGGGCCTGGCAGCCGGTTCAGTGGAGTGCCGTACTCGAGCGTGACGACAAACGGGATCTCGCAGTCGACGTCGTACCCGAGCAGCCGGGACAGCTCCCACGGATATGCCTGGCCGGCTTGCTCCCAGGGGTAGTGCTGCTCGGCGCCATAGCGGCGCAGCAGCCGCAGGCCCGTCGCGATCGCGTTCTCGACGGCGAGCTCGGAGCGCTCGCCACCGATCGCGTACCGGATGGCGAAGGGGTAGTTCTGGTAGCGGCCCCGCAACGTCCTGAAGTTGGCGGTCTCTTCGGGCTGGCCGGGATCCATCTCAGCATCCCAGACCGTTTCCGAGCCGTCCGGCCTGCGGAAGGTCAGCTGCTCGACGTCACCCATGGGAGTGCTCTCCGGAGCGGTCTCGGCGGTCGCGCGCGACCGCTTGCAGCCCGCTGACGACGCTGGACAGCCAGGAGCGCATCCCGGCTGACAGCATGCACAGCCCGCCGAGCCCGGCGACGAGGATCAGGAACTGGATGATCACCAGAGGTCCTCCTCCTCGTCCCACCCGCCGGACGTCCCGGGCGCGTGGGACGCCGGTCGCTGCCCGCGACCTCCGGCCGGCGGCGTCGGATGTATGGACTGCACAGGCGGCGGTACCGGCGGCACGACCGTCTCGGCATCGGGATCGGCGACGGCCGTCGGCTCACCGGGGCCGGCCGGGGGCCACGCGGGCGGGAAGGGAGCCTGTCTCCCCGCTCCCGCCGGTGAGGTCGGGACCGACGGTGCCGAGAACGGTGTGGGGCCGGTGGACGGCGCTTCATCCCAGGGCACCGTGGCCCGCGCCGTCGGAGGCACTGCCGGCGACGCCACCCCTGGCACTGTCGGTGCCGCCGGTGCCGGGACCGGCGGCACCGGCCACCGCGGCTGCGCCGGTTGCGCCGGTTGCGTGGCCGGGGATTCCGGCAGCGGCGGCGGCGTCACCGTCCGCTCGTCGGCCCGGTTCGGGTCGCCCTCGTCCCACGGCGCCGCCGCCGACGGGCCCGGGTAGGCCGCCGCCGACGAGCCGGGCGAGGCAGTCGCGGGCAGGCCGCGCCGGACCTGGCCGGGCACCAACGGGATCAGCCGGATGATGCCGGCGATGTCCGGGGAGCCCGTGCCCTCGTCCACGCCTGGGTCGGCTATGGCCGGAATGAAGCGGACGAGCCTGGCCGCCTGCGAGGTCTGGGTCAGCAGCGGCAGGTCGTTGGCGTCGGTCAGCTGCATCAGGCCGCTGTCGACCACGCCCGCCTGGCGCACGTGGCGCAGTGCGTCGGAGGTCAGCCACACCGCCCGGGCCAGCGCGGTGCGCCGCCGCGGGTCGGGCTTGAACGGGGGGTCGGCCAGCGGGCCGCGCAGGCGCAGGTGCTCGTCGTAGGCGGTGAGGAGGTTGTTCAGGTCGGTGCGGATGCCCGCGCGGATGTCCTCCGACTGCGCCTGGCCGATCTCCTCGCCGCGCTGGTTCACGACGACGCGGATCGCGGCGCCGACGTCGTCGGTCACGATCTCGGCGAGCTCGCCGCCGCGGTCCCGCAGCCGGTCTCCGATGATCATGTCGATGCCGCGCACCCGGCCGTCCGCGCGCTCCCAGCGCCGGCCGTGGGCACTGTCGGCGCTGGGCGTTCCGGGGACGGGGAACGGCGCGCCGAAGGCCCCGCCGCCGAAGGCCGTACCGCCGAACACAGGCGGGCCGAAGCCGCTGGCGCCCACCGGTGTGGGCCGCAGGTCGCGCAGTGTCTCCCCGGCGCCGTCGAGCGCCTCGGCGAGCGCGCTGACCAGCCTCGCTCCGCCGAGGCGGTAGTTCGCCAGCACCCACTCGTTGAGCGCCACCTGCTTGAGTAGCTGGCCGAGCCCCGCGATGGCCTGCGCAGCGGCGTCCGGCCGCAGCTGCGCCCGCCAGGCGTTGACGGCGTCGCGCCACCACAGCAGCGGCGCGAACGCGAGCGCGAGCCCGGTCACCAGACAGGGGATGCCGAACACCAGCGCGAGGGCCCAGCCGGCGAGCAGGCCGGTGCCGACGCCGGACATGCCGCCGAGAACCGCGCTGAGCGCGAACCACACCAGGCTCATGCGGGACATGTCCCGCGGGTCGGGACGGTAGCGCGGCTGCGGGACCGGCCGGCGCAGGTACAGCCCGACGGACAGGCCGACGGTGATCGCGATCGCGGCCAGAGCACCGACGAAGCCGAACGGCCACGGGTAGCCGATACCAGCCAGGAATGCGCTGACATACGCCGTCGACCACACGCCGAACTTGAACCGCATCGGAAAGCGCGGCGGGTTGAGTAGCGTCTCCGCGAGCGACGGTGGGCAGATCTCGGCGACCTTGCCGAGAGACGGCGCGGCGTGCGCGTACGCCGGGGACGGCGCGAGCGGGATGCTCCCAGCTGGGCTGGACCGCCCTGCCAGGTCGCGCAGCCGCTCCGCGATGCTGGGCAGTGGCTCGCGGGCGGTCAGGGCCGTGTCGGTCAGCTGGCGCAGCGCCGCACGCACCGCCACGGCCTCCGCGGCCGGCACCGGCACGATGCGCACACCGAGCTTCGCCAGCTCGAACGCCTGGTTCGGTCCGATGCCCTGGGAGCCGTCGATGGTGGCCAGCGCACGCT